>Ga0307380_10000611_pt1 | contig 54701 bp, 43 predicted proteins | sample UN3MG_FD_202239 | JGI IMG/M metagenome (GOLD analysis project Ga0307380, IMG submission 202239) | Soil microbial communities from Risofladan, Vaasa, Finland - UN-3 | ecosystem: Environmental > Terrestrial > Soil > Coastal area > Acid sulfate soil | place: Finland: Risofladan, Vaasa | collected... | reverse complement strand
TTGCCCGGCTTGAACTGGCCCGCCACAACACGCCCCGGGCGGTCCGAGATCTGCGTGACCTGGAACCTGTTATCCCCCAGGTGCTTGAACCAGAACTGCCCGGCGAGCACGTCCATCTGCCCGTCCGCGTCCACGTCGCAGGCGAACATGCCTTCCTGCTTGATCTGGCCCTCTATGCTCGAATTATCGAAGATCTCCACATACGGCCACTCCTCGACAGCCTTGGGATCATCCGGGATATCGCTCAGATACAGCTTCTGCTCGCCCTGGTTCCAGAAGATGAGCTGCGGCCTGCCCGTACCCTTGACATCGGCCACCACGTGGTCGTGATACGCCGTCCCGCCCTTCGCCTTGATCAGGCGCCGCTTCCACGGTCGCTGCGGGTCGAAATCCGGGGCCGGGTTCTCGTACCACCACAGCTCGTTGCAGCCACCGTCGCCGCCGATGATCAGGTCGAGATCACCATCGCCGTCCACATCATAGGCGAACCCCCCGGCTTCCACGCGCTGCTTCGTATCATCGATGACGTACTTCTCCCATCCGTTCGCGGTGGGGCGGAGCCAGATGATCGCGGGCGATTGGGTGCGCTCCGCGATGATGATATCCGTTCTGCCGTCACCATCTACATCGAACACCACGCAGGCGGTCTGCTGCGTGCCCCCGTTCGGAACCGTCAAATCACCTTCCTTGCTGCTCAGGTGCTTCCACTTCGGCATCGGCACATCCGCTGCCGCAGCCAGTGACAGCGACAACAGGACAAGACACATCGAAGCCAACAAACTGATCGAATCCACGGCGCATATCTCCTTGATGCAAGTAGTCAGGACTTCGCTGGTGGGACCTCTCACTCCGGCATGACATCTGGCCTTTGCTGTACGCGGGCGTTTTTCCCGCACGGTCCAGGTATTTGGCGCAATCTACGCTTTTCTCACTCCAAGCTACTCCGCTCCGTTTCGTCATTCGCCCTGCATACGCGCGCGGACGTGAGGCCATCCTGGAGCAAGGCGATTCTCTCCGCGATGGCGCCAAAGGGCGCGGTCAGGATGCGGCCTGAGTTCGCCGCGAGGTAGTCCAGCAGCATTACGAAGTGGTGACGGCCCACGGTGAGGCGAGGACCGTCTATGTCGTGGAAGGCGAATACGACCCAGCAGCCGCGCCGAGTGAGTTCCTCCGTCAGCCCAATCATCTCGAACCCACTCATCCGCTGAGTGTCGAGGCCCCATGCACAGGCGAGGTCTACGGTCCGGGGGTCGTTCGCGCATCCGTACTCCACGCCGGAGCGTCCGGCGAGGAAGTGTTTCGCGACGATGGGTACGTAGCTGTGTCGTCCGGCCCCCCGACCGACATCGGTGTTATAGGCTGGATAGCAGAAGGTCCACTGCTGCTGATGCGGCGCAATAGGACCAAGCACCTCCTGCGCTCGGAGGATGTCACGCTCGATCTGGGCAAGCGTCATGTCCTCAAGACCGTATCCCCCAGTGTGGTTCGATGACATGATGTGGCTGAATGTGTGGTTCCCAACCTCGTGGCCCCGCGCAGCCACCTCTCGCCAGGGGGCCAGCGCTTCCGCCGATGCGTTCGATCCACCGCACAAGAAGAAGGTCCCCTTGATGTCTCGCTCGTCCATTTCCGGGATAGCCTTCTCAAGCTGGCTTGGGCATCCGTCGTCGAAGGTGAGGGACACGCCCCCGCGCCACGGCGCCCAGAATTCGGTCAGGTCTTTCGGAGGGGAAGTTGCTCTGTGCTTCTTCTGGCCGGTCATATCCAACCCTTGGTCCATCGTGAGGAGATGGCACGAACAGCTGGTCAGGCGCGCACGCGCGGCACGCCCATACTTAACGCACGAAGATTGAGGCTATCATAGCGGGCTACGCCGAATGCGTCAATTCGAGGTGCAAGGGATGCGCCCCGACGGACACAGGCACCCGGTTGACCGGAGAATGCGACCGCGGTAGAATAGGTTCGTGCGTTAAGTCTGGCAGTCATTCTGCCCAAGGATCGGTCATGTACACTACAGTTTCCACCCACGTCGTCATTGCCGCTGCCCTGATGCTTGTATCGTCGCTAGGCGTTTCCTACGCAATGCAGAGAGGCCTGGAGCCAGGCGGCGTCTATCGAGAGTATACCCGCATCATGACTGATAACTTGGCCTGGCGGGTGACGGATCCGGGTCCGGGCCACGCGGGCAAGAAGGCGTTCCTGCCGAATCCCGTTCATGAACTCACGATCAGCGACCTCGCGGGGGCGGTCAGGGCGGAAGCGGTCATCGATTTTTGGGGTGGTCATCCAACAACCGAAGGCAAGAAGCTCAGGTTCAACACCAACGACTGGCTTGCGCTGCCCGAGCTCGCTACGACCCCGCCGGGGGAACTGCCCAGCGCCTACATGCAGCAGTACACGCTGACGGTCGAGGTTCCCCTGGCGCACCTCGTCGAGGGGGAGAACACGTTTGAGGGGACTGCGGGGAACCAGGCTGACGGCTTCGGGTGGGGGCAATGGGGCTGGTACGGTATGATCGTTCGCGTCTACTACGATGAGGAGAAACCTCATCCACATGGGCGTATCACTTCGCCTGCCTCGGGGCAAGGGCTGGCAGAGAACCCCGTTATCGCGGCGGCGGTCGAGAGCACGGCCGGTGTCGATCGTGTGGAGTTCTACGGATACTACGAAGGCTATGACGAGAACGGGGACGGAGTCTACCGGGGCTGGCACCATGCGTACACCTTGGACGACGTCACCGGGCATGTCGGGACGGTGGGCTCGGCACCCTGGGAGGTTGTCTGGGACACGCGGTGGGTGCCGGATCAGCCACAGGGAGCCGTCAAGATCGTTGCTCGGGTGAGAGACGCGAACGGGGTGTGGTCTGTCACGGATGCAGTGGAAGGTCTCGGGCTGGCACGACAGGGCGAGCGCGTGAGGCTATACAAGCCGCAGGATGTGCCGCCTTCCTTCTGGGTCCGGGCCGGCGCGACCAAGTCATGTCGGGTCGAGATACCGACTGAGGACGATCTGCCGCGCGCGGTCGAGGCGAGCCTTCACGTGCGGACGTGGAACGGGGCATCGGAAGCGGTCACAGTGAACGGGGAGGCGATTGCGATCCGCGGAGCGGATCACCGCTTCGCCTACAACGCCCTCTCCGTTTCGCCGGAGATCCTGCGACAGGGAGAGAACGAGATCGAGTTTCACTCGGATACGGAGCTTCACGGCGTGGAGATTCTGTGGCCGGGGCCGGGTCTCGTAGTCCGGTATGCGACCGCGGAACACCCCCGGGCGGCGGTCTCGCTTCCGGTCGAGGTCGATGCGGCCGGGTATCAGAGGATCGACTACCCCGTGGACGTAGTGCTCGACCTGGCGGCGCGGCTGCCCGCCGGCGGCGTGGGTAGCTCCGGTCTCGAACCGATTCGCCTGGTCGAACTGGACGACCAGGGAGAAGTGCTCGATCCACGTGTGGATTTCCAGTTCGACCGGGAGCCAGTCGCGTCGAATCGCGGCACGCTCGTGTTCGTGCTGCGGGGCGTGACGGGGCCGCAGCAGACGCGGCACTACATGCTCCATCTGGGTGCCGCGGGTGAAGCGTCACCAACTACGACTAGGTTGGTGAAGGTGACTGACGGCGTGATGCGGGCGGGAGAGGAGTGCTACCGGATCGAGACTTTGAGTGCGGTCTACTACTACGACAAGGCTGGTGCGGGATTCGCCAGCATGGAGGACCGCGACGGCGTGGACTGGGTGAGCTACAAGCCGGGCGGGGGGCCTGCGGGCGAGTATCGCGGGATACCCAACCTCGTCTACCCGGAGGGGAGCTTCCATCCCGGGCGGGGAGGGTCCGCGAGCAAGCTGCTGACAGCTGGTCCGATCAAGGCATCAGTCTACTCTGAGACGCTCGATGGGAAGTGGGCGTGCCGGTGGGACTTCTATCCAACCTTCGCTCGGATGACGGTACTCAAAGCCGATCATCCCTACTGGTTTCTTTACGAGGGGACCCCGGGCGGGGATTTCGTCCCAGGGAACACGCTCTGGGAGCGCTCGGACGGGGAGGCTGGACCTGGGACCGAAGCTTGGGCGACGGAACTGAGCGGCTTGAAGTGGGTTTCCTTCCACGAGGACTACGGGCTGCACCGGTCGATCTATGTGGCTCAGCGTGATCCCGACTCGGTCATCAACTCCTACTACGAGATGGCAGGAGAGATGACGGTGTTCGGGTTTGGAAGGAAGGACCTCAATACCTACCTCACACACGTGCCAGCGGAGTTCACGGTGGGGTTCGCGGAGCATCGCCTCCGGGATGATGTGGAGGGTGTCGTGATGGGCAACTGCCGGGAGGCAACGGTCAGAGTCGGCGAGGCGCGGCTGGCTGAGTGAAGGCGTCAATCTGGGACACTCGCGACACTGACCCAGGCGGGCAGAGCCGCATGCGTCGCACGGGGCCGAGAAGTATCATTCCGCATCGTGCATGAACGGGGAGCACCCCAGTGATGTTTGCCATGAGGAAGGCCGTAGCCATGCCTCAGAGGAATCCATTCCGCTCCAGCAACATCACGCGGGCGCCTGTCCGTGCCGCCGACACCGCGGCCGCGCAACCGCTGATCCCGCCGCTGGCCACGAGAACATCAAGCTCCTCAAGTACCGGAATGGCCTTTGCACCCTCGCGCATCATCCCCTGCATAAGGCCTCCGTCTCATCCGATTGCTGAGAGCCTACGCGAGCCTTCCCGCGGGACTGCGCGCCCTTTAGGGCGAATGACACGCTACTTTGTGCACTGCAGCGACTACTCGGATAGAGAGGGCAGACGTCCTGCAGTTCCTGCTAGACCGTACTGATCGGCGAGCTGCCTGACGGAGGCGGCGACTGCATCCTGGGCGCTCGTCTCGGACCCACTCGTTCGCAGCTCCCGTTCGTACGCTTGTCGTATCTCGGTGCCGATGTTGAGCTTGACGACGCCTTCTCGGACGGCCGCGAGTATATGCTCGGCTGGGATGCCCGACCCGCCGTGCAACACCAGGGGAACATTGGCGGCCTCTGAGAGGAGTCTCACGTGCTCAATGTTCAATCGCGCGCGTACCTTCGGTCCGTCGGCCGCTGCACCGGCGATGGCGCCGTGGATATTGCCGACCGCCACAGAGAGCCAGTCGACTCCGGTTTCCTGGACAAAGCGGGCCGCCTCAGCAGGGGCGGTGAAGCCGAGGCCGGAGCGGAACAGCTCCTCGTAGTCCGGCAGCGGCCCTGGCTCATGGCCGAGAACGGCGCCAAGCTCGGCCTCAACTGGGACTCCGACTTCGGCTGCCGTCGTTACCACCTCGGCCGTGACGCTGATATTGGCTTCGAGATCGAGCCGGGACGCGTCAATCATCACGGAATCATAGCCGCAGTCGAGTCCGCTCCGGATCATCCCACGCCAGTCCACCTCGTGACCTTCCTCGTCGATTACAGGGACGTGATCCAGGTGAAGACCCGTGTGACGGGGATTCGCCCAGTTGCGATACTCCGCGGCCACTGCATCAATGCTCTTTGCCCCCCAGCGCTCGATGTCAGGTCGAGACACCTCTACCAGCCCAAAGCAATCAAGCTCAACCAGTCCTCTGCAGATCGGTTCGATCATGGCGAGGTAGGCTGCGTTGAAGGCAGGAATGAGAACGTGCTCACTGTGGGCTTCTCGTCCGAGCCGGCGCATGCGCGCTGTCACCATCTTTCTTTCTCCGTGGTTATTGGGACCAGATCGAGTCCCGCGGGGGAGCAGTGCGTCGCTCCTCAATTCGCGGCTTTGTCCCAACGCTGGCGCGGTAGCGCCGATTCTGGGCTGTCCACCCGGATGTATCCGCTTAACGCACTAGCATATCGGTCATCTTAGAATAGGATGTCGGCCTTGTCAAGCCGGGTGTGCCGACGGTGCTGACTGCGACCTGTACATTTCTGGAACTGTGAATCTGTCGGATTCCGTGCCCTTCGGGCATTGACAGCGCTCTCCGAGTTGGGGTATGCTTTCAGTGTTAGTGCGTTAAGATGCTCGCTACTGCGGCAGGGAATCCGGAGCCGAGGCCGAGAGGCCGGGCTTGTCGTGACCGGCGGGCGTTCACGCAGATCATCCGCAATTGGGACCCTGAGTTCCGAGCTGCTTCTGGCGCGTGAGCCGTGCCGGTCGCTGGCGACAGTGCCGAGTGATATGTCTAGAGCGTTAGGAGTCGAGCGATGGGCGGTGGCTAGGCTGTACCAGGAGGTAGCTTGGGTCCGTCAGGTCTGCTACCATATTCGACAGTCACTTCTCTGGAGCCGTCGTAGTGGTAGGAGAGCACGATGAGACCTGTGGATTACCCTAAATGGGTTCGAGCGAGGGCTCGGAACGCCGGAGGCTTTGCTCACACGCGTGAGGTGCTCCGGCGGCTGGGTGTGAGAACAGTGTGTGCGGACGCGCATTGTCCAAACCTGCCGGAGTGCTGGGGACACGGCGCTGCGACGTTCATGGTGATGGGCGGAGTATGTACGCGGTCCTGCCGTTACTGTGCGGTGCAGAGCGGGTGCCCCGCTCCCTTGCAGGCAGATGAGCCGGTGCAGGTTGCGGAAGCATGCGCCCAGCTAGGCTTGCGGCACGTGGTGATCACGTCGGTGACCAGGGACGACCTCGACGACGGGGGCGCGGCTCACCTGGCGAGTACCGTTCTGGCGATCCGGGATCGAGTCCCAGGGGCATCTGTAGAGGTGCTCGCGCCGGACTTCGGCGGCAGTATTGACGCTCTCGATCATGTCCTGAGCGCCGGGCCCGATGTGTTCGCACACAACATAGAGATGGTCCCGCGGCTTTACCCTCTCCTACGCCCTGGCGCTCAGTACGAGACGAGTCTGGGGCTGGTTTCTTCCGTGGATGCCCACGCCGCCCCGTCGAGGAGGACGTTTGTCAAGAGCGGAATCATGCTCGGTCTGGGCGAAACCCGAGTGGAGGTTACGCAGGTGATATCAGACCTGCGGAGTGCCGGATGCGAGCTTCTGTCGGTGGGACAGTACCTGTCCCCTTCGCCAGAACACGCTCCAGTCGCTCGATTCGTCTGCCCAGACGAGTTCCAGAGCATTCGAGGTGAAGCGTTGGAGATGGGCTTCTTAGCCGTCGAGGCTGGGCCACTCGTGCGCAGCAGCTATCGTTCGTACGAAATGCTCCAGGCTGCCCGCTCCGGTGTCCCACATTGAGAAGCATAAGCATGTCGCTGGGAGTGGCGCTTGACAACTGTGGCAGCGGTGACGTATGATGTCAGAGGTTAGTGCGTCAAGAAAAGGGGGTCATATGGAGAACCATACGCAGGCGCAAGGAATGCCGAAGTACCTGGCAATTGCTCAGGACATCATCGGGCTGATAGTCAGGGGAGAGCTTGCCCCGGGCGCGCAGATCCCGTCTGAGAACGAGATCATAGCCACCCACGGCGTCAGCAATACGACGGCCCGAAGGGCGCTTCAGGAGTTGGACCGCCGAAGCTGGGTCACTCGGATCAAGGGGCGCGGGACGTTTGTCCGCCAGCGGCCGGTGGAGCGTACTGTGGACCGTATTCTGAGCTTCACGAGGAACATGAGAGAGGTAGGCCGCACGCCGTCGACTCGGCTGCTCGGGGTCCGCGTGTCGAGAGCCAACAAGTCTCTCACCGTCCGCGGTCGCGAGTACCGCCTGCCTGGGCCGCTGTACGAGGTCCGCCGATTGAGGCTCGCAGATGGTGTTCCAATGATGTTGGAGACACGGTTCGTATCAATGCAATTGTGTGCGGGGTTGGACAGCAAGAACCTGGAGGGGTCTCTCTACGATGTCTACGAGAAGGAGTACGGCATCCACCTTGCCCGAATTGACCAGATCGTTAGAGCAACGCTTCTTGAGGGGGACGAGATGGCGATGCTCGGCGTCGAGGAGCCCGTACCAGCGTTTCGCGTCGAGGGCGTGACGTTTGTGGGACGAGAGGTAATTCTGGAAATCGAGAACTCACTCTACCGTGGCGACACGTATCAGTTTCATGTCACTGCGACGCAATACTAGGAGACGTGCGGACCTGGAGTAGGGCTGTTAATGGGTATGAAGAAGAATGTCGATTGGGTTAAGCTCTTTCGGACGATGTATAGCATCCGTGTATTCGAGAAGCGCTGCATCAAGCTGTACCGGCAGGGGCAGATCTTAGGCTACTTCCATCCTTACCTTGGCGAGGAGGCCATCGCCGCCAGGGTGTGCTCCGTGTTGGAAGAGGGGGACTATGTTGTTAGCACTCATCGAGGGCACGGGCACTGCATAGCCCACCATGGCGACCTGAAACGGATGCTGGCGGAGCTCCTGGGGAAGGCGTCAGGGTACTGTGGTGGGCGCGGGGGCTCGATGCACATTGCCGACTTCTCACGCGGTAATCTCGGAGCGAACGGCATTGTGGGTGGCGGACTGCCATTGGCTGTCGGTGCTGCCCTGGGAGCGAAGATCAGGGGTGAAGATCGGGTGGCGGCGGTGTTCTTTTCCGACGGGGCGGCGAACAATGGCGTCTTCTGCGAGTCTCTGAACCTGGCCGCCATCTGGGACTTGGGCGTTCTCTTCGTCTTGGAGAACAACCAGTACGCAGTTTCCTCGCCCATAGAGGCGATGACCCGGAATCCTGAGCTGCACATGCGAGGAACGGCCTATGGCGTAGACAGCGCCAGGGTCGACGGCAATGATGTGAGTGCTGTCTTGGATGCTGCCGCCAGAGGGGTGGCCGCATGTCGCGAAGGCAAGGGGCCAGTCCTCATCGAGGCGATGACGTATCGCCAGACGGGTCATCACGTGAACGATCCCGGCAAGTACATGCCCAAGGAGAAGGTCGCACACTATCGGAGCCGAGACCCGATCGACATCTGTGCCAAGTATCTCATTGACCTCGGCAACGTGACTCCTGAGCAGGTCGCAAGCATCAAGAGCGAGGTCGATGCCCAGGTGGATGAGGCCGTGGAGTTCGCGCTGGGTGCGCCAGCACCTTCGCCAGACGAGTTCATCCAGTGCGTCGGAGCACGAGCATGACACAGACAGCCGGTAGAGAGTGCACGGGAGTGCGCACCATAAAGTACCGAGATGCGCTCAACGAGGCACTGCGGGAGGAGATGGCTCGGGATGAGACCGTATTCCTCATGGGAGAGGGCATCGCTGAGCGAGGAGGTTCCTACAGGGTTACGGCTGGGCTACTGGATGAGTTCGGACCATGGCGAGTGCTGGACACACCTATCTCGGAGGCGAGCTTCACGGGCGCCGGAGTGGGCGCCGCCATCACGGGAATGCGGCCGATCGTCGAGATCCTTTTCGTCGACTTCGCGTTACTGGCAATGGATCAGATCGTCAACCAGGCGGCGAAGTATCGGCTCTTCACGTGCGATGCGGGACGCGTCCCGCTGGTGGTCCGGACCCAGGGAGGAGTCGGGAACTGCCTGGCGGCGCAACATTCCCAAAGCCTGGAGGCGCTTTTCTACCACATTCCCGGGCTGCTCGTGGTGACTCCGTCGACGCCCCGAGACGCAAAGGGATTGCTGAAGGCGGCAATTCGCTGTGATGACCCCGTCATCTTCATAGAGCACAAACGACTCTATTTGAGCGAGGGACCGGTTGAGGATGAGGACTATGTTACGGAGTTCGGCAAGGGCGACGTGAAGCGGACGGGGACCGACGTCACTCTCATCGCCTGGTCGAATATGGTCCCGCGGTGTCTGGAGGCGACAGAGGTATTGGCAGCCGAAGGGATTCAGGCGGAGGTCGTTGACCCGCGCTGCCTCGTGCCGCTCGATCGCGAGCTGCTTCTATCATCGGTCGCCAAGACTCGAAATGCCGTGATAGTACAGGAGGCCGTTCGGCGGGGTGGCGTGGCGTCCGACATTGCCTCTATCGTCCAGGAGGAGTTGTTCGAGACGCTTGACTCACCCGTGAAGATAGTCGCGGGTCTCAATACCCCGATTCCATTCAACCTAGAGCTTGAGAAGGTCTGCGTTCCGCAGGAGGCAGACATCGTTGAGGCAGTGAAAGGCCTCTTAGGAAGCTGATGGAGGCAAGCCGTGGCGTTGGTAGGCATGAAGAGCATGCTCTCGGTCGCGAGAGAGCAGGGGTGCGCGGTCGGAGCATTCAATGTGCTGGACTACAACTCGCTCCGTGCTGTTGTGGCCGCGGCGGAGGAATTTGACGCGCCGGTTATCATCCAGACGTCTGTCAAGACGGTCACATTCTGGGGGGCTGCGACGCTTGCGGGGTGGGTGCGGGAGCTGGCTGAGTCAACCGCAGTTCCCATCGCTCTCCATCTTGATCACTGCACCTCCACGGGAGTGATCCGGATGTGCGTCGAGGCTGGCTGGACTTCGGTGATGATCGACGCCTCGGCACTGCCATTCGAAGAGAACCTTGCGACGACGAAAGAGGTGCTGGCGGCGGCTTTGCCGTTCGGGGTGAACGTAGAAGCGGAGATGGGGGAGATATCCGGTGTCGAGGACGACATCGCAGTGGCGGAGAGTCGCTCCCGTCTTGCCGATCCCGATCGAGCCGCCGAGTTCTGCGAGGGGCTCGGGCTCACCGCTTTCGCTCCCGCGATCGGCACGGCGCATGGCATCTACAAGGGCGAGCCAGTCATAGACTTCGGCCGTCTGCAGACGATAGCCGAGCGCACTTGTCTGCCGATCGCCCTGCACGGCGGGACTGGCCTATCGGCGGATGTCTTCCGCCGATGCATAGAACTCGGCTGTGCGAAAATCAATATCTCCACGGCGGTCAAGCACGCTTTCATTGACGGTTTCGTGGCGCGGCATCTCGAGGACGGGAAGTACGATCCCCTGGCGCTGCTCGGGACTCAGTTTGCGCAGGTCAAGAGCAGCGTCTGTGAGTTCATTGAGCTGTTCGGAAGTGCTGGACTCGCCCCCAAGGTAGGCTAACCCAATGACTGCTATCATCATGCCTCAAGTGGGCCAGGACATACCGAGCGCGACCATAGTCGAGTGGGTCAAGAAGGAAGGCGAGGCGGTCAAGAAGGGCGAGATCGTCGTCGTCGTCGAGTCAGAGAAGGCTGCCTTCGAAGTGGAGGCGGATGCGGATGGCGTACTCCTAAAGATCCTCCATGCGGAGGGCGAAGAGGTCGAGATACTGAAGCCGATCGGGTACATCGGCGAACCGGGAGAGGTCTTCGAGGGTTAGGATGCGTCAAGAGTCTGAAATGGCGGATACGGTCCTTGAATTCAGCAAGCGAAGAGCGGTCATCGCTCGGCGGCTCTCAGAGAGCGCGCGCACGATACCGCACTTCTACCTCAGCGTCGATGTCGACATGACCGCGGCGATGGAGTGGCGTCGCAAGTTCAATAGCCAGCGGGGCACTCGCGTCACCGTCACTGACCTCGTCGTCAATGCCTCTGCGATCGCACTGACGGAGTTTCCCCGCCTGAACTCTCACGTGTCCGAGGCATCCATGACACTCATGGGCCAGACGAACATTGGAGTTGCAGTCGCGGTGGATGACGGCTTGCTCGTCCCTGTCGTCCCCAAGGCAGACGAGATTGGTCTCGTAGAACTCTCCGAGCTGACGAAGAGGAACGCGGCAGATGCCCAGCGGGGTGTCATGAGGGGAGAGCGAGGAACCTTCACCGTCACCTCGCTCGGGATGTTTGGGATCAAGCAGTTCCTGCCCATCATCAACCCGCCGGAGTGTGCGATTCTCGCGGTCGGTACGGCGGAGCCCCGAGTGGTCCCTACCGCTGAGGGGACAGCCGTGCGCGAGATGATGACACTCACGCTTGCCTGCGACCACCGTGCGGTAGACGGAGCGGAGGCGGCGCAGTTTCTGGCTGCAATCAAGGGGACTCTTGAGGGCATACCGCACAAGATCGAGCAGTGGCTGTAGACTTCGAGCGAACATGGGGATCGGCATTCGATGAAGGCTGTCCTATTTGACTGTGACGGGGTGTTGGTTGACACCGAGCGCGACGGCCACCGGGTGGCCTTCAACAAGGCGTTCGCGTCCAAGGGTCTGGATGTCGAGTGGGACGAGTCCACGTATGGCCGGTTGCTGCAGGTGGCCGGTGGGAAGGAGCGAATGCGCCGCTTCTTCGACGAGGATGGGTGGCCGACGGGCGTGTCAGACAGAGATGCCTTCATCAAAGAGCTGCATCGTGTGAAGACGGACGAGTTCATGACGATCATCGAGAGCGGGCAGTTGCCGCTCCGTCCCGGCGTCGCGCGACTTGTAGATGAGGTCATTCGTGATGGTATGGATCTCGGCGTGTGTTCGACCTCGAACGAACGAGCAGTAACTCTCATTGTCGAGCTGCTTCTGGGGAGTGAGCGCAGACAGCACTTCGACCTGATTTTGGCTGGTGATATCGTGTCGAAGAAGAAACCGGATCCGGCGATTTACAGCTTGGCGAAGAAGAAGCTGGGCCTGCCCAGCGAGCGGTGTGTGGTCATAGAAGACAGTCGTAACGGGCTACTAGCGGCAAAGGCCGCGGGTATGCGGTGTGTCGTGACAACGAACGGCTACACAGCGGGGGAGGACTTTTCCTCAGCAGATGGTGTGTTCTCGGGGCTAGACGACGAGGATGGTCACCCTCTGGTGAAGATCGACTATCTAAAGGGGCTATCATGAAGATATTTCTGGACACTGCGGATGTCGAGGCCATTCGTCGAGCCCATGACACGGGCCTTCTGGACGGCGTGACGACGAATCCATCCATTGTCGCGAAGGCGAACAGGCGGCTCGAGGACGTTATCGAGGAGATCTGCGGCATCGTCTCCGGGCCGGTCAGCGTGGAGTCTGCGTCCGGCTCACTCGCCGCCTTGGTTGCCGATGGTGAACGGTTGGCGTCGATCGCGCCCAATGTGGTGATCAAGATGCCGATGACGCAGGAGGGGCTGCGAGCGACACAGGTCCTGGAGCGGGAGAAAGGTATCAAGGTCAACGTGACGATGATCTTCTCTCCGATGCAGGCAGCGCTCGCGATGAAGACGGGGGCGAGCTTTGTGAGTATCGTCCTGAGTCGACTCGACGCCGTCGGGAACGAAAGTGAGATCCTCGTAAGGGATGCAGCCACGATCAAGAGGAACTACGGCTTTACCTCCGAGATTATCGCCGGCAGCATGAAGACACAGAATCATGTTTTGGCTTGTCTCCGGGCCGGAGTGGACATAGTTACAATACCAGAGTCGCTTTTCCTGCAGATGTTTCGCCATCCGCTCACCGACGCCGGGCTGGCTCAGTTCGCTAAGGACTGGGACCGGATAGCTACTTAGCATGGCTAGACTCCCGAAGACGATTCTGTCTTTTGGAGAAGTTCTCTGGGACCTCATGCCCGACGGGATGCGTCTCGGAGGCGCTCCCTTCAACCTGGCGTATCGGCTCAACTCCCTGGGTGATCGGGCGCTACCGATATCTCGACTGGGGACGGACGTCCTCGGTCGCCGCGCCTACGAGCAGGGACTATCGATCGGGCTGGATATGTCCGGCGTCCAGTGGGATGAAGAGCACCCAACCGGTACCGTGCACGTGACATTCGACGAACAGCAGAATCCCGACTACGTCATAGTGCCGGGCGTTGCCTACGATCACATTGTCGCTACGCCCGCGATCCTCAAGGTGGCGGCCGAGTGCGATAGCTTCTGCTTCGGGACGCTGGCGCAGCGATGCGAGACATCGCGCCGCGCCTGTCGAGCGGTCCTGGATGCATCCTCGCGAGCAGTGAAGCTGCTCGACCTCAACCTACGCAAAGAGTGCTATACGAGCGAGACAGCGGTGGAATCCGTCAAGAGCGCTGACATTGTCAAGCTGAACGAGGACGAGGTCGAGACACTTGGCGGTCTTCTCGGTTTGTCGCGAGGAGACGTTGTCGAAGTTGCTGTGCAGCTACTCGAGCGGTTCGCGCTCGAGTGCTGTGTCGTCACCCTGGGCGAGCGAGGCGCGGTCGCCGTCTCCTCGTCGGGTGAGTCAGTGTGTGTTCCCGGATTTCGCGTCGAGTTCGCAGATGCGCTTGGAGCGGGCGATGCATTTACCGCAGGCTTTCTTCGTCGCTATCTCCGGGGAGAGGCACTGTTCGACTGCTGTGTCTACGGCAACGCGATGGGCGCCCTAGCGGCTTCTCGACCAGGGGCCACCGCGCCGATCTCAAGGGACGAAGTTGAGGCGCTTGTCTCCTCTATGCGTCCCTTTTCGTCCGTCACCAGTTGATAGTTCATGGCTCGTCTGGAAGGAGAATCGCATGCTGACCGAGCTCAGGATTAGCATGGGCATCTGGGGTAACACGAACCTCCCAGATCGCTTCAACAGCAACGGCTTTGGCGAACCCGTATCCGTGGTCGACCGTATCAAGGAGGTCGGGGAGATCCCTGGTATTGATGGGATCGAGCTTCATCTACCGACCGAGTTGAACGATGACAACGCAGATGAGATCGAGAAGGTGCTCGGAGACTACGGCCTTCAGATCGTCCAGCTCTGCGGCCATACCTGGACCGAGAAGCAGTACAAGCACGGCGCCCTGGCTGACTCGGACCCCAAGGTTCGTCGGGCAGCGATCGACCGTGTCAAGGCCGCCCTCGACATGGGCGCCAGATTCAACGTCCCAATCAGTGTCCTCTGGCCGGCCACCGACGGAAACGACTTCCCGCTCCAAAGCGACTATCTTGCGCTCTATGACCGGTATGTAGACAGCGTCCGAGGGATTGTCGCCTACATCCACGAGCGGGACTACGCCACGAAGCTGTGCATCGAGCCGAAGCCGTTCGAGCCGCGTTCCCACATCATGATGGGATCGACGGCTCAGGCACTGTGCCTCGTCAACGAGATAGACCACCCGAGCTTCGGCATCAACCTCGACATCGGGCACAGCCTCATCGCCGGCGAGAACATCGAAGACCAGTTGTCGCTGGTCTGTCGGTACCACCGGCTCTATCACACACACTTCAACGATAACGATCAGCAATGCGATGCTGATCTCCCCCCCGGAACCGTCAACATGATCCGACTGGTCTCGATCATGTACGTACTCGACCAGACAGACTACCAGGGCTGGTTCGGGCTCGACCTGTTTCCCTATCGCGACGAGCCGCGCAAGTTTATTGAGCTGTCGCGTGACAACCTGCTTTTCGCGCAGAGCGTCGTGCAGTTGATGAACGAACGTGGCGCGCAAGAATTGCGGGGCCCGGGAAGATCCGGCCCTGAGGTCGCGATTCTCCTTCGTGAATCCATCCGAGATGCCAGTTAGGGGGTCGTCCATGAGCAGGATGAAAGGGCCAGCCGTCACCATCGCGCAGTTCCTCCGGGACGAGGAACCGTTCAACAACCTTGTCTCCATCGGGAAGTGGTTCGCGGAGATGGGCTATCGGGGTGTGCAGATACCGTCCTGGGACTCGCGCGTCTTCGATCTCGACACGGCTGCCGAGTCGAAGGGTTACTGCGACGACCTCCGAGGCACGTTGGGCGAGATCGGGCTCGAGGTCACGGAGCTGGCAGGCCACCTTCAGGGACAAGTGCTGGCCATGCATCCAGCCTACGAGATTGGCTTCGAGCCCTTCTACCCCGAGGGGCTGACCGCGCAGCAACGTACCCAGTGGGCCGCCGACGAGCTCCGCAAGGTCATTCTTGCCTCCGCGAACTTGGGAACGACCAATGTCCCCACTCTTTCCGGTGGCCTCGCCTGGCACATGATGTACCCCTGGCCGCAGCGGCCCCAGGGACTCATCGAAGAGGCTTTCAAGGAGTTGGCCAGCCGCTGGCAGTCGCTGCTTGACCTCGCCCACGAGCACGGGCTAGTCTTTACGTACGAACTGCATCCCGGGTCGGATCTCTTCGACGGTGCCACCTACGAGATGTTTCTCGAGCATACAGACGACCATCCTGCGGCCTGCATCAACTACGACCCAAGCCACTTCCTGCTCCAGCAACTCGACTACGCGGCTTTCATAGAGCTGTACGGATCGAGGATCAAGGGGTTCCATGTGAAGGATGCAGAGTTTCGTCCGACGGGGCGCGTGGGGGTCTACGGAGGGTATCAGCCCTGGGCGGGGCGCGCCGGTCGGTTCCGCTCTCTCGGCGACGGAGAGGTGGATTTTCGGCGCGTCTTCACGCTCCTCACCGAAGCCGGCTTCGACGGCTGGGCAGTGCTTGAGTGGGAGTGCTGCGTGAAGAGCCCCGAGCAGGGGGCGAGAGAGGGCGCCGCTTTCATTGCCGACCATATTATCGAGGCGACGCAGATTGCCTTCGACGACTTCGCTGGCGGCGCGACGGATGTCGCTCGGAACAGGAAGATGCTCGGTCTTGCGTAACGGACGATCCGAGCGCCACCGCTGGAGGATAACTACGATGGATAGCTGGAAGCGAAAGCTGCGAATGGGAATGGTTGGGGGGGGGCAGGGCGCGTTCATCGGCGGTGTACACCGGATGGCAGCTGCCCTCGACCAGCAGATTGAACTCGTCGCCGGGAGCTTCAGCCGAGACCCGGACAACACACGCCTGACCGGAGAGCAACTCTACCTCGACCCCTCTCGATGCTATGTCACCTATCAGGAAATGGCCGAGAGGGAGGCTGCTCTTCCCGAAGATGAGCGCATTGATTTCGTCTCTATCGTTACGCCCAACAACCTCCACTTCCCCGTCGCCAAGGCATTCCTGGAGGCCGGCTTCCATGTGGTGTGCGACAAGCCAATGACCTACACCGTGGAGGAGGCCGAGGAGCTCGAACGGATTGTTGAGAGGGCCGGCCTCGTCTTCGCCCTCACACATAACTACACAGGGCACCCTCTCGTCCGACACGCTCGCGAGCTCTTCCGCACCGGAGAGATGGGCGAACTTCGCAAGGTCATCGTGGAGTACCTCCAGGACTTCCTGATGTTTCCCCATGAGAAGCACGGCCAGAAGCAGGCTCTCTGGCGGGTTGACCCGGCGCAGGCTGGTGTTGGCGGTACCCTCGGCGACTGCGGCACCCATGCCCTCAATCTGGTGGAGTTCATTACCGGCGACCGCGTCACACAAGTCTGTGCCGACACCTCCACGTTCTTGCCGGACCGCACGCTCGATGAGGATGCCAACATACTCCTGCGGTTCCAGGGCGGGGGCAAAGGTATTATGACAGTGAGCCAGATAGCCACCGGCGAAGAGAACGGTCTGACCGTGCGCGCCTATGCCTCCGAGGGGGCCATTCTCTGGGAGCAGGAGAATCCCAATTACCTCCGCCGTTTCCGCTACGGACGACCTCGTGAGACGCTGACCCGGGCGCGCGGTGAGTATCTCTCAGAGGCGGCTGCGCGCGCGACGCGGGTTCCCACGGGACACCCCGAGGGTTACCTGGAAGCCTTCGCCAACATCTACTGTGACGCCGCAGAGGCGATCCGGCGACATATTGACGGACGGCCGATGCCGGCCGACGAGTACGTCTTTCCCACAGTCCACGATGGTCTGCGCGGAGTGCGCTTCATCCAGGCTGCGGTGGAATCGTCGAATGCCGGCGGCCGGTGGACAGCGCTTTGAGCGCTGTACCATGCCGCAGTAAGAAAGCAGCTAGGAGCTATTGATGATCCACGTAGGCGAAGCTGAAGCCGAGGCGGCAGCACGCGTCATTCGGTCTGAGCATCTTTTCCGATACTCGTCCGACCCTGAGAATCCAACCGAAACAGATCTCTTCGAGCGGGAATGGGCCGATCTGGTCGGCACGAAGCACGCGCTCGCAGTCACCAGTGGTACCGCGGCCCTCATCTGTGCCCTGGCCGGGCTTGGCATCGGACCGGGCGACGAGGTGATCGTTCCCGCCTACACCTTCATGGCGACCGCGACTTCGGTTCTCGCATGCGGCGCCATTCCGGTGGTGGCAGACGTAAACGAGACGCTGCTGCTCGACCCCAACGACATCGAGCGACACATCTCCAGTCGGACCAAGGCCGTGATCCCAGTCCATATGTTCGGCATGCCCTGCGACATGGACCCGATCATGGACGTTGCGAAGAAGCACGGACTTCACGTTATCGAGGATGCGTGTCAGATGGACGCGGGCTCGTACAAGGGGCGGCGCGTCGGCTCGATCGGAGACGTGGGCTGCTTCAGCTTCAACCAGTTCAAGATCATGACCTGCGGCGAGGGCGGCGCGCTCACCACCGACCGCACCGATGTCTACGATCGCGCGCTTGTCATGCACGACAGCGGCATCACCTTTCGTCCAACGGCCGAGAAGATTGCGATGCCGACCTTCGTCGGTCTCAACTTCCGGCTGAGTGATATCCTGGGTGCGGTGCTGAGGGTGCAGCTCTCCCAGGTCGACGATTGGCTCTCTCGGATGCGGAGCATTAAGGCTGACATGATCCAGCGGCTGAAGGAGCGGGGAGTGGGTATCCTCCCCAGCAACGATCTGGACGGAGACTGCGGCCTGATGCTTGGCGTTCAGTTCGAGTCAGAAGGCGCGACGCTGCGCTGCATGGAGATGCTCAAGGGCAACGTTGGGTATATGCGCCCATTTGACACGGGACGGCACGTGTATGCCAACTGGGACCCCATCCTCGAGCACCGCGTGAACCACACAGAGGAGATGAATCCATTCCGCCATCCCGCGAACAGCGAGTGCCAGATGGACTACAGCAAAGACATGCGCCCGCGCACGCTCGACATCCTCAAGCGCGCGCTGCTATTTGGGATCGACCCCTTCATGGCGGAGGAGGAAGTATCCCGGGTCGTAGATGCAGTCTCTGAGGCGGTCACGAGCGCCTCGCGGGAGGCGTCCCCGGCGAGCTAGCTATGTGATGTGTCCCCGATGTCGCCAGCTGAAGGTGGAGGCTGCAGGGCCCTAGCGCTGTAGGCGGCTGCTGCGATTGGGGCTTCCAGCAGCCGACGGTTGACAGGTGGCTCCGGAGCGGCGCCCGGGATGTGGCCGGCCTCATGGATCGCGTGGTTCACGTTGAGTACCGAGGGGCCTGGGGATGGGCCTTTCTCGGAGACAAAGTCATTGGCGATCATGCCTTCGGAGAGTTCCTCGAATGGAGGTTCCGCCCAGGGGATTGCTTCGGCACGTTGCGTGAGTTCCGGACCCGATTTGGCTGGTGCCGGCAAGCGCGGGTGGAAACGAAGGGGCGGTGGCAGGAACGAAGATTCGAACGCACCGGTGGGTCTGAACGGGCCCCACAGTCTGATCCCGACGAGATGGTTGCCGCCGTCGGGCCAACACCTGTACAAACTGAGGAGCAGCAGAGAATTGGCAGATTCATCAAGAGTCACCAAGTCGACTTCGTGCCGCAGTATCGCTCGGGTCTGGGCAGTAGACGACGGTGAAAAGGTCAAGAAGGATGACCTGCGCCACCCCCTCGCCGACAGTGCGGACAACGAAGTGTGGGATGGCGAACGCATCACTATCTTCGCTGCGCGAAACGAGATCATCGCCTTCCAGCTTATCATCGAGGCCGGCCCGGACGGCGCCGCCGCGGTCGACGTCGCCCTGTATCGCCTCTCGAATGAGACCTACACCATACAGAACAATGGCTCCGATGATCCCTTCGATTACGTCGGCAAGCACATCGAACTCTTCACAGAGCACTACCTGAACATCGAGAAGCGTACCAGCTCGGTGTGGCACTGGTACGAGGAGACTCGCGCCATGGACATCCACGGCGACGAGTACCTCGGCTGGGTGCCGGACGCGCTCATTCCCTTCCAGGCCCCTCCCGGAAAAGGCGGGGCGCCGTTCGCGATCGAGCCGAGCTGCAACCAGGGCATCTGGGTCGACGTTTATGTGCCTCGCGACGCGCCTGCGGGCGAGTACATCGGCGACCTTGAAATCAGGGTCGGCGACGACGTAACGCATCGCCTCCCGGTGTCCCTCCGGATGCTAGACTTCGTGTTGCCGGACGAAACGCACTTCCGTAACATGTTCTTCTTTGAGTCCCGGGGGGAGGTGAACGAGCTCGTCGGCATCGCAGACAGCCACCCGGTCGCGCCCGACATGCCGGAGTTCGATATCATAGAGGGTCGGTACCACCAAATGGCCCATCGGCATCGCGCGGACCTGATCGTCAACGGCGACCTGGACTACATCAAGAGCCACTACGCGCGCTACCTCTCGGGGCAGTACTATCGACCGGAGCGCGGGTACGAAGGCCCCGGCGAGGGGATCGGGCACGGGACGTACTCGATCGGCACTTACGATCAACCCGCGGGCATCATCTCCGGATTCGTCCCCAACACGGAGGAGGGATGGCGCAATGTCTCCGATGCTTGGGTCACGTGGTTCGAGGAGAACCTCCCCGATGTAGAGATCTTCAAGTACATGTACGACGAGCCCTATCATAGGGAGGACGAGATCCGGATTCCCCGCCTCGCCGAGATCAAGGAGCGCGCCGGCTGGGTCAAGTCGAACCCCGGGCCCGGTCGGAGGCTCACAATCCTGGCGACGACGGGTGGTGTGCGAGGGCTGGCGCGGCAGGAGATGGAAGGCCTCGTGGACATCTGGCAGACCTCCTGTCAGACGGACATCGAGCGCAACGGGAATGTCTACGGGCTTGAGATTGAGGGCGCGCGCGAACTCCAAGCCCAGGGCTGCAAGATCGGGATGTACAACGGGTCGCGACCGAACCACGGGACGGTGGTGGCCGATACGGATGCCGTCGACTTCCGCGTCACTCCTTGGGTTGGCTGGAAGTATGGCATCGACCAGTACTTCTTGTGGCACACCAATCTGTTCCGGCACGGAAGCCGCGAGACAAATCCCTTCGATTTGGGGCGCGGCAGCAATTCCATTGGCGACGGCACGCTCTTCTATCCAGGACAGGAGCAGCGTTTCCCCGCGGACGACCGCGGGCTGCCCGGGCCCATTTCCTCCATCCGCATGAAGAACTGGCGGCGCGGCCAGCAGGACTACGAGTACTTCTGGCTGGCGAAGCAGGCCGGGCTCCATGAGGAGCTGGCAGAGATCGTGGAGGCGGTCGTGCCGGCCGCTCTCAGCGAGGTAGATCAGCACGCGCCGCCGCCCTGGGCAATTCGCGGCCACGCCTACGAGAAGCAGCGCCGGCGGCTGGCGGAGTTGCTGGAGAACGCCGCTTCCGCTTAACGGGACCGAAGTAGCCTTCGGGAACCCCGGAGCCTCGCCGAGGAGCATCGTGAGTGTACACACAGAGAATGGATTGACCTTAGGCATGTCACCCGAGTCAGGACGGAGATGGCTGTCAGTTGCGGCTTTAGCAGCACCCCGGGCTAGCGCCCTGAGCCGATGGATGGTCGTGTCGGCGATCATCCTGATCCTCTGCTCGTGTCAGATGGGGTGTGGCTCTGCCACGGAATCCAGTCTCCGAGCGGGTTCCGCTCAAACGAAGATCACCCCGCCCCTCGGCATCGATATGGCAGGCAAAGCCTATCGGACAACCGGCGTGGAGGGGATCAGAGACGATCTGTGGTGTTCGGCGGTGGTTATTGATGATGGAGAGACCCAGGTAGCCATCGTTGCGCTCGACCTGCTGGAAGTCGACTACGACGTCGACGCGGCCTGCCGCGCGGCCGTCTCTGAAGCCACGGGCATCGCGCCGGAGGCGATTCTGCTGAACTGCAGTCACACGCATTCAGCTCCGGTTACATGCGGTCTCATAGGAGGCGAGAAGGACCCTGAATACATCCGCAGGCTGCCTGCGTTGGTGGCGAAGGCTGTCTCCGCGGCTGCACACCGGCTGGAACCTGCAGCATTGGTGTACGGCTCCGCCCCGCTCGAGCTCGGCGTCTGTCGGCGGGTCCGCATGCCGGACGGAACTATGGGGTTCGGAGAGGACCCTCAAGGCGCTGCCGACCGCAGCGTGCAGGTGATCGGCATCGTGGGCAAAGGGGGCGACCCACGGGCGATCATCTTCGAGTATGCCTGCCATGGTGTCGCGTTCAGCGATGACCGACATGTCTCCGCAGATTGGATGGGAGAGGCACGCAGCGTGCTGTCGAAGCAGATGCCAGATGTCACCGCGGCATTCCTTCAAGGATGCGCCGGACAGATCGATCCTCGCCGCCAGTACCGCTGGTCCGGCATGTCCGCAGGGGGAGAGCTCGCGGCTGGTTCGGTACAGGAGGCGCTAGCCGAGGCGAAACCGATTGAGGGAGTGCCTTTGGGCGCACGGCTCCACCGGATGATACTGTCCCCCAATCCCTCTCCCGATAGGAGTGCCATCGCCGAGCAACTGGATGTCTACCGGAAGGCTGTGGTTCAGAGGCGGCAGAAGGGAGCACATCCCCGCGAGATGCAGACGACGGTTGAGTTCAGGGAACAGCAAGAGCGGATGCTCCGCTGGGCCGAAGGTGCTGAGCAGATGCCGCCGGCCCCCTTCGTCGTTCAGGCGCTCCGTGTGGGTGATATCGGAATCATAGGGCTGTCCGGCGAAGTCTTCTATGAGCTCGGCGAAGCGATTTCTGAGCAGTCGCCCTTCGAGCACAATCTCGTTCTCGGAACGTCGAACGGATGTCTTTCGTACATCCCAACGCGGGAAGCCTTTCGCCAAGGCGGGTACGAGACAGACACGGCGTTCGCGATGTATCACGCTCCTCTGATAGACCCAGATTCTGGGGACGAGATCGTGGCCGAGGCAGTGAGTCTTCTCAAGGACCTGCATGATGGCGCCGGATCGACGGACCATTAGCAGTAGCCGCTGGCGTGCGCAGACGCGCGCCGGCTCCAACGCAGTGTAGCCAACCAAAGAGGCGCATTATGGTGAAACTGGCGGTCACCCGCCGCGAACCGGTTGCGTGTCTATAGTGAATGGAGAGACGCCGATGAAGGGGATCGAGTCCGCCCGGCTCGTCCTGTCCGCCGGGCGGTGTGCGACGGACGCCAGCTCGCCCGCCACGGGCCAGGCGAGGAGCCGGAGATGAAGGGGACGGAGATTGGGGCTGCCAGCGCCTCTTTTCTGTGTGCCTGGCGTTTTTGGATCGTTCTGAGCGTGGCACTCCTCGCAACATGTGCCCGCGGCTCGGCTGACGAGGAAACATCCTGCCTCCCGCCGGCATGCACAGTCCGGGGAGGCATACCCAACGTTCTGGCGAAGCTCGAGCGGGGGGAGCCGGTAAGGATAGCCTATGTGGGGGGGAGCATCACGGCCGCGGAGGGGTGGCGGCCGATGACCCTCGCCTGGTTCCGCCAGCAGTATCCAGAGGCGCGAGTCGAGGAGATCAACGCCGCCATCCAAGGCACCGGCTCCAAGCTCGCCGTGTTTCGGCTCGAACATGAGGTGTTGAGGCACGATCCCGACTTGGTCTTCGTAGAGTTCGCCGTCAATGACGGAGGCTCTCAGGAGGAGATAGAACGCTGGATGGAAGGCCTCGTGCGAAAGGCCCGACGGGCGAGCCCCGACCTCGATATGTGCTTGGTCTACACCGTGGGTGACTGGATGCTGGATGGACTGCGTAGGGGGGATCTTCCCATCTCGGTTCGCGCGCACGAACGTGTGGCGCAACACTATGGCATTCCCTCCATCCAGCTTGGCACGGATGTAGTCCGACGTCTCGACAAGGGAGAGCTCATCTTCACGGGACCGCGATCCGGAGGTGACACTGGCGACAAGGCACTCGTGTTCGCCTATGACAGCTGCCATCCGAGCCCGGCTGGACACCGGCTGTACGCGGACACGATCGCACGCTCGATCGAAACGATGGCAGGTGTAGGAGAGGCTGGTCTACATCCACTTCCGCCACCACTCCACGCTAATAATTCCGAATATGCCTCCCCGATCCCGCCTCGGTCAGTACGCATGAGTGGCGGTTGGCACCGCGCAGACCCGGCCACCGATCCCGTTGCTAAGGAGTTTGCCGGCCGGTTCCAGGAGATCTGGGTGTCGGACGCCCCGGGAGAGACAGTCTCCTTTCGGTTCAGCGGTGACACTCTCATGCTCTACGATATCATGGGACCTGGGGTTGGAAGCTATGCTGTCTCCCTCAATGACTCTGAACCTCGCGTTGTCTCCCGAGCTGACACGTGGCGTCACGAGTACTACGTGACACTGGCCGATGATCTCTCCGCTGACGTGCACACCGTGACGCTCGAAACGCTCTCCCCTGATCCCCAGTCCGACACAACTGCGAACTCGGATCACGCGACATGGTACCTGGGCTGGATATTGCTGACCGGCCGCCTTGTGGAGGCAGACGAATGCAGGAACTGAGTGGGCGCGTGGTGCCTGGCGTGGGCGTTCGGGCCGTGGACGACACCTTGGTTCGTCAGCGGGCACTCGAGACACTCAGGCCGAGCCATGCAATGGAGGCGCTCTGATGAGCCTGATGGGAGTTGATGTTGGCACGAGTGGCTGCAAGGCAGTCGTCTTCTCCGAGGAGGGCGCGCAACAGGCAGTGGCCACGCGAACGTATGCCCCGATTCATCCCGAACCGGGGCGCGCCGAGATGGATCCTGAGGTCCTTTGGCGTGCCTTCACCGGAACTGTGGCCGAAGCCGCATCCCGCACGTCGGACGATCCCGTGACGGCGATCGCCATCAGCACCCACGGCGAAAGCTTCGTCCTGCTCGACCATCGCGGCGCTTCGGTTCGCCCCGCAGTCCTCAACACCGACGGGCGCGCAGTGGCCGAGGCGAAGAGATGGCGGGAACAGAGGTCCGAGCAGGTGTTCCGCATCACCGGCCACAGCGTCCATCCCATGTACCCGGTCTTCAAGCTCCAGTGGCTGCGGGAGCATGAGCGGGAGAGCTTCTCCGCCGCCCGCCGAGTCGCCTGGGTTGCCGACTACCTCTTGCTCCGGCTCGGCCTGCCACCTCTCCTCGATCACTCGCTCGCCTCTCGAACACTCCTCTTCGACATACAGAGGAAGAAGTGGTCCGAGCCCCTCCTCGATGCCGCGGAGCTCGACAGCGATCTGCTCCCCTCGCCCGTGCCTGCCGGGACCGTCGCGGGGGCGCTCTCCCCGTCTGGCGCCGACCAGCTCGACCTCGCCCCCGGAACCCAGATCGTCGTCGGCGCGCACGATCAGACGTGCGGTGCAGTCGGGATGGGTGCCATTGCTCCAGGGACCGTCTCCGACTCGCTCGGGAGCTACGAGTGTATCCTGGCGGTCAGCGACGAGCCCAAGCTCACCGACGACGCCCTTGCGAACGGGCTCGACTCCTACTGCCATGCCGTCCCCGACCGGTATGTCACCATCGCCTACTTCCCGGCAGGACTCACCGTCCAATGGTACGTCGATGCCTTCTGTAAGAGCGATATCGAGTCCGCTCGCGCAGCCAACACAGATGTGTTCGGCGTCCTGGAGAGCCACGTGCCGGCCGGACCTACAGGCATCTCCTTCCTCCCGCACCTCATCGGCTCTGGCACCCCTCACTACGACGCCACTGCCCGCGGTCTCGTTCATGGTCTATCACCCGAGACAGATCGCTTCGTTCTCTACAAGGCTCTGCTGGAGGGCATAGGCTGTGAGCTGGCTATCATATCCCAGATTCTGGCCAAGGTCATCGCGCCGTTCGACACGATCCGTGTGAGCGGTGGGGGAGCGCGTTCCGCCTTAGGCCTCCAGCTTCGGGCAACCATGACGGGGTGCCGTATCCAGCCCGTTCAGACGACGGAGGCCGTCTGCCTCGGAGCTGCCATGCTCGCCGGAGTCGCTACGCGCGTCTACGACGACATCGTCGAAGCCGCCGATGTCACGGTCCGCTTGGGCGATCCGGTCCTCCCTGACCCCATCTCCCGCGCCGAGTACATGGACCAGATCGCTCGCCATGGAAGGGCCTACGCTGCAGCATCCGCGCTGAGGACCGGCGAGTGAGACCGCGGGAATGCTGGGCGCTCTCCAGCGCGCGTGCCGTCATCTGCTCACGAGTAGCCCATCGCTCGTCTCCTATATCGCGTATCGCCGGCCTCATAGGCCTTGCGCTCGCCCTCACCTTCACTTTGCCTGTGGGAGTGGCGGCGCAGGAACGTGCTGCCGCTCCAGGGGCATCGACCATCGACAGAACCTGGCCGGTAGCGTTTCGCGGCGGATGGAGCAGTTCTCCCTTGACTTCCCCAGCCGAATCTGCCAAACTTAACGCGTTAACTTCGTCTGCGTCAACATCCACCCCTATCCCAGATCTGGCGGACCGAAATGGAGGTTCATACGAGATGTATCCCTTGACTGACCTGTGGAATCTGACCATCCTCGACGGAAAGCCCCCGTTCGTCAACGAACTGGCAGGCTGCACCGTAGGCGATATTGACGGCGACGGCAAGCTCGAACTCATTGTTGGCGGCGACGGCGCGATACTGTGGTACCGCGCAGACGGCTCCGACCAAGGTGTCATCGCCAAGGCCGACTGTGGGGTCGCCCTCGAAGCCAAGGATATCGACGGCGACGGCAAAGCCGAGGTGATCGCCGGCCTCATCGGACGGGACGGGGCCAAGCACACGATCGTATGGTACAAGCCGCAGAATGGCGATATCCATGGGACGTGGGACGACCACGTCATCGACCCGGACTGCACGGGTGGAGTGCACGACCTCATATTCGCCGATGTCGACGGTGACGGCGTGGAAGAGATGCTCGCCAATACGAGCTACACCTCGCGCCCCGGCATCTTCGCCTACCGGCGGCCGGAAGACATTGCGCAGACCTGGGAGAAGCACACCCTCCACATGGGTTGGTGGACCGAAGGTCTCGTGACCGGCGACTTCGCGGGCGACGGAGTCATCCGCATCGCGGGCGGTCCCGATCTCTACTCGCCCCCCGCGGAAGGTCCTTTCTCAGGCCCCTGGACCCGCGACAGCGTCGCCCCCGCCTTCCGCGAGCTCTGTCGCAACGCCGCCATCGACATCACCGGGAACGGCCGCCCGGACCTCATCATCGTCGAGTCGGAGTACCACGCGGGCGCGCTCTGCTGGTATGAGAATCGCATGGCCGAAGATGCCGAGAATCCCTGGGTCGAGCATGTGATCGACCGCAACTTGAACTATGCCCATACCCTGCAAGCCGTTCGCGACCCGCGCACGGGCGAGATACGGCTCCTGGTCGCAGAGATGATGCACGGCGGCGATCTCAATCACCTGGCTCGGGTTCTAGAGTATCGCACCAAGGACGGCTCGACCTGGGAGCGCACGTTGCTCCACGAAGGCGCTGGCACGCATGAGGCGCAGTTCGTTGACATCGATGGCGATGGAGAGCTGGAGGTTGCCAGCAAAGAGTGGGGCAAGATCCTCCACCAGGCGGAAGTGCATATCTTCAAGAAGCCGGACAAGCCGTCCCCGCTCACCCGCTTCCGGCACACCATGATCGACCGCACGAAGCCGGGGAGCGCCACCGACATACTCGCCGTGGACCTCGATGGTGACGGCAGACAGGATATCGCCTGTGGCCGGCACTGGTACCATGCACCTGACTGGCAGCGCAGGGAGATTCCGGGCATCCTCCAAGTCCTCTGCAGCTACGACCTCGACGGCGACGGCCGCCAGGAGCTCATCGCCACCGTCCCCTACCCCGGGAATCCGAACGAGGGTGGGACCTTCTCCAACCGCCTCGTCTGGCTGAAAGCCGTCGACCCTCTCGCCGGAAAGTGGGAGCAACACCTCATCGGAGATGGTATTGGGGACTGGCCCCATGGCTCCCTCGTGGCGCCGGTACTCCCTGGAGGCAGGCCCGCCCTCATCGCCGCCTATCACAGCGCCCACGCCCATGCCAAGGCTGATCCGCCTCACTACCCCGAGATCTTCGAGATGCCGGATGACCCTGCCGCATCCCCGTGGCCAAAGCGTACCCTCGCGGAGATTGCCTATGGTGAGGAAGTCGTTGCGGCCGACATCAACGGCGACGGCATCCTAGACATCGTCGCCGGCGCCTGGTGGCTGGAGAACAAGGGCGATGGAACGTTTGTGCCACACCAGTTCAACGAAGGCTACTACCCCGCACGCGTCGCCGTCTTCGATGTGAACGGCAATGGCCGTCTCGATATCGTCATGGCAGAGGAGGTCCTCTACTCGGAGGACGGCTCTCCCTTCACCCCCTTCTCTCCGCTCATGTGGTTCGAGAACCCCGGCGACGCCGTCGATGGCCTCTGGCCCATGCGCGTCATCGACAAGGTTCGCTGCGGACATTCGGTCAGTGCCGCGGACCTCGACGGCGATGGCGAACTCGAGATTATCTGCGCCGAGCACACCCCCTACGCCTCGGGGCCCCGCAGCCGCTGCCGCCTCATGGTCTACAAGAAGGCTGAGCCCAACGGCCGTGCCTGGACTCGCTATGTCCTCGACAACCGCTTCGAGCATCACGACGGCGCCAAGCCCATCGAACTCGCGCCCAGCAAGATCGGCATTATGAGCCACGGCTGGATCAACTACAACTACCTCCATCTCTGGGAGCCGGCGGACTGACCGGCACACGGCAAGGAGCCTGATATGATCGCCAGACTCAGCTTAACCACCACAGATGTGCGGACGCTTCGTCCGCTTGCCTGCCTGCTCGTTCTCGCCTTCCTGTGCGCGTCCATAGCGACGCTGGCCGCCGCAGAGATGTCGGCATCCGCTCCACGAGCCCTCTCGAGCGGCTTCTCGACGCTTGGCCCGAAACCCGGAGATGTCTACCGGGAGTACATCTTTAGCGCCAGCACCATTGCAGACTGGCAGGTCACGGATCCAAATGCCACGGCGCCCACACCCCGTGAGCTCGATCTCCCTAACGATCTGCTCCACTTCTACGTCCCGACGCTCGAACACGCCATCCGCGCCGAGGTCATGCTCGACCGTTGGGGCGGCCACCCCGGAACGACCGCCAAGCGCATTCGCTTCAACCCCGGCGTCTGGCTCCCCGACGAGGAGCGGGCGAAGCTCCGGCCCGGCCGCGCCCCGGAGAATTGGGGCAAGTGGATCCTCGTTCCGGAGTTGCAGACCACTCCCGAAGGCGAACACCCCGAATCCTTCGTCTATCAGGACAACCCCATCGTCGAGGTGCCGCTCGACCAGTTCCGCGACGGCCCCAATTTCCTGCAGGCCGACTGCACCGCCCTCGGCAACGGGGGCTGGGGCAAGTGGGGCTTCTACGGCGTCGTCCTCCGCATCTACTACGATCCCGACGAGGTCCCCCACCCGGATGCGCGCATCGCCACGCCCGCAAATGATGAGACCATAGAGTTCGGCGTCGAGGCCCAAATCGAGAACCTTGGGGACCGCCGTATCGTCCGCGCAGATGTCCTCGCCTACTACGATGGATACGATGAGGACGGTGACGGCGTATCCCTCGATTATCATCGTGCCTATCACATGCGGGACGGTATGGGACAGCCGATCCAAATCGGCGACCACGTCGGCACCGCCACCTGGTACCCGCTTGCTGTCGCCTTCAACGACTACTGGATTCCCGACCAGGAGCCCGGGATCGTGCGGCTTATCGCTCGCGTCCAGGATGAGGAGGGAGTCTGGTCTGTGACAGACGAGGTCACCGGACTCTCCTTCAAGGATGTCGGCTACCCGGTACGTCTCTACCAGTCCCATGACGTTCCCCCGCGCTTCGATGTCAGCATTCGCAGCCCGCGCAAGTCCTGCCATTTCTACATCCCGCCCGAAGATGATCTGGCGAACGCCGAATCGCGGTCAACCCTCTACATTCGAACCTGGAATGGCGACGCGGGCGAGGTCTCCATCAATGGCAAGTGGACGTGCGATACCGTGGGGCTCGGACACTTCTATGCCTACCAGAAGATATTCTTCCCCACGGATGTTCTCCAGCAGGGAGAGAACACGATCGAGTTCCACTCTGAGTTCACCCACCACGGCATGGAAATCCTGTGGCCAGGCCCGGCCGTGCTCGTCCGATACCATCCGGCAGAGGATGAGCCGCAGGGACACTAGGCGCAGTTCCAGAACTCAGGGGTCTGGTTGAAGATGGCCCCCCGAGCCGCTGGTTGCGGCTCGGGGGGTTATTTCGCGATGGGTGAGACTGCTTCCGGCACGGGATTCCGCCGTGATCGCTGCTTCCGCTTCCCTACTGTAGCGTATCGAGATGGCCTTTGGGCACCGGGAACCGGCTTGGTCCTTATTGTGCTAGGCCAGCAGGAAACTCGCGATCGCGGCAGGCGACGCCGTGCCCTCACACAGGGCGAGACTGCTGCTGGCCCCGAGGGTTCGGTAGAGGCCCCGCGCCCATCCGACGGCAAACCGCTTTCCGGTATTGTGCACCAGGAGCCTGGACGGTGCCGCCAATGCCAGCGCCGTTCGCACGTCGCCCGCGCGGCGGATCAATGGTAGGAAATGCTCCTGCTCCCACGCCTCCGTTCTCTCTACCTCGAATCGCGCAGCATCCACGGCACACACCGCTACCTGCGGCGCCAGTGCCCGCGCCAGCAGGCACCACATCCCCGCCGCCCCCACTCCCACCAGAGAGACGCGCTCGTACCGGCCTTCTAGCCACGCCAGTGCTGTCAGGACATCCTGAACCGAGTTCGCTGTGGGCGTACGGTTGTAGGCCGTGAAGACCTTCTCCTTGCTGGCCTGGTTCGTCTGCCGATGGGACACCGCCCACGGGTCGATCGCCATCACGGCGCACCCTTCACGCAGAAGCCGCGCCGCGAGAGGATGCGGCCGCGTGCCCACCACAGCGCGGCTCCCTTGCTCGTGGACAAAGAGCACTGCGTGCGTCGCTTCGGCATCTGACTGGGTCAACACTGCGCCCGGCACTCGGTCCCCGACGCCGTCGCGAGAGAGAGTCACCGCCCGCCGCGTCACGCCCTTCCGGGTCGCTGGCGCCCGCTCCTCAGCGCGCACGTGCTCCGGGCGCGGTGCGTCGGCTCCCAATGCCGTGCGATAGGCCGGCCCGAACGCCTGCCGATACCGTGCCAATCCCCGTTTCGACTTCGGCCATGCCGCGCGCCGCTGCCTCACCACCTCTCCGATCAGGTCTCGCCTGAAGCGGTCCAGATCGAGCTTTGGCAGCCTCCGATCAAAGAAGACCATCAGCTTGCCAGGGTCGTCGTAGCTCTGCCTGGGGTCCTCGCCCCGCTCGCGAAATTGCTCGTGCGCCTTCTCCATCCCAAGCCACCGCGCCAGCCACTGGTAGACGGCGTCCGCGCTCTGCGCGTTGTAGTTGTGCCCCGCGTCGATGTGGGCGTTCGTTACCCGCTCCTGCGCCCCATACAGCCCGTAGATGTCCTTGATCCACGGGTACTCGACCTCTGGGGTGTTCGTGGTCCAATCGCCGGTCGCCGACACGAGGATCTGTGGGCGGGGAGTCGCCAGCGCGGCTATCTCGACGTTGTTCGTGTCCAGCCGCAGGTTGGGAGCGTTCTCGCAGGCACACCCTCCCTGCATGTGCGCCGAGACCATGCAGACGGGCGCCGAAACCGCCACGCGTTCATCCACGGCCGCCAGCAAGAAGGTCTGCGTCCCTCCGCCTGATGCCCCGGTGCAGGCAATCCGCTTCCCGTCCACGAACGGGCGCGACTGCAGGAAATCCAGCGCGCGCATGTTGTTCCAGAGGTGCATACCCAAGAGGTTGATCCCCCACAGTCCCGATCCCGGTCCCGAAAGCAGATCCTGATCATGGAGCTGAACCGCGTCGCCGAACTGCTTGCTGTCACAGTACCCCAGCATATCATGGGACAATGCCACATACCCCTGCCTCGCCAGATTCCTGCACAATCCCACCATGGAGGCATTCTCGCAGAATTCCAGCCGCCCCAACCGGTGGTGCCCATGCGGACACAGCACGGCCGGGAACGGCCCGTCTCCCGCCGCCGGTCGGTACAAGTTGCCCGTCACCAGGAAGCCGGGCAGGCTCTCGAAGTGAACCTTCTCTACGATGTAGTCCGGATGCACTGCCGCACCGAACACTCGCGCCCGAAGCGGCGTCCTCGCGGGGGAGGGAAGGAGTCCCGCGCTCGCCAGTATCTGCTCCCTCAGCTGCGCGGCCTTCGCCTCCCACGCCTCCAGAGTGCCGTACTGGACAAGCTCGTATTTCGTGTGGATTCCTCGGATGACCGATCGAGAATCAGACCCCATAGTTTCCTGCCTTCCTGCTCCCGCGCCTACTCGACGCTGTCTCTCAACTCGCGATTCGCCGCCGCGAACACCACATCCGCCGTCGCAGCCTCGTCCAGCTCCACCACTGACTTCGCCTCACTCAGGTCGTTGCCAACGATGGTCACGCGCTCGACCCCCGGACCGACTCCCACGAAGGAATTGGTCCCTTCCGTCGCCTGGCAGTTGCGAATGAACGCGCTCTTGACGTTCCGGAGATCGATCGTCGGCGCCTCCGAGCCTTCCGACCCGCGCCCGACGAACCCGTCGATGTCGACGTTCCCCACGTCGCGGCAGCGGATCGCGCTTCCCCACTCCGGCCGCTCCGGGCGGTTCCACTCCAGTTCGACATTGCGCAGCACGAGACGGCCCACATGCCGGCTGTAGATGTCGTACGGCGAGGCTCGATGACCCCAGATGTCGAACGGGTGGGGCGGATCAGCATGCAGCGGCTTCTCGACCGTGCCTGACATGAAGAACCGCACATTGTCCAGCGTTACGTTTTCGATCGGCTGCTCTGGTGGTCCCATCAAGAACGCAGCTCCATCTCCCGTCGCTACGATGTTGGAGAAGACGACGTTGCGCACCGTCCCCCATCGCGGCGTCTCTGGCGTTCGCTTCGAAGACCACACATAGAACGGCTGCCCCCCCTCCCGCAGCGTCATCGTTACATTGCTCACCAGCCACCCATCGACCACTCCGCCGTCCTGAACCCACAGGCCGATCCCATCCCCCGCTTCCGAGATCGTGCAGTTCGAGAACGTGATGTTCCGGAACTCGCCGCACGACTCTGAGCCGATCTTCAACCCGCTCGCGTCCGTTGCCAGCACGCAGTTGGTCACCACGATGTCCCGGCTCACACGCTCCCGGTGGGCCCGATCAGTGATCTTGATCACGATGCTGTCGTCTCCGCTCTGAATGTCACAGTCGGAAATTCGCACGTGCCGACATGCGTCTATATCGATCCCATCCGTGTTCGGTCCGTGCTTCTCCCGCATCCCGTTCCGGATCGTCACCCCACGGATCGTTACCCCATCGCAGTCCGTCGGGTGCAGTGTCCATCCCGGGCTGTTGCGGAGCATCACGTCCTCCACGAGAACGTGGTCACACCCCAGGAACTGCATCATGCTCGGTCGCCACTTATCCGCTACCCAGTGCCGTCCGTTCCACGTCCAGAAGGCTGGCCCGTTGCCATCGATCACCCCTCGCCCGCGAACGGACACGTGTGAAGCGTTCTCCGCGTAGATGAGGCATTCCCCAGCCGTCCAGTCGTACCGGTGATCGTCCCGCGTGCCGGTCGCGTAGTCGCTCCGCTCTGTACTGCCCCGCAACGTCGCTCCCCCCTCCAGGTAGAGGGTCACGTTCGACCGCAGGACGAGCGAGCCGGTCACATACTCTCCCGGCGGCACGTACGCGACTCCCCCGCCGGCCGCATGGCACGCCTCGATTGCCTCCTGTATGGGCTTTGTGTCCACGTGCTTCCCGTCGCCGTGCGCGCCAAGACGACGGACATCGACAACCGATCTTTCTGTGCTGTTCGTCGAGTGTGGCAGTTCGCGCTGCATCATGTCTCCGTCCTTCTGTCGGTCTCTATCCATTCCCAGGTTGCCTCCTGGCCTTGGACGTCGGCCGCGCGGCTCAATACCCCGTGCGCCGAAGCGCCGCCCTCATGTTACGCGCGCTCTTTGCGTAGTCACTCACCCGCGCGTCCCTCTCCACGGTCACCCAGCCATCGTATCCAATCCCCTCGAGCGCTGCCATGCTTTTCCGACTCAAGGCCAGATTCATGCGTGACCTTGAAAGCGTACTAGCTACCCGGGCATCCTCTATCGCTTGGTGCGTTAAGTTCGGCGGGCCGGGTTATACCTCCTCGTTGTCGCCGATGCTACATGCGTGTGTTTCGCACAGACGGCGAAGCCGAATGCCGGAAAGGTTAGCAGATGACTCCGCGAGAACGGCTCCTTGCCACGTTCAGACATGAGCCGGTCGATCGGCTACCAGACTACGAGTTCGGTGCCTGGGAGCAGACCATCGCCCGCTGGCATGGCGAGGGTCTTCCTGCCGAGTACGACGGCGTCTTCGACGCAATCGCCCGCTATTTCCAGACCGACCTCACGGACGGTTTCCTCGATCCGGGAGTCGGCATGGACATGTATCCCCGTTTCGAGAGCGAAGTGTTGGAGGAGAAGGGAGATCACCTCATCATCCAGGACCAGGATGGAGCCATCGCCGAGATGCTCCGACCGGAACTGGGTGCATCCATTCCCAGGTACCTTCGCCACGCCCTCGAGACCCACGCAGACTGGGAGAAGATACGCGACGAAAGACTGGACCCGGCGCAGCTCCTTCTTACCTATCCCCGCAGCTCCTCTCTGTGCGCATGCATCTTCTGGATGGCCTCTCCCACGGCATCCATGTCTTCCGCCGGCAGAAGGAGCGTCTCGTGCGTCGTGATGATCGCCTCGCTTCGGGACAGCCGCTCCGTCACCGGCAGGTCGAATCGCGTCGGGTCTATCGCCGCCCAGTACTCCTCGCTGATCCGATGTCGCTTCTTCGTGTGGGGCTGGTAGAGATCGCACTCGTTCAGGGAGCTGTACGGCGGGAAAAAGGGAAGCCCCGTCTCCGCCTTGAGCGCCTCGCAGAACCGCTCTCGACTGACTCCTTCCCACTCCTCCGGTAGAAACCGGAAACCGTAGCAGTAGTAGCCCTGGCGCGTCACCCCCTCAAGCCTCCGTAGCGGTTGCACCCCAGGCGCCGTCGCCAGCAGCGCGTTCAAGCGCTGCCCGCAGGCCTCACGCTTCTCCATTTGCCCGGGCAGCCTCTCCAACTGCCCCAGCAGCATCGCCGCCTGCCACTCCGTGATCCGGTAGTTCCCCGACTGCAGCGGGCTCTGTCCCTCTGCCGGGAAGTTCTGCGATGGGCGGCCGCAGTTGCGAAGCTGATCGAGCCGGTGGCAGAGCTCATCATCCTGAACCAGGATCGCTCCACCCTCGCCTGCCGTCATCGCCTTCGTCTGCTGGAAGCTGAACGTCCCAATATCCCCAATCGTCCCCACGCCCTTGCCGCGCCAGTGCCCCCCCTGTTGGTGAGCGCAATCCTCCACGACTCGCAGTCCATGCCGCTCCGCAATCGCTCCAATCGCGTCCAGGTCCGTCATGCATCCATAGAGATGGACGCACGCGATCGCTCGCGTGCGCTCGGTGATCGCGCGCTCCGCAGCCTGGGCGTCGAGGCACCATGTGTCCGGGTCTACGTCCACCAGAACGGGCACCGCGTTCACGTCCAACACGGCCGCCGCCGTCGCCTGCCACGTCATCGCCGGCACGATCACCTCGTCCCCGAAGCCGATGTCCAATGCCTCATACGCAAGCTGGAGGGCGTGTGTGCCGTTCGTCACCAGCAGTGAGTGCTTCGATCCGTGGAACTTCGCCCACGCCTCATTGAACGCCGTCTCCATCTCACCCATCCACGACCACGACCCGCTCTCCAGCACCTGCAGCAGCCGCTTTCTATCTCCTTCGTCATGCACCGGCCACGCGGGCTGGGTGAGTCGCGCCGTCGGCTCGCCTCCGGTAATCGCCAGTTTTCCCATGTCAGCACCTTTCTCGTTCAATGCTAGGAGTGCGCCACGTTGACCCCCAGAATGCCTTCCCCGTTCAGGATTCGCCGTGGGCTCTCTTCAAGTTCTGGAGAAGACCGACTGCCGCTTCCACTATCTCAGCCCCGGCTTCGGGGGAGATGGGTGGGACACCATACCAGCAGAAGGACTGATCTGTCTCATACCCGCCCTGTTCGATAGCCTTCCGCGTTGGGACATAGCAGGCGCACCCATTCGAGTACCCAAGGGCGAGTGTCCACGGAAATGGCGAGCGTTCTACAATCGCCTGACCGAACTCATAGAACACCTCTCCCGACAGGCCCATGATCCCCAGTTCGCCCATCCTCAGCCCCTGCACCACGAATGGAACGCCCTCACAGCGTCTCTCCCCGCGCGCCCAGGCCAGCCTCTCCGAACGCCGCTCTATCAACGTACGGAGAGTGCGCAGTGTATATGCGTGCTTGTCATTCTGCACCGCTTTGCTCAGCTCGGCCTCCGCTTCGCGGACGTCCGCTTCCGCCGCTGCTGCGTCGGGTGGGTCCTGCACCGGCAGGGCGAGGCGCACCAAGTCGAACCCGAGGGGTGCGGCATCGAACTCCCTCGTGTCCGCCAATGCTCTCTCCACCGCCTCCGCCGCAAGCTTCCCGATTCGCTCGACCTCTTCGAAAGTCCCAGCGTCCTGGTCCGGGTTGATCTGCCCGCCACAGCCCTGCAGGAAGAGCGGCGTCGCCCTGGGATATATCTCACCGACAGCTCTCGCGGCCGCGCCCGCCCAGTCCCCCGAGATCAACAGGTTATCCCCCCCAAGCACTGTCCCGTGACAGGCGTGATGAAAGAGGATCGCTCCCGTCCTCCCGTCACACCGGATCTCTACCACTCTCATCCGGTCGTCACGGACTCCCTTTCTGTTCTTGCCGAACTGAACCGATCCATCCGCCGCCAACTGCCTGCGGTCCACGCCAATCCCAAGCGGAGCCTCGCCGTAGCGAGCCGTTGCTGGCACCAGCCCATCAACCGCCTTAGCCACGGCTTCGGCTACGAGGCCCGGCAGCCGCCGGACGTACTCCTCGTCCTTTGCTCCAAGTGCGTCGAGAATACATGTCGATGGACCGGAGTGGGTGTGACTGCAGTTCAGCAGCACGGAATCCGGCTCAAGCCCCGTTTCCCTGCTGACGGCTTCGCGGCACGCCGCATCTACTTCGTAGTCCAACTCCAGTAGGTCCAGTGCGATGATTGCCACCTTCGTGCTGCCGTCGTCGAGCACAAGAGCGGCGCACCACAGATCATCGTGCACCCCGGTTGAGGGCCCTTCGCGGAACCCGAACCCACACAGATCCACGCCGGCCGGTGGCGTGATCTTCACTCGGCTTGCGCCTGCTCGCATAGAATGCATCTTGTCACCTACCTCATCGGAATCGTCGCTAGTACACCCCCGACGCCCATCCCTCCTCCAACATCGCCAGGTAGTTCTCACCCCGCACGTAGTTCGCTATCGAGTTGCCCGATCCCAGGGCGTACCCCCCGCCGGGCATGCACACATCCAGGATCTCTCGCGTCCGCCGTCTGACCTGCTCCGGCGTGCCGCGCGCGAGGATATCCATGTCAACACCACCCAGCAGAGCGATCCGGTCTCCCCAGAGCTTCTTCGCCTCCGTTACGGGGGTGATCACGTCCTCGAAGCTGTGCTGCGCATCGATGCCAACGTCCTCGATCAGGTCCTCTATCACGTCATCCAGCCGTCCGCACGAGTGCAGGAGCAGCGGCTTCCCATAGGCGTGCACCGCCTCCGCAATTCGCTTGTGCCACGGGAAGAGATACCGCCTCAGCGCCGCCGGCGACATGATCGTCTGCGTCTTGAATCCCATGTCGTCGCCGAGAATGACGGCGCCCACCGCCTCGTGGCTCGCGTTCGTCCGGCAGATCTCCAACATGAGCTCCCCGCACCGGTCGAACACAGCCTGCACGAGGTCGGGATCGTCGACCATCGCGTACGACATTCCCTCGATACCCATCACTGCCTGCGCTAGCTCCAGCGCCCCGCCCGGATCCGCTCCCATCAGCTTCATGCCGTCGGGCAGGGCCGCGGCCGCGTGGTCCAGGGCGCTGTAGTCGATCTCCTCTGTCTTCGGCCACGGGAACTGCTCGAGGTCCTGCCAGCTTGCGATGAGCTGAGCCGCTTCGTCTCGCCAGGACCTGGTACCCCCGTCGCTCGCCGTATCGGCGGTGCTCAACGCTGGCTGCGGCACTTGGTACTTGGCGCCCGCAGAGAACCCGTCATAGCCGAGTCTCAGCCACCGTTCGGCCGCCTCTTTCCAGTAGCGCTCAGGCTCGGTATCCATGTCGAGCGGCTCGCCGATCACGTCGAAATCCATGTAGAACTCGATGAACGGGACCCGGTCGGGCGTCCCTCCGGACAGGACTGTTTCCAGTCGACCGAAATCCGGCTCCGGCTTGATGTTGGGATAGGGCATCAGTCCGCCACCTCCAGAATCAGCACGTAGTCGGGGTCTTCCGGCCCGGTTGGCGGTGTGAACCGCTGCAAGCCCTCCGCCGGATACTCGCCGGCCAAAGTCGTCTCTCCGGTTCGCGGGTCGAACCACGCCGCGCGGACCTTCGAGCCGGACAGCTTCGAAAGGTCGATCTCCATCCGCTTCCGCCGCGGGAAGTAGACGTACGCGAAGCGGCCATCCTTCGCCCGCGCAGCCGGAAGATAGTCCCTCGGCCTTTCGGGCAGGTTGCGCTGCACCATCTTCGGGTCTGGTTCCAACAGCCACCACTCCCGCGAGAGCATCAGATCCTTCATGACACCCATATGGAACCCGCCCGGCAGGTCCAGCGCCGTCTTCCAGCCCTCCAGCGGCTCCCATGCCGACCACGTCCCGGGCTGCCAGAACTCCCATACCGCGTTCGCACCATAGGTATGCCCTAGAGCGCCCGAAAGCACTGCGTTGTAGGCGGCTATCCGCACCTGGTGATCGTCGATGCGGATGCCCTCCGCCCGCCCCTCGGGCATAGCTCCGAAGACCTCACTCGACAGACCTTCGTAACGCGGCTCCGCATCCAGCACGGGCTTTGGCGGATTGAGGTTGTAGTCGCGCAGCACCTGGCTGTAGTTCGGGAGATCCAGCGCGTGCCCCGACTGGATCATGTTGAAGTCGAGCCAGTCGTCGTGGTGGAAGTACTTGGAGCTGACGCTGTTGGGGTGGAGAGTCTTCAGGTGCCGTCCGCCGTCACCATCGGTCACCCCCTTTGCCAGCAGTCTCACCAGATCCTCACGGCCTTCCGGGCGGAGATCGCCGCCCAGCACCCATATTATGTTGTCCTGATCCCTGTAGCGCTGGCCGAGCCAGAGACCATACTCATAGGCGTTGTCCATGTTCAGAACGCCGCCCATGAAGATGCACCAGGCGGGGATCATCGCCAGGATCATCTGACGTTCCTCCGCCAACTCCAGGACACGATCGACGTGCTCGAAGTACTTCGGGTTCGGCGTCGCGGGATTCATATCCAGCCAGGGCAACTCCCCGTCCGGGCTCTCGAAGAAGTCATCGGGATAGCCAGGGTCCGTGATCGCATCGTGCGGCTGGGGACCCCAGCGCGCGATGACACACTGGACCACGTTGAAGCCCTTCTCGCGCCGATTGTCGAGGTAGAGCTCCACCTCCTCGATGGTGGGCCCGCTGAGCAGCCCCCACCCCGTGTCGCCCAGCCAGAAGAACGGCTCGCCCTTTCCGTCCACGAGGTATCGTCCGTTCTCACTCACGCCCAGCCTCAGAACGTCGCCGGCGTCTCCCATCGTTCTCTCTCCTGTGCACGTTGACGCACACAGCGCCAATAGCAGGATGCAACCCATCAGCGGGCGGGGCATCCTACTCGGACTTGACGCTGCCAAGCCGCCTTTGCATCGTATCAAGCCCATCTTCAACTCCTCGTTATGGCAGACCGGATTGCGTCTGCCCCAGTCACCAGGGCCGTCACACGCCCGAAGTCCAGGGCCGGTTTGACGCTTTAGTGTGAACCTACTCCATCGCCTCCAGGATCAGTACGTAGTCCGGCGCCTCAGGCCCCGTTGGGGCGGTGACTCTGATCTCCTCCTTGGCGAACTCCCCGGCCGCGCTCTGCTCAGCCGTCCTTGGATTGAACCACGATGCGCGCACTCTGTTTCCTGCCATACGGGTGAGGTCGAGCGCCACCGTCTTCCACTCCGGCACATACACGTACGCGAAAGACCCGTCGCGGGCGCGGGCGGCCGGTACGTACTCGCGCCCTGGATTCTGCGTCGCGCCTTCCACGTGCTGAACGTGCGAATGCGGATCAGGCGTGTTGTTCGTGACCAGCTCCTGGTCCGGCGCCAGCTCCCACCACCGGCGGGAAGTCATGAGATCCTTCATCCGCCCCATGTCGAACGAGCCAGGGAAATCCAATGCCGACTTCCATTCCCCGAGGCACCGCCACGGCGAATGTAGCCCGGGTCGCCAGAACTCGAATAGGGAGTTCGCCCCATAGGTATGTCCCAGCGCCCCCGAGAGCACGGCGTTATAGGCCGCCTTCCTTACCTGGTGACTGTCGATCCGTATCCCCTCCTGCTTCAGTTGATTCGTGATCCCCTCATACCGCGGCTCCCCGTCCAGGATCGGCTTCACGGATGTGCGGTCGTAGTCGGCCAATATCCACGCATAGCTGGCTCGATCGATCTCGTGCCCTGACTGGATCATGTTGAAGTCCAGCCACTCGTCATCGTGGAAGCACGTCGAGGAGGCCTTGTTCGGATGGTACGTCATCAGGTGAGTATCGCCGCCCTCTTTCAGACCTCGCGCCAGCGCCCGCGTCGCCGGCCCGCTCCGCTCCCCCTGGATGTCTCCGCCCAGCACCCAGACGATGTTGGGCTGATCCGCGTACCTCTCCCCAAGCCAGCGGCCATACGGCTCCGCGTTATCCTCGTTCAGGATCCCCCGTCCCACGAAGATCCCCCAGGCGGGGGTCATCGCCAGCACGATCCCCTTCTCCCGCGCCATCGCCAGCACGCGGTCAACGTGCTCGAAGTACTTGGGGTTCGGTCTGGTGGGGTCTACGTTCACCCACGGCAGCTCGCCGTCAGGACTTGGATGGAAGTCGTCCGGGTAGCCCGGATCCGTGATGTGCTCCGCGTCCATGGGCCCCCAGCGCGCGATGACGCACTGCACGGCATTGAAACCCTTCTGGCGCCGGTTCTCGAAATACATCTTCGTCTCGTCGAGCGTCGGCCCGTTCAGGAGCCCCGATCCGGTATCGCCAAGCCAGAAGAATGGCTCGCCGTTGCCGTCCACCAAGTATCGTCCATTCTCACTCACCCGTAGCCTCAGAACATCACCGTTGCGTCCCATATCTCTTTCTCCTGCATAGGTTGGCGCGCCCAGTGCCAGGCACAGGCCTCCGCACATCAGCGCGCAAACTACCTCACTTAACTGCCCCACTCCATGCCCCCCCTGGATACCTCTAAGGTCTCGCCGTGCCCACAGACGACTCCTCCGTCTTGCTTCGCCATGCGGTCGGCTCCCGGCTATCCGAAGTAGTGCCGGTACTCGATGATCGTCGTGAGCATTCCCGTGATCCACGGCACGGTGAAATCCCCGAGCGCAAGTCCGATGAACAACGGACGGAGTTGTCGGTACAGCTTCAGGCCGCCGTGCCTCTTCACCAGTGTCGCAATCACCCATGCTACCAGCGCTGCCGCCCACAGTTGGTGATTCGTAGTCCAACTGCTCGCCATGATGAACCCGATGGGGCTCACAGGCCACCAGAACAGGTTGCTGTGGCACCAGATCAGCCCCGACATGACGCCTGCACCCAAGAGTAGTGCCAGCCGCAGCACGTTGTTCGGCATCTCCGGGAACCGCATCGTCTCATCCACCTCGCCGAAGGTCCATCTTCCCATGGAGGTGAAGGGCCAATCCCCCAGCGCGCCCAACCCTTGCACGTGAACCATATGGATCATTGCCGGCACCCCAACCACCAACATCACCACCGCCGCCACCCCCAGCGCCAGAGTCCACGAACTCCCTCGAACTCTCCCGCGATGCGCCAGCTTGAAGCTGTTCATTGCAGCTGGCATCGTCATGTTGCTGGGATCGTTCATGTATACGCCAGTCAGGTACGCGCTCATGATAAGGCTCCCCGGGTTGAGCCACGCCGCGCCAAGGGTCCGGACCATCACCGCGCGAGGAAACACGCCATATCCCACATACATTGTGCCCGCTGCCGTCACCAATCTCGCCGCCCCGATCGCCGCCACGTAGAACAGCGCCATGAGCACCGTCAGTGGCAGCCACGACATCCCCGCGGAGATCATGAACCAGTACATGAAGGCGTTCGCCGCGATAAACCCGAGAATCGCAGCCCGGCCGGAAAGCGGTTGACGCGGATCGCCATCCACCCCTTGTCGGTGCACCAGGCTCCACAGACCGCCCTTGATGACCCGCCGCGACTCGTAGATGAGCACCGCCGCCAGTGCGACGTACCCGCCGATCTCCATGAAACCCGCGAACATCGACGGATCGAACGTGGAAGCTGCCTGTCCCTTGACATAGCCTAAGCTTGCGAAGGTGAGCAACTGAAGCTGGTAGAGCAGGTAGAATAGCCAGATGCTGAGAGAAACCTCGGTGGGCACCAGATACATGATTCCAATGACGTTGATCTGGAAGTTTACGGACATCGCCTCAAGCGCGCTCCACGGCGCTCCCATGGCCGCGAAGTTCTTCCCGACTTCCATGCTGAGAGACCGCATCTCAGGCACATTCGGGTAGTACCGGTGCAGCCATTGCCCTATGTTCATCACCGCCGTGATGGCGAAGCCGATCCACATCAGTTTGCTAGCCAGGATACTAGCTCGCGGCACGGCGATTTCCCTATCCCCAACCACCTCCAGGGGCACTTCCATCAGCGGGAACGTCAACCGCTGCCGCTCAATCCAACCTTTGCTGAAGACTACCCCGAGGCAGTACATCGCCGCCATCATAGCCAGCGTGAATCCCGACCATGCGATCGCCGGGGACATCCACGCTCGCCACGGCACTCCCACCCCCTCTGGCAGCCCCTGCCACGCCCACACCACTGCCTGCGCATCCTGCACCCCGAGCCACAGTGGGATATGAGGCACAATGGTGTGCTCCCACCCGTTCGTCGGCGTCGCCATGTACACCGGGTATGTGATCAGCGACACGAGGTAGGGAAGCCCCCCGAGCGTCAGGAACCCTAGCGAGGAAATCAACATCCCGTAGATGACTAGCAATTCCACTCGGGTCAGCGCCAGCCTCGGCGACACTCGCACTAGCGCCCCGTTCGCAAGAACCAGACCTATCAGCAGCACCACTGGGCCGTTCATCAGCGATCCACCGCCCACTGGCCACCAGCTTCCGATGAGAAACGTCAGGTACGGATTAACGAAGCTGACCACCGCCACGATGATCGCCCCGATGACCACAGACCTGAATGTAACTCGACTGGCTCCTCGGTCAGGAGCGATCTTTCCCTGCGTCATGTCGCTTCCGACTCTCTCTGATGCCGCCGCCATGCCCGGCTGCTCTCCTCACGCTGCTACACCCAACACGCCGTCGCAGATGAAACTCTGTGCAGATGCGTTGGCCCCCCCTTTTTTAGGATTCGGGCTTAGAGCGTTAAGTCCTTCGTGGCGCATGCCATAAACCCTCCTCGCTCCTCCCCATCCGCGGTACCCGTCCCCCACCCGGTCGAAACCGGTCTCCAGCGCTCGATATATCCCTCCTGGTTGGATCTCTGGTTCTCTCGCCTAGCCGGGAATCACCACCGAGATGGGCCTTCGGCAGCACTCATGCGGGCCGTGTGGCAGGTCTCCCATGCCCGCTGTCGTATGCTTCTTGGTGCACTATGAGCCGTACACAGGCCGTTCGGCCGGTCGAGAATGAAACAGGTCAGACGCCTGCAGCACTCCCAGAGAGAGAATGGCTGCCGCCATCTGCCCTGTTCCGCTCTGAACCGGACCCACCTGTGAAAGGAGTTCCTATCGTGACACTCAATGGAGCCGTATGCGTCGTTACAGGCGCCGCCCGGGGTCTGGGCAAGGCGATTGCCGATGCCCTAGCATCCCAGGGCGCACAGGTCGCTCTCGTAGACATACTAGCCGACGAGCTCGCCGCGTGTGCCTCCGAAATGGTGGCGAAGGGGCATCGCGTGCTCGCAGTGACGACCGACGTAACTGACCCACGAGCGGTGGCCGACATGGCCCGTCACGTCGAGCAAGAACTCGGTCCCCCCCGCGTGTTGATCAACAACGCCGGCACATTCTCGGTCATCGGGCCAGTGTGGGAGGCCGATCCTGAAAAGTGGTTCCGAGACATTCGCGTCAACGTATATGGCACTTTCCTGTGTTCGCGTGCCATTGTCAGCGGCATGGTCGAACGAGGTCATGGCTACGTAGTGAATGTGGCCAGCGGAGGTGGAGTCAGCGATGCGCACGCGTATTCGACCAGCTACGCGTGTTCGAAGACGGCGGTGCTGCGGCTGACGGAGGGGCTAGCGAAAGAGACAGAACAACATGGGGTCAAAGTCTTTGCCATCGGACCTCCGGCGGTGCGTACATCCATGACAGAGTTCATAGCGACTGACCCCGATGCTCGCCGGTGGCGGCCCGGGTTCGAGGACTCGTACTGGCATTCGCCGGCATGCGTTACCGACGCGATCCTGGCACTTCTCAGCGGCGGCCTCGACCAGCTCACGGGGAGGTTCATCCGCCTGCCCGTCGATCCGGACGAGCTGATGGCGCAGGTGGAGCGGATCGTGGAGGATGATCTCCTCACACTGCGAGTGAGGTACCTGGAGAGCGCGCGCTAGACCAACCGGGACGGATGTAGTCCCTGGCTGAAGGCTCTTCGGTATTGGTGCCAGTAGCGGCGACTGCCCAGCCTCTAAGCGAAATCAAGAAGGGCAGGATTCCGTATCCAGGGCCGCGTAGCCTCGACCATCTCCTGTACCATCGCGCGGCATTGGCGCAGATCGAGCCGACAGCACAGCGGATCGGTGAGGACCAGCGCCACCAGCTCATCGAACGTGCCGGTGAGAGCGACGTCGATGACGGCCTCCTGCCGGTACACCTGGGGCGCGATGAGGGCTGCCGGAACTGGAGGCAGGGGCGCCGGGAACGGGTGGACGCCTGCGCCGTCGAAGCGACACCGGGTCTCCACCACCGCGCCCAGAGGAAGCTGCGGTATCTGGCCGACATTCGGGTAGTTCGCCCCCCACAGCAGCGAACGATGGCCTTCCAGTGACTCGATCACCGTTACCACAGGGTCGTCACCGTGGCCGAGGACCCCGAGGGCACTGTCGTCTTCGGAGGCGACGTACTGTTCGAGTCGCTGCCGGGCGCGCGCGGCATCCTCGATGCGTCTTGGCATGAAGGTCCTCTCGACGCCGTATGGCAGATCTCCGTCTCGACCGACGATGAACCACGGCAGGTTCTCCACCATATGCCTGTCGCCGATGCTTGGGAGATACCCGAGCTCCTTCCACAGCGCGAAGCCGGCCCGATGGTGCTTCGCGATTCCCGCGCAGTCTTCCGAGAGGCCGCTGAAATCCTTCTGCTCATCACTGTCACAGAAGCCTAGCTCTCTCAGACGCGACAGTATATCGATGCCACCTGCATGCAGCCGGATGAAGAAGGAGCCGTGGTCGATGCCGGTGGCCACATAGTCGATCTCCAGATCGCTGGTGGCGCTAGTATGCCGATCCTGCAAATACTCGGGCTCATCGCTCGCCGTGCGCTCATCGCTCGACGCGGGCATGGCGAGTGCGAGGCGGGCGAGGCCGCGGGCGGTTCCCTCGAGGCCCGGGCACATCCCGATGGTCTTGATGCCATGGTTGCGATGGGGCACGCGTGTGAGGACCGTCAGAGGATTGCTGACGTTCAGCATCCACGCCTCGGGGCAGAGCCGCCGCATGCGGGCCCCGAAATCGTCGAACACGGGAACGTTTCTGACAGCGCGCAGCCACCCCCCCGGCCCCACCGTGTCGCCGACGGCGTGCTCGATCCCGTACTTCTCGGGAATGTTCAGGTCGTGCTGCATAGCCTCGAAGCCACCGGTCGAGATCGAAACCAGCACATAGTCGGCGCCATCCAGAGCCGGATCGAGTTCCGTAGTGGCCTCAAGCTTGATGCGGAAGTCGTGTTTCCGGTTCAGGATCCCAACCGCGCGGGACACGAGCTCCACCGCCTCCTGATTGATGTCCATCAGGACAAGGTGCACATCCTCAATATACTGGGAACGGATGAACTGCCGGGCAAACCCGAATGCCCAACCGTAGCTCCCGCCGCCGATGACCGTTACCTTCATTGTGCCTTCCTCTGCTCGAATTGGGTCAAGCCAGTAGCATCCCCCAAGATGGCCGAGCGACTGCCGTGAGAGGAGAACGCTCTACCCTCTGAGGTCAACTCCAGGGCGAGGCATCCAGTCCAAAGATTACGCTGACCAGCGCCAGCACAAGGCTGACCACTATTTCCGACAATATCAGCCCGAAGAAAGCTGGGACAGCTGCCCGGTACAGCCGCAGGCCCCCAGCCCGACGGAGAATCGTGCTCGTCAGCCAGCCAATGAGGCAGCTGCTCCAGACGATCCGATTCGTAATCTCTCCGCTTGCGATCACAAACCCGATCGGGCTCAAGCTCCACCACAGATAGTGCGTATGCATGTAGCTCAGCACCAGCGCTACCGCAACCCCGACCAAGAGCCCAAACCGCGCGAGATTGCTCGGACCCGCCGGGTCACGCAGCCCCGTATCCAACTGGCTGAAAACGGTCTGGTTCCACCCCCCGAAGAACCAGGCACTCATCGCGTTCGCGCCTTCGCTATAGGCCAGGTGAATCAGCACCGGAAGTCCTACCGCAAGGGCCGCAACAACACCTAGCAGGGCAGCCCACGGGAATCGCTTCCCACTTGCCTTTCCCGCGTTGAGTAACTTGAAGCTCGTGAACATATGCCCGACAGGCATATCCCCCTGGTACATCCCACAGAGATAGAGCGCATCCATGTATGCCCCGGTCGTAAGCGAACCCGGGCCGAGGACTCGCGTCCCGATTGTCTTGGAGAGAACCTGAGGAAGCGAGAGGTGGGGTGCGATGAACACGACACCACCCGCCGCCACCAACCGCGAAGAGGTCAGGCAGTACGCGTACAAGACTACCAGCGTTACCCCTGCGTACCACCCCGCCATCCCCGACCGCGCGAGCCACCAGAGGAGGAAGATGTTTGCCAGCACAAAGCCGATCAGTGCTGCCCGGAGTGACAACGGGCCGTACGGATCCCGATCCGCGGGACGTCTCCAGTCGCTGATGCCTCGCCATGCCGCCACCAGCGCCCTCCGCGATTGATACAGAATGACAGCCCCAAGCGCGAGGTATCCACCCGCTTCCTGAAACCCCACGAATGTCCGAGGGTCAAACCCCGTTACCGCCGCCTCTCCCGTCCCGAATCCAAAGCTGCCCCAGACCAGCATCTGGATGCGATAGAGCACATGGAAGAGCCACAGGCTCAGCGATACCTCTCCGGGAATCAGGCAGGCAATACCGATGGGAATCCAATGGATATTGAAATCGAGATCTCCCAGCGCATTCCAGGGCAGCCCCTTCGCCTTGAAGTACACCCCAAGGTCGAACGCCCAAGGCGCCGCCGGCACACTTGGGTAGAGGACGTGTAAGTACTGCAGGATCTTCTGCGCCGCCGGAATCGCAAAGCCCAGCCAGAAGATCGGGTTCGCTAGAATGCTCGATTTCAGTGACGGTGTGTCATCTCGAACCAGTGCCAGCGGCACCTCAGCCATGGGGAAGGCAAGCCGCTGCTGCTCGATCCAGTCTCGGCTAACCAGCGCCGCGAGGCAGAAGAAGGCTGTCATCAGCGCCAGGTAGACCCCGCAGACCGACAGCAGCGGCCTCAGCCACACGCCCCACGGAATCGCCTGCCCCTCTGGGATGCCCTCCCAGAACCACCAGACGGCATACGGATCACCCAGCGACAGCCATGTTGGCACGTGCGGCATTATCAGTGTGCTCCAGGCGTTCTCCGGGGTAGCCTGGTAGAGCGGATACGACAGGAAGCTGACGAAGTGCGGGTATAGCCCGTACACGCTGGCAACGCTAACGATCAGCGTGCCGTAGGTTACAAGCATCTCCTGGCGCGAGAGCGCGAACCGCGGCGCCCATCGCACGAGCGCTGTGTTGAGCGCCACGAGAATCACGAGGAGTTGAAGCGGGCCGTGAAGAAGCGCGCCGTTCCCGGGAATCCACAGGTCGGCGATGTAGGCTGTGTACGGATTGATCGCCGCCATCGCGGCCGCAGCAACAGCCCCCAGGAGCACCGCCCGCGGCGTGACGCCGTTCAGGACCGTCGCCCCGCGGCCGGGCGCACTCAGTTTACTGTCCTTCGACACGCGGCAAACTCCTCAGTATCCGTATGGTTCCACCGCACTGAAGCTCGATAGTGATGCCCTGGCACATATCAAAGATGCTCATCCTCTCGCCGCCAGAGACGCGGCAACGATGTCGTCAATTGCCTCTGTCTTCTCCGGGGAGAGGGGTTCCGGATGATGCTCAGCCAGAAGGCGTGTCGCCTTAGCGCGGGCATTCTCAACCAGTTGGTCGGTGGTCGGCATATCCGTGTCACCAAAGGCAAGTCGCTCGAACATATGGTCCAGCCAGAACTCCTCGCGGAATCGCTCAGCCGTTGACGCATGGCTGAGGAAGTGTCCCCCGGGTCCGACTTCGGATATCGCCTCAACAGCCCAGTCCAGGTCGCCCACCTCGAAGGCGTTCAACATGTGCTTAACATACCCCACGATCTCGTTGTCGATAACGACCTGGAGAGGGGAGAAGGTGGTGGAGCCGAGACACCCGACTGTTCCTATGCCACTTGCGCCGCAGAGAATCGGGAAGAGGATACTCAGAGCCTTCTCCATGGCCGCCTGCAGGCCGACCGTGGAAGCATCGGTCTTGCCTCCATGACAGCCGCCAGGGCGTCCATAGAACTCACTGATCAGTTGATTCGCCGCTGCGACGAGTGGCAGTCGGTCCGCGCCGGCATAGGGGAAGCTGCCTCCCCGCATGTCGCAGTATCCGGGGGTGATGTCTAGGCCAAGCATGGCTTCTCCGTCGATGGCGTATCCCAGCACGACCGCTCCCATCGACTCGGCAAGCCCCTGCGCCAGGCAGGCGCCGCCGGACGCCGGTGCCGTGGCGCCTGCACAGGGCATGGAGTCCACTGTCTGCGGCAGCCCCAGCTTCACCGATTCCACGAACACCTCAACCATGTTGTGGTCCATGCACAGCGGCGACCGCACCTCGCCGTACCCAACCAGAAGGGGACGCTTCCGAGCCTCCTCCCCGTCCTCACGGATGACTGCTGCCATCTTCTGAAGGGCGCCCACGTCCTCTCGGTCCCAGGCTTCGATGCCACCGACCTTGCGCGTGCCCTTGATAAGCTCGGCGGCCATGGCGACAGGACGGTGGACATCCGGGATCTCTGCCGCCACCAACGGGAGTCCGGTCATGTCGATGTGCTCCAGCCCGTCGATGAGTCGGATCGCGTCCCGGACGTCCTGAATCGTAGCGGGACGTCGGTTACCCTCCAGATCCAGAACGTGGGGAACGAAACCTCCAGCATTCACGGTGAAGGAATGGTGTACACGCATCGGCGCGGAGGAGAAGTAGATCTGGCTGAAACGAACAGGCATCTCGACGCCCTGACGGTCGGCAAGGGTGAAGCTTTTGCGCATCTTCGCGACCGCCCGTTCAGTGACCTCGGCCGGGAAGGTGACGTGCCGGTGCTCGAAATCCACACAACACCCCGCCTCTCGCAGACACTCGAGCGCGCGGTTGTGGTCGATCACCATGCCCACACGCTCCAGCACCTGCACTGCCGCACCATGCAGGCGCTGCATCTCCTCCTCCTGAAGCACTCTCACCAGACCGTGTACACGAGCCATTCAGCCGCCGCTCCTCTTCCTTCACAGCCACATTCGACCAGGCTCGGTATCGCTGCCATGGCCCATGTGAGATCAGACGGTGACTGCCGCTGGCGGGGGAACCGACCAGACTAGTTGACGCACTATCTTAGCCCGCCTCTGACAATCATGTCAACACGTTCAGACGATCCCTCATAGGAGGCCGCCGTGAAGCCTCCAGTCGGGCGCTGGCGGGCAACGTGTCTCTGATTCGCACCAATTCGCCCCGACAAACAGCATACCCCAATGCACCACCCCAGGTAACACCCAAGTACGAGCTGCCCCCGAAGTGTCATTCTCCCCACCCCTCGGCGGGAACTTCGGCAGGTTAACGCGTTAGCTCGTCGAAAACGCGGGGTACCGGGAAACCACCGAGGATACCATCGTGCCCAACATTCCGACACCAGAGCTGAAGCAGAAAGCTAGCATATGAAAGGATACCACGATGACTGAGATCGTCCGTTACGAAGAGCAAGTCTACGCCGGAGTCCTGGGCAAGGTGATCGGCGTCTATATGGGTCGCCCGGTGGAGGGGGTCAGCAAGGCCCACGCCGTCGCTCGCTGGGGGCTGATCGATCGGTACATCCATACGGACGTCGGATACGATCTGGTCGGACCCGATGACGACATCTGTGGGACGATGACCTTCGTCCGCGCAATCGAGGAGAGCGGACGCTACGCTGACGTCAGACCCGAGGACTTCGGAAACGCCTGGCTGAACTACCTCGTCGAGAACAGGTCGTTCATCTGGTGGGGTGGGCTCGGAGTCTCAACGGAGCATGCCGCATACATCCGGCTCAAGCAGGGGATCCAGCCGCCCCAGAGTGGCAGCATAGCGGTGAATGGACCGACCATCGCTCAGCAGATCGGGGCGCAGATCTTCATCGACTGCATCGGTATGGTGACACCGGGCGATCCGGAACTGGCGGCTTCCCTCGCTCGGAGGGCGGCCTGCGTCTCGCACGACGGCGAGGCCATCAATGGCGCTGTGGTTGTGGCGGGCATGGTGTCGGCAGCCTTCGTCGAGAAAGATATGGCGCGGCTGCTCGATATCGGGGCAGGCCTCATTCCCGAGGACAGCGCCATCGCTGAGGTGCACCGGAACGTTCGCCAGTGGCGCCAGCGAGATGATGATTGGCACGCCACCTGGGAGCGAATCAGGGAGCGATATGGACCGCCGACTTACGGCGGCGTGCACATCGTCCCGAACCATGCTCTCATGGTGCTCGCGTGGAGCTACGCGCCGGACGACTTCCGAGAGTCACAGGCGATTGTCAACACCGCTGGCTGGGACACGGACTGCAACGGCGGCAATGTGGGCTCGGTCATGGGTATCAAGGTCGGGCTAGACCGGATCAATGAAGCGTATGATTTCCAGGCGCCGATGGCGGATCGTATGCTTCTCCCAACGGCGGAGGGATGTCGCGTTGCATCGGACTGTCTTATCGAGGCCCTGCGCGTTGCCCGCATCGGACGGCGCGTCATGGGCTGGCAGGAGGTTCCGGCGCCCAAGGGCGGGGTCTGGCACCACTTCAGCCTTCCGAACAGCCGGCACGGATACATGGTCGAGAACGCCTACGAAGCGCCCCTCGAGGAACCGGACCGCTACGACCGCGGGAGTACCCCGGGCACCGGACGGACGAGCAATGTTCCTCTGCGGGACGGCAGCCGCGCGCTGGCCGTTGACTTCGAGCACGTCACCCCCGGCCATCCGGTGCGAGTATCGACACAGGCGTTCCAGACACCCATGCGCCCAGACTATTACTACCACGTCATCGGGACGCCCCGGATCTATCCTGGATACTCGATCACGTTCCGCGGCAGCGTTGAGAGTGTAGAGCGGGACTGCGTACTGAAACCGTTCGTGCGCTATCTTGCGCCGGGAGGGACTGGAGTCGACGGTCTTGCCCGGCCGCTGGCCTACGGAGAAGGGGTCGAGTTGTCCGCCGGACAGCAGTTCACGCTGGACCTGGTCGTGCCACCGACGAACGGTCTGCCGGTGTTGGATGTCGGCATCGAGGTGTCCGGCGGCCCCTATGGCCGAGGGCGGTTGCTGATCCACAGCGTAGACTATGTGGCGACGCCGCAGGTATCGGTGCCAGATGCCCTGCCGCTCGCGGCTGACGGTGCGCCTCGGGGCTGGTTTGCCGAGCTTAACATACTCGCCAAGAGCGATGCCGCGGCGCCGGTCGAGGTTATGCACTTCGGTCGGAACGAGGGCCGGGGGGTTCTGGTTACCGGTTCCGACGATTGGGCCGATTACACGATCAGCGGCCGCATCGCCGTCAACGTCGCCGAAGGCGCAGGTCTCATTGCCCGCTACCGCGGCCTAAGGCGCTACCTGGCGCTCGTGCGGACACGCGAGGGGCTGCGCCTGCTGCTCTGCCGGGATGGGGAGCGGGTGCTGAGCGAGACCACGTATGAGTGGGACCGCGAGCCACACACGCTTTCGCTGCACGTTCAAGGCGCTGACGTCGTAGGGAGCGTGGATGGAGCGGAAGTACTCCGCGGCATTGACGACTCGCTGCATTGCGGCGGGGCCGGCTACTTCATCGAGCGAGGAATAGCCAACTTCCGAGAGACCGAAATCCTCGCGCTGCGTTAGAGCATATCAGGAGAAGCACTCGCTTCCCGTGCACACTGCACGGGAAGCATAGAGGGAGCTCATGGCTGGGCGAGCTTCGGGGCGAGCCAAACCAACCTGGATGTAGTGGAGGCACATGGACATGAAACGAGACTCACGGTTCTCGGGACGCAGTGCACTGATCACCGGCGGCGGTGCCGGCATCGGACGGGCGACGGCGCTGCTCATGGGGGCTGAGGGCGCCTCTGTGGCTGTCATGGACATCCGAGCGGAAAGGGCCGACGCCGTGGCAAGCGAGCTCGAGGCCAGCGGGTTCTCGGCGAAGGCCATCGTCGGCGACGTCACGAAAGCCGAAGACAATGCGCGTGCCGTTGACGAGACTGTGCAGGCATTCGGACGGCTCGATATTCTGGTTACGGCCGCTGGCGTCGGATCTGGAGCAACGGTTGTTGACATCGAGGAAGAGTACCTGAACTACCTGCTTGAGATCGACCTCAAGAGCGTGATCCTCGCGAGCAGAAGTGCCATTCCCGAGATGCGGAAGACCGGCGGCGGCAGCATCGTCCACATCTCATCCATTGACGGGGTCCGCGGGCGTCAGAACTCCGTTTTCGCCGCGGCCAAGGCCGGCATCGTCGGCCTGACCAAGAGCATGGCCATCGCCCACGTCAGAGAGAACATACGCGTAAACTGCGTCTGTCCCGGCGTCATACTCACGCCGCTCACAGAGCGCTGGCTTGCTGACGAGAAGACGCTTCGAGAGGTCTCCGCCTGGCACCCGATGGACAGAGTAGGAACCCCAGAGGAGGTCGCCGCCGCCATCGGCTTCCTCGCATCCGACGAGGCATCATTCATCACCGGGGCCATTCTCCCCGTGGACGGAGGATATACGGCAGCGGGGCCTGGCGGCGAATGGGGTGCTGCTTCCAGTTAGTGTCTTTGGCCCAGTGACATTCCATGCCTGAAGCGAGCTAGACACGCACTACTCCTCGGACAAAGCGATCTTCAAGGAGACACCATGCATCTCAGCACAAAGGCGAATTTCGACAATGCACGGGCGCATTGGACAGCCTTCTGGAACCACGACGTGGTCAAGCGTCCGTGTGTCGGCATAACAGGACCCCGCGCGAACGTGACTCCGAAGCCTGATCCCGCCTACATGGCAGAGGCCCGGGAAGACCCCGCCGCGGTTGCCCAGGCCCAGCTTGACCATGTGAGAAGTCGCTTCTGGCTCGGCGACGCAATTCCGTTCCGCTACCCGTCTTTCGGGCCCGATGTCTTCGCCGGATTCATGGGAAGTGACCTCGCGCACTCCTCCGATCCAACCCTGACCAGTTGGGCCGTGCCCTTCGTGGACTCATGGCCCGAGTCATTCCCCTTGCACGTCGATCCCGAGAACGCCACGCTCCAGAAGATGCTCTCCGTCATCGAGACATTTGCCCAGGTAGGCGAAGGGCATTTCCTCGTCGGCATGCTCGACCTGCACTCGAACCTCGATGCGCTGGTAGCCATCCGAGGAGTCGAGCGTCTCCTCATAGACCTCGTTGAGTGCCCGGAGACGATCGACGAAGCCATGAGGCAGGTTCGGGAGCTCTATCCTTCTGTCTATGAGACGTGCTACCGGGCCGGCAACATGGACCGCTGGGGCACCATCGGTTGGTGGCACTGCTACTGCGCGGGCAGATTCGCCATGGTGCAATGCGATACGATTTGTATGCTCTCACAGGAGCACTTCCGTCGCTTTGTCTTGCCGGCGATCGAAGAGGAGACGGCATTCCTCGATCACAGCTTCTTCCATCTCGATGGGCCTGATGCCCTGCGACACCTCGACGACCTCTTGGCCATCGAAACGCTCGACGGCATCCAGTGGGAGCCCGGCGCGGGCCAGCCGTGGCTCCCCGAATGGCTCGATCTTCTCAAGCGGATTCAGCAGGCGGGGAAGTCGGTCTGCATCTACGCCGAGAACCCCGAGCGCTTGAAGATGTACCACAGGGAGCTCCGCCCGGAGCTCGTCTGCTACAGCGTCTCGGCCGAAACCGAGGAAGACGCGCGTCGCCTCCTCGACTGGCTCGAAGCGAACACCTGACGCGTCGCGAAAGTCTGCTGAGCACTCGACGGTCAGCCGGAGACCTTCACCATGACCTTACATGCCTCGGACTTCTTCTCGATAGACGTGAGCAGCGCCGCCTCCGTCTCGTCAAGTGCGAACTCGTGCGTGCGCAGCGGACCGAGCTGGATCCGGCCCGCCGCAGCGAGGGCCAGCGCAGGACGGTAGCAGTTGGCGTAGCGGAACACCGTTCGCACGTCGTACTCCCGTGTGATCATATCGATCACCGGCAGCGCCACTTCGTCCTCGGCCACCATCCCCACGAGCACTACCACTCCGCCGGTGCGGACCGCCGACATCGCCTGTCGAACCGTCGCCGCAGTGCCCGCAGTCTCGATGATGACGTCCGCGCCACCATCGGTCGCCTCCCGGATCGCCTCCACCGCGTCTTCCTCCGCTGCGTTCACCGCGGAGATACCAAGTTCCCCAGCCAGCTCCAGGCGCGGCTGGATAACGTCGGTGATGACCACAGGATATGCCCCATATGCGGCTGACGCCTGAGCCGCCA
>Ga0307380_10000610_pt1 | contig 54756 bp, 90 predicted proteins | sample UN3MG_FD_202239 | JGI IMG/M metagenome (GOLD analysis project Ga0307380, IMG submission 202239) | Soil microbial communities from Risofladan, Vaasa, Finland - UN-3 | ecosystem: Environmental > Terrestrial > Soil > Coastal area > Acid sulfate soil | place: Finland: Risofladan, Vaasa | collected... | reverse complement strand
CCGCAATCACGCGGCGGACATGAAAGGACAGCCGATGACTCAGGCACAGCGAACCGCCACCATCGATGCGATTCTCCGGGCTGCCCGCGTTCCCTGCCCGCGTATCGTCCCGATTCGCAGGCTCCGGCACAAGACCACCGGCAGGGTTTACGGGATCGGCGGAGTGCCCGTCAACATGGATCGTGCGGAACTTGAAGTGATTCAGATTGGTTTTGCCTACATGCACGCCGACGGCACAACATATTCGGCCCCCCCGACACCACAAACAGAGGACCAGGCCAAGCAGATGCACGAAGACCGAGCAGACCGCAACGCGGCCGAGTTCCGGGTTTACCTCGTCAAGATGTCTGAGGCCGATTTGAACGGCCAAGCTGCGTACTGGCTGAAAGGCTAACCTGCCGCGATAGTGCGGCTTGGAGGACACGCGATGAAATATGGTTATCGCAAGTTGGCCGAAGCCCTCTGCCTGCCGTATCAAGTGCTTTGCGATGCCGCACAAGGCGATCCGCTCGCGCTGACGAAGTTGCAGGCGCGGCTAGACGCCGTGCTCTTGGCCCTGGCCCGCGAGCCGGAAACGCCTGGGCGCGTGGTCGGTCAAATCAGACTGTAGAGGCTCGCCGCAATCGTGCGGCACTACCCCGGGCGCGTGGCCCGGACAATAGGAGGACGTGCAATGGATTTCGAGCATGAAATCGACGCCAGCGGAATCGACAATGGGGAACCCGTGACGACTGAGGCGGTCGTCCGGGAGTATTTCACAGTCGAGAATTACCGTCAGATGTTCGGCCAGTGCGACCTGACTCAGCAGCAGCTTGACGATGTGGCGGCGCACTATTGCCGCACGCGGCTGAGCTAGCCGACCTGCGCCCGAGGCCCCCCGGGGGGAGGGGGCCGACGGCATGGGCCGTAGTGGCCTAACGAAAGGGGAAGCCATGAGCACTCAGACAGCAAAGCACACGCCGGGACCGTGGGAAGTCCAGGAGGGAGCGGAATGTTGTTTTCACAGGGGCAACAGATACTCCATTACGCTGCCGATTGACCGGGGCATTACCGAGACCATCGCCGAAGTATGGCCGGGATCAGACGAGCGCGACAAGGCTGACGCCCTGCTCATCGCCGCCGCGCCGGACCTGCTGGAGGCGCTCGAAACAATCACTCTTTACCTCGCCGAGGCGCACGCAGAGGACAAGGCCGCCGACCACTACGGCGACGAGACCTGTTCCTACTGCGAAGGCATCAAGGCGGCCGAGGCCGCCATCGCCAAGGCCAAGGGGAAATAGAACCAGAGGAAAGGGGAAGCCATGAAAACGTACCAGCGAGTCAGGGAGCGCGGGACAGTGGAAACCGTGGCGGGGAATCCGCAAGACCGCATGGCGGCGATCCGGGCCGTGGTCGAACACAAGCAGTACGCCAAGATCGACGGGTGCATGATCGACCTGTTCACGGCATCGGCTATCGTGGCGGTTCACGACCGGCTCAACGAGCAGAACCGCGCCAAGTTCGCCAACATGCCAGCGCCCAAAATGGGGCTTTTGGCTTTCAAATTGATTGCCTAGCGACCTGCGCCCGAGGCCCCCCGGGGGGAGGGGGCCGACGGCATGGGCCGCCATGCGGCCAGAAATAGGCCTGCCGCAATAGTGCGGCTTGAACCGAAAGGGCGAACGATGGCTTGCCGAATCTGCGGTGACGAGCGGAATGTTCAGTACTACCCGAGCAAGCGGCAGGCGCTTTGCCGGTCGTGCGCGCTGGATACTCCGCGCAAGGTGGCGCGCGGGGTCTTTGATCGCCTCTACTGGCGGGGCGCGGGCGATGTTGCCCCCAGTATCAAGGCCGAGTTTTACTCGGACTACCTTTCGAGCAATCTGGCCTTGGGTCCGTACATCAAGGGATTCGGCGATGAGGACAAGGCCAACGCCGCGCTCATCGCCGCCGCGCCGGACCATCATGAGAACGCTCTGTATCTGGACAGCATCATGCCCGATACGGACGGCCTGGATGATGGGGCCTTGGTCGAGATTGTCATAACAGCCAAGGCCGTGCGCGACATCCGCGCCGCCATCGCCAAGGCCAGGAGGGAATCCGATGCCTGACGCAAAGCCGTTTGCGCTCTACATCTATGACCACGGCATGACGATCCGGGCGCTTGCCCAGGCCGCCGGTATCAGCTACCAAACCTGCCATGCTGCGGTCGCCTACGGTCGCCGGATTCGGCCGAGTACGGCCGGGAAGCTCGCCAAGGCCCTGGGCCTGACGATTGAGGACGTGCGCTTGATGGGGGAGGCCCAGAGGGCCATGACCGCGAAGGGGGCAGAGGGGGCCGACGATGCCTGAGATTGAGCCCGGCGAATATTTCATCGTGACGCGGGGTGTTCGCCTGAATACTGACGATTTCGGCTTTCTCAGCAACCTTTTCGCGCCGCGCGATTCAGGCTATGACGGTTTTCTCTCGCCGCCCGCGGCGGTTGCAAATCCCACAGAAAAACCACCTCGATATGACCGCTCATACGAAGGCCGCATTTATCGCGCCTTGGCAGTCGCCAGCGGCGTAATCGTAGCCGAGTGTGTGGTGGAAAGGTGGACCGGGGAGAAGGGGGCGCGGAAGCTTATCAACACCCGCGAGGTTGAAGTTTGGCCGGTAACTGAGCAATTTGCACGGGCCGCGAACGCGGCAGAGGAGAAGCCATGAGCAACGGAGGACCGACATTCACTAGGCGCGAGCTTCGGCTGCGCCACCAACATGAACTAGAGTGCGGGCAAACCACAATGAATTTAGAATCATGGCTGCTCGATGAGGTCAATGCCCTGGAGAGTCTTCTGGGTGCCTACCAACAATTGGCAACGGTCGTCGCCGACACGCTGAAGGCAGAGCGCAGGCAAGGGATGGTCTCTATTCGCTTAACGGAAGCCCTTGTGGCAACAGACGAAGTCTTCCGCAGGGTGCCCGAATCGCCCCTTGACTCTGGGGCAGGAGAGGAGAAGCCATGAGCATGAATCACAGAACACCGAAGTGGCTCAAGGGGGTGACGATTCTTTTCATCCGACCCCCATCACGCCGCTATCGCCGCCGCAAAGGCCGGAAAGCCCCTTGACTCTGGCACCGGCCGCGCGTAGTATTCTTTGGCAGGGCCTATAGTCCGATAATGTATGTCGCTTTGCGAGGATTTCGGCCCTACTAGCTCAGAAGTGACGTTCCTGCCGCCTAGGGGGTTTAGGGCGGACAACCGGGACGGAGGGCCGAAACGATGTTCCCCCATGTGCAGATTTCTAGGATTCGCCGGAACAATGCTGACTCCACCACGTTATGTCTCTACGGGGGCCAGGATCGTCCCGAATGCCAGTCTGCCGCCTGTGCGGGGCCGCAGCACGAGGCGTTCTCTGCTGGCGTTGTATGCGACGAGCCCGCCGAATCGCGCAAGCGATTGGCGCCACGCCCGAAGCTCTTTTGGAGCGCCACGAGCGGTTCCAGGCCGACTTCACCCGCGAGGCCGTCAACGCCAGGGCGGAAGAGCGGAACTCGGCAGTATTCGCCAAGTGGCTGCATTACCAACACTTACAGCACATGCCTGCCATCACATTCCCAAGTGTCCAGTTGCCGCCGGTTTTCGGCGAGGCCGCTGGCTCATAACCTGTTCATAGCCGTCGTCCGTTCTTTCGGCCCGGGGGTCGCCGGAATTGCACCCGGCGGCCCCCACTCTTTGGGAGAGGTCCAATGGCAACTGAAAAGAGACTTTGCTGCTTCATTCCTGACGAAGAGCAGGGCAAGCCGAATCCGGCAGGTTGTCAGAACGAGGCCAAATGGGAAATCTGGGGCGACCCAGGCCGCGGCGAGTACACAGAGGCGTGTACGGACCACGTTGGCGCCTTGCTCGATGACAGCAAGGAACATCGCCTGTTTCCCATCTAGCATCTTCTGCGATTCTTACATGCCTGAGCCGCGTGCGCTCGGGTTGCGGGATGTGGGGCGCGGTTCACGAGGGTCCGCTCTGGCCGCGCCCACTGTTTTGACAAGTGAATAGGGCCGTGCGAGTCCCGGCAGGGACTTGGCGGAGGCAGTCTCCAGAAGTACCCAAACGCACGGCCCCATAAGGAGCAAACCATGAAACTCGACGTGGCAATCTGGCGTTGCGGCCGATGTGTGACGGTCAAGGTGCTCTATCAGGACGAGTCGTTGCGAAGCTCAGACTTCCTGGAGCGCACGGTCGCCCGAAACGGCGACTGGGCCATCAAATCCGCATACTGTCCTGCTATCGACGGATTCACTCTGTGGATTCGCGGGGGGGGCCGCTCGCATGACAATATCGCGGCTTGCTACACCTTTGTGTCAGAGGACGCTGCTGTTCGCTGGTGCAACGAAATCGGCAAGCTCATTGATGAGGTCAACGCCGAGCCCACAACCCGTGAGGCCGACGCCCTGATGATCCGAGTCCGATAGGAGCAAGCCATGAAGCGCGATGCAACTGATAGCTTGGGACCGAACCGGGCAGCACAAAGCCGGTGTAGGCCCCACCCGGCACTGCGGGGGACGCTCCCCGCACCGCCACTTTATCGCTCGCACCTGACTGCATGGGAACTCGGCGTGGCGCGCGATGCATACGCTGAGCACCGGGCGCGGGAGTTCTACCGCGCGGCCAAGCTGCCGGCCATCCGCGAGGACACCGTTCTGTGGGCCGTTTTGATGGCCGCTGCGGGCATCGTTGCCTTGTGGGCGGTCGCGTGCTGGTGCCTGTGAAGGGAGGGGACATGCCAGGAATAACCAAATCGCAACTTGCCGCCGCCCATGAGGGTCTACCGATAGACTTGCCGACGGCGCATGCTTGGATTAAGGAACTCCGCGCCGAGGTGGAGAGGCTGCAAGGCAAAATCAATGGCTTCTCCGAGGAGGCAGTCGAGTTCAATGCCGGGTATAACGCCTACGAAGATGGCAAATCCGATGCCGACGAACCGCCGGACACCATGCACGATTGCTGGCTTTCCGGCTATGCGTGGGCAGCGTATCGGCCGCTCAAGGCCGAGAACGTGAAACTGCAAAAGAAGGCCGAGCAACTAGACCGGATGCCGCTGTGCCCCGACCATCGAGACAAATTCCACGGTGGTGACTGTTTGGCTTGCGAAGTCGAACGGCTGCAGGGACTTGTGAGGCGGTTGCGGATAGCCATTCTGGACCTGCTCGACGAGCAGAACGGCGTTCCCCTGCTGACACGAGAGACAGAATACAACGAGGTTGTGAAAAGCGCCCGCGACGCCGCAGAGGCGGCTGGATGGATCGTCGCATACATCGACGGACTAGGCATGCTCTCGCGCGTCGAAAATATCGGGCCCGACGATGACGATCCGCCGCTAGAACTCGACTCGCGCGGCCGCATCAAACTGTGCGGCGAGGAGGACGACGATGCCTGAGCACTTCGATTACAAAGTCGAACCCCCGCCGCTGTGCAAGCCGGGGTACACGCTCTGCGCAGTCTGCGAACGGGAAATCCTCGAACGCGAGACGCATTCGATTGAGCGTATCGGCGATGCCTGCGAGCCCTGTTACGTCAAGGCCCGCGCGGAGACCTTGGCCCTGCTGCTCGATGCCATTGGCCAGAACATTTGCTCCAATGCGGCCGCCGAACTTGAGGGCTTCGACGGCACGTTGGAGGAACTGTATCAGCGGGTAGAAGTCTTTCTCGACAATGCCGTGGACGCCCTCTATCGGATTCAGGGCAAGGAGCGGTGGGACAGGATGTTCAGCGAGTGGGCGAACCGAAAGGACAAGCCATGCGAGAAATCATGAAATGTGCCTTGGGCGAGTGCCCGTTTGCAAGGCCGTCGCCGTTCACGCGCGATGAGGTTGCCAAGAACATGATTTGGTGCGTAATCCACTGTGGTTATCTGAAGCCTGGCCTATGTGATTGCCCGAGCGAGCGCGAAGGCGTGCGCAAGCTCGTCTTGGACTTCGAGGAGGTTTCCCGTGCGTGAGATAGCGCGATGTGCGGTCGGCCAGTGCCCCTTTGCAAGGCCGACAAGAGGCCGCAAGGCGACATACGACCATTACTGTGCAATCAGTTGGTGCCAAATAGCTGATGGCAAGTGCGATTGCCCCCGCGAGCGGGAGAGGGTTCGCAAGGCGGTTCTGGAGTTCGAGGCGGCTGACAAGTGAATAGAGCGGCCCGTGTCGCGGCAGCGACAGGAGCCTGAAGCGCCACGCGGCCCTAGCCGGGTAGGGCGTCAAGGTCTGCCGAACCTTAATGGACGCTCGGCACCGGAGGGAAAACCTAGAACGCAGGCATAATGACGCGTGGCGGGAGCCGGGTGGGGAATCCGGCCGGGCCGCTCTATAAGGAGAATGCCATGAGCGAGCCGACATATCCAGTTTACAGAATTCTTGCTCGTTGGATTGAAGACATGAAGCCGAATTATAACGCCGCGCCGTGGCAGACGGAGGGCGTCCCGGCAGGGAAAATCCGAAACTCGACAAGTCATACAATCATGTTCCGCGAGGAACCAACTATGGACGGGGTTTTCGAAGATGCCGAGCGGTGGTGGGCTCAATTCCAACCCACTAGGAATGGTGCGGCAGATGCAATAATCATAGCAATCTTTGTTGAGCGCGAAACATGGTGCTTGGGATGGTTTAATCACTGGACCTTTGATGTCGGCCAAACAGACCAAGAAGCGCTCGCCAGCTTTGAAGTCTTTGTTGCGCGGAAAAAGGATTTCAACCACCAGAACCCCCGGATCGTCAACGGGCTCACCGTGCCAGCCCACGTCCTCATGGGCGCGGAGGACAGGTGGCGGTGGTCAGGCAAGGCGGATGATGATCAAGATACGCCGCCGCCGTGCCGGTGCAAATGGTGTAAGGAACAGGGACGTATCAGGATAAACCATTAAGGAAGAACCCATGACGCGGATCGTCTACATCCTCCGCGCGGGCAAGGAACGCAGGGAATTCCGGCGCGCGGCTGATGCCATGGCGCAGGCGACGCGCTGGCACGGCGAGGGGCGCGTGGTGCGGTTTTCGGCAAGAGCCGCCAAGTCGGCCAAGGAGGCGAACGATGGGAGCTGAAAGCGAGAAGCATTTGCCCGCGATTCCGATGAACGGCAGGGGCGTGGTCCTGGCGACTCTTGAGGACGCCTTTCGGTTCGCCAAGATGGTCTGCATCAGTGGCCTTGCGCCCAAGAGCTTTGATGCACCCGAAAAGGTTCTCGTGGCTGTCCAGGCCGGGGCCGAACTGGGTCTTTCGGCAATAGTCAGCCTACAAAACATGGCGGTCATCAACGGCAAGATGACCATCATGGGCGACCTCGCCAAGGCCCTCGTCCAGAACAGTGCCGTATGCGAGTACATCAAGCCGCCCCAATGGACGGGCACCCTCAAGGGCGGCGACCGGGCCTGTACCGTCACCAGCAAGCGCACGGATCAGGAGCAACCCCTTGTCACGATCTTTGGCATCGAAGAGGCCAAAATCGCAAAGCTCTGGGGCAAGCGCGGGAAAGACGGCCAGGACACGCCCTGGATTACCTATCCCGAACGGATGCTGTACTACCGCGCCCTGAGCTTCAACCTGCGGGACAACTTCGCGGATGTGCTGAAGGGCATCCACCTGACCGAGGAATTCGAGGGCCAGACCATCGCCCCGCTGGACGCTACGCGCATCGTCGAGGCCAAGGTCGTCGAGGACATCAAGGCCGCGGGCGGCGATCCCACGGATCTGGACGAGGTTGAGCGGCGCGTTCAACAGGCCGAGCAGGGCGCGCTAGGTCACGAGGCCAAGACGGCAGAGGATTGGCAGGCGGTGGCAACTGAGACGGCCGAGGCCGAGCCCGAAGCCGAAGCGCCGAGCGAGCCGCCGGCCGACCTGTTCAAAGACCCGTTGCTAGACCTCAAGACCAAAATCAACGATTCGGTGACAGGCTGCACGGTCGAACTGCTTGACTTCATCATCGAAAAGTTCAAGGCGGACGGCACGCCCCTTACCGAAGAGACGTTGACCGAAGCCGCCAAGGCGTCCATCGCCAAGCGGACGAAAGCCAAGAAGGGGACTAAGCCATGACGGCCCTTGGGGAGCATTCCAATCCGGCGCTATGTGCGAAGTGCGGCGGTCGCTGCTGTCAACGAGCCCCCGGAGAATGTCGGCCCCAGGATTTTGCCTCAGCAACAGAACTCGCCGAGAAATTGGCAAGTGGCCGCTACGGCATCGATTGGTGGGAAGGTGACCCGCGAACAAGCGACGCCGAGCGAGAGCAAATCCCGTGGCCCGAAACGGGCGATGGGAAAGCCTATTTTGTTCGGCCAGCCGTGACGGGCCGGGAAGGGCGACTCTTCGATGCCAGTTGGGGCGGGAAATGTACCTTCTTGAAATCGGACGGGTGCGCCTTGGCTCCTAGGAATCGGCCGCATGGATGCCGTACTTTGATTCCAGAGGCCAACGGCGAATGCACTTATGCCCACGGCGATTTAGAGAAACGGCTTGCCTGTTTGGAATGGCTCAAAACTCCGCTGTTGGATGAAGCCCTTTCGGCTCTCGGGGTTATGGGGATTGAAGTCTGATGACCACCCGCCGCCGGTCAACCATCCAGCGATACCGAGAGTGCCCGCTGCTCTACTGGGCAATCGAGGACGGCGCGGTTAAGGACCATCCCGGCGACCCGGCCCAGATTGGCATCGAGACGCACGCGGTGATTGCTGCCTACCTGCGGCACCTGAAGGTGACCGGCGCGCCTCAGGACTGGTCGTGGATTGCCAAGGAGGGCCTGAAGCCGGTGCCTGCCCGCTGGCGCAATGAGGTTGAATCGTTCCTACAGGATTTCCGCAAGTGGCGGTTCCGGCCTGAGACATTCCAGTTGATTGACGAGTTGCGGTATGTGCCGTTTCGTGACGGGTCTGAGCTGCGCTGGCAACCGGACTTGGTGCGCGCCGACAACGATGTGGTTCTCGAAATCGCCGACTGGAAAAGCGGCTGGGCGACCATGACCGACGACGACCTGGCGGCAGACTTTCAGGCCCGGTGGTACGCCTACTGTGCCTGGAAACTGACCAAGGGTTCGTTCCAGGTCTACAAGTTCACGGTCTGGTATCTGCGGATGGGCGGCAAGCGATCTACCGCGTCGTTCGGTTGGGACGACATGGCGCGCTTCGAGAAGGAGCTTGCCAAGCTGTTTGCGGAGATTGATGGCCGCGAGCATATCCTGCCCTGGGGCTGCAACGTCAATTGTGGCACGCAGGACGGATCGAAAGTCTGCCCGTGCATGGGCCGCTGTCCCCTTGCCCTGCCTGACGAGCCGGTAATTCGCGTGGGCGACACCTTTGAACTGCTCAGGTTGCCCCAGGTGGACGGTCAGTACGTCATAGAGACCCGCGAGCAGGCCGAGGCCGTGGGCGCGTGGCTGGCGGTCCAGGGCGCGAAGGAACGGGGACTCAAACGGTCGCTCAGGACTTACGCAGAGGCCAATGGCGGGGCGGTATCGGCCGGCAACGGCCAAGCGTGGCGATTCACAACCACGGAGAGCCGCAAGTTCCGCAACCCCCTGGCCTTGGCCCGGCGCGTCGGCGAACTGGTCGAATCCCCCAACGAGGACGAGGACGACCCGCTGGGCGTACTGCGCATCGACGCCGAGGCGGTCAAGCGGCTCGTCAAGCGTGACAAGAGCGGCCAGGTTGCAATGGTCGTCGGCGACCTGAGCGAGCCCGACGTGACGGTTCGGTTCGGACTGGGCGGCAAGCAATCGGAAGGAGAACGAGGCGATGGGTAACTTACCACTGTTCAACGCGACCGGCAAGTGTCCCAAATGCGGCAGCGGCGATGTATCCACGACTCATTTCGCGGCCGGACAACGTTCTTGGTTGAATGGGCGGGCATATGTGGACGAGTATCGCGAGCGCATGGAGCGGCATTGCCAACGTTGCCACTATCATTGGTCTGAACGTCCCTTGCACGCGGACAAGCAATCGGAGGGCGAGTGAGATGGACGAGATACCGTTGAATTCGACGATAATGATCTGGCTTATCTGCCCGGCCTGTAACGGCAAGGACGATGGGTGTACTGCCTGCGACGGTACTGGGGGCACAACGAAGGAAATCACCCTCGCCGAACTCAAGGATGCGATTGTCAAGTTCGACGACTAAGCGGCCAGGCGGAGAGAGACAAAATAATGATGCGCAAATTCTGTCCGCCATTGGGGCGGCTGGGGCATGTGGTCGTGGTGGTTTTTGTCTGAACTGCATAATTTTTAGGAATCACGCAATGAACACCATTCTGGAAGAAGTTGTGGCTGAGCGGAATCGGCAGCGGGAGTTAAAGCATGGCGGCGACACCGATGCCTTCGACCGAGGCAATAGCCGAAACGACTGGCTGGCTTACATCATGGCTTATGCCGGTCGCGCCGCAGCGAAGGTGTTCCGCAACGAGCGCGAGGGTTGTCAGTTCCGAGAGAATATGATCAAGGTGGCAGCGCTCGCCATCGCCGCCATCGAGGCCCACGATAAAGGATATTGTTGAAAGGAGGAGCCGACCATGAGTCGAGAAGAAAGCCCGTTGTGGCGTGGCACAACGCCCGTGGATGGCGAAACGGTCGAGACTTGCGCGGTCTGTGGGTGCAAGCGCACAACGTATCCCTATGACGGCGAATTGGCAACATTTCCCCGATGGCGCTTTGTGGCGATGAAGAGCATCGAGAATGCCTCGCCGAATCGCATTGCAAGCTGCTATTCAACATAAAATCATACCGTGATTGCCGCCGCGTGACCGTGACCGTCGAGAAGGCGGAGGAGGCGTGAGATGGCGAGGCGTTCGCAAGAGTACATTTTGAAATGCCCAACGTGCGGCAACCCGATTGATGACATTGACGTTAAAGCCGCCGCGGACGGGAGTTGGTGCGCCAAACTATTCTGTTTCGAATGCGGAGTGCTCGATTGCGGCGTGATTCAACAAGCTTTCGAGGCGGGATTCCGCCGGGGCAGCCATGACGCGATTGAGGAAGTAAGGGCGCAAGTGCAGAAACTCGTGCGCATGCCGTAACGCAAGGGGGCTGTAACCTGTAGCGACTGAAGAATCGAGGATGCTGTGACCCACAGTATACTCGCCGTGGACCCTGGCCCTGTCCAGAGCGCGTGGATTGTCTTTCAGGGCGAACCGTATCCCGGAATCGTCCTCAATTCCGCTATCCACGACAATCATACCCTAGAGAACTACATCGAGGCGATGGCGTGTAACGGGGCGCATGACAGACCCGAGGCCTGCGCCATCGAGCGCGTAGCCTGCTACGGGATGCGCGTTGGTCAGGAAGTCTTTGAAACCTGCTTTGCCGCCGGTCGGCTCGCGCACGCTTGGGATTTGGGCATGTTCGCCCCGGCGCAACGCATCTACCGCCGCGACGTGAAGCTCCACTTGTGCAACTCGGTTCGGGCGAAGGATGCCGATGTCCGGGCGGCGCTGATCGACCGCTTCGGACCCGGCAAGGACAAGGCTGTCGGCACTAAGGCCGCGCCCGGCCCGCTCTACGGCCTCAAGCGCGACCTGTGGGCGGCGCTGGCGATAGCGGTAACTGTGGCAGACCAGTTGAGAACCGGGGCGATGGTCTTAGGAAAGGAGAATTAGTATGTGTGACGCGGCATTGGATGGCGACATGTACGATCCGAATACCCCAAGCGGCAAATGGGCCGGCGCTGAGCCAGAGCATGTCCAGGGGATAGGTTGGCAATGGCCCGTGCAGCCAATGCCGATGTATCGGGCCGCAGAACCACAGAGCAAGGCATCGCGCAATAGGTTCAGGCGGGCGTGGCGCATCCTGTGCGGAGATTAGAACCGGGGCGATGGTGATGGGGAAGGAGCAATCATGAACTGCCAGGACATTCTGACCGCGTGGTTAAAGGATAACGGCTATGACGGACTGTGCAACCCCTATGCAGAGTGCGGCTGCCCGCTGGATGATCTGATCGTCTGCGGGGGCAGCCCGGCCTCGTGCCTGCCCGGATACGCCGGGCCGGACCCGAGCGGGGAGAGCGAGTACCTATTCTGCGCGAGCCGCGAGGCGGCTAAGGCGGCGAAGGAGGACGGCGGTGCGTAGAGTATTTCAGACCTCTTTTGGTAGGCTGGAGGGGAACTGCTTTCCAGCGTGTTTGGCCTCGATTCTCGAAATCCCTCTTGCGTCAATACCACATTTCTGCCGCGACCACAAAGACCATGTTGCGGCAGCCGCAGAGTGGCTATCAGGCCACAATATAACACTCGTGCATGTGCAGTTCGACAAGAAAAACCCGGAGAGCATTGAGGACGAGTTCTTTGCCAAACAGAAGGGGCTGCACCACATCATGTGTGGTCATACGTACCCAGGCGGACTCGGCCACGTCGTTGTCGGTCTGGACGGAAAGATAGTCCATGACCCGCTGCCAATGGAACTTCAAAAGACGTTCAAGCCAGACAGAGAACACTACCTGTTCGCTGTTTTGGACCCGTCGAAGGTCGTCGGATGCGGTGGATTTATTATCAACGGATGCCAAGGTCAGGCGGCGAAGGAGGGCGGCGATGCGATTGCGGATACGGATGAATGAGGTTCTGCACGACCGGCGCCTGGTTATGACTGCCCACGACAGCGATGCCGTCTGGACGACGCCCGAGGAGCGCGAGGCTATCCACCGGCACAACGCCGCCATCGTCGCCGCACGCGAGCCCCGCATCAAGGAGATTCAGCGATTGGACCGCATCGAGCAGGCGAGGCTCCTCGCTCTTCCCCGCAACGTCCGAGGCAACACGCACCCCAAGAGCTTCCGCATGACCCCGGCCTTCGCCTTACAGGTTGCTGAGCGCCTGCGACGGGGCATGTCGGGCCTAGCGATAGCGCGGGAGTTGGGCACGTACAAAGACAAGGTGTATGACGCGAAAAAGGTGGCGATCACACTGGGCTACTATCCTTCGGCCCCTGAAATCGGAGGCCGGGCGTGAGTGACCGCGTGAACATCGGCGACGTGAGTGCCTGGCGGGTGTCGCATCGTGCCGAGCCGGCGGCTGTCGCCCTAGCTGACCGTCATTACAATCGCCAAAAGCCCGGTACGCCGCAATTCGTTCCGCCGGGCCGATGTCTCGTACTATTTCGTCCGCAAGCCTTGTGGGTAACATCGTGGCCCTTCGCGCAATATGTCAAACACGAATGGGCGGGCGCGTGGGTCAACTCATGTTTCCGCCGAGAAGGCGGACAGCGAGCGAGCGACATGATTACTGAGGCGGTGGCGATTACCCAGTGGTATTGGCCCAATGTACCAGAGTTGGGCATCGTGACATTCGTAGATGGCCGCAAAGTCCGACATAAGCGCGACCCCGGCCGGTGTTATCGGAAAGCAGGTTTTGAGCATGTGGGCTTCACAAAGCAGGGTCTCTGGGTCTGGCAGATGTTGCCAAGGGCGATGCCGACTCCGATGCTTCCGAGCAATGCACAATTAAGGATATTCGATGCCGTTTGACCGCATCTCCATCGGCGACGTGCAGCTTATCCGCGGCGACTGGCTGCCGCTCATGGCCGCCATGCCTGCGGCGTCGGTCGATCTCGTGTTCGGCTCGCCGCCCTACGAGGACGCGCGAACCTACGACATGGATTTCAAGCTCAAAGGGCAGGACTGGGTTGACTGGATGGTCGAGGTGGTACGGGCGAGCCTCCGGGTCAGCAAGGGCCTCGTGGGCTTCGTCGTTGAGGGGCGGACGCGCAAGTTCCGCTGGTCTGCAACGCCGGCGCTGCTCATGGCGGACCTGCACCGGGCAGGGGTCCACCTCCGCAAGCCGCCCGTCTACCGCCGCGTCGGCATCCCCGGCTCGGGCGGCCCCGACTGGTGGCGGAATGACTACGAGTTCATCATCTGTTGCACCAATGGCGGTGAGCTGCCGTGGTCAGAGAATACGGCAACGGGACACCCTCCGAAGTACAAGCCGGGGGGCAGGCCGTCGCATCGACAGGCCGACGGGCAGCGCGTTCATGGCCACTACAAACCGCCGGAACTCGCCAACCCTGGCAACATCATCGACTGCGGAGCGGCGGGCGGCGGCAACATCGGCGACGAGATTGCTCACGAGGGCGAGGCCCCGTTTCCCGAGGCCCTGGTCGAGCCGTTCGTCCGCTGTTTTTGCCCGCCGGGCGGGACGGTCCTCGATCCGTTCCTTGGCAGCGGAACGACCGTAGCCGTGGCCCTGCGCTGGGGCAGGAAGGCTATCGGCGTTGACGTGAGGGAATCACAGATTGAGTTAACCAAGCGCCGCATCGAGGCGGCGCAGTAGACCATGTTCTGAGGTGTGATATGGCGAAGTGGAAGGGCAAGAGCCAACAGGAGGCCGGAATCGAACGCCGATTCAGCGAAGCCTTCTATCCCGGCGACTGGTTGAGCGACGATGCCTTGCAGTCTACGCCCCTCTGGGTACAGGGGGCATGGATCAAAATGCTCTGCTCCATGTGGCAGAACAAAGTGGGTCATGTTGAGAAGGCCCGGGACGCCTGGTGCCAGTGGTTGCCATGCACCGCGCACGAGTTTGACGCGCTTGTCATGCACGTTCGGAACGCGCATGTCGGAAACGTGCGTTTTCGTAAAGACAAAGTAAGGTTCATTTGCCGCAGGCTGGATAGGCGGCATAAACACAGGCAACATCAGGCTTTATACATGCAAGGGTATCGGGGGAAAGGTTCTTGTAAGAAGGGCGTAAGGAGCAAAAACACCCTCTCTTCTGTTTCTTCTTCTTCTTCTTCTACGGAAGTACAGCCTAAGAGGGCTGTACTTCCTTCAGGAAGCGACGGTGCGGTCTCTGGGGACCGCCCGCCGCCGGAAGGGGTGGAGTCGAAAGAAGCCAAGTTGGCGAAGTTCAGGAAACAGGCGGCAGAACTGTTTGCTCAGCGACCGCCGTTGGACATCAAAGCGAAGGAGGGCAAGTGATGAGTCTTGAGCGCGTCGATACCGAAACGGTCAACAAGTTGGCTGCCGTCATTGAGGCATTCGAGTATTTGCCACCAGACCCCGACGTAATCCACGACGCCTCGCGCGAGATCATGCGGAAGTGTGTTCTCGACCTCCGCGACGCCCGCGCCGAACTCGATATGTTGCGGCGCGAACTTGGCGAATTGCGGGGCGGGGCGGCCTTGTTGTTGGCCTTGGAGCGTGGCATTAAGGAGGCCAAGTGATGCAGAAGACAGGCTGGACAACCCGGTGGTCGGAACTGGACCAGGCATACCCGCGAATCAGAACAGGTATGTGCAGCAACGAGGACCACGCTGAATGCATGGCAGTAGGCAGATGCATTAAGTGGGATGGTGATACGTTTGCTGGACCTGATGATGGGGGCGTCTTGGCCCTCTGTCGGAAGCTGACCATCAGCATCAAGGCACACGACCGCATTCCGACATTCTCAATCGGAGTCTACCGGAACATGAGGACATGGAAACAGTTTGGCGGGAGCGGCGATGCCCCTTCGGCGGCGAAGGAGGCCAAGCGATGAAATCGCTCTATCTGCGGCTCTGGTATTTCTGGCAACTGTGGGTCCGGTGTGCCTACGCCAACATGCCGGAGCGTGGCGAGCGGTGGTGGTCGTGGTGGCGGCGCTGGCACGTCAGGGCTGGCGACGCGTGGGAAACCGCCGACAAACTGGTTCGCATCTGGGAGGACTAGCGATGAAGCTGCGGCGAATCACGAGTTGCGGTGACTGTCCGTTCAGCGTCAAAGTCGATCCTGGCGATTGTCTCATCTGGTGGGCATTGGGCAGGGTGCCGGATGGAAGTTGCGAGGATAGCGAAACGCGCGACAGCATCCGGCGTGTGGTGCTGGCGCATCAGGCGGGGAAGGAGAGTGGGAAATGAGCAAGCAGTATGTGCCAGAACTCGGCCAAGCCGTGTTTGGGGCCGCCTGGTCAGAGCACGAAATGCCCGACTTCGCCAGCGCGCTTTTGGAAACGCTGCTTGTCATGGTCGGCAACGCCTATTGGAACCGTGAGCAAAAGGACTGGGACTGGCTTGTAGACCCGAAGATTCCGGGCATCGAATTTCGGCCCTATTATTGGGGCGACTGCGACTGTGGATACGACGAGGACGAAGAAGAATGGGTAGAGACGCATCCCCACGCTGCGACGTGTTATCAGGCTGACTACGCGGCCCTGTGCGACACATATCCGAAGCGATTCTCCGAGGAGAAGCGCTGGAATCGCGCCGCCCGCGGATTGTGCAAGAAGCACGGCATCCCTTGGAACAATGGTCGGGGCGAGGTCGTTCACTGCACCTGCGGACGAAAGGCAAAATGGGCGACATGGAGCGCCGAGCACAATCATGCCGCAACGTGTTCCTTCGTCCTGCCGAATTTCAAATTCGAGGACGTGGAGATTCGCTGGTACAAGAATCCGGGGCGCGGGATGAGCTGCAATCGGAAGATGACAGAGAGGCAATGGCGGCGATGGTTTGACCGCTGCGTTGGGGTGATTCGTGCGGGAGATGAGGAGATTGAGAAAGGGCGTGGGAAATGAGCAAGCAAAAACCATTGAGCGACAAGGAAGCGGCGAAGGTGGCGCGTTCGACCTACAAGTGTCCGCCAACCGAGACATGTAGGACTTGCGGTCGGCATCTTTGGGATGGTTGGGCGAACACGGCAGAACTCAGATGTATTCTTGACGGAGGGTTAGTAGACACGGAGGGCACGTGCGATGCGTGGGAGGAGCGGAAATGACCCGTGCAATATTCTCGGCACATCCGCGCGGTTGCGGACAGTTTTGCACGGATAGGTTACGGTTGGCCCTTTAGTGGAGGCTGGACATGGAAGGCGAAACGATTTTGCAGGAAGCGCAGCGGCTGGTCTACGGCGAACGCAACGCCGACTACGGCCACCCGGCCGACGACTTCGCCAAGACGGCCAAAATCTGGACGGGCATCCTCCTGCCCAAGTTGCAGGCGGGCGTAGAAATCTCGCCTCAGGAGGTCGGCTTTTGCATGTGCGGGGTGAAGTTGAGCCGCGAGGTCGAAAACCACAGGCGGGATAACCTCGTGGACCTTGCGGGATACGCGGCTACCGTGCAGATGATCGAGGACCGGGGCGAGGAGGTCGTGGAAATGGTTCGCGAGGCTAACGGTGCCATCGAGCATATGGGAGACGACGCATGAAGGTAATCTACGTTGCCGGACCCTACCGGGCCTGCTGTGAACACGAGGTCTACCTGAACATCCACGAAGCGGGAGAACTGGCCCGCAAGGTCTGGCTGCTCGGAGCCGTCGCCATCTGCCCGCACAAGAACACGGCGTTCTACGGCGGCAACGTGGATGACCGGGTATGGCTTGATGGCGACCTGGAGATGATACGCCGCTGCGATGCCATGCTGATGATGCCGGGTTGGGAGCGTTCCACCGGGGCCAAGGCCGAACGCGAACTCGCCGAGTCGCTGGGGCAACCTGTGTTCGAGGAGTTGCACGAACTGGTCAAGTGGCTGGCACAATGGAACCTGGCTACGTCTACATCCTCAGCGCCATCGCCATCGCCGGAGCCGTCGCCAACGTGTACGGCCGCTGGTGGTGCTTCCTGCTCTGGCTCGTGAGCAGTGCGGGGTCGTGCGTCTACACGGCGACGAGCGGCCTATGGTCGCAGTCGGCTATCTGGGCGTGCCTGTTTGTCGTGAATATCATTGGCCTGAGGAAATGGCGGCGGGCCGTTCTGCCGAAGCCGGAAACGATAAAGGATTTGCGATGACCCCCCAAGCCAAATCGCTTTGGACCCACAGCGGGAAAGGAGAAAATGATGCCTGGTCGTCCACGCAGCCTTGTCGGTGATGAGGCACGGCAGTATTGCCAGAAATATCCGACCTCCTCGAATCTTCAGCTTGCCCGGATGCTCCGACGGGACAACCCGCGCCTCTTTTCGTCGATCGAATCGGCCAGGACCGCCGTACGCTACTATCGTGGCGCTTGCGGCAAGGCGAATCTCAAGAAGATGGAGGGGGCGAATTCGGGTATGCCCCGCATTGAACTCCCCGAGCCAGAACCCACAGAATTTGCCAAGTACCAGTTGCCGGGTGACATCGGCCGATGGCTGGTCCTCGCCGACCTCCATCTGCCCTATCACGATTCGGACGCCATCAAGATTGTCCTGGCCTGGGCGGCGCAAAAGAAGAATCGCTGCGATGGGCTGCTTCTCTTGGGCGACTTCGCGGATTGCTACGCCCTGTCGCGATGGCTGAAAGACCCGCGGATGCGGCGCTTCGAGGATGAACTGAGCGCCGCCGGCCAGATGCTGGGCGAGATGAAGCGTGTCGTCAAGCCGAAGCGCATCATCTGGAAGGCGGGCAACCACGAGGACCGCCTGGAAAAGTACCTGATGAGTCAGGCCCCGGAGCTTTTCGGCCTGCCGCAGTTCACCTTCAAGAGCTTCCTGAAGCTGGACGAAATGGGCATTGATTGGGTCGATGCCATGCACCCCATCGAGTATCACAACCTGACGATCCTGCACGGCCACGAGTGGCGCGGGGGCTTTTCGTCGCCCGTCAACCCCGCCCGAACGGCGTACCTCAAGACCCGCGAATGCTGCATCATTGCCCATCAGCACCGAACCAGCGAGCATACAGAGCCGACCTTGCGAGGCACGACGGTCACGTGCTGGAGCGTGGGGTGTCTCTGCGACCTGCATCCCCGGTACAGCCCGCTCAATCTGTGGAACCACGGGTTCGCGGTCGTGGAGTTGTCGCAAGGCTGGCGGATTCACAACTACCGGATTGTGAACGGGGATGTTGTCTAGAGGGCGTGCGTTGGACCCTGCCGTGCTTAACAACTTCGAGGCGGGATGCGACCGACGCCATCCGCGCGGTCTGGACGGGTGGGTGTCGCCGGTACGGTTGCGTTTTGCGGCGTCCGCTCTGCGGGACATGGGCGACGACTTGGAGAATGGCAAGGTTGGGTCCGACCGGGCGCTGGCCATAATGACCATCCGTCTGCTGAGAATTCAGGGTTTCGGGTGGGCTTCAATCGCGCACTTCTGGTCTCTCACGTCCACGGCGGCGCAGTATGCGAGTTGGGAGGGGCGGCGGAAGGTTCCACCGCCACCCAAACCGTTGCCACTCTTTGACCAGATTTTTGACTAGGGCGAAAGGAAGAACCTTGGGAGGCTGACATGGGCGACATGGATTTGGCGCACTACATTCTCATTTTCGTTCTGGTCTTCGTGGTGTTCTATCTGATTGGGTCAGGTCGTTTCTGAGATGCTACAGGGGCTGGACCGTGCAGAAAAAGGACGTGAAAGGTGAGTATCTTCAGCGAAGATGGACTGGAGCGGGTGCATGGTGCGCCTGCGGACTTGGATTGGGACCGCGTCTTTGATGCCCTTGCTTCCGGGCGTCAGATCAAAGACAAAGCCGCACGATTTGTGATGCTTTACCTCCGTATGCAATGCGGCAAAAGTTGGGCGGAAATCGCCGACATCACTGGGATTCTCGCCGATTGCATCGAGCAAGAAGTCGGAAGATTGACTGACATTCTTACCGACCAAGAGGCCAGACGCATCCGCGAAAAGGCGAAAGGGCGCGTCTCAAGACAAGTGAAGCGAACGCTGGACTGTTTGCTTCCTCCGAGTCAGCAAGAAGAATAAGTTGAAAAATTCCTCAAAGATGTAACTCCCTGCCGGTACGTAACTTCCGCATTTGTTCCGACCCCCAAAGTGCTACCCGTTAAGAGATATGGAGGGGGTTGGAGCGCCTCCCCGCCGCGAATCCTGGGGCGATTATCCCCCTGGTCGCCCCGCGCGGTCGCCCGCCCCCTCTAATGTTATCGCGGGGATTTCATGCCCGGACAACCCAAGACGGCCAAGCCGCCGAAGAAGGACTTCCGATTGTCGAGGCCCGAGGAACCCCTGTACGACGCGGCCGACCCGCCCGGCGTCGATGCCGACCCGGAAATCATCAACAACTGGCGGCGAACCGAACTCGTCAAGATGTACCGGGCCAGCATCGAGTGTACCGGCCCGCACAACATCTACAACCTGAAAACCTCTGCCGAACTGATTAACCGCATCGTGGCCTGCATGGTCAAGAAGCCGCAGGACCTCGCCCCCGACCGAACGCCCGGCGTCCGGGGCGCGGAAAGCATGTCCGACGCCGAACTGGAGGCCGAACTCAAGAGTGGCGGTGAGGAAGACTAGACTCGCCAAGGAACTCAGGGCTCGGCGCGACGCCCGTAACGACCCGAACGCCTTCATCGAGTACGTCCGCATCCCCGACGACGAGACCGGCGAGCCCATCCGCCAGGCCAAGCACCACATTGAGATGCAGGCGTTCTTCTCGGCGAACCGCCTGGCGCTGATTCAGGAGCCGCGCTTCCACGGGAAGACCATGCAGATTTTGCCCCGCGTGGCATGGGAACTGGGCCGCAATTCGAGCCTGCGAGTCGCCATTTTCTGTCAGAACGAGAAGATGGCGATCCGCCGCGTGACCCGGTTGAAGCGCCTGATTGACGGCAAGACCGGCCGGCGGGTTCGCAACGTCTTTCCGCACTTGAGGATTGATAGCGACTGGTCCGACCGCCTGAACGAGTTCAGCGTGGTCCGCGACGGCGAGCCGGTGGACCCCAGCGTAGTCGCCTACGGCATCACGGGCTCGGGAACCGGGGCACGGGCCGACCTCATCATCTGCGACGACATGGTGGACCTGAAGAACTCCGGCACGGCGGGGGAGCGCGACAAGGTCTACGAGCGGTTCACCAACGACGTGTTCCAGTACTTGCCGCCGACCGGGCGCTGTTGGGTGCCCCATACGCCGTGGCACGAGGACGACGCCCATGCCCGCATCGTCCGGGAGGCCCAGCAGCGGGACAGCGGTTGGGTCATCCTGACGCGGGCCATCGTCTATGCCGACCCGCCCAAGGGACCGGAGAGCTTCGATCCGCTATGGCCCGAGTACTGGACCGCCGAGCGGCTTTGGATTCGCTACAAGGAGATTGGCGACCGGGCGTTCAGCCACGCCTTCGGCCTACGGGTCATCTCGGACGCCGACCGGGTATTCGCCCGGATACTGTTCTTTGACTACGACGGGATGGTGGCCCTTCAGCGCGACCCCAAGACGCGGCATCCGTTCCGCAGCTACGTCGCGGTGGACCCGGCCTTCTCGACCAAACGCAAGAGCAACTACACGGGCATGATAGCGGGTTGGGTGGACGTGCATGGCGGGGCGTTCCTGCATGACGCCCTTCGCCAGAAGATACCCGACCATCTCTTGGTAAACCGCATCGAGGACTATTGCCGCCAGCACCGGGCGGATTACTGCATCGTCGAGGACGCGGTGGCCCAGCGGATGATCGTTCACGCCTTGCGGGAGCGGGGCATCAAGGTCATCGCGGCCAAGCCGCAACAGGCGGGGCGGGGCTGGACCGACAAGCGGAGTCGCGGCAGCGGCGTCTCGCGGTTCTTCGGCGACGGCACGATTCGCATTGCGGGCCGGCGGGTAGCCGGCGGATTCGTGGCTATCGAACGGATGCGCGAGGCGCATCACCAGTTGGACTATTTCACGGGCGACGACGGGAACGAGGACGACCTGGCCGACGCGGCGATTTACCTGGCCCACAAGGCCGTCGAGCCGTGGGCACGGGCCAAGGCCGAGCGCGAGGCGGACGTGGCCCCGATGGAACTGGACCCGAAGACCTCCTTGATTAAGCAACTTCGGGAGGCCCAGCGCGAGGACATGCCCGAACCGATTTCAAAGAGGATATGGGGATGGAACTGATTGCCGTGGCGGGCGGCTTTCTCGTGTCGCTGGGGTTGGTTATCTGGTTCGCCCTGCGGTCGTTCCGGGTGCTGGAACACATCGCGGGGGAAGTCTTGGCGAACCAAGGGGAGTTGCAGGAGAGGTTCATGGCCCGGTCCTTCGGCGAGTACGCGAGCTTTCGGGGCAAGCCTGAGCGGGCAGCCGAAGCCCCGCCCCCGGACGAGCCGGAACCGGAAACCGAAGAGCACATCATCGTCCCCCCGCCCACGGCCCGCCTGACGGTGTATCCCAATGCCAATCCGAAGTAAGGCCCAGTGGCGCAAACTGGCCGTAGACCGGCCCGACCTTCTGCACAAGTGGCAGAAGGAGTACCCGCGCTCCTACTCGGAACTTCCCGAACGCATTCAGCGGAAGAAGGGCCCGCTCGCTCTGGGCCGACGCAGAAAGCGGCGAAGGTAGATGGCGAAACCATTTGAGTTGATCGAGAGCGGCAAGGAAAACGACAGCGCGGCGGGGAAACTGTCGAACCACATCCTCGACCTGTACCATCGCGCCGAGGCCATGCGGCACGATATGTTCAGCCAGTTCAAGCACTCGCAGTACATCACCTATACCCGGCAACCCTTGACGTTCGACGTGGACGCCCGGGGCAATATCGCGTTTCGCACCGTCAAGAGCCTGCCGCGAATGCCCGCGGCCCAGGCCCACGTCAACATCATCTTCTCGGTTCTGCGGAAGCAGGAATCCAAGTTGGTGCAGCGCGACCTGGACTTCGAGCCGGACGCCTACGGCATGACGCCGCGAGCCATCCAGGCCATGCGGCAGGCCAAGGCCAACATCAAGTACCTGATGGACCGCTACCGCATTCAGCAGAAGTACGTGGCCCTGGCGAACCGCCTGCCCCACTGCGGCAGCATCTACTGGAAACTGTACACCCGGCCCGCAGGCACGGCCAACCCGACGCCGAGCGGCCGGCAAGTCGATATGTGCCTCGTCTGGCCGTGGGAAGTCACGCTCGACCCGGTCAACACCAGCCCCTTCCTCGAAGACCATTACGAGTGGATACACAGTTACGTCCTGACGCCGGACGAGGCCAAGCACCGCTTCGGCGTTGAGAAGCCGCCCACGGAGGCCAACTGGGGCGGCGGGAACATCGACCTGGCGTCCTACGACCTGTTGGGCGCCAACGCCACGAGCGGCACGGGCACCCCGTGCGTCATCGTCCACGAGCATTTCGACCGCCGGCCCGAGACGTTGAAGCAGTACCCGTTCGGCCGCGTGACGATCCTGATGGGCCGGGAGGGCGGCCGGTACGTTCGCAGCGGGCATTCGCCGTTCCGGTTCGACGTGGACCACGGCGAAAGTCCGCTCATCAAACTGAACAACATCGTCGTGCCGGGCCGCTCGCAGGGCATCAGCACGGCGTCGATTCTCCTGATGACGCAACTGGGCTACAACCAGATTTTCAGCGACCTGATGAAGAACCTCCACATCCGCAACAACGTGAAACTCCTGGCGGCGGCCGGAGCGGTCACGAATCCCGAACAGCTCAAGACCGTGGAGCCCGGCGTCATCGAGTACCAGCCGGGGTACGGCGATGTCGAACCGCTGAAGATTCCCGACCCGTCACCGCAATCGTGGACGATGCTGGACCTTCTGAAGAACAACATCCGCGAGACGGTCGGCGTCAGCGAGGTCAACTACGGCGAATCCGTCGGCCGCCTGGACTCGCGGAGCGGCTACGACCTTCTGCTGAGCGAGTCCGACAGCATCACGACCATGATTCTGCGGGCGCTCAAGTACCCGCTGCAAGACCTGATGTGGCGTCTGCTGCGGGCCTATTCGCAGTACGCCTCTCCCGACGAGATGATTGAGATTGTCGGCGAAGAGGGCACACCGGAGCGGGTCCAGGTCTTGAGCGAAGAGATGATGAAGACCACGCGGTTCCGCATCCGCGTGACGGACAGCGCCCTGACGCCCCGCAACGAGCAGGACTTGCGGCGGGAGGCCATGCAGGTCAGCCAGTTGGCCGGCGGGCCGATGGGCATGGCCGGGGCCTACCTGTTCCTGCGGATGACCAACTCGCCGCTGGTGGACAAGATTGCCCCGGAGTGGGCCTACGGGCGGGAGGCGGCTCGGCGCGAGAACCGGGCCATCGGCCAACTGGACCCCGGGGCGGTGGAGGCCCTGATGGCGACCATGAAGGCCGGAGCCGACGAAGCGCCGGACCCGGAGGCGGCGCAGGCGGCCCTGGCCGAGATGATGATGTACGACCTGCCGCACGCCCCGCACGAGTTGCAGATTCACGACGCACACCTCTACGAGCACACGCTTCAGGCCAACGCCCCGGAGTTCGAGCTGTGGCCGGAGCCCCTGAAGCAGACGCTTATCTGGCACGCTCAGGCACACCAGCGTTTCCAGGCATACGGCCCGCAGGCCAACGACGCTTCGCAACTGGCGCAGACCGGGGCGCAGTCCGGGATGCCCAGCGGCGAGAACCGCGTGGAGATGCCTGCCGACAAAGGCGTAGCACCGGCCCCCGTCATGTGACGGACTAGGCCGTTTCCCCTCGGCGCAGCAGCCGCGCCGTTAGATGCGGGAACTATCCGGGCTGCTCGGACTCCCCGTTGGAGATTTTCTTATGCCACAGCCAGACGCAACTACCCCACAGTCGGGCGCTCCCGCTCAGGGAACTACGCCCGCCGGGGCTGCCGACGGCGCGGGACAGCAAGCGTCCCAGGATTACCGGAAGATGTACGAGGACACGCACAAGGCGTACACACAAGTCACGCAACTACTTCCCAAGGACGCGAGAGACGTTCTGGGCAAGCTGCCTGACAACCAGCGCTCGGCGGCCTACGGCATCATCCAGGAGCTTGTGAACTCGAAACTGGACTTGGCAGACCAGTTGACCCAGTTGCGGGCCAACTTGTCCGGGGCGAACCCCGACGAGTCCACTCCGCAGGAGCCGGTCATCCCGACCACCGAGCCGACGGCAGGCACAGAGTCCCCGGCCTTCAAGGCCATGCTCGACGAGGCGAAACGCGAGTTTCAGACCAAGCTCGAAGCATTGCAGCAGGACTTCACGCACCAGCGGCTCACGGACGCAGAACGGTATCTGGCGTCGCGGATGAAGTCGGCAGGTTTCCCCAACGAGGGGCACCTTGCCGAAGCCCTGAAGGTCAGAGCCCAGATGCGGCTCTACGACATTTCTCAGGGCAAGCCGCCGACCCAGGACCAGACCGATTCGCTCTTTGCGGGCGAGGAAGACAGCAACCTGATCGGCTTTGCGAAGGGCCTTGGTTGGGCCCCGCCGCAAACCAAGTCACAGGCGGCGCTGGCCGGATGGCGCTCCGAGGACGTGGCAGAGATGGGCGCAGGCGTCGAAGGCTCGCCCGAAAGCGGGCAGCAGGCGTTCAATCCCGCCACGGAAGACGAGGGGCTGGAACGAGCCCTCTCTGAACTTCGGACGTAACGGCCCGGCGCTCGCCGGGAGCACATAACCGATGGCGATTGACACTGATCGTCTAACCCTGGCGCGGGTGGGGTACTCGCTTGTAACGTACTTCGCCCCGACAGTGGTCAAGTTCATGTTCACGCACTCGCCCCAGGCGAAGTTCATGACGAACCAGGGGTTCGAGTTCAACGCGGGCGACTACATGAAGTTCTCGTTGCAGCGGTCGCGCGACACCAGCACGATCATCGGCAACATCCAGAGCAAGGCTTGGCCGAACGCTGGCCGCAGCTACGGCAAGCGGCTTGAGATTGCCCCGAGCAACCTCAAGGAAATGATGAGTTCCATCAAGTTGGACATCAAGGACCAGGCCCTGATGAAGAAGGGCGGCGCGACCGTTGAGAACCAGTTGCGCGAGCAGATGGTTCAGATTCGGGAGGACGCCGCGCGGAAGGCCGACTTCAGCACGATGGTCCCCTCGACGGGCGTACTGGCGAACATCGCCGGTGCGACCTATGCCAGCACCACCCTGACGATGACGGTGGACACGCCGGGCGCGCAGTTCCTCTATCCCGGTCTGCACATCTGCGGCGGCGGGGCCAGTTTCGTGGCCGAGTCCAGCACGACCATCAAGTGGCACGGCGAGATCGAGAGCCTTAACCGCAACACCGGCGTCGTCAAGTTCGTGGCGGCCCCGGCCAACGGCACGGGTACGACCGTCGCTTCGGCGACGATGGCCAACAACGACCTGGTTTTCATCTACGACGCTGCGGCCAGCACGGCTTGCGCGGGCTACTACAACATCTCGACGTTCATGACCACCAACTTCACGGCGTACAACATCGGCGCGGCCAGCCGGACCTCGGCGACCGCGGGCTGGACGTTCTTCAACCCGACGGTGACCAGCGGGACCGGCGTTGCCGTGACCCTGGAGGACGTGGAGGACGCCCTGACGAACCACGATATCCAGGCCCGCGTTGTGCCGGACCTGGGCATCTGCTACCCGACCATCTACAAGACGCTGTCGCGGGAACTTCGGGCGAACCAGCGGTTCTCGCTGGCCCCCGACCAGATGCCGGACTACGTCCAGGGCTTCAATCACACCTGGATTGCGGCCGGCAAGGGCCGGGTGCCGATTGTCCCGGACGCGACGATGTGGGCGGACCGCATGTACTTCCTGAAGCGCGAGGACTGGAAGCGCGTCTTGCTTCAGGAATGGGGCTTCGTGGACCAGGGCAACGCCCCTGGCGCTGCGGGCATCTGGCAGCTTGACAACGACTACGGGTTCTACAAGGCCCGTGGTTGGTCGAGTTTCAACTACGTCTGCATGCGCCCGGACCGCAACCTGACCTTGGACACCATCACCGCGTAGTTCTTGAGGGGGGCGGCTTCGGCCGCCCCTCCCAACCTTCGTGAAAGGGAAAGGACATGGCGAATCTGACTGCTGCTTCCCGGCTGCTATTGAACAAGATATGCCGCCGGTTCAAACAGTACAGTGTGGGCACGGCGATTGGCAGTGCCCAGGACGTGGCATCCCGCGCGAGCGATGTTGCGATTACGGCGTCGGCCGCTGCGGTTGCGGCGGCGGCCGTTGCGGCTCGCGCAAGCGATGTGGCAATTACGGCCAGTGCCACGGCGGCTGCGGCCCTGCCCAAGGCGGGCGGGACGATGACGGGGCTGGTCCAAAACTTTCAGGGATTGTTCAATCTCAACACGGTCAGCGCGAGCGCCACGATTCCGAAGAGTTACTACGGCGGGGTCATTTGGTGTGACGTGCGGGTAGACCCCGGCAGTTACACGCTTACGACCCCCTCATCGGCTGTCTCGTGGGTCGGCTTCATGACCTATTCCGATCATCCTGCTGGCGCGGCAACCATCACCTTGCACACGCAAGGCAGCGAGACCATCGCCACAAGCGGGTCTGGAACGTGTGCCCGCCTCATCGGCCCCAACCAATCCTTGTTCCTGATGTATGTGCCGCCGGACGGCACGGCGAGTCAAGGGCATTGGCACCCCATCATCGACAACACGTAACAGGTTACGGTTTCTCTAAGGGAGGCGGACATGCGAGTAGCGATTGTGACCGACGTGCCCGAAGGGGCGCAGGTCGGATGGGGCACGGCGGAATCCGTCGGCCAGCAGTTTCATCCGGGCATTCACTGGATCATTCTGGGAAAGGGCCGTCTGGGATTCGACCTGACCGATTTTCAGGCGGCCCATCCCGGCGTGCAGCTCAGCATCGTGGAAGAGTGCAACCTGCCGGAACTGGTGGGCGACGCCGAGTACCTTTGCTGGCTCGACCCCGGCGACCAGTTGACGCTCCCGGCCATCGCCATGATGGTCAAGCTATTGGACTGCCAGCCGACGCACGTTGCGGCGGTCGGGCACATGCAGCTCATCGCGGGCAACGAGCAGCGGATCATCGCCCAGATGGAACCCGCGTTCGAGCAGGCCCAGCGCGTCCTGCAAATCGGCAGTTGGCTGGAAACGAGCGGCACGCTTATCCGCCGCTCGCTGCTTGAGAAGTTGGAATGGCCGCGACCGTTGGAACGGCGGCATTTTGCGACGATAGCCGGATGGGGCGATTTCGCGCGGTATCCGCACCCGACGTTGGTGCGAATCCAGCCGCAAGGGGCGTAATTTTCGGGGAGGCGACATGCGAATCCTGCACATCTCGGACAACTGTTGTATCCGCGTCAAGAAGATGGCGATGGCGGCGCGGAGCCGCGGCAAGCACTGGATCGGCAGCCTGTCGATTCAGAACGTCAGCCTGGGCGACTACTTCGACGAGGCGTACTACTTCCATGACCCCGACTCGCTGGCGTGGCAGGCCCGGCGCATCCAGGCCGATGTCTACCACGTCCACAACGAACCCAACTACCTCGTCGCCAAGGCCATCGAATCGCAGTGCGGCCCGGTAGTCTGGGACGTTCACGACCTGGACCTCGTGCGCTTCGACCACATGCCGGGTGCCCAGAACTCCGAGCAGGAAGAGCGGATGCTCGCGGCGCACGCCGAGGCGGTTATCCTGCCCTGCAAGCGCTACCGCGAAATCCTGGGACTGGGCACGGTCCTCTACTCGTTCTGCGGCAAGCGGCACTTCGGATGGAACGACGACCCGAAAGAGAACCTGGTTCTCCAGGGGCACGTCAACGCGGACAACCGGGCGGGCTACTGGCTGGATTACCGCTACGTCTCGGAAGCCCTGGCCCGCGTCGGCGTGGACCTGCACATTCAACCCGCAGGGCACAGCACGGGCATCACCTACGATACGAGCCGGGCGCTTCAGTACCATTTCGTGCCCTACGAGGCCATGCTGGAGATTATCAGCAAGCACCGCTGGGGCCTCGTGTGCGGCGGCGTCCCCTGTCCCCAGTGGCAGGCGGCAATGCCCAACAAGCTCTTTGAATATTTGGCTCGCGGCGTGGTGCCCGTCGTCCTGTGGGCCGACGAGGCCGCCGAGTTCGTGACCAAGCGCGACATCGGCGTCGTCCTGGAGAAGCCGGAGGATGCGGCGAAGGTCCTGACCGAAGGGACGTGGCAGCGCTGCCGGAAGAACCTCAAGCGGATTCGCAAGGACCTGATGGCCGAGACGCAGGGGGTGAAGCTGATTGCCATCTACGAGCACGCGATAGGCAAGTGGCGGGCGGACAAGGACAAGCAGGAACAGGAAGAGAAGAAGCAGAAAAGGGAGGCGGCAGGTGGTTGATACGTTGGAACATACCGAGAAGGCTTACGACTTTCTGTGGGACGAAGGGCAGGACGTGGCCCCGCACGCCGAGATACAGCGCATCAGCCGGGAATGGTTGCTGGAGCGCTACTGCGACGGCGACTCGGCGGTGGTTGACCGCTGGCTGGGCGACCAGACGAAGATCATTCTGGATGCCGGTTGCGGTGTAGGACATTCGGCCCTTGGCCTTTTCGGCGGGCGACTGCGCGGCAATTACTACGTGGGCGTAGACCTGTCGGCGACGGCGCTTCGGGCGGCGCGGCAGCGGTTCCGGGCGCTGGACTATCCCGGCGTGTTCGTGAATTGTGACCTGATGCACATTCCGTTGCTCGACGAATCCGCCGACATTGTGCTGGCCGAAGGCGTCATGCACCACACCGATTCCGTGCGGGCTGCGATGGCCGAGTTGACACGGAAGCTCAAGCCCGGCGGCCTGTTCCTCGGCTACGTCTACGCCAAGAAGGGACCGGCCCGCGAGTTCACGGACGACCACATCCGGCAGGCCATAGCCGAGATGAGCGACGAGGACGCCTGGAAGGCCCTCATGCCCTTGACGAAGCTGGGCATCGCCTTGGGCGAACTGGACTGCGAGGTGGACGTGCCGGAAGACGTGCCGCTCCTGGGCATCCCCAAGGGACGGGTGAGCATCCAGCGGCTTATCTACTGGCACTTCTGCAAGATGTTCTACCGGCCCGAGTACACCTTCGAGGAATGTCATCGCTGCAACGCCGACTGGTTCAGGCCGCTGAATTGTCACCGCCACACGCCGGACGAAGTGCGGAAGATGTGCGACGCGGCGGGGCTGAACATCGAACGGATGCACATTGAGGAAGCGGGCATCACCATCGTTGCCCGAAAGGGGGAACAATGAGCGACGTACTGGTTGTCTGTTGTGCGGACTGGGCGAACGGGGCCTACCGGGTCAAGCAGGAATTGGACTCGCTGGGCTTGGACGTGGTGGCCTTCAAGGGAATGCCCCATCAGTTCGCTTACGCGGACGAGGTGCCGATGATTCCGGGCGACTGGCGGGGACCGCCTGCGTTCAGCTACGTGCCGCGCCTGAAGCCTTACGCCGAAGCGGCCCGCTGCATCATGTTCATGTCCAGTCAGTTCGTCGAGATGGGCGTGAACCTTGCCGAGAAGAAATGCACCGTGTGGCATGGCGGGTCCGATTACCGGATGCGGCCCAAGCAGTGCAACGACCTGTTCAACCCCTACGTCGAGGTGACGATGATCGGCGCGCCCGACGAGATGGGCATAGGGGCAAAGAACGAGGTCTGGATACCGCTGCACGTCGATACGGCGGGACTTGACCCCGTGTACGAGCGGCGCGACCCGAAGAAGGTGCTGGTCGGCCATTTCCCCAGCAATGCGGGCATGAAGGGCACCGGCCTCATCTGTGCCGTCATGGACAAGCTCAAGGCCGACCCGACGGTTGCCGACCGCTTCGAGTACATCGGCTTGCGGGGCGACGCCCGGCTGAGTTGGCCGCAGCACATGAACCGCGTGCGGCAATGCGATGTCTACATCGACCAGATTATGCCGAGTCTGGGCGGGAGACCGGCAGGGTACTTCGGCACGTCCAGCATCGAGGCGGCCGCGCTGGGCAAGGTGGTGATGGTCAACAACCTGTACCGCGACCAGTTCCATGCGGAGTTCGGGGCTGCCGAACCGATGTGGACGAACACGGCGGAGGAGCTTGAGGCGGCGCTGCGGGAAGTGCTGTCGTGGACGGAGGCCGAGCTTCGGGCCAAGCGCGAGGCGACGCGGGACTGGATGGAGAGGATTCACGGCTTGAAGCCGGTTGCCGAACGGATGTGGGAGAAGGTCTTCGGTCCCATGCTCGACGGGAAGGGGAGAAAGTGTACCAGTACGACGGTTGGAAACGGGGCCACGTCTGCGACGGCGATTATGTCTGGGTCCACCCGCTAAGCAGCAATGCCAAGCGCGGCGGGCCGTGGGGCATGAACGCACACGCCTTCCGCCGCGAAGTCAAGCGCCTGGACCCGCGAATGGACGTGATGCTCTGCCTCCAGACCGGCGGCATCGAGATTCTACGGCTGGACCGCGACCCGCCGATGCGCGTCTGGTCGAGTTTCTATGCAGGCGCGAAGGGCTGGCAGTGGGAAGCGCCGGGCAAGCACGCCATCGAAGGTATCCGCCGGGCCATCTGGGTCGAACACCGCCTGATTGACGCCGAGGACGAGGTCGAGCGCTTGAAGCATCAGCGCGCCACAGACGCCGAGATGGCCGACGCGGACGACCAGACTATGGACGCCGTCGCCTGGGCCAGTAAACGTTATTCCCGACCGTTCTTCAAACGGAGAAAGAAAGATGGAACAGTTTAGCTGGGGCAACACGAAATGCGAGCTTCGCCTGATTCGCCAGGCGGCCGGTTCGGACACCGTGCTGGCGGCGTCGCTTCTGGCGAGCGCCACCTGGGCGGCGGCGGCCCGCGCCGTCAAGCCCAAGACGGGCCGGGCGCGGCTGCTGGTCGTGTGTTGCAGCGGCCAGGCGTCCACGGCGTCGAATACCAACGTCGCCACGCTGACGCCGCTCATCCGCGACGACCAGGGCAAGTTCTGGGAACTGGAACCGGCAAGCCTGACCCTCGACCACCGCCTGCGAATCGGGGCGGCAACGCTGGTTCAGGCCGACCCCGCTGAGTGGGACGTATTCGGTCTTGCCGAAAGCAACATCCAGCAGGCCGCCGCGGTTCCCGCCATTTACATCCGCCTGACCGGCACACTCGGCATTCCCGTCGATATCTACGCCGGCATGTTCTAATCCCTTAGGGTGTAACCCCCAATGGCCTATTTCAATCTGACGCGGACGGAACTCCGCGCCCGGGTTCAGGGCGCACTCGGCTATTCGGGCACGCTCTCGGCGACCGAGACGGCGCTCTACAACGAGAAGATCGACCAGGCGGTCCTCGACGTGATGACCGACCTCAAGTTGCCCTTCGTCCGCGAGGAGGTGGTCTACACCACGACGGCCGATCAGGCGCATATCGTGCTGGACGAGGACTTCGCCGGTCTGGGTCCGGCCGACCCGATTGTCTACACCAGCGAGGGCGGCAGCGTGATGAGCGTGGTCGGCCAGGGCGAGTTCGTCCGCGAGGACGACCTGCAATATACCGATACGGGCACACCGGCCAAGGGCACGTTGCGCTACGACCCGGCGACCGCCCGCTTCTGGCTCTACCTCAAGCCCATTCCTGACGCGGTCTACTCTGTGCGGCTCTATGGCTTTCGCATCGAAAGCGAACTGACGGCCGCGCACGATGTGGCCGCCGTTCCGTTTCCCCCGCAAGTGCTGCATCTTATCACGCTTCGCGCCTGTTACCACATCGCCTTCATCAAGAACCGGGACGATCGGAAGGTGCTTCAGGGCGAATACGAAGGCGAACTGCGACGGGTGGCTCGCGGCGTCGGCGACCGCGGCGCGGGCGGCGACTGGCGGTTCCACGATCCCGAATACTAACCTGGCGGTAGGCAATGGCTAAGCGCCCTCTCGACATCGTCCTGGGCGGGCTGAACACGGCTCGTCCGGCCGAAGACCCGTTGATGGAGGGGCAGGGCACCGAGCTTCTGAACCTCATCCAGCGGAGCGGCCGTCTCGCCAAGCGGGGCGGCTTTCTTGATTACGCCCTGACGGGCTGCGCCTCGGCGCAGGTCTGGGCGCGGTACGTCTACGAGGCCGACGCCACCGAGTACGACATCTGCAAGTGCGACGACGGGGCGCTGTATCGCGCGGCGGGCGGCGGTCCAGGCTTTGCGGCCGTCGGCGGCGAAGCCTCAGGCACGGGTGCGACTCGCGGGAGCTTCTGGCAGCGCGGGAACTACCTGTACTACACGAGCGGCAACAAGAACGTCTGCATCTGGTACGACGGGGCGGCTTGGCACTGCACGCGAATGGGTGCCGACGCGGGGACCAACTCCGTCGCCACTGCGGCGGGTGCGGGGACGGGCGGGGTCAGTCCGGGCACATACCTGTACACCATGTCGGCCTACGACGACGGGCGGCGGTGCTGGGGTCTGCGGGCTCCCTACGGGATATCGAGTCATTACGCCCTGGCCCCGGACAAAGATGTAATCGGCATGACGTGGACGGCCGCCAGTTATACCATCGGCGGCGCGACGGCATCCAAGGTCATCATGTGGCGGGCTCCGGCCATCCTGATGGCGTCGGGTAAGATTACCTACGCCGAAGCCTGGCGGATGGTCAAGGCTACGGACAACGACGGCACGAGCGTAGACGACCTACCCGACAGCGCCCTCGGCGACCAGTACCGGGGCATCGGGGGCATCCCGCCGGCCACGGACATCTCCTGTTACTACAACGACCGGGCCTATTACCTGAGCGGGGCTACGCTGTGGTACAGCGAGCGCGGCCGGCCGGAGATGGTTCCGCAAATCGACACGCGGCTGTTCATCGGCGAGCACGGCGAGCCGCAACCTTACGGCGAGAACCGCATCCACGTACCGGGCCGGGGAACCGGGCTGGGCGTCTACGGCGGGCGGCTGTTCATCTTCACGACCGACGCGACCTACGCCCTGGCGGGCGACGGCCACGGGGCGCAGCTTTACCGCGTGTTCGGCGCGGGCTGTGCCTACCATCACAGCATCGTCGCTTGCGACTACGGCCTGTTCTGGCTTTCGAGCGTCGGCGTCTGCCGCTACTCGGGCGGGCGGTTCGAGGTGTTGACCAAGGACCGCATCGACTTCGACGACACGGCCCAGGTGACGTGCGCCAGCCGGTCGGCTTGGACGGCCAACACCAGCGGGGCGGTCAGCGCCTACGACGGCGAACGGCACATGTACCTCCTGGCCCAGACGCCCGACGGTACGGTGTCCGGGACGAACCCGCGATTCATCCTCTACTACGATTGTCGCACGGAAACTTTCGGCCGCTGGTCGATGGCGTTTCAGGGTGCGAGTTACCACATCTACAGCATGGCGAACCTGACCAGCCGCACGGCCAAATCACAGTTGCTCCTTTCGGTCGGTTCGACGGCCTACTACTACTCGGCCAGTTCGCAGGACGCGGGCAGCAACTTCTCCGGCCTCTGGTACGGCTGGTTCGGCCAATCGGACTTCGACCTGACGAAGAAGTGGGGCGACCCCGACATCCTGTTCACGAGCGGCGGTTCGGGGAGCGCCGTCCTGACTCTCTCGGCCTGCAACTCGCCGACCACCGCCGACGCCAACGCGGCCAGCCAGACCGTGCCCGTGAACGACATCGGCCCGCACACGCTTGGCGAGATTGGGCACCAGACCGGCCGCCTGTGCCGCGTGGCGATTGCACATTCGAGGGCCGGGAAGATGGAGATCACCCGCCTCAGGGTCAGCCGTGTTCCCATCTCTCGCGGCGGACTCGGCGTGGACAAGGCATAATGGCAATCCCGCTGCCGGTCTATTGCTGGTCGCCCTTCTGGGACTACGTCTACCGTCTGGACAACGGCGGGCCGATTGCCACCGCCAAGATGACCGAGTACATCGACCGCCTGCGGAACATGGGCCTCGACTGGACCCCGCTTGCCACGGGTTATGACGGCATCGCCGCATGGGGTGCCTCGCTTACCCGCTCCCGCGGCGCGCAGGTCATGCTCAAGCGTGCCCCGGGCCACGACACCTACAGCTACACGCCCGCGGCTAGTCTCGTCAACTGGTCGGCCAACATCAAAATCACCGAGCCGACCAAGCCGGGATTCAACGCCAACAACTTCCACGACAGCTACAACCCAACGCTAAGCGCATCCTCGACGAACGTATACGGCTTCTGCACCAACTCCCGCGAGGCCGAGTACACGAACACAATCTCGCTCCTGAAGCACGCCGTGGGTGTGGTTTCCCCCGAAGGCGTGATGCTGGACACCGAGATATGGTTTCCGGGCGATTACGTCGCCCCACCCATCGACCAGCCGACGTGGATTGCGGGTTGCACCCGTTGCGCCGGATACCCCGGCTACAACACGGGCTGGGAGGGAATCCGAGCGGCCTTTGCCAGCGCGATAGCGACGAAGGTGCCCGACGCGCCGGTCCACTGGTTCAACAAGTGGAACTGGAGCGCCCTGTTCAACAAGCGCAACCAGCGCCCGGGGCAGGAACCGTGCTGGTATCACGGCACGGGGAACGTCCTGCCGATGATGGCCCTGTACGACATCTGGCGCGAGGACGGCACGTTCACCTATCCGGGCTACATGAACACGCTGCTGGCGAACGTGCCGATGCTCGGCAGCGTGCCGTGGCTCTCGCCCTACAAGGTGGCCTACAACGCTTGGGCGGACACCCCGGAGAACATCTACGTCGCTCCTGAGCGGTTCTACGAGGGCGTGACGGCCCTCATGGCTCGCGGTGCCGTCGGTTTCGTCCTCTATCCCGGGCCAGTGGTCGAGTGGGAAAGCTGGGGTCCGAGCGGCTGGCACGCGCCTTTCTACGGCGCTGAATACGAGGCGTGCGTCTGGGCCATCCTGGAAGCGGGCGTCCGGGCGGTCCACGATTACTACGCCGTCCGCCGCCAAGTCGCACCCTACACCCGTCCGGCGAACAGCGTCTTCTACGGCCCGCCGTTGGCGGTCGCCCCTGAAATCATGGCCGCGCCGCAACCCCACATCATCGGCGCGACGTTCGAGGACCCGGCCGACCTGTCGGGCGACATGGCCGACGCCTTTGCCGGGCGCTACATTCCGCAGGAAAGCATGAGACGATGAACCTGCATCCCAGTTCGCCGACGGACGAGTTGCGCGACCCATACGACCTGATGAACATGGTCATGGGCCATAGCGTGCAACCCGACGCTCAGGATGTGGCGGACTTGGGCTTGGACGAGGGACCGCTCGACAAGGGGGCGCTGCGCGGCGTGGCCCGGCCGCTGGAATCCGGCGTCTATCCGGCCCGCGTCCTCAAGGTCTATTACGACAAGACAGACGCGACCTATTGGACGGCGGGGGTCCGCAAGGACAAACTGGACCGGCGAGCCATCGACGTGATGCTCGTCGATCCCTACAACTACGATTGCAGTTTCGTCACCGACCGACCGCGGACGCTCCACGGCGTCATGCCCGACGAGGTATGCCCCGACCAGGACGCCTACCATGCGGTCGAGGGCGACATCGTATGGGTCAAGCATACCGGCTACGGCGACTGGTTCCGCACCCGCTGGGAACCCTTCGTCGGCAGCGTGACGACGGTTGCGGCAAGCTACGTCGATGTGCGGATGCTCAAGTTGGTCGGCGACCCCGATGCGGCAGGGTTCAACGGGGCGAGCCTGACGGAACTCGCCGCCACACCGACGGGAACCTACTATCGCAACCTGCGGCCCGGGGCTTCGGTCACAGACGCGATTCACTACGACTTCAAGTATGTCCGCCCGCTGGCGTCGCTGAACAACGAGCCGCACCAGCTTCAGGCCGATGACCGGGTGCTGGTCTTTCAGCGCGGGCGATACATGCTCTGCGTCGTGGACCGGGCGCTCGGTTGGTGGGGAGAGATTACAACCGCCGGTCCCGGCGGGGCGGCGAACTACGCGGACGCCCGGTACTGGGTGATTCACGTCGAGGACCAGTCTGCGGCGGGCAGCGCCCACTCATCCCCCACGATGGTTGCCGTCGCATCGCCTATCACGGCGACGAACTTGGGGGAGTTGGACGCCGGGACCCACGATGTCAATTCTGGGGTAATGGTCTGGGTTCGTCGGTCCCTCGACCAGCAGGCTTCGCCGGTCTGCCGATTGGTGTTCAGTGCCGCGCCGGGCGGCGGTATCGCGGCGTCGCTCCAATGGGCTCTCATCACGTCGGCCGCCACGCCGACCATCAACCAGGGCTGGAACCGCCTCAACGCGGCGAACGGCAGCCCGGTTGAGTGCGACTACGATGGGACCAATCCGGGTGCGGCGGTGGTTCTCAAGCTCCGCGACCACGGCGGCTCGGTACAACCCAAACTCGGCCCGGCGTCGGCCAGCAGTCCGTGCGTCATCGGCTACTTCGAGGACGACGCGGGCAGTAACGTCGGCGTTCACTACCGCCTGAAAGCGCTGGTAATCAACTGATGCCCTGGGACACGCTGCCATGCTTCGCCGGGGAAACCATCCGGGACGAACTGTGGGACGAACTCTACAGTGCGGTGGACGAGCGCGACAACCTGAACGTGAACGCCATTGTCGCGCCGCCGGTCGTCAACGCCGGTCAGGAACTCGGCAGCATCACGGCCTACCAGCAGGCGGTTATCGACCTCGTGGACGTGGACGTGTTCGCCATTGGCAACCTGCTTCCCCCGGACGGATGGACGAAGGAACAGCCCGACCACTTCAAGGCGTACTATTGCCAGGGCGATCCCGGCAGCCCGTCGGCCTACGTCAACGTGCTGGACGAGCAAGGCGTCAGGGGTGCCCCGGCCACGCCGAACCAGTGGTTCCGCTACAAGGCACCGTGCGAGCCCCACAAGGGCCTCTGGAACGACATGCGGCTCGTCCTGAATGCCCTGACGTGGAAAGGCATCCGCTACACCGGGATCGACCCCAAGGAAGGCGACCACGCCAGCGACACGCGGACGGTCCTGTGGGACGACCGGGTAGCCGAGTTCGAGGACGCCAAGGCCGACACGTTCGGCACCCTGAGCAAGGCGGGCGCTCCGCAGGAGGGCGGGCCTTTCGCCCTGTCTCTCGGCCGCGCGGCAACCTACACATGGGCTTGGTGGGACGAAGATGAAATCACCATCGACATGGACGTGTACTACACGGACCACCTGGAATACACCTATAACACGGCGGGCCTGAACGGCTACACCATCGAGAAAGCCTATCTGGTCATCGACGCCCGGAATGACCTTGGGCAGGACTGCTGGGACCAGGTGGACATCGACGACCATTTCTGGTGGGCGGTCTTTGACGATGCCGGAGTGCAGATTGGAGTTCCCAAGTGGAGCGGGACGAAGGACGCCATCGGCGGCATGTACCAGAGGGGATACTGGTACGTGGAGATTCCGGGTGCGGACGCGGCCATCAACAAGGTCGGCAACACCACCTACCAGTTACGCTACATGGACGACGTGACGGACATTCCGGCGGGGTGGACATGGAACCCCGTGGCGAATGACTACATCAATGGGCTCGTTCACGGTAGGCCCTGCGTCTTTCTCTATGTCAAGATTGGATTTGATTTCGTGGCCCCTGGCGCATTTCAGGCGGACGCCTTCCAAGACGACGCATTTCAGGTATAGGACAGAATCATGCCTTTTCGACACGAGTTTGTATCAGCCAAGGCGGATGGCGGCGACACCACGAAAGTTCGGCCGCTGAGCAACTGGAACGACGACCACGTCATGGCCGTCTATGACGGCGTTCCCTCGGGCGCGGCCAACAGCCAAGTGTGGTTCAGCGAGTTGCCGGAGCACACGGTCGATGGCAACACAATGGGCCTCTGGCATCTCCACAACCGAGTCTGGACGGATGGCACGGACAACGACTATGACCTGACGACCTACAACGCGCCGACGTTTGTGAACGGCGGGGCATCGTTCGTGGCCTCTTCCGTGGGCGCGTTCAGCCAATGGGCCAAGGCCACGACCTTCCCGAACATCCGTGGCAAGACACAGTTCACGAACGAGGCATGGTTGTATCTGACTTCGAACTTGGTAAATAATGATTACCGACCGATTTCGGCCCAATATTACAACACCCGCCTGCGACTCTACAAGACGGGGGGAACGACGAAATTAGAGGGCTACGCCTACGCTTCGGTGACGGGCCTAGTCACCGTGACCTATACCTTTCCGGCTGACCCCGCGACCATGACTTGGCACCACGCGGCGATGACCTATGAGGTCAACGCCGCCAGCGGCGCGAAACTCTGGTGGGGCGGGTCGAACGTCAAGAGGTCCGCAGGCACGACGCCCAACGAGGAATTCAAATTTACGAGTACCGGCCTCTGGGTCGCCCGCGATGCCGACAACTACAGTTGGAACGGCTACCTGGACGAAATCCGCTTCAGCGACACCGTGCGGTATGCCGCCCTGTTCACGCCCACTCGCGCCAGCAACCCCATTCTGCGCGCCAAACGGTCAGGGGTAATCTATCAGACGGTCCTGGAAACCATGCCATAGGAGGGTGCCGTGGCGAGCAACGACAACGGTTGGAAACGAATCGGGATCATCGTGGCCCTGATTGTGGCTTGCGTCAGCGTTATCGGGACGGCAGTGGCCTTTGCCGCCAGCAAGGCCGACCGCAGCGAGCTCCAGAGCCAGGAAATCCGCTTGCGGGCCATTGAGGTGGAATCGGCGGTGCAGCTCGAATGGCGCAAGGCGGTTATCGAGCGGCTGGACCGCATCGAGAGAAAATTGGACGGCAAGGTTACGGTTCGTTGAGTAGTAGGGGCGCTTAATTTGGAGGTAGGGGATGCACGCCGAACGATGTCCGGTCTGTATGGGAAGGGGAGAAATTGGCCCTGATTCGCGCGGAATCACGGTTCCTACCAAGCAGAAATGCCACGGTTGCGATGGTAGGGGGTGGGTTTCGGTCACAGACCCGAGCCGTCACTGGCCGGATGCGCCACCAGCCACTTGGTTCCGCGACGGCCAAGAGTACCAGATTTATCGCGGAGGCAAACTTCATCTCGGGCCGAGGACAGGGTGGTGGTATGTGCCAACTCAAGGACTGATTGGAGAGGAATGATATGAGGCGAATGGCGCGGAATCTGCTGGTTGTGGCCCTGCTGGTCGGGCTGATGGGCTGTATCGTCGGGCCGCCGACGCCCAGACAGACGTTGCGGACCAGTTACGACGGCTTCGCGGCTGTCGTGAACGTGCTGTGCGATTACTACGAGGCGGGCTACCTGACGGACGAGGAGTTTGTCGAGATTCGGGGCTGGGCGGGCATTGCCAAGACGGCCCTGGACACCTGGAACGAGGCGTTGGTGGCGGGGCAGCCCTATTCGACGGCGATTGAGCGGTTCAACGCCGCGCTGGGGGAACTGATTCGCATCAAGATACGCACCGAGACTCGGAGCATGAAGGAGAAGGCCAATGTCCGACCCGATGGCGATATTGTTAGCGGCTAAGGCTGCGATGGAACTGCTGGCGGCTATCGTCCGCGCCTTGGAGGCGGGACCGGACGTGACCGACGAGCAACTGGCCGCTGCCCGGGCGCGGGCCGATGCGTCGCTGGCCCGGATGGACGCGCTCGTGCCGAAACCTGAGTAAGAAAGGGGAGTGTGCGATGGCAGAGGAGTGGCCGCCCAAGCAACTGAAACTTAAATCTGATGCGGGAAACACGGGGTTCTCGCCATGCGTCCCGGAGAATGTGTCTGTAATCGGGGAATATGCCGGCGGACCGGGCCACCCATTGGTTCCGATGGTCTACATTCTCGACAAGCGGCAACAGGCGCGGTACGGCGGCCCTATCGTAGTTGAGTTGCGACCGGAGGAGGCCGAGGGCGTTGCACTCATGCTTGTTCGCTCCGCGGCACTGGCGCGGTCTGTGGAGTACGTGGAAGATGAATCTGAAACGAAGGAGGGTTAACGATGTCGGTGGTAAAAGCGTTGCTGCGAAGTCGGAAGTTCTGGCTGGGGATGGCGGGCATCGGCGTCGTCATAGCGACCGTCGGGTTCGGCGTGGGCGAAGAGAAAGCCAACGAGATTGCGACTTCGGTTGTAGCGATTGTGATTGCCCTGATGGCGACGATTGCCATTGAGGACGGGGCGACCAAGCTGGCGAACGGGAAGAACGGCCAGTAGGGCAGGCGCGATGAAGAAACCCGAATCGGCCTACCTCGTGAAGTGGCCCAAGGATTGGGTTCGCGTTTCCCCACTGGACGACACGCAGACACATTGGCGGCAGTTGCCGAGCGGCGACTATGAGATTCGCCTTACCGTGCCGGTTTTGATGCCTGAATCCGTGGTTGCCATAACGGGCATTGGGGGCGAGGACTCCGATGGACAAGGCAGAGATTGAGGCAATCGCCCGGGACTTCGCGGCCCTGACGCACGAACTCGGCCATGCGTCGGGCGACATGGCAATCCTCTACGTCCAGGAGATTCTTGCGGAAGGGCGGCGGGCGACCGAGGCCCTGACGAATCTGCCGGAACTCTTCTGGCTCGTCGGCTCTCGGTTGCGGGACACCGCTCTGGAGGCGCACGGTGCCAGGGATTGAAAGGACTTGCCATGACGATCATCCGAAGGGTCGTGCGCCGTCCCGGACGCCGCCGCAAGGTCGTTGTCGGCCGCGTGAAGGGCGAGACTGGGAAAACCTCGCCCCCCTCTCAGGACTCAGCGTCGAAGACGACGACTACGACCCCTGGCTGCTTGGACTCAGTCCAGGGATGGCTCGCGTATTCTACCGTGCGCTTTGCGATGCCGGAGAGCCGGGGGATAGTGCACGGATTGCCGTGGGATACCTTCGGGGTCTATTTCTCAGGCGACATTCACTAAGCCCGCACTAGCGAGATTGCCATGAACAAGCCGGACCAGCTCTGGGCGGAGCGCTTCTTCCGCGAATGCCTGTCGCAATTGAACGCCGGGAGCTGGAATTTTGAGTTGACATTCAAGAACGTGGGCGACGACAAGAGCCTCGGCAGCACCGAGGTCAATATCGGCCGCCAGATGGCGTATATCGACGTCTTCACCAAGGCGCACGATGGGCAGGCCGACCTGGAAGACACCTTGGCCCACGAGGCATTAGAGGTGGCAGTGGCCGACCTGACGGAGTTCTTCTCGGGCTTCTTCAAGGAATCACAGGCTGAGTACCTGACGAAACTCCTACACAAAGTCATCGAACCCTGCGCGGCGATTCTCGCCAAAGCAGTTCACGCCGAAGTCAATTCGGACTAGCGCACGTAGCGAAGGAGCGAACATGGACCCCGTCAACTTCGGGACCACGATGGCGGCCGCATTCAGGTATTTCGACGACCAGGACGGCAAGACCAAGAAGCGGCCCAAGGCGGCGTCGCCGACAGTGGCCCGGCAACCGGCCGCCACGGCACAACCGATGCCCGCGCCGATTCCCGGCCCACAGGCGGGTACGACTCAAGTTCCCCTTGAGCGCGCCTTGATGCGGGTGGCGGGCGGCGCGGGGCAACCCCGGCCGCAGGGGGGCGGTGCGCCCCTTTGGCAGACCTGGAATCCGGTGTCGCCGCTCACCCAGAGTTTGGGCAGGCAGAGTCACCGCGCCTGGGTTCCGCCGGGCTTTTCATCTCGGTACGTTCGGCCCTACAGTTACGGCCCTGCCGGCGCACAGCAACAGGGCGTAGCGGGCGGCTTCTATCCGCCGGCGATTCAGGCGATGGCGGGGCGTGGCGGTGCGCCCCAAGGCCCGGCAGGTCCGAGTCCGCAGCAGATGTCGGCCCTGGCGATGCTCTTTGAGCGCCAGCAGACTCAGGAAGGCCGTCAAGCGGCCGTCGGAGAGGCCGAGCGCGGGCGACAGTTCGTTGGACAGCAAACTGCGGCGGGCCAGCAATTCACGAGCGCCGAGGCCGAGAAGGACCGGCAGGCGCGAACCGCATTGCTCGACAAGCAGGCGCAGAACCAGATGGCGATGCTCAAGGCCCAACAGGAGGGCGACACCGCAAAGGTCATGCAACTCCAGAAGGCCCAGGGCGACCTTGCCATGCAGTTGAAGGCTGTTGACGAACGGATGCAGACGACTGGCCTGGGCGTCCAGAAAGAGATAGCCGCAATGGGCATCGAGGCGGCGAAATTGCAGCGAGAGACCTCGCCGGAATGGAAATATGCTGGCCTGAAATTCGAGGAGGAGAAGGAACTCGGGGAACTGAAGAAACTAGAACCCGTTGATCGACAAGTAGAAGAACTCCTAGCGGCAGACCCGGATTCTTGGTCGTCAGAAGGCCAGTTGGCGAACTTTGCCAGCGGTGTTTCGGGTATCGTCCGCAGCATCTTGGAGGCGAAGGTTCCCGACCAGACCAAGGCAACCAAACTGCGCCAGTTGGGCGAGCGACTTTCAACCGCATTGACCTCAGGCTGGACGGCAGAAACGTTGGAAACCACGATACCGTTCTGGAAGCATCTCCCCGTTCCGAGTATGCAGCGCGGCGCGGCCGTTCGCAAGAAACTTCTGGTCCAAACACTGCCGATCATCGACCGGGCGATTGCTAATTTGGGACGTGGCGCGGCCGAGTGACGGCAAGTAGACCAATGCCGCCAATCCAACTAGCGCCAATGGCGATGCCAGCGAAAACCCAGGCCGAGTTGTCCCTCGGTCGCCAAGTTATCGCGCCGGTCTTGTAGTTCTGTTGCTGGCGCTGCCATGTGCTGTTGTATCGCCGGTCCTTGTCATAGGCCCAATAGCCACCGTACAGACTGCCGATGACTAATCCAATCAGAACGAGTACAGCAAGGATTCGCCAATTACCCTCATTCATTGATTCTCCCTCCGTTTTCGGCGACCTACTCTATTATCCCGCCCTGCGGGCAAATGTCAATATGGCGGTGTCAAGAATATGACCCGACTCCCCGCGCTGCCCAAACTCAAATTGCCCAAACTGCCGAAACTGGCGGCGATGGCGAAGACGGCCTACGCAGGCGCTGACCGGCGGAAGGGTCCGCGCCTGAGCATCGACGAAATCAACCGCATGGGCATGGAGGAACTGAAGAAGCACCCGACCTTGCGCAGCAAGAAGAAGTGGTGGGACTATCCGCTCGACCTCCTGGACCTGCCCAGGAACCTGGTCGCTCAGGCCGTCGGCGAAGTGGCGGGCGTCAAGCGGGCCAAGAAGCCCAAGGACGTGTTCGGCCTGCCCAAGGTCTACATGTCCGACGTGCTGGAGAAGGTCGGCGTCAAGAACAAGATTGCCAAGGCGGTTGCCGGTTTCGTCGGCGACGTGGCGATTGACCCCTTGACGTATCTGGCAGGCGGCTCTACGAAGTTCGCCAGCCTGGGCGGTACGGCGGTCAAGAAGGCCGCGATGTTGGGCATCGACGACGCCGTGCGGGCGGCGCTCAAGACGGGGACCGTCAAGACTCTCGGTCGGTACAGTGCATTGGCGAACGTCGGCGCTCGCAGCATGAAGAAGGCCGCTGCCCTTGCCGCGAAAGACCCGAAGAAGGCGGGCCAGTTGGCGACCAAACTGGTCGAGAACATCAAGGGCAACCTGCTCAGGCAGGTCGCCAAGAAGGGCGCTGCGGGGGATGCGGCGCGGAGTTTCTTCACGGAGTTCGCACGCAAGGGCGCTCCGATTCTGCACATGCCGTTCACGGCGGCGGAAATCACGTTGCCGCTGGGGCGGGCCGCGCGGTTTCAGAAGGCGATTTCCGGCATCGGTATCACGGCGGCCGAGGGCGCGCGCATCGAGCGGCAGATTCGGACGGTCGAGCGCGGGCTTAAGGCGGCCACACAAGTCACCACGGTCGGGCCCGAGAAATTGCTGGCGCACCAGGCGCGGTCAACGGCACTGCGCAAGGAGATTCGGGCGCTTTCGCAGGAAGTCAATGCCCGAGTCCGTGGCATCAAGCGACTGGGCAAGTTCCGGCAGAGCATCGAGGGCAAGACCGCGAAGGCGTCGGCCCTGCGAACCGCCCTGGGCGAAAGCCTGACAAAACTGGACGACTGGACCCGCCGCCTGGAGCGGGCCAACGAACTTGTCGGGAAGGCCATGCCACCGGTTCGCGTGCCCGAACAGGTTGTGTTGCCCGGCGTCATTTCGGCCGAGAAGAAGGCGCTGTCCGCCATGACGCGGGCCATTCGCCCGGAGGTCACGGCAGCCCAGCGTCGTGGTGTGGCTCATGTGGGGGCGGTCCTGCCGGGCAAGATTGATGTTCTGTTGGGCAAGGCGGGGCGAATCTACGGAGCCAAAGCCGAGCGCCTTGGCGTCAAGGAAGCGATTCAACTGACGAAGGCGAGCCTCAAGCAGGCCCGCATCGACGTGGCCGCATTTCCCAAGGCCATCGCCCGACTGGAGCAATCGAAGACCATCCCAGATGTGCTGCGCGCCGTGCAGGAGATGGCGGTTTTCCGCCCCGGCGCAGGCATCTTCGGGCAACTGGAGAATGTACTGCGTCAGGGCGCGAAACTCCCTGCCGTGACACCCGAGCAGACGGCGGCAGGCCGCGCCGCTCGTTGGATGCGCAAGCTCATCCCCGGCCAGCAGACCGACATCGAGGCCCGCGTGACCAGGGCCTTGACGGGCGGCGGCGAGCGCGGGGCGGAAGCGGGTGGCGAGTTCATGCGCAAACTGGACTCCTATGTCGCCCCGGCGGTCAAGCGATTGGGCGGCGACAGCGCTGAGACCCGCAAGCAGGTCATGCAGTTCGTCTTCGGCGTGGCAGAGACGCCGCAGCCGGTCATTCAGGCTGTCAGGGCGGGCAAGGTCGGGGCGCTTGCCGCAGGCGTCGGGCCGAAGGGCGTTCCGGCCTTCTACAAGCGAAGCGATGCCTTCCTGAAACTCGCAGCCGAGAAGTCCCGCTGGCTGGACGACGTGGACGTGAAGGCGGCGGTCGATTACGTCGCCGGGGCCATGAAGCAGGTTGGCGTGGCCGAGAAACGCGCCGGTATCACCAAGACGTTGCTCGACAACTACATGCCCCGCATCATGCGGCCCGAAGCCCACGAGGCCGTGACTGCCCAGGCGCGGCTCAGGGGCATCGTCAGCGCCGAAGGCGTCTCGCGTGTCGTCGGGCGGTTGCAGAAGGGGCTGCCCAACGCCAAGCACCGGGGCCTGTTCATCGTCGAATGGGCCGACGAGGGTGTCCGCAAGTGGACGTTCTACAGCAGCAACCCGCAGCGCGGCGACCGCTTGCTCGCCAAGGGGGCGCAACTCTACGCCGTCAGCACGCAGGAGGCGAACCGACTTTCCGGCGAAGGGGCGTTCAAGTGGCTGCTCGGCGACTACAAGGGTCCCTTGTTCGTGACGGACCCGACCATCGCGGGCGTCGAGCGCATCCTGCGGAGCGAGAAGCGCCTCGCCAGTACCCGGATGGTTCAGGAGTTGGCCGAGTTCTACGGCAAGACGATTCCGCACAACGCCACGATGCCCGGCTGGCAGGTTCCGTACACGAAGGGCAACCTGTTCCGCGGTCTCCAGATGGGGCAGGCCAAGGTGGACGTTGCGATACCGAAGTGGCTCATCCCCGAGACCGAGAACGTGATCGGCTGGTTCGACGACCCGGCCAAGAGCGGGCCGCTTCTCAGGGCCTACGACAAGTTGCTCGGCCTCTGGAAGGGCCAGGCGCTGCTCGGCCCCAGTTGGCCGACGGTCAACATGCTCTCGAACCAGATGCTCAAGCTGGCCGGCGGCTTCCGCTTGCAGGACTACCGCTTCCGCCCGGCCCTGTTCCACGTCGCCAAGCTCGCCAAGGACTTCGCCGACAACCCCAAGGCCCTGATGAAGGCCCTGCGGGATATCAGTTTTGACATCGGCGGCGGCAAGGTGGTTCGCGGCGACAGACTCTACCGATTCCTGGAGCAGAACCGCGTCGTGGACCACGGCTTCTGGGGAATGCTCAAGGAGGGCATGGAGAGCGGCCTTGTCACGGAGGCTGAGAAGCGGTTGCGGATGGCGATGCACCCGGCGGCGGGGCGGGGGCTACTGGGCAAGGCGGCTCGGGTTCCCCAGCGGATTCTCAACGGCTGGTACGACCTGAACAGCCGGTACATCGAAAACCTCGACAAGATGGAGTTCTTTCTCTCGCGTGTGTCCCAGGGCGATTCGTGGGCCGATGCGGCGAAGCGCGTCAAAGAGTTCATCTTCGACTACGCCCGCGCAACGCCGCTCGAACGAAGCACGATGCAGCGCCTGTTCCCGTTCTGGAAATGGGTCAGGAATAACACCTATCGCCAGCTCCGGGACCTTGTAGAGCGGCCGCGGTACGCCGCCAGCCTGCCGAAGATGCAAAATCTTCTCGAAGTCCTGTTCCTGGACCAGCAGATACCCAAGGATTTGCTGCCCGCATGGCTCGGGCAGTCGGCCCCGGTGCAGGTCACGGGCGGGTCTGAGGGCGGCGTGGTGTTGCCCTTGGCGATGTACACGCCCTATCAGGAAGCCGTCGAGGTCATCGAGAACCCGCTTCAGATGTTCGCCCGGGCGCTGACCCCGGCGATCAAGATGCCGGTCGAACGGGTCTTCGGCAGGACGATCTTCGGGCGCGAAGTCGGCGGGGCTCCGGGCCAGATTGGCGGGTTGGGCCACGTCCTCCAGCAGTTGCGAGCTCCGCGAGAGATTGAGCGGATTTGGGGGCTTGCCCGCGAGAAGAAGGTTACGGGCCGGGCTGTGGCGAAGGCCCTGATGGGCGGCCGGGTGCAGGAACTTCAGACCGAACGGCTTTTGCGGGCCAAGGCGGCGGAACTGGGCGAGCGGTTGATGCGCGTACGGAGTCAATTGAGGCGCGCCATGGAGTCGGGCGACGTGCCTGCCCAGCAACGGTGGGCGGCGGAAGTCCGCCTGATTATGGAGGAACGGGCCAGATGGGGCCTGGACGTGCCGAGGGCCATTCAGGGGACCGTGGGCGGAAGGAGATAGGCGATGGGAAAGGGGTCCAGGCGTCGGCCTTGCCTGGTGTCGCGTCGGCAATACGAGCGCCGGTGGCAACTGGCGTTTGGCCGGACCCGGAAGGCTCGCGGCCCGCCTGCCGGAAATGCCCGAAATCAAGTGCCCCGCTAGTCGGGGCATTTTTTTTGGTTACGGTTCGGCCTGTTATGAGGGGGCATTTTAGGAGAACGGGGATGTGGCTTTGGCGATGGCGGAATGCAAAGAAGCGGGTGGCAGAGTTGGAGGGCGTGAATGCCATGACGCCAACCGGGAGAACTTGGGAAGGCTTGATACTCGACGACCGTCCGCGGCTTCAGGAGCAAATCGACTCGCTCAAGTCTGACTTGCAGAAGGTATGCGCCGGACAAGGGCACGATTTCTTCCCAAGAGCACGGGAATCTGGCGGTTGGCGCACGGGTTGGTTTGGAAATGAAGAGCGCTTCGAGCCGTGGTTAATCCGGCGCTGCACTCGCTGTGGAATCGAGGAAAAGCTGACGGGCGATGAGGCAGTTCGAGAAATGGCGAACTTGGAAGGCAACAAGAATGCTCGCCTTTTGGGGGAATGAACATGGCATTCTGGCGCTTGCGGGCAAAAGTCTCTTCGCTGGAGTTTGAACTGGGTATTTTGCACAAACGACATGACGCGCTCGTCGAGAGTTTCATAGACCAGGGCAGCACCATCCGTTCCTTGATCAAGACAGTCCAAGAACTCTGCGGTCTTCACGGCCATAAGTTTCAGACATCTCGCAAATGGGGCGGCTATTGGGCACCCCTCTGGGATGGCTCTCGGATACCAGACTTTCCGGGGCAGCCCATCACAGGCCGGGTCTGGCAAGAGGCCGAGGTGCTTGAGCGCTGCCAGCGCTGCGGTTTTGAGCGCACCCTGACGGGCGACGAGGCGGTGCGGGAACTGAGGCGACTCGAAGGCAAGGCGGGCAAGGGGCGAACGAAGGGGAAGAAGGCATGATGGACTTTTTCGGAGTCTCGCCGGGCTCTCAGACCGAGTACCGTTTTGACCCAGTAACCGGGGAATGTAGACTCCCGACGCTGGAAGAAATCATGGAAGAAGAGCGCCGGCGGGCCGAACAAGCGGCTGCGGACGAGGCCAAGCTCGAAGCCGCCCGGAAACGTGCCGCGCCGACGTTCAAGACGGTTCCTATGCCGCGCTGTTGCGCCACATGCGAGCATATCTCTTGGGCCTCGTTTTCGGACGACTGCGAGCGGTGTGATTTTCTGATGCGGCCACTTGAACAGCCCTGGACTTCCGTATGCCGACGCTGGAAGGCATCTGCAAAGCCGGGGCCGGAACGGCGTTTCTGGGACTGACTTTCAGGAGGGCGAACGTGGCGGGCGAAAGCAAGACGGTAATGGTAAAGGTTCCGCGCGTCGTCTGGTTGGATGTGGGTCTCAACCTGGATTGCATTTTGAAGGGGCACGATTGGGGCTGGACGTGCGGAAAGGGACGCCACGGGTATGCGCATTATCCGCACAAGGCATGTGCTAGGGAAGGTTGGCTCTGGGGAACGTGCAAGCGATGCGGAAAGCACAAGACGCCAACGGACGAGGACATAGACCTGATGTGCGCGGATTGCTACGAGGATGCCGAAAGAATCGGCCTTGGGGAGAAGTTGATGACACCAGGAAAGGAGCAAGGGACTAATGGCGAAAGCCAAGAAGCTCAAAACGACGCTTGAACCGCTGGCGGACAGGGTAATCATCCGCCGGCAGAAGCCGGAGGAAGTGACCGAGGGCGGTATCGTGCTGCCCGACGCGGCGCAGGAGGTCAAGGCCAGGGGCACCATCGTTTCCGTGGGTCCGGGGAGGCGGCAGGAGGACGGAGAGGTCTATGCCGTGCCGCTCAAAGTAGGCGACGATGTGCTGTACTCGAAGTACGCGGGGACGAGCATCGAGGTGGACGGGGACGAGGGGTACATCATCCTGAGCGCCGACGACGTGTTGGCGCGAATCAAGGAGGCGAAGAAGTGACGGAACGGATGATACTTCTCGTCAAGGAGGGTTGTAGCGGGTGCAACGAAGTGGTGCCCCTGGCGCGGCGTAAGGGGGTGGAGGTCGTCGATGTGGACTCCGACATCGACTCCTTCGCCCTCTCCGTTTTCTGCGGTGCGGACACCTTTCCGCACCTGACGGCGCTGGACGCCGAGTATCGCATCCTGGGCAGTATCCCGTCGGACGAGGTCAAGGAGTTCCTTGAGAATTTGGAGGTTGGCGATGATGAGAAGCCAAATTGGTCGTGAGACAGGACGCACAACCATAATGTTGCTGGAATTGCTGAGGTGTATCACTGTTGACAAACCCAGGTGCGTCCAGTTGGTCGGGGGAACTCAAGTCCAGACGGCATCGCTAATGCGGCGACTGACGAATATCGCCCAGGCGGCAGGGGTGCCAGTCACACATAGGAAATCCGATGCAACCATCCTCGGCACAATGATTCAAGGTACAACGCCTAAAAGGCTGGATGAGTGCGCAACGGACTTCCGCGAAGCACCGCGGTTCGTTGACCACGCGGCCTACGAACTTGCTTGGCCGGAGGTCTATCGACCGCCGCACGGCATCGCTGGGGACAACGGCAAACTTGGACAGGGGGCGACCGATGAGCAGCCTGAAGGAACTGGCGTGTGACACCGGCTGCGGCCGCAAGGTCCGGGTGGACCGCGCGGCAGTCACGGCAAGGTGCGGCATCTGCATGATGAAGCCCCGCTGGATAGCCAAGCCGTCGCCGAACACCGTTTTGCCCGACAAGTCGCCCCTGCGGGGCTTCGTCCGGGCCGAGTGCGCCAATTTCGACCGGTCCGACTACGCCTGCCTCATGCGCAAGGCCGGACCCTGTGCGGTCCTCCAAGGTGCCCGGTGCGAGTACTTTGAAGGGGCGGTCCTGCCCGCCGCGCTCCAGAAGGCAGAGTACAAGGGCGTGCCCGACGCCTACGCCGACCTCATCTGCGGTCCGATCGGCAAGCTGGTCAGCAACCGGCGCTGCGCGGAGTGCGGAACGCGGGTCAAGGGCCGTCGGAAATACTGCAAGGAATGTGCCTCGAAACGTACCCGGAGCAACAGGCGAATCTGGAAGCGCCGAAAAGCCGCAGGCTAGGCGAAAAGTTAGGCATAAAAAAGTGCCTATCTATGCGGGTTTCAGAGGGCCGGATAGAGGGGGTGCGTAGGGTGGTACCTTTATTTTCGGGAATCGGCCTTCTTGGGGTCAAAAACGCAGAAAGTAGAAAAGTTAGCTTTTCCCGCGCTCGTCTACGGGGCTCTCAGCGATCCGACCCTCATTTCTGAGCTAAAAACGCAGGAAAAAGCAGACCGCCAGTGGGAGTGGAAGGAAGCCTGGCGGTCTGACATGAAAAGGCTACGAGAAATGTACACCACGGCCTTCATGGAAGTCAAGAAGAAATCCTCGCCTCCATCATCTCGGCGTACTTGAGGGCCATGTCGAAGACGGGTGCCAGCAAGAGCCATTCCTGTTCCTTCAGGCGGCTGCGAATCAGCGCCCGCATCAGGCGGACCTCTTGGGCACTGGTGATGTACTGTGGCTCATCCATCGCGGGCGCCCTTGATTAGTCAACGAATCTCCAGATGATGCGCACGACCAAGAGTCCCATCGGAATGCCAATAGCAAGGCCGACAACAACGCTCGCGACGGCGAAGCCGACGCACTGAACGAACGTCCAGAAATCAACTATCATCGCCCACCTCCTTAGCATACTGGTCCGCCAACCGCTTCGGAATCGCCCCCAGGTACCGCGTCTGGTCGCCGTCGCGCCAGAGCATGACCAAGCTCGTCGGGTCCGTGATGAGGTGCCCGGCAATCCGCACTGCCCCTTGCTCGATCAGCCGGCGGGCCTCAGAGGTCGTCTTGCAGAGCCCCGCATCGACCAGCAGGCGGGGCAGGGGCATGGAGCAGACGACCGGATTAGGCATCGCCCGCCTCCTCAGTCAGGCGACCAGTACCAATGTTCGTAATAGCCCCGTTGCACCACGACCTTGTGCGGCGTCCCCGTGCAGAACTTCTTGCATTTGCCGTCTGTGTTGACGCTCTCGCAGTAGTAGTACTCGCCCGGGTAATTCGGGTCAATCGTGCGCCAGTCTGTCTTGTCCTCACCGTTCCAGCCCTTATAGTGGTGCAGATACTGCCGCATCCCCTCGACGGGGTGGTCTCGTTGCGGCTTGGGCGAAGCTAGGCAGCGATGGGCAATATAACGCCCATCCCAAGGTTCATCTGGGGAGCGGCCCGAACCCTTGTAGACGTACTCGACGAGCTTCAAGGCATTCGCACAGTGAACGCAGATGGCGGACTGCTCACCCTTGCGTGCCCTCGGAGCCCCCGGCTTGGGCAGAGACGGCCGCAACTCGGCCCAAGACGGCACGCCCTCGTCAGCCGGGGCTCTGGCCCGTTTCGGCTTGGCCTCAACCGCCTTCTCCTCGGTAACACCAAACCCACGACGAATCATCGCACCCAGACCCATCAGACAGCCTCCTTCGCTTGAAAGTCCACACAATGCCCGCTCAGTTTGGTCTTCTCGCACAGGGCAAACGAGAAGCAATGGTCACGGCAAAAGCACCCGGGCCAGGAACTCAGGCGGTGCTCGGTACAATGCCACCGCACCTGACGGTAGGCGTATTCGATCCGCAGGCCGTGTTTGCACTCGTCAGCCAGCGACCAGTCCATCAGACGGGTTCCTTCTCCTCGCCAGGACGACGAACACAGGGACATAGCCGCTCTTCCGGCGTACCCGGCTCGAAATCCTCGCAGTTGCCGTGGTTGATAGCGGAACATTCCACACAGGCCCCGCCGCGCCGGGGCAGGGGGAATTGCGTCCACCAGTACCCCGTCCACCACCGCTTCTCGCCCGTAACCGGGTCGCGCCCCTCACGAACCGGGTAAAGACCGCAATACCATTTGGCCCAGCCGCCTCGATGAACATCTTTGACCGCGTGACGGCATTCACAGCAGACGACCGAGGCCATCAGACCACCGCCTTTCTCGCCATCGCCGCCAAGGCCCGCACCCTGGCATATTGCTCAGGGTAATCGGTCCAGCCAGTGCCGTTAGCCATCGAAAGCTCGACGTAGTGGGCCAAAAGCTCCTTCTCAAGTTCATCAACCTCCTCCAGCGTCAGCGTGTCTGGCACCGGCAATCGCGCAAATTCGGCCTCATAGCCCCGGCGGACAGCGCCCTCAAGGTGATGGAGCTGGTCAAATACGAAAAGATTGTCGCCCAGTTTACCCATCAGAGACCTCCCACAGGCCAAAACGCGCTATACGACAGCCCCCAGAAGCCACAAATCCGTCATCGCCGCTTACGACAGCCGCCGAGCCCGCGTCGCCCCGGCCTCAACCCCTGCAATCCATTCCACAGGTCAACCATGTCGTCCGTGCTGAGCGGGCCGTCTGTGAAATCGTAGGGCTCGCCCTGTTCTGACTGGCGCGGGCGTGTTTCGTAAATCTTGCATCGCAACGCCGCCATCGTCCCCTCGGGAGTCTGAAAAGCCAATTGCTGGTTGTTCCAGTCCCACCCATAGCGGGGGTCAATCTCCCAGTGATAAACGCAATAGGGCCAGCGCCCGCCGCTTCTACGGACTATTCTGGCACAGAATACAAAGCCCGATTTCCGCTCAATGCGCAGACAATAGACGTGTGGCCCCGGTTCTTGAGCGTATTGGCAGGGCAGGCCCCTCGATCTCCGAACCCCACAGTTTGTCCAGTTCGTTTTGACGCCTTCGCCGCAACCAAGATACTGTGCGATGAAACTCATGCCGGGCCTCCGATTCGCGTATCCAAAACGCCCCAAAAGTCAAGGCACAAGATGTAGCAGAGAACCCACATCACGCCTAGGCCAGCGGGAAGAGCCAGTCGTAGAGGCGGATGAGACCATAGGACACAAGCCCAACAATCAGAATGCTACCCGCGCACACCCAAAACAGCTTGTCCGACACATTCATCGCCAACCTCCTAAAATGCCCCCCTACCACAGCACAAACCGTAAGCCTATGGTTCGTCAGCCTTTCCCGTCAGGGAGAAGTTCGGGTTCGGCCGCTCCCCCAAAGGCCACCACCACAACCCAAAATAACAGCGCTCGCACTGCCAATATGACCACGTCTCCTCAGGCGACTCGATCAAATCCTTCACCCACCTAAACCGATGACCACGCTCCGCACAGGAACCCTGAAGGGCAAGCTCCACGTGGCCCAGATGACCAACAACCTGACTCATCGTCTCCTCAACCTTGTCCAGCCGCCGCGCCAAGTCCCGGCCCCAAGAACAATTCACCCTGTCGTTAACCATCGCATGTGCTCCTTTCATAAAGGGCTAAACCGTAACCCCCAGAGGGCAGCAGATTCCCCCTTGACTCCGACCACACCAGACCCTACCATTCACTCCGGGACACCGGACTTGGGCCACGGGGAATGGGAACCTCCGCCCAGGACCGGACCTACGACAGCCCCTTTCAGCCAATGCAACGACCGAGAGGGGCTGCTCTTCTAGGCCCCCAAGACACCCCAAGTTTTTAGAGAGAGGGTATATACTTATCTCAGATCCGCGCGGGGGTGGACCCCCCCCTCCGCCAGTGCCCTGTGCCATGTGCTCGCGCTAGCTCTGGGCACGGTCCAGGCGGCTCCAATGGGCAGTCAAAGAGCAGTCAATCAGCGCTCGCGTAGGGCACGTGCCAGGGCAGGGGCCGCTAGGGCCTGGGCATGGCCTGAGCTGGAGCCTTGGCAGTGGCAGGGATCGACGAGCGCCGCCTCTCTGTCTGTAGGGCACCGATCCTCAGGGGCGCTTGAAGTCACAGTCTGTGACTTCAAGATCCGCCAGCTCCCCCGATCACACCACCTTGGCCGCCGATTGACCCCCCATTGGAACAGGGCAGGGCAGCAAAAGGCAATGGCCTCGCGCGCGGACAAACAGCAGCAAAAGCCGAGGCCGGGGGAAGATACTTCTCTCTCTCTCAGTCCTTCAGGCCATTGGCCTTAGAGAGTCTTCCGTTACGAAGACACACTCTCTTTTCTTCTTCTTCTTTGTTTCTTCTTCTGTATGCGTACACACATAGGCGGTGCGGCACATTTCTTTTGCGCGCCGCCGGATTTCTCTGTTTGGGTCGTTTCCTAACTTGTCCCTAACTCTGATTTGCTCGTAAGCTCTTGTGCTTTCGGCGCTTGCGTCGATGGCCTTGTCCATTTACTAAGTGTCCAGTTGGCTTGCCTTGGCCATTCCTGACGCATTGCCTGGATTCATTTGACATTGGCGAGAACTGGGATAGAATGGGGTAGCCGCAATCACGCGGCGGGAGGATGAGCGATGGCAAAGCGACGCGCCAAACCTCGGTGTGCCTGTGGCGCAGGCAAGTTTCCCGGCCATGAACTCTGCCCGTGATGTGAGCGTGACCCGAAGCGCGCGGAGCGCGCGGTGATCCAGCAGCAGAA
>Ga0307380_10000605_pt1 | contig 54967 bp, 54 predicted proteins | sample UN3MG_FD_202239 | JGI IMG/M metagenome (GOLD analysis project Ga0307380, IMG submission 202239) | Soil microbial communities from Risofladan, Vaasa, Finland - UN-3 | ecosystem: Environmental > Terrestrial > Soil > Coastal area > Acid sulfate soil | place: Finland: Risofladan, Vaasa | collected... | reverse complement strand
CTCCGGAGGTCATGAGAACGCGCAGAATCATAGAAGGTCTTGGTTTGCACACGGTGTGTGAATCCGCCCGTTGTCCCAACCTCGGTGAGTGCTTCGCATGTGGAAACACCGCTTTTCTCATTCTGGGTGATCAATGTACCCGTGGCTGCGCCTTTTGTGCTGTGGAGCACGGCCATCCCCAGCCTCCGGATCGGGAGGAGGGCCGGAAAATCGCGGACTACGTTCGCAGCAATGGCATCCGCTACGCGGTGCTCACCTCGGTCACCAGGGACGATCTTCCCGATGGGGGTGCTGGTCACTTCGTTCGGGTTGTGGAGGATCTGAAAAGGTTGGTCCCTTCTCTTCAAATTGAGCTTCTCGTACCCGATTTCGCAGGACGGCGTGACATGATCGAATGGGTAGTCGGACTGCCCATCGAGGTCTTCGCCCACAACGTAGAGACGGTCGAAGAGCAGTATCAGCGAGTGCGCAGCGGCGCCGATTACAGGCGTTCCCTGGATGTTCTGAACACAGCTGCTCAGAGTCGCAACGGCAGGAGTGGAAAATCGGGTTGCCCGCGCATCAAGACCGGATTCATGGTCGGTCTCGGAGAAACTGAAGAGCAGTTGCACCGATTGTTTTCGGATCTGGCTGCCGTTCCGGTGGAGATTCTGACAATCGGACAATATTTACAACCGGGTAAATTTAATGCACCTGTGCACCGATACTATAATCCAGATGAGTACGAATTGTTGCGGGAGAAGGCGGTAGCGCGCGGAATCCGCCACGTCGTGGCGGGACCCTACGTGCGCAGCTCCTACTTGGCCGAGCAGGCCTACCGTGGCAGTTTGCAGAAAAATGTTTGACAAAGGGATTATGTGGAAATATAATTCCAGATGAGCAAAGGATTAAGAAGGAGAGAATGATGAAGCTTGGGCTGAAAACTACCGTCAGGCTTCTCGTTATAGCACTCCTGCTTGGCAGTTGCCTGCTTGCATTTGCCGACGAGGTTACCATAAACTTCGTACCCCATGTGTTACAGAGTTTCGATCCCGAGGAAGTGGGCAGGGAGAACTACCGCACGTGGGCGGTTTTCCCAAGCAAGTTCGGCTACGACGCCGAGGGGAACAGCCTCTGGGGAAAGCAGCTCGTTGAGGCTTGGCCGGAGTCGCTGTACGGGAAGAACAGAGACAATCTGGAGCTGCAGGTTCTGGGGATCCACGGAGCCTTCCTGCGCAAAGGCTACAACTACGTTGAAATCGTGCCCGGAGTCGGGGAGGGGGAGAACTTCGAATCGAAGCCCATTCCGATCCCCGGTCGGACCGATGCCATCGATGTATGGGTCTGGGGTTCCAACTATGCCTACCAGCTGGAGGTGCACATTCGGGATTACCAGGGGATCGATCATGTACTGCCCTTCGGATCCCTGCAGTTCATCGGCTGGAAGAATCTCAGGGTTCGGGTACCTGCAACCATTCCCCAGACCTGGAAATATCTGCCCCGGCTGCGCAATCTGGAAGTGACCAAACTGGTGCTGTGGACCACGCCTATGGAGAAGGTAGACGACTACTATCTGTATCTCGATCAGCTCAAGGTGGTTTCCGATGTATTTGAAACTCGCTACGACGGAGACAACCTTGCCGAACTCGATACCCTCCAGGACGTCTGGGGAACCGGAATAGAGTGAGAGGAGAGGCGATTATGAAGAAGATTTTCCTTATTGTCGGCCTGGCAATCCTTCTCCCCGTCCTCTTGACGGCCCAGGACACCGGGGGAATTGTCGCTGAGCGTCTGGGCAAGGACCAGGCTCAGCAGGAGCTCGTTGAAGTTTCGGTAAGCAAGTTCGAGGACGTCGCTTTCTGGGGTTCTTCGATGATGTTGGACGACGGCATAACCACGATCAGGCGCTTCGAGGGTTCTCCTCTGGATAAGCAGCCGATTCCTGGTGAAGAGAGCAGCAATATCCAAGAGACGGATCGGTACGTGCTCGGCAGCAAAGTACAGTTTTTCCGCAGGGGCGAGAGTTCGGTTGCGATATTTCCTGTCCGACCGATACCGATAGAGGGGATCACCAAGACCATTTCCGTATGGGTCGTCGGCAGGAATTTCAACCACGTGCTGAAAGTGATCGTGGCGGATTATTTCAATCAGCCCAGAGAAATTACCATGGGCAAGCTTAACTTTATGGGCTGGAAACAGTTGACCGCTGCGATACCGCCGCGCATTAACCAGGACGAGTATCACTTCACCTCGGATCGGGGACTGAAGCTGCTCGGTTTGAAGATCGAGTTCGATCTCATGGAGAGCTATGGGACTTACTACGCGTACTTCGATGGTCTGCGGGCGGTTACCGATCTGTTCGCCGAAACCTACCGTGATCCGGACGATATGACAGACGGTTGGTAATCCCGATCCCGGGACGTGATAACAGAGCCCTCCCCGCGGAGGGCTTTTTTTCTCCGGCTTGCACGCCTTTTTCAGTTCATGGTAGATTGAGGCATGACCCCCGAAGAAGAGCTTAAGACTTTGAACCGCACGATCCGGCAGTTCGAGTCTGTATATAAATCCACCAAAGACCCATACCAGCGGGACCGCGTGACCAAGGAATTGATAAAGCTCAAGACCTATCGGGACAAGCTTGAATCCTTTCACGAATTCGACCCGGCCGATCTCGAGGAGCCTGTAGAGGTTGATGAGTGGGAGGGGTTGTCCTATCTGAAGACGATCCTGGAAAAAATCGGCAAGAAGAGCAAAGATAAGAAAGAGTCCTACGAAGACTCCTTCGGGGATCGAGAGCTGTACTACCTGTATCTGTATCTCAATTTTTTCGAGGAAGAGTTCCTGACGATCCTCAGCGAAACAAAGCTGAAGCTCGATTTCAAGCACTCCCTCGAGAGGGACAGCTTCTACCACCGCTTCGAGAACCTGCGCCGGCTGTTCGAGAATGTGAACGAGGATTCCTCGACTGTCGATCTGTACGTCGGTCAAAAACACGAAGAGGACATGCGAAAACGAAGCTTTAAGAAAAAGAGAAATGTCATCGTCGAGGCGGACAAGTTCTTGCGAAGTGTCGCCCGCTTCTCCGCGGGACTGGTCATAGATATCGAGGCTGGCGGTCTGATATGTCTCAACGCCGAAGATACCCTTCACTTCGACAGGATCGAGGGGAAACGCTTCTTCGAAGACCGGAAGGTACACAGAGCCCTGGTAGAGCTGAAAGCCTTTGCTCGGGAAGTGATCGAGTTCCTCAACGTTCCCCGAATCGAGTCTCAGGAGTAAGAATGCAAATCGATATTGAAGCCAATTCCGCTATTGGGGAAGATTCCTTTTTAGAGGGACGTTTTTTGGTCAAGGGAAACATGCGGATCGACGGTACCTTCGAGGGAAAGGCGCTTCAGGTGGATCAGCTGCAAATCGGCGCCAAGGCCAAGGTCAAGACGAACATCAACGCCACAAGTGTGGTCATAGAAGGTCTGGTAATCGGGAACATCTCCGCCACCAGGAGGATTCTTCTGCTGTCTACCGCTCGAGTTCTTGGAGAGCTGAAGACACCCGAACTGATCATCCAGGACGGGGTGATTCTTGAGGGACGGTGCACCATCAGCCACGTTCGTATAGACGACACCAGGGCGTATATCGAATCGCTGTACGAGAGAAAGTGAGTGTAGCTTGAAGGACCTTTTCTCCTTTTTAAAAAAGGTTTATTTTTTTCAAGAGCTTCCCGATCAACAGATCAAGAAGATCCAGCAAGTCTGCCACCAGATCGAGTACAATCCTGGGGACATTCTTTTCGAGGAAGGCTCTCAGGCGGACCGCTTCTATATCGTCGCCGACGGGGCTGTGGAGGTTTGGAAAGACTATAAACTTCCGGATAGAGATCTGTTGGCGGTGCACGAGCAGGGGCACCTGTTTGGAGAGATGGCTCTGATCGACGAGCTTCCCCGCAGCGCCACGGTTCTGGCCAAGGAACCGACACGCCTGTTCTACATCGACAGAGATGATTTCCACACCATTATCCAGGACAATTCCAAGATAGCGATCTCGATATTGAAATCCGTATCCGCTATGGTGCGGAAGAGCAATGAGTACTTTGTGGACAACCTCCGGGAAAGAGCCCGGGAATTGGAAAAAACGAATCAGGCCCTTCAGGAGGCACAAGAGGAGCTGCTTCTAAAGGACCGGTTGTCGACTCTAGGCAAGTTTTCCTCTCTGATCCTGCACGATATCAGAAACCCCCTCTCCATACTTCGCAGCATGGCGGAGATGATCGTTCTCAACAGCTCGGAACGGAAGAAGGTCGAGCGAAACGCAAAGAAAATTATTTCCGAGGCGGATCGGTTGAATCAGATCGCCAGCGAGTTGCTCGATTATTCCCGGGGTGAGATTCGTTTGAACATGTCCATAGTGAACCTCGACAGCTTTTTCAACAGGCTCCTGGAGGCTGTGGGGGAAAAGTTCCAGGCCCGGGATATTACCGTAACTACGGAAATATCGATCTCCGAACCCGTTATCATGGATGAGCAGAGGATGTTCCGAGTCTTTTTTAATCTCGCCGACAATGCCCGTAAAGCCATGCCGCAGGGAGGCAAGTTCTCCATCAAAGCGTTCAAAGCGGATCAGACTTTTAAGGTAGAGGTTGCAGACACGGGAGTCGGGATGGACCTCAGTATCCAGAAGAAGATCTTCGATCCTTTTTTCTCCTACTACGATCAGGGGGGTACGGGTCTGGGCATGTCGATCGTAAAAAGCATAATCGAAGCTCATCACGGTACTCTCTTCGTTTCCAGCAAACCGAATAGGGGCACAACCTTTCGTGTCACGTTGCCTCTGATTAACTAAGTTCTTGACTCTCGAAAATAAAAATGATAATTTTGCCCTGCTGGCGATGGTGGTCGTCGGCTCAAAGTGTATCGATTCCCGGTGGTGTAATTGGTAACACACAAGACTCTGGATCTTGCGTTGGGGGTTCAAGTCCTCCCCGGGAAGTGTATGGCCCCTTCGTCTATCGGGTCGATAGACGAAGGGGATTTTTTATTTTAATATTGATGGTCAAATGCTGCCCACCACTCAGCTATTTTATACCTTCAAAACGAAGGATCGAAATCTCGTCCCTCGTCACTTCCTCGACGCCCCTGATTTGAAGATCCCATGAAAAATGTACTATGAAATCTGGAATGCAAAAATCTCTCAAAATATCTGGATTATTGAAGTGTTCAACGGCAGCCATCCGGACAATCCCTTTGTTAGTGCCTGTTTTCATTACCCCCCCTGCCGTTGTTGAAAATGCAACCATATTTGAATAGACTATCAATTGAGGTTCGCTCATACACTAAATGAATTGGCGTGATTTTTTCTCCGGCGATTTTTCCCATGATTTCGAAACGTATGAATCCTTCAGCAAGCGAGTCTTTCTTAACATCGTTAGTATCTTGGGATTTTTACTATCCTTCATCTTCTTGATTATAAACCTTTTCACCTATAGGTTCTCTTTAATTTATCTCTATGTTCCCCCTCCTGTGCTTTTTTTAAGCATCTTCGTACTTTTACAGAAAACTGGAAAGTTGGAGCTTTTAAGCGGAATACTGCTCCTCTCTCTACTGGTTTCTTTGGGTCTTTACTCAATCGGCTTGAATGACCTCGGAGTTCTTTTTACGTGTGTCTTTCCTCCGATAGCTTACTTCCTATATGGAAAGCGAAAGGGTTTACAATGGGTGATTCCCCTCAACATAGGCTATGGAGTCTTTACTATCCTCATTTTCCTAAATCTCATCACAACTTCCGTGTCATCCTCTCTTATATTATTAGGTTTTGCCCTTCTGATTCTGATAAGTGCTAGTTCCTATCTGATCGAAGCTCGGAAAGAGCGATTAGGTTCTCTTATGAGAGACCGCATCTACTATGACCAACTAACCCAGCTGCCTAATCGACTCCTACTTCTAAGACATATTTCCGAAGCCACATCACCGGCTCTGATACTTATAAATATTGATGATTTCAAAGAAATCAATGCGACCTATGGATACCGTGCTGGGGATAGAGTACTTCAGTGTGCGGCCGATAAACTGAACCAAATCCTCCCGGATTCCGCAACAGGGGTATATCGGCTAAGTGCAGATGAATTCGCTGTGCTACTCCAGAAGGGGGAAGACACCAGATTTCAAAAATCTCTCACCAATATTACTAATGTGATAAACCGATTTCTCCGCCATGAAAAATGTATCTATCAGAACATAGAAATCCGATTTCGTGCCAGTATGGGGATTGCAATCGCTGATGAAGTCGGAGTAGAGAAACTCTTCGCCTGTGCCGATATTGCCTTAAAAACCGCCAAAAGCACCAATGCGAGCTTCCTTTTCTACAGACAGGCACTGGATACACAAAAGCAGTATGAGGAAAACATTAAGTGGGCTAATGTACTCACAGATGCGCTCGACAACGGCCGAGTAGTGCCCTTCTATCAGCCGATCATGGACAATAAGACTGAAGAAATCATAAAGTATGAGGCTCTAGTACGGCTTATCAACGCTGAGGGCGAAATCATAAGCCCCCACTTCTTCTTGGATATTGCAAAAAAATCCAAACTTCATACAAGAATCACTAAAATAATGCTGATAAGAGCAACAGAATTCTTGTTGACTTATCCTACTGGAGTTTCTATCAATCTGTCGTTTGAAGATATATTGGACCAATCGGTCAGGGATTACATAGATCGAATCTACACACAGAATCCTACCATCTTTTCTCGGTTGTGCTTTGAAATAACCGAATCGGAAGGAATCAAGAATTTAGATATTGTCTCTCGCTTTATCAAAGAGATGAAGCAAAGAGGTTGCCAAGTGGCTATTGACGACTTTGGTACAGGGTATTCTAACTTCGATTATCTAATCCGCCTCGATGTAAATATTTTAAAGATCGACGGATCTCTGATTAGATATATACACCAGGAAAGAAATCCACGGCTGATCGTAGAGAATATCGTCGACTTCACGAAAAAAATGGGAATAAAAACGGTCGCTGAGTTTGTAGAATCAAAAGCTCTTTTGACTGAAGTCAAGAAGTTAAAAATCGACTACTCACAGGGCTATTATATTGGCAAGCCCAAACCTGTGACTCGTGAATTTGAGATTGATACTAAGGTAGAGGAAGCCGAACATTTGCAGCGTGAGGTGAAAGGCTGACCGCTGGCGGTTACTGAAATATGCCGTTAGGTGTGTAATTCATACAGATTGTTTTCGTTTTATGAGCAGTAACTCTCGCTTATAATTGAGATTATCGAAAGAGGCGCCCAGTCCGAGTTGTTCTTGTGTTATAGACTGTGCACTAAAGGGCCTTACCTATAGCCCCAAATGTAGCCAGTTTGGTGTCAAAATGTCCATGTCGGCATCAATAAGCATCAATAGATGTTGACACTATCTTCTTACATCAATAATATTTATCAATAAAAACTAAGAGCGCTCAAGCGCTACGATCGCGAGGCCCCTTCGTCTATCGGCTAGGACAGGAGATTCTCATTCTTCAAAGAGGGGTTCGATTCCCCTAGGGGCTATTCGGGCAGCAAGCCCACGCTAAGAGGTGGTGTCAGATCGACGGCCACCTCTTATTTAAGGTAAGCGAATCATCGATCGATGGAAACAGTAGCTGTTTTTATGCGAAAATCAATCTACCTTTTGGTTGTGGAATTGGCCTGCCGAGATCCTTTGCCGTCTCGATCCATTCTTGGATCACGACTTCGGCGTTGTCGACGGTCTCTTTGTATGTAGAACCATCGGCCATGCATCCTGGTAGCTCAGGTACTTCAGCGATAAACGCATCGTCCTCATGGCTCCAGTAGATAATCATTTCATAGCGTATCAACGTCTTGCCCCCCAAGTTTATGCTTCAGAATTATATCACGGATCTGCCTGACTTGGTAGACCTTGGCCTTGGAGCCTTTCGGTTGTATGTTGATGATCTCCGGGATGCCGTCCTTCGTGAAGATGTGGTGATCACCGCGAATCCGTTCTTGGAATCCCTTTTTTTTCAATAGGCTACATAGCTCGCCAAAAGGAATATTGGCATCTGACGTACCCTGAAGGATGATACCGAGAAGTTTAGCCAATCGTGCCATCTCTATCGTGATTATCGAGGATTTTTACCTCAATATCAAGCTTGTTATGTATGTGGCAACAGTGGATACCTTTGTCCTGTCGGATTAGCATATACAATCAGTTTGTCTGTTGTTGCTAATTCGCGGCAACCTGGTAGAGTATATTTGAGAAATATATGGAGTCGGTGTATTGGTTCGATTCCCCTAGGGGCTACTCGGGCTAAACCCCAGACAAGAGGTGGCGTCGGAATGACGGCCACCTCTTTGCTTTTGTGGTCAGTGAAAATGAGGAATAATCTGACCAGGGATTGTTTGCATCTGATCTGGAATCGATCGATTGGAGATAAACCACTTCTCCTCAAATCGTATGATGTAAATCCTTTCGAACTGGAACTTACGGTACAGGTTTTTTTCTTGCTTGATTCAATTGCGCCCTAAAAACCAATCCAACAGCTTCATCCTCCCCCGATAGATCACCCAATTCTACATTCGGGCCGGGTAACACGAGAGGGTGCTCCACTACCTGCACCGTTGCAACAAGTTGACCACAGGAAGCGTCTCAAAAATTAGCTTTTACTCACCCATTTTTGCTGCACACAAAGCCCGGAAGCGGGTAGGTGAGGACGAGTCTTCGTCTGAGGAATGTTTTTGGATAATCCCTTGACTAAGAGGTAGAAAAAACAGGATAAGTGGAAAATAGGTTCTCCCAAAAGTAGAAAAACCGAGATGATGTGAAAACTCATGAATCATACCGGGTATTACTCATCGTATAATTCAGCATTAAAAACCTGGTAACGAGTAAGGAATAAAAAATGATTTCACCTAAAAAGACCGCAAGACTCGCAGGGTTCCTGTATCTAATGGTAATAGTATTCGGTGTCTTCGCCGAGTTCTTTGTTCGCCAGAGGCTTATTGTGCCCGGAGATGCCGCAACAACAGCCAATAATATCATGGCTTCTGAATCGCTATTCCGTATCGGCTTTGTTAGCGATCTAATCCAGGTGACATTTTGGTTATTGTTGCCCCTACCTTTATACAAGTTACTCAAATCAGTTAACAAAAACCATGCTTCACTTATGGTGATATTCGTTTTGGTCGGTGTCGCTATACAGTGCCTCAATATGCTTAACCAATTTGCTGCCCTGCTGCTTTTGGGCGGTGCTGACTACTTAACAGTATTCGAAACAAATCAGTTGCATGCTCTGGCAATGTTCTTTCTCAATTTGCACAAATATGGATATATTATCCCCCAGATATTTCATGGCCTTTGGTTACTTCCCCTTGGTTATTTAGTTTTCAAGTCGGGATCCTTTCCCAGAATTTTTGGCGTCCTGTTGATAATTGCGTGTTGTTGCTTTCTGCTAGATGAATTTGGACGTTTTCTTTTACCAAACTACGGAGAGACTATTGCCCTCGTTGTTGGTTTGCCTACGGTTATTGGGGAATTTTCATTTTGCGGGTGGCTTTTGATTAGAGGTGTAAACGTCGAAAAGTGGAAAAAACGTGCTCTTGAATCCGCCAAAACAGATATAAACGAGATAAAAGGAGTTTAGGGATTGGTGCGCCGTAGCGTTTGAGCCCGGAGCTGGCCGGGAGACAGATTACTAATTCAACGAAGTTGGGGCGAACCCCATATCAAGGAGTCATACATAATGGTGGACCATGGAAGTTCGAAAACTAAGATCGTTGCCCGGCAACGAAGAAGGAGTAACAAATGAAATCATACAGAAAGACCGCAATATTTGTGGGAGTATTCTTTCTAGTTGGGTATGTTATTTTGCTTCCAGGTAGTTTTTTAATAGATCCTATTCTAGACGCTCCAGATTATCTTATTAATGTTTCTGCAAATAAATCCCAAGTGATAATAGGCATGTTCCTTGAGTTCATTAATGCCGCTGCAGTTGTTGGTATAGCAGTGTTGATGTTTCCACTCTTAAAAAAGCAAAATGAAGCCTTAGCTCTTGGGTACGCTGGTTCCAGGATTGTTGAGTCCGCAATCCTCATTGTTGGTCATATCTTCCTACTATTACTAATAATATTAAGTCAGGAATATGTAAAAGCAGGAGATCCGGATGCTTCCTTTTTTCAAACTTTAGGCACTTTATTTATAGCAGAACGTGGTTTGACCTTTCGGATGGTTATGATCGTTGTTAGCCTAGGTGCTCTGATGTTTTATTATTTACTATATCAATCAAAACTCATTCCTCGATTTATATCAGTCTGGGGTCTTATTGGAGCTCCATTGTCGTTAGCAGGAGGGTTGATTGCTATGTTCGGCTATAGAGCCGGGGCCTTCATGCTTACATCGACGATGATTTTGGGCATTCCAATAATGTTGAATGAACTATTTCTAGGGATATGGCTTATAGTTAAAGGATTTAATCCACCTGCAATCGCTTCCTAGTCTACAAAAGCAGATATAAACGAGATAAAACGAGAGAGGAGACCGGTATGAATGCAGTTTCAAATCACTATCCCATTACCGTCCGGGGTGAACTGACCGCCCCACCCAGCCGCGGCTGTGGCTGCTCAAGTGGCTGTTAGCTCTGCCACATTTCATTGTCCTCTTCTTCCTCTGGATAGCCTTTTTCTGCGTCTGTATCATCGCATTCTTTGCCATCCTGTTCACCGGAAAATACCCGAAAAGGCTGTTCGATTTCAACGCGGGCGTCCTGCGCTGGTCATGGCGGGTGGGTTTTTACAGCTACCAGGCGCTCGGAACCGACCGGTATCCCCCCTTCAGCCTGGAATCGGACCCGGATTACCCGGCGGACCTGGACATACAGTATCCGGAAAAGCTATCCAGGGGACTTGTGCTGGTAAAATGGTGGCTGCTGGCCATTCCGCACTACATCGTTATCGGGATATTCATGGGAGGAAACTCGGGAGGGGGGCTGACCTTCATACTCGCTATTTTCGCCGCCATCGTCGTCCTGTTTACCGGGAAGTACCCGGAAGACATGTTCAAGCTGGTGGTGGGAATGAACCGCTGGTCGTTACGGGTAGGAGCGTATGCAACCCTGATGCGGGACGAGTACCCGCCGTTCCGGCTCTGGGATGATTAGCACTTGGGGCAGAAGCAGGTACCGTGCGGGGTGATACATAGAGTGAATAGAACCGACATACCCTCGGTAGAGTCGGAGAATACTAATAAGAAAGAGGAGTTGTACATGAGCCGAACGGAGGTTATCGTCGGAATCCTTTTGGTGCTGGTTATTCTCGCCGGTTGTGCACCGGGCCCCAACAGTTTGGCCGATGTGCCAAATGATGAGGGTGAAGTTGCCGGGTTCTGGATGGGACTGTGGCACGGGCTTGCCTCACCGGTTATGTTCATCATCTCGCTGTTCAACAAATCGGTGGAAGTCTACGAGGTGCACAACAACGGCGGATGGTACACCTTTGGGTTCCTCCTGGGAGCGAGTGTCATTCTTGGTGGCAGTAGCGGCGGGTCCGCGTGTCGCAGGCGCCGGCGTCACAGAGACTGATCGCGGCAAAGACCATTCAGGAGGTCTCCTTCGATCTCCGGCAATTGCTTGTATCGACTGCAAGCAGTGAAACCATGGTGAACAAACACGTGCTCATCATTGGCGGCGGCATCGCCGGGCTTGCCGCCGGTTGTTACGCGCGAATGAGCGGATTCCAGGCGACGGTATGAGTTTAGGGATTGGTACGCCGTAGAGTTTGGCCCCAGAGCTGGCCGGGAGACAGATTGCTAATTCAACGAAGTGGGGGCAAATCCCATATCAAGGAGTCATACATAATGGTGGACCATGGAAGTTCTAAAACTAAGATCGTTGCCCGGCAACGAGGAAGGTGAAAAAAATGAATTCGGATAAAACTACTCCCAGGCTTTTAGGCGCAGCGTTTTTGATTGTAGCAGTTTTAAGTGTACTCAGTGGACTTATGTTAAGGTCAGTAGGTGCCACGCTTGTAGGACCACCTGATAATATATCTGAAACCATGATTAAAATTTCAGATAATCCAACAACGATGCAGATGAGCAGCGCAGGGTTTTTCATTGAAGCCGTTGGAATTGTACTCTTAGCGGTATTGCTTTATACTACCCTAAAAAAACAAAATAAAATTATTGCTCGTTGGGCTTTTGGATTATGGATAGTTGAAGCAGTAACTAATGCTGTCAGAGGAATAAGCGCTTTCTCTCTCTTATATACAAGCCAAGAATATGTAAAAGCGGGTGCTCCAGATTCTTCGTATTTCCAAACTCTTGGCGGTTTATTTTATGAATCCATACAATTTAGTTATGATGTTCTTATGGTTTTTTATTGTATAGGAGGTATACTGTTTTACTACTTATTCCTTAAATCAAAATATATTCCTAAAGTGTTACCCATTTGGGGTTTAATAGCAGCTTCTCTGGGTTTTATTGGAGAATTGTTTGTATTATTTGGTTATGCTGTTCCATTATACGTATTCCTTCCAATTTTGCCATTTGAATTAGCAATCGGATTATGGCTGATGATCAAGGGTATAAGGGATGGCTCAGAAACAAGGTAACACTTTTCATCACCAAGATAAAATCGTGAAACAACCTATTGAGGAATAAAAAATGATTTCAAACAGAAAGACCGCAATAATTGTGGGTGTATTATTTATAATTGGGACGGTTGCGGGTGTGCTGACTCTTCCTTTTGCAGGATCTCTAGATGATCCAGATTATCTTACTAACGTTTCTGCAAATGAAACCCAAGTGATAATAGGAGCGCTCCTTGCGTTAATTATGGGCTGCCTTGTTATCATTCCAGTTATGATGTTTCCAATCTTTAAAAAATATAATGAAGCCTTAGCTCTTGGGTATATTGTTTTCAGGGTTCTTGAGGTCGTTACCTATATTGTTGTTGTAATCAGCTGGCTATTACTATTAACATTAAGTAAGGAATATGTTAAAGCAGCAGTTCCGGATGATTCCTATTTTCAAACTTTTGGCACTTTATTACGAGCAGCAGGTGATTGGAATAGTGCTATTATGACGATCGTTTTTTGCCTAGGTGCTCTGATATTATATTATTTATTATATCAATCAAAACTCATTCCTCGATTTATATCAGTCTGGGGTCTTATTGGAGCCACATTGCATTTAGCAGAAGGCTTGTTAGGTATGTTCGGCCTTATTAGTCGTTTTTCGACGATCTCGATCTTTTTGTTTCTTCCAATAGCGGTGAATGAAATGTTTCTAGCGGTATGGCTGATAGTTAAAGGATTCAATCCATCTGCAATCGCTTCCGAGTCTGCAAAATAGAAATAAACGGAGTGTAACTGCTCAGTCCTTGAGTAGTTACACTCCAGCCTAATGTCACTCTGAATGAAATGAAGGGTCTCTGCTCCTGAGGGCGGAGATTCATCACTTCGCTCAGACCTGTAATGAGCTGGTCGAAGGGATGACAGGCTGAACAGTTACAGCGAAGTTTAAATGAGCACATCTAAAAAATAGGGGATAACAAAATGAAAGCGATTGTATGGACAAAATATGGATCACCGGATGTTCTTCAGCTCAAAGAGGTAGAAAAACCTACTCCCAAGGACAATGAAGTACTAATCAAAATATTTGCGACAACAGTAACGATAGGGGACTGTAAAATTCGAAAGGCTGACCCATTTTATGTAAGATTTTACTTTGGTCTCATAAGACCAAAAAGAATAAATATATTAGGGTTTGAGTTAGCCGGGGAAATTGAAGCAGTCGGCAAAGATGTAAAACTATTCAAGAAAGGTGACCAAGTTTTTGCATCTACCTTTCCCGGTTTTACATTTGGTGGTTATGCCCAGTACAAATGTCTGCCTGAAGACGGGGTGCTGGCAATAAAACCGGCCAATATGACCTATGAGGAAGCCGCTGCTGGAGTTGCTTCCGGGGCATTAACCGCATTGCTTTCCCTTAGAAATATGGGAAATATTCAGAGCGGACAAAAAGTTCTTATCTATGGCGCTTCTGGATCGGTAGGTACTTATGCGGTACAGCTTGCCAAGTATTTTGGGGCAGAAGTTACCGGGGTATGCAGTACCACGAATTTAGAATTGGTGAAATCTCTGGGAGCTGATAAGGTAATTGATTACACAAAAGAGGATTTTACAAAAAGAGGAGAGCTTTATGATGTCATCTTTGATGCCGTTATAAAACTCTCGAAATCAAATTGCAAGAAAGCACTAACTCCGAACGGGACATACGGGCGGGCAGGTGATACGGGGACAGGAAAGCTAAGTGCTGAAAATTTAATTTTCCTCAAAGAGCTTATTGAGGCGGGGAAGCTAAAATCGGTCATAGATAGACGCTATCCGTTGGAACAGACTGCCGAGGCGCACAGGTATGTCGAAACAGGGCACAAAAAGGGAAATGTAGTCATAATTGTGGAACAAAATAATAAAACCTAGCTGTCTATCATTGCACCCGACCGCTATTCCGCTGCGCTTCATGGCGGCAGGTGAGCCTGGTCGTTAGCCGGCCGGGTAGAGGTTTGGGTTCCCCCTCTCCGATTCGCAATGTGGGACCATGCATGAAAGGATTACCTAACGTTATGTACGCTACGCGCAAGTACGATGACAAGCTGAGGCTGGCCCTGCTGAAATATATCGTATTCTGCCTTTTGTTCCGCTCTATGTGTCAAGTAATCTGATAAAATCGAAAATATATTTTTAAAGCATGAAATACAACATTGCATGAAACATCCTTACTACACATTCATCTATTTTGGGAGGAAGGAGAAATGAAAACAGTCACGACAGTAATGCTCATAGTCACACTCCTTATCGTTGTCGGCTGCGGAACGCAGGAAAAATCATCTAAGGAGACAAGGCAGCCCCCAAAGTCTCCGGATGTAAGCCTCCACGAGGCAGCCCTTCAGGGGACTATTGTTGCAGTTCGGCAGCACATTGAGGCCGGTTCGGACCTGAATGAAAAAGATGTGTATGGGTCCAGTCCCCTGATTATTGCAACAACATTTGGCAAGACTGAAGTGGCCAGGGCCTTGATTGAGGCCGGGGCTGATATGAAAATCAGCGACAACTTGGGGTCAACTCCGCTTCACATCGCCGCTTTGCTTTGCCGTACAGAAATCGTCAAGGCCCTGCTGGACAAAGGTGCGAACAAGTATGTAAGGAACATCGCCGGATCTACTGCGTTGGATATCGTTGCATCTCCTTTCGATGATGACAAAGGCATCTACGACATCTTAGGAGAGGCCCTTGGGCCACTGGGATTGGAACTGGATTATGAGCAGATTAAAGTGACTCGTCCCAAGATTGCGGAGATGCTGAGACCTCGGCCTGAGGATCTCGCAGCGGTGGAATACACACCGCTACCCGGGGATGACTGGAAGGTGTCGACGCCCGCAGAGCAGGGGTTGGATCCGATGCTTGTGGCGGAGCTCTATCTCGATGCGGCTGAAATGGAGACCCTCTATGGGCTGCTGGTGATTAAGAACGGCTATCTGATCGCTGAAGGGTATTTCAATGAAGGGGCGGTTGAGCAGAAGGCATTGTTGCAATCGGTGACGAAGAGTTATACCTCGGCATTGGTCGGGATTGCACTGGATCAGGGCTGTCTGTCAAGCGTGGATCAGAAGATGATGGATTTCTTCCCGAAGCTCGCCGATCAAATTACTGATCCGAGGAAGGAGCAGATCGCGATCCGGGACTTGCTGCAAATGCGCGCCGGATATCCCTGGGAGGAGACCGATCCTGCTCTTTGGGAGGCGCTTTTGTGGGGCGACTTTCTGCGCCTCATCGTTGATTTCCCACTCATCAGCGATCCGGGAACCGAGTTCAATTACAGCAATCTAACGTCCCATCTCCTGGGGATTATTGTGGCACGGGCGTGTGATACAGATCTTAAGTCATATGCTCAGGAGCATCTTTTCTCGCCGATTGACGCGGAGGTGGGCGATTGGATACAGGATAGGGACGGCTATTACATCGGCGGGGCGGATATCCGCTTTACGGCACGTGATGCGGCCAAGTTCGGCCTGTTATATCTCAACGATGGTGAATACGAGGGGAGCCAGATCATCTCTGCTGATTGGGTGCATGATTCCCTTCAAACGTATTCGAAGGACGCCGGGGTAACTGAAGCTAAACTGAATAAGGTGGGCCGTTACTTCCGCGACCTCGGGTATGGCTATCAGTGGTGGTCGGCCAGGGTAGGCGACCATCATCTCGACTTCGCGTGGGGACATGGCGGACAGTATATTGTCTTGCTGGATGAGCTCGATATGATTATTGTCGTTACCGCGGATCCGTTTTACCTAATACATACGTCGCAATCATGGAAGCACGAACAGGCGAACATCAATCTGGTGGGTAAGTTCATCAAATCCTTACCGAGCGAGTGACGAGCAGGCCATTTAATCAGCTCGAAGTACATTTCTCGTAGCAAAATTGTAGCAAAATTGACTGCAACGGCCGGATAACGCTGCAATCCATAGCAATACAACTTAGGCTGTATGCAAGTTACTGCAAACGGCTGGACAAAGGTGAAGTACCCCTAGGGGCTAACGTTTTTTACGGGGTGGGGTGTGAAACTCTCCACCCAGTAAGTATTTAAAAATGATGTCCTTTTCTAATGTCCCAGCTGTGGCATAGCGGTAGCAAAACGCTTTTATCTCTATTCCCGTAAACGTAAAGGTAAACCTGCGGTCTGGTATGTACGTTTCCGAAGTGATGACGGTACTATAGGCTCTCCGGCTTGTACCCAGCAGACAGACGAATCGAAGGCAGAGCAATGGGCTGTTGAAGCATTGCTTAAAGGTGAGACTTTGGCGACCCGAAAACCCGGTTCACCAACCCTTGAAGAATGGTCGACGCCGTGGTGGATCCACGGTGAATGTCCCTACATCGCCGAGAAGTTAGCAAACGGCTACAATATCAGCAGAAAATGCGCTGAGGTACGCCGTAGCTACCTCACAAACCATCTGGTCCCAGAGTTCGGGAAGTATCGGATTACACAGCTTAAACCACGACAGTTTTGTGACTTCAAGATGAGACTGTACAATGAACGCAAGCTGTCGCCGGCGACAATCAACGGGATCTTGGGGACCGCCCGCGGAATGCTCAATTATGCTTTTGAGATGGGGGATCTCGAGACAAACCCCGTCGCACCTGTCAAGGAGTTGAAGAAAACCCCACAGGCTCGAGGTATCTTGGAAATCGACGAGCCGCTGTGCGCTCGATCCGCTCGCTATACTCGGTCTCTATCAGCTGCTTCAGGAACCACAGATGCCCGATACCCTGCCGGGCGGCTTCCTCCGCCCGGTGCACCGCCTTGCTGCTCGCCTGTCGATGCGCATCGACAGGCGAATCGAAAGCTTGGGAGCCGTTGAAAGCAGCCTGTAGTGGGTTCGCTACAAAAACATTGTCCTGCCTTTGATCGTGAGATATCATAGAAGGTATATTTGCAGGCCTACTTCCGTTCTATGCGGGCCTGAAACGAGCCGAGGACGATGAAGCGCAACATCGCTTGACGTTTTCTCCTGCTTTTTTTTCAGGCGTAAAGGCGCGATCATCTGGATTGGTTTATCAGCGGTAGGGTTTGACCCCGGCACGATACAGCTTGGGCTTTGTATTGCGGATGTCCGTTGCCTATACGGTGTTGTCCTTGCTGGCCTTTGTCTACGAATCCGTGCGTGTACTAGGCCAAACATCTCGGCCGAAACCGGGTCGCTGCAAACGCTTGAACGCTAAATCATCCTGTCCTCGTCCTTCAGTGTTTTCATGTAGTCCCGCCATTCCGAGGACGATATAAGGCCGGTCTTTTTGTAATATTCGCGTGCTTCCTGCAGAATCCTTTCTATTTCTCCCTGCTCGCCTGCCGTGAGTGGCGGTGCCACCTTGTGAGTGGAAAGGATTTCCTCCAGCCTCTGCTTTGCATAATCTATTTCGTTCATTTTTCCCCCGTTTTTCCATTCCGGATAGGTCAGGCGATCGGCGCTCCTCGTCACGTACTGCTCTCTTTTCCACCACCTCCTCGTATGAGCGTCGCCGAGAAAGTGTCCCGGGATGGGACCGACCCTGTTGATCAGGTCGACGGCCAGGGAATCGTCGTTCATCTCCATACCTTCCACGAATCTCCCGATCATGTGGGCGATATCGTCGTCGAGGATCGCCTGCACTGGATGAGAGGAAATCTCGCCGTACACGCTGCTGTGGATTTGAACGGCACTCGAACCGGATATTGCGGCTACAAGGCTGGGAATGGTTTTCTCATAGGCGAGCTGAAACCCTATGATCTTGGAATTACTCACGCCCGACGCAGAGGCCACCATGGGTATGCCGTACCTTCTCCATACCTGGTTGTAGGCCGCAAGGTGGAGGGAAACACCGATATCGCCGAAGGCGGGGGCGCCTGTCTTCATGTTTTGGGGCAGCACGAGATTGGCCACGGCGACCCGCGCACCCGGCTTCAGCAGCTGCAACAGCACAATGTAGGGTATGACCTCTGCATTGCCGGAAATGATCGCCCCCAACGTGCTGGCAGGTGCGGTGCTTCCCGCTGTAGCGCCGTCCCAGATCATGCTGGGCAGATCGTACTCGGCGGCTAGAAAGCAGGCATTGGTTTGATCTGTATAGCAGGTGAGGGGTGAAGAGGCGTTCGGATTGGCAAAGATCTCCGTGCCGATAGCCTTGGCCATCCTGAAGGTAAAACGGTCTATGTCATTGTTGGCAATCTCCATGGTCACCTTTGTAGAATGGGCGAGCCGGATAGCGGCCCCCTCCATCTCCTTCATGTTTTCAGGAATCCCGCGGTAGCCGAAGTAGGGATAGTTATTGAGGAAGTGGACGGAAGGCAGAGCATCGAGCACGGTAACCAGATCAATGTGCTCCTGTCTGCTCGGAGGCCTCGATTCCCAGGTCGTCAAATCCACAATATCTCTTCCGGGAAAATTGAAAAACACCACGTGGTCCAGACCGAGTACCAAATCATGCTCCGGGTTTCTGGACTTCACCCGGAAGCTGCTCGGGCACTTGCGCAGGCATTCCTCGACCAGAGCAGGCGGGAATCGCACCAATTTGGAATCGAAGTCAACCGTGCAGCCGCCTTTCTTGTACACCTTCAGTGCTTCCTCATGGTGCACCTTGACCCCAGCCTCCGCGAGAACATCGAGGGTGCTCTCATGAATCTGCTCTACCTGGTTTTCGCTTATTATCTCAAACGGTTTGAACCTTCTCAAAAAACCTCTCAAGGCCATGTTTTCCTCCCCTCACCTTGTCATTTCCGCCGGCTCGGCAAAGCACTCTTCAAACAGCGAGCAATCTCCTTGCCAGTTCCGCCGCGCCCGGCGCAGTGGGATCGTATCCGTCGGCACCGATGCTTTCGGCGAACTCATCCGTTACCGCCGCCCCTCCGACCATTACCTTCACTTTTTCCCGCGTTCCTTCTTTATTCAGAGCTTCGATGACCTTCTCCTGCTCCGTCATGGTCGTGGTCATCAAAGCCGACATGACGAGCAGATCCGCGTCGTGTTTCTTGACAGCCGCGCTGAACTCCTCTGCTTTGACATTGATTCCCAGATCTTCGATGTGGAAACCCGCAGCCGTGAGAAGGGTGGTTACCATTGTCTTGCCGATGCTGTGAATGTCCCCGAACACGGTGCCGGCGACCACCATTCCAAGGCTCTCCCTATGACGACCCTTTCTTTCCATTTCTTCTTCGAGTATCGGTGTAGCGCCCTGCATGGCATCGGAAGCACCGACAAGCTCCGGAAGCCACAGCTCGCCCTTTCCAAACGCTTGCCCGATCTCCCTGATGGCGGCCGTCATCACATTCATTGCCTCAATAGGATCGATCCCCTTCTCCACGGCCTCTACTGCCGATCGGGCTGCCAGTTGTCTGTCGTATTCAAAGACTGCCTTTTTCAAATTATCAAGAATGTCTTTTTTTTCCTCTGCCATTTTCCCTCTCCTTATCTTTGAGGCTGCTGCTAAAGCAAACCTTTTTTGGCATAATCGCTCTGCGCCTTGTCGATTATCCGCTGGATTTCCTTTTCCTGCTCATCCGACAGGGCAACGGGTCGATGCGTCTGCAAGATTTCATTCATTCTCTCTTTCGCCCTGTCCAGAGCGGTTTTCTTTCCCTCTTTTTGCCACTGTCCGTAGGGAAGCAGATCCGCTACCTTCGGAACAAACTGCTCCTTCTTCCACCAGGCCCGTGTATGAGCGGTATTTAGATAGAATCCGGGGATGGGGCCGATTTCGTTAATCAGGTCGAGTGCAAGCGTCTGATCCGACACGTCAATCCCTTCGATCAGGCGCCCGATCACGCCCGCGACGTCGTCATCCATAATCGACTGTACGGGATGATGGGTAATTTCTCCGTAGACGCCGCCATGAAACTGGATGATGTGCGCCCCCGAGAGCGCGGCCACCAACGCCGGGATCGCCTTTTCGTAACAGTTCTGATAATCGATTCCTTTCGAGTTGGTCGGGCCGATGGCGGAGCTCTGAACCGGTATATTGTAGCTGCGCCAGATCTGATTGAACGCCGCCTCATGCAGGGAAATACCTACCGATCCGAAGAAGGGCACTCCGGTCATCATGTTTTGTGGGAAAACGAAGGCGTTAGCGACCACCCGGGTTCCGGGCTTCACGAGTTGCGTGAAGACGATACCTCCGACGATCTCAGCGACGCTCGTTACCAGCGTTCCGGCAACCGTTGCCGGTGAAGTGCCACCCATCACGGCGCCGGACGTGATGTGGAGGGGAAGCCCGGCGTTCGCGAACCTGTATGCCGACATCACAGCGTCTCCGTAGTAGGTCAGTGGCGGAGAGCTCTCCATCATTCCCTGGATTTCGGTGTCGGCCACCCGGGCCATTTCAATCGTGTACACCTCGCAGTCCTTCTGGTAGCCGGAGAACTGAAGCTTCGTAGAATAGCGAATTTTCGCGGCAGCGCTTTCGGGAATCGACAAGACGGGCGGGATGTCATCGAAGCCGAAGTATGGGGTATACGGTGTAAGAAAGTGCAGGTTGTCAAGGGCGTCGAGCACGATCAGCGCTTCCCGGTTCTCCTGCCTCGTTGCTCTGCGAGGCTCCCAGGTATCCAGCTCAACAGTGTTCATGCCCGGGAAAGCACAAAAATAAGTCGTGTTTCCGCCCACGATCAGGTCATGCGCCGGATTTCTCGATTTGAAATAAAAGCTGCTCGGCGTCTTTCTCAGACACTCTTCGACGAGCCCGGGTGGAAACCTAACCTTCATCGCATCGAAATCCACCATGCACTCGTGTTTCTGAAATAGCTTCAGAGCCATTTCGCTCTCGAATCGCATGCCTGTGTTCTGCAATACCGCGAGAACGCCGCGTTTTATGTCCTCAACCTGCTCGTCCGATAGGATCTCAAGAGGTTTGAATATCCTTCTAAAACCTTTCAGCGACATGATCTCCTCCGAATCCTGCACGTTTGCTTCCCCTCTGTGCCGGAATGCGAGTGGGCTTTCATTATACCCTCACTGTGCCGGGCAGTAAAGAAATACAATCGGCAGGATCTTTTTCCGCTGTTACCGAAGTTTTGTAATGACATCGGGCACATTCAAAAAGAACCCCCTTCACCAGCCATGCCTTCTCGTGCATGCACTTCAGGCAACCGCAAGCTTCCGGATACCCGCAAACGGGATGAACAATTCCGGTATATCAAGAGCCGCGGATTGAGTTCGGCCGATGCGGCAATCCTGCGATCAGCGTGGACTCGAAGAAGAAAGAGTTGATAGGAAACTTCAAGAATCCGGGTCGATCGTGGCAGTTCATATCGACGCCGAGGGTCGGGCGATCCCCTATTGTGGGTACGTGTTTATCGGTACCAGTTATGAAATGCCTGCCTTTGCCGTAGACAGCATTGTCGAGTGGTGGTGTAGGGTTGACCGAGAGCGCAATGCGGAAGCACGGGAGCTGCTGATCTTGGCCGATTGCGGGGGCGCCAACGGCTATCGGTCGCGAGTATGGAAATACCGACTATACCGGCAGCTCTGTGAGCCGTCCAACCTCCAGCGGCCGGATGAAGAGTGATGGGAAAACCTAAAATTGCGGGTGGGCAAGGAATGGCCTGCATGCTGCTGACGGAAAAAGACACGGCTCATGACATGATGGGACGGAAGCTGGATACTGGCATCAAACGCGCTGAGCTCTACTATCAGGCTGTCGGCGAGTACTGCTTTGCCTGGGGTGGGGCCTCGGACGATGGGGGAACCCAGACCGGTGAGTTTCTATCCCCCGGTTCCGCTCAAGAATCAAATCAACGTTTCACCGCGTCTTCGCATTTCAGCCGCACCATCGCACGGCGAGCAGGGCGTATATACCTGTCAGGGTAAATATATCCTCCAGCAGGACCCATTCATCCGGTGCATGCAGATTGTCCCCCCGGGGGCCCAAAATGATGCTGGGCATACCCCCCACCTCCCCATAGATGCCCAGGTCGCAGGAAAAGGCGGCCCCGCCGACAGCAGGGGCAATTCCTGAGTACCGGCGGTAGGCCTCGATCGTCTCCTGCACCGCCGGGTGGCCCGTCGGCGTCTCCCAGGGTTTGACGAAATGGTAGGTGGGAACGAGCTCCAGTTGAAAGGGGATCAGATCCGGGTCATTGCCGGCCTTCTCGCTCCAAAACCGCCTGAACTCATCATAGAAGGCCTTTTCGGTCATCCCGGGATGGCACCAGACGATCCAGGAGATCCGGGTGAGAAGCGGTGTACCCATCTGGGTAAACTCCTCCGGGGTCTTGGAATCGATGCACCACAGAACAACGTTGAGCTCTTTGCCCGCTTCGGCAAACAGGGCATGGCTGTTCGCCTGCCGCCACCGTTCCTGCCACTCCCTGAAATAATCGATAACCCGGGAAACCCCGAAAATCGGGTTCGGTATGGAAGAGCCCATATAGGGCATGCCCGCCTTGCCCCACAGGGTGAGATCCCCCAAGAACGCCCCCAAACAGGCCGGGCAGATCTCCATACGGGTCGGTTCGGTGAGGATGCACAGGTCGGTGTTATATCCTTTGAGCCGGCCGGCCAGGGTACCGTTCCCCCCGGCGAACTCCTCATCGACAACGCTCTCAAACAGGATGTCGCCCCGGGGTTCAAAATCCAGGCTTTTTAAGATCTTCAGGGCCCAGAAGGCGGCGGTCAGACCTCCCTTCAGATCAGCCGCGCCGCGACCGTACAGGCGGCCTTCGCGCAGCACCGGCTCGTAGGGCCGGCAGATCTTCCAGTGGTCGGGCTCAAAGGGAGCCACGTCCATGTGCCCGCTGAACAGGATCGAGCGTTCGGATCGCCCCCCGGCGCCCCGCCAGCGTGCATCGACGTTCCGGCGATTGTTGCCGTAGTCCCTGCCGGCAAGCCAGGAAGGGTGGTCCTGGATCCCCTCAACCTCATCCGGGGTGAAACGCTCCGTTTCCCAACCGAGGGCCGTGCATTCCCGGGCGAGAAACTCCTGGGCCTCCGCTTCGAAACCCTCCGGCGGGCGGTTTTCACTGGGGAAACGGATCAGGGTTTTGGTCCACTCGAGGATCTCATCCTGCCTCGCTTCAATCGCCTTCCGGATCGCCTCTGCATCCGGTTTCATAAGACAATGATTTCCCGGCGATACGCGGTCAGTTCCTTTAAGCCCTCAGGCGTGACCAGGACTCCGTCTTCGTAACGGAGCCCGTAGCTTCCGTCGGAAAGCCAGATATCTATATTGAAAAGCATGTTCGGCTGTATGGTGAACTCCGCATGTTTCGCCAGCCACAGACCTTCCACTTCCGAATGCCCGGTTCCGTGGGCCGGTCCATACAGGGTGAAGTCCTGGAAACCGTAGCGGGCCAGGATCTCATAGTATCCGTCGAACACCTCAGAAGCCCTGACCCCGGGATGGATCGCCTGCAGAGCGTAGTGCACCGCCTCGAGGGCCACCTCCATCAGCTTGCGGGCCGCCCGGGGGGGCTCGCCGATGGAAAAGGGGCGGCACATGTTGCCGCAGTAGCCCATGTACTTGGCACCGAAGGTGAACTGCACCAGCTCGTTGCGCTGGATGGCCCTGTCCGTTGAACGGCAGAGGCTTAAGGTCGTGTTGGGTCCGGAACAGACCCAGGCAGGGTAGGGGTTGCCTTCGGCGCCGTTGTTGAGCATGGCCGAACGGGCCACCGCTTCGAGCTCCCATTCGGTCTTACCCGGCTCGGCCCGGGTGAGAGCTGTTTTCATCGCCTCTTCGGTGATCCGGTAGGCCTCGATGATAAAAGGAATCTCTGCTGCGGTCTTGACCATCTCCACCCGCAGGATGAGCTCGTCCGCGGGCAGAAGCTCCGCCCCGGGGGCTGCTTTGCTGAGGTCCTCAAAAAGTATATGGGGGAAAATATTCCAGTTCCCGATTCCGATCCGCTGGGGTACTCCGCCGCAGGCAGCGGGCAGGATTTTGGCAAAGCTCTCACCGCTGACCTCCGGGACCCATTCCGGGGCGGAGGTCTCCACAAGAAGGGGGTTTATCACGATATCCGCGCCATGGGAAAAGACTTTGGCGAACTCGTAGGACTCCGGCCCTCCGGTAACCAGAACGGCCCGTCCTTCGGCGGGCACGACGACGCCGGCGAAGTCAAAAAAAGGCCAGAATCCGGTCAGAAAGCGCGAGGTTGCCGACTCGCATTCGCTGGCATAACCGACAAAGGCATCGATACCCTGCCTCTTCATCTCCGCCTGCAGCCGTTTTACCCGCTCGCTATATTCAGAGGGGGGTAGGGGATTCAGTCGCATGCATTCCTCCTATTTTTTGCCATCAAACCAACTGCTCTGATCCCCGAGGTATTCCATGAGCTCCACCACCGTACCGTCCCGGTATTCGTAGAAACCCACCCGTGCAAAACCTCCGACCTCAAAGGGCTCCAGCAGTATCTTCAGATCTCTGGCGGCTTCATCCAAATTATCCACACTGTAGGCTACGTGGGATTTTTCCCGCACAGGGCCCGTCACCGGGCTGTCCGGCTCATAGCGCAGCCACTCCACATGAAAGGGATGTTCCTTCGGATTAGTCACCCAAACCCTTGTTGACTCAACCCAGTCCTCCCCCTCTTTCTTCTCATTCGTAATAAGTCCTATGTGCTCGAATTTCATGGCTAAAACTCGATGACCCGGCCTTCTCGGGCCGATTTTTCCGCCGTCTTGAGGGCATGCACGACCGTTTTGGATTCCTCCGGTGTTATCACCGACGGTTGTTTCCCGTCGATAATACATTTGGTGAAATAATCGAACTCTTCTTTCAAAAAGCCGCGTCTCAAACCGTGCACCTTGGGCCAGTAGGTGGACTGGGGATAACTCCAGCCTTCTTTCTTGAGAACGGTATAGCCGACACCGGAGTTGTCGATGTAGATGGCGCCCTTGGTACCGATGATTTCCATTCTGGCGTCGATGGCGAAAGGTGCGTTTTCAGGCAGGCACCAAATGTTCTCGATCACCGCGATGGCCCCGTTGTCCAGGCGGAACATGGCCCAACTCAGATCGTCGTTGGGCAGCTCCGGCCGGGTGTTCATGGACTGGGCATAGACGGATTTCGGCTTTGCACCGGTGTACCACAACATCAAGTCGAAGTCGTGCACCCCGTCGCCGAACATGGCACCGATCTTCTGCAGATGCGTTGGTGTAATCCACTTGGCCAGGTTGCGGCGGGCGTGCATGGATATGATGTCACCGAGATTTCCGGCCTCAATTTCCTCCTTGGCCAGGGCATACACCGTATCGAAACGGCAGATATGCCCCACCATAAAGCACTTGTCCGTTTTTTTGACCTCAGCGATGATCCGGTCGCATTCCTCCGCACTGTCGGCCATGGGCTTTTCCACAAAAACATGTTTTCCCGCCTTGAGCGCTGCGATGGTGGGCTCCAGATGATCCTTGATATGGGTCACCACCGTCACCATGTCGATGTCCTTGTCGGCCAGCAGATCGCGGTAGTCGGTGTAGGTCTTGGGGACTCCATATTTCTCGGCGATCTCTTTCAGACGGCTCTCCGTCCTGGTACAGACGGCCGCCATGTCCACCAGGGGAAGCGCCTTGAGCGTGTCCACATGGTGTTCACCGAACCACCCCAAGCCGATTACTCCAGCTCTGATCCTGTCCATCTCTGCTCCTCCTTCAATATTTTTCTTATTCAACGCTCTCCCCATTATAAAACAAGCGCGGGAGGAATCAAGAAAAGATCGGCAAGATATTTGACAATGGGATTCAGTCGGCTATAATAAATAGAAATCTATCAAGGAGGCTTCGTCATGTACAAAAAAACAATAGTGGGTGTTCTGCTCGTACTCCTGACCGCGTCCCTGCTTTTTGCAGCCGGCGGACAGGAAAAAAAGCCGGTCGAGCTGACCAAGGTGACCTTTATTACACCGCGGGGAACGGTGGAGGTCATGGATGACTACAATCTTTGGGTGGCTATCGAGCTGGGCTATTTCGAGGAAATGGGTCTGGATGTAACCATGGAGCCGGGGCCCATGGACGCCTTTGCCTGTACCAAATTTGTCGACCAGAAACAGGCCGATGTCGGCTACCCCTCTCCGGGGATCCTGTGCGCCAGCGTCGACACCGGCATGGATGTGATTATGGTCTATGAGATGATGGTTGAGCAGGTCTTTGATTTTGCCGTCAGAAAAGACAGCGATATCAAGAGTGTCAAGGATTTTCCGGGGCACACCATGTCTTTGGGAGACGCCGGGTGGCAGGTCATCGTAGATCCGATCCTCGTGGAGGTCGGGATCGATCCCGCCAGCATCGAGTACGTTGCCGTGGGTGCGCAGTGGGGCCAGGCCGTGGCTCTTGGCAAGGCGGATATCGCCCTGACCTGGAAAGGTCTGAGGGCCCAGTGGGATGCTCAGGGCCTGAATCTAAAATACTTTCTGGGCGAGGAGTTCTCCAAGATGCCGGCCAACGGCTACGCGGCGCGAAAATCAGATCTGGCGGATCCCGCCAAGAGGGAGCTGCTGGAAAAGTTTTTGAGAGGCTCCTCCATGGGTATTCATTTTGCCCGCCACAATCCGCGAGCGGCCGCCCAGATCGTGTACGACCGATTCGCCGCCATTCGCGAGCAGATGGAACCCGATCTGGCGCTCAAATCCATGCAGCAACTGCACTGGGGATACACCGGCGGTGACAGAAAAGGCGATGGATACGGCTGGTTCGATCTGAACGCCTGGGAGACCTATCTGGATATTATCGCCGACCTGGGTCAGACCCAAAAACGCCTTCCCCTCGATCAGGTGGCGACCAACGATCTAATCGCAGCAGCCAACGACTTCGACCACGCCAGGGTGGAGAGGGATGCCAAGAATTTCAAGCTTAATGATACGTGGAAGAACGTCAAAGTAGAGGGCAGCTGGTAGGAGTTTTCCCCACTTCGAAAACCTAGGCTTCTACACCATTCGCTGGCAGTCTCTCGAACAGGCTGCCAGTGTTTTTAATCATTAAGGAGCGCTAATGGATGCAGTTTTGGACGTGCAGAGCGTGACCAAAATATATGCCAGCGATCGAGGACCGGTTCACGCGTTGGATAACTTTTCCATGAAAGTGGAAGCGGGTGATTTCGTGGCGATCGTCGGCCCCAGCGGCTGCGGAAAGACGACGCTGCTTTGGGGGCTCACCGGTTTGCACCCCTTTACCTCCGGGAAAGCCGATATACTGGGCAAAGAGGTGGACCAGCCGCGAAGAGATGTGGGCATCATATTTCAGCAGGCCAATCTGCTGCCCTGGAGGAATCTGATCCAGAATGTCCGCTTTCCCCTGGAAATCATGAAAGAGGATCTGACGAAGTATGAACAACGAATAGAAGATCTGATCGAGAGTGTGGAGCTTGCCGGTTTCGAGAATCACTATCCCCGTGAGCTGTCCGGCGGTATGCAGCAGCGGGCCTCCATCGCCCGGGCACTGTCCTACGATCCGCAGATCCTCCTGCTGGATGAACCTTTCGGCGCCCTTGACGCCTACACGAGAGACGAGATGGATACCCTCCTGCTGGGCATCTGGAAGAAGACCAGAAAAACCATCGCCTTCGTGACCCACCGCATTGAAGAAGCGGTTTACCTGGCCAACAGGGTCTACGTGATGACCCCCAGGCCGGGCGCCAACTCCGCCGTATTCGATATCGACCTTCCCCGGCCGCGTCCGGAGGGGATCACGATGGAAAACCGCTACTTCAAGATCGTGGCCGAAATCAAAAAAAGGATCGTCAGCGACGTGGAGAAGCAGAAGAAGGACGGTACGTATGCCAGCCAGGCCTACAGCACCGTGACCTGAGGGAGAAACAGGAGAACCAATGATGGACAAGTATTCCAAACAGCTACAGGACGAAATTCCTGATTTCGAAGAGCAGCACTCGGGGGAACGCCACTCCGAGCTGGACATCTCTTCGACTGTATCCGTTGTCACGATCCGCGGCTGGAAACAGGTATTGGGTATCGTCGCCGTCGCAGTGGTCGTGATCGGCGGCTGGGAGATAGGGGTGCGGCTTTTCAAGGTACCGGAGTTCGTTTTTCCCACCCCGAGCGCCATCGTTACGGCTCTGATCACCTCCATGCCGACCGTTTACCCGCATTTCTTCATCACCCTGGGGGAGCTGCTGTCGGGGTTCGTCATCGGCGCCAGTATCGGACTGTTTCTGGCGGCGGTTTTAACCCAGGTTCCCTACCTCGAAAAGATCATCACGCCCTACATTCTACTGTTGATCACCACTCCGACCATCGCCTTAGTGCCGCTGCTGATGCTGAGGATGGGGTTCACGATCTGGCCGCGGATCATTGCGGTATCGCTGGCCTCGGGGCCGATGGTGATGATCAATGCGGTGACCGGTTTCCGAAGGACCGATTTAGCCAAAATCGCTCTGGCCAAATCCTACGGGGCCACCACGTTCCAGATTTTTCTTAAAATCCGTTTTCCCCTGGCCCTGCCGATGATCAATGTCGGGCTGTTGGTCGGAGGGATCTTCGGCCTGATCACCGCCGTGGGAGCGGATATGGTCGGGGGCAAGATGGGACTGGGAAACAAGATATCCTACTACTCGTCACTGGCCAGAATGGCCAATTTCTTTGCCGTGATCCTTCTGGTTTCGGCCATCGGCATATCGATCTGGATCGTCATGGCCGCTGTCGGGAAAAAGTGGGCCAGCTGGCAGGAATAGCGGCTGATAAAAACAAAACAATTCTTGAGGAGGTTTGCATGAAAACGTACAAAGTGGGTATGGTCGGGTTCGGTTGGGTTTCAACCGCTCATATGACGACATTCAAGGAACTGTCCAATTTCGAACCGGTGGCCATCATGTCCAGAAGAGAGCTTGATCCCGGACAGATTAAAGCGGATTACGGGGCAGAGGTAAAGATCTACAACGATTACGACAAGTTCTTAAACGATCCGGATATCGATATCGTGGACATCTGCACCGAGCATCCGCTGCATGCAGAGCAGACCATCAAGGCGGCGGATGCCGGCAAAAATCTCATCATCGAGAAACCAATGGCCCTCAACTTTGAGGACGGGGTAAAAATGGTTGAGGCGATCAAGAAAAATAAAGTAAAGAGCTCGGTTTGTTTTGAATGCCGTTTCATTTCAGTGACCAAGGCCCACAAGTCCATCATCGACCAGGGTTTGATCGGCGATGTGTACTACGGTGAGTGCGACTATTTTCACGGAATCGGTCCGTGGTACGGACAATTCAGGTGGAATGTGAAGAAAGAGATCGGCGGCAGTTCCCTGCTTACCGCCGGCATCCATTCGCTGGACACGCTGCTCTATCTGACAAAGGGCCGGGTGGAAGAGGTGTTCAGCTACGCGACGACCAATCCGCACGAGGTCTATGCTCCCTACGAGTATCCCACCACCACCGTTACCCTCATGAAATTCCAAGACGGGAAAACCCTCGGCAAGATCGCTTCTGTTATCGACGCCATGCAGCCCTACGTATTCAATATGAACATCGTCGGCTCACACGGCGCCGTGAAAAACGACCTGTTCTTCAGTAAAAAGGTGGAAGGACTCTTAAGCTGGACCAAGCTCGATGTGCAGCTGGTGGACTCAGGCGATGTCGCCCACCATCCCTATGCGGAACAGTTCGCCTACTATGCCGAGTGTCTCGATGCGGATAAGGAAGCGTTGAACAACGCGGAAAACGCCTTTGAGACCCACCGGGTGGCCTACGCTGCGGACAAATCGGCTGAAACCGGAAAGCCGGTCAGCCTGAGCGAGTTCGCCTACTGAGCGAATGCACTTACTCGGCGGCAGGCAAAGCTGCGGAAGAAGCCTGTGACGGATAAGGTGGCGCCAAGGATCGAAGAAAACCTTGAGGAGTGGAAAACAAGAACCACGAAGAAGCAGCGCGTTACTGGAACCCGAGTTCGCCGACAGTTGGTGGAAGAAGGCAAGCGGGTGGTACCTTCGATATCACCATCAATTGTGCATCTCAAATTCGCAAAAGGGTACGGCACAAGGGGTTGGACATTGGAATAGTCGGTTGACAGGAAAAATGCCACACCAATCCGCCGCTGCAGTTTATCGTCGATTTTCTCTCGACCCGATCCGGCTGTACACATATTACCGGCTGAGAAACTCACTCAGAATTGGCTGGAGCTTCTTTCTGGATTTGGATAGATCACCCTGCACAAAAAAGGAGATATTCCCTTTCCCTTTGAGCTCTCGCAGGTCGATGGGTTTCAGCCCCAGTCCCATGGCTTCCAGGTGGGCGATGACCTTTTGCCGTAAGCTTTGGTCCGGAGAAAACACCGCCAAGTCTCTGTGAAAATCAGGATCGGTATAGGCATTCATGGCCAGTAGGAGATCCAAGCCCCTCTCCTTCAGATAGGAGGCAAATCCTTCGCTAATATCGGGATCCTTCTCGATCCATGCCTTTAGCGGCATGAGCACAGATCCGATGCCGCATTTAACCGAGCCCATCTGCCACTCCTTGTAGTCTTTGCGCAGCAGATCGTAGGTCCCCAACGAGGAGACGTTAAACTTCTCAAACTGCAGTTTGTCAAACAGAGCTTTTTGATCCGCTGCGGTCCGCTTCAACAAAACTCCCGTGATTTCCTCATCCTTTGGGGTGACCCGCTTAGCCTCGGGATCCAGATTGACCGTGTCCAGCAGAATAGTGCCCAGGAGCAGCTTCCCTGTGCCCTCATCGATAAATTCCGGTTTGTCCTGTAAGATTTTCTCTGAAATCAGGGAAGCAGCGGATCCTACTGATTCTATCGTTCGAGATGCAATTTGTGGATACAAGCCCTCATCTTCGTGGTGGTCGATGATCGCTTCGACTAATTCTTGGTATCTGCTCTGAGACGAGGCCAGTTTGTTATGGTCAACCAGGGTCAGGTGAAGCCGATTGGTCTCCTGCAGGCGATCGAGATCGACCTCGTCAGCAAACAGCAGGCTCTCAAGATCAACACCGGTGGTATCAAATAGGTATACCGCCTCCGTTCGGAGTTTGAAGTCAGCTCGCGGAATGTTGATGAGCGGTAAAATCACAGGACTATTTTCATCAGCCGTAGCTTGGCCGGCATAATAAGCATACATTACCGAGGATGCCATGGAATCTAGATCGGAAGCTTCATTACCCAGTACGAAATGCATCGCACGGTCAGAGTCGAGGGCTTTTTTCTTCTCGGCCAGATAGGTATTCAGCGAATCAATTTGTGCAGACATAAACCGGTCCTTTTCGTTTTCGAAATCTTTGTGCACACTGCCGTTGCTGTCAATACAAATCACCCACTTAATCTATGAAAGTTTTATATTGAAAAGATAAATACGATTTATTGGATTATTAAGCCGGCCTGGGGTATTGTCGCCATGCAGTATGTCGCTGGTACTGCTGCCGACGGATATACCATTATAGCGGTCACTAAATCCAAGGCGGGCAATCCGATCTGGCGTATTGGGAATTTAGTTTCCAACTTTTCTAGGTGGTTTTGTGAACAGCCCGAATAAGAATCCTGCATTCTGATTTGCTGTCGATCGTGATGTTGAAACCGCGGCAGCTTCAGGCACCCCGTTGGCGGCTAGCTGGTGATCCCGCCGCTTGGCTTGATGCGGAATCGCCCCGTATATGGTGAGGCCGGATGCAGGTTATGGCTCCAGTGGCCGAAATCGCCGGCCTGAGGATGAATCGTTTTCTATTTTTATTCGCTCGTCTATTTTGGTCAGATGAAGCAAATTGCGGATTTTCTCCGAACAGCCCGCAAGCACCAATGATCTCCTGTTGATCTGCAGGTCCATATTGAGCATATACAGCTTCCCGAGGATCTCGTGACCCATATGGTTTAAATCAGAACAGTCTATCGTCACTTTGTGATGCGGAGCTCGCAGAACTTCTTTGAAAGCTTCCTCGGCTTGCTCGGGAGATACATTCTTGCTCAAGGTTACGAGCGCTTCATCATTCGAAATCGCATCAACGGATATCATACGATCAGTTTCGTGCAATGCGCGGGAAAAGAAAATCGGTGTTATTCTTATTTCAGGGTTCAAAAATCCTGAGTAGAGTGGTCGTTGAGGCGAATATTTCTTGAACTGCTTTCAAATCTCCGTCAACCGATTCTCCTTGACAGCGGATCGGAACACTTATAGGCTCAAGCAGCAGAAAGGCAGGTGCATGAAGCTATTGGTGACCGGAGGCACGGGCTTTGCCGGCAATGTACTGCTCGATTTGCTTCCTCAGAGGCTTCGCTACTCCAGGATCACTGTTCTCGTGCTTCCCGGAGATCCCGGTCAGACAAATATCCTGAACAAGAAGATCCAAGATCTCGAACTCGTCCACGGAGACATTGTCAATCCGCGGGATGTCGATAGGGCGATCGAAGGGCATACCCACGTCATCCATCTGGCCGGATTGATCTCCTACTGGAGGAGAGAGCGGGACGAGCTGGCTCGGGTCAATCAAGTGGGCGTTGAAAACGTGGTGAATGCCTGTGTCCGGCACGGCGTCCGGAGGCTGGTCCACATATCCTCGGTGGGGGCGATAGGATTTTTTCGGGACGGACGGTTGGCCGACGAGGAGACGGAGTTCAACTGGCCGAAGAGCTTTCCCTATATGACCAGTAAGTACGCCGGACAGCAGGTGGTGGAGAGGGGGGTGCGTGAGAGAGGTCTACAAGCGGTCATCCTGAATCCGGCATCCCTGATGGGTCCGGGCGATCCGATTCCCTCGACACCCCACAATCAGCTGTACAACAGCATCTGCAACAAGACCTTGTTCGGCTGTTTTTCCGGCGGTCTGGCGATTACGGATGTGAGAGATCTGGCCCAAATCATCATCAAAGCACTGACGGCGGGCAGGGTGGGTAAAAAATATTTGATCGTGGGCTCCAACGTCGAGTATACAGAAGTTGTGAAGGCGATCGGTGCCTACTTCCACAGGAAAGTATACCCCTTTCGGGTGCCCTCCTTTATCCTGGCCGCGGCCGGCAAGGGGATGGAGCTTCTCAGTGAACTCACCGGGAAGCGACCCCTTCTCACTTACTCGTACGGGAGATTGAGTGGTTGGTTCAGCTACTATTCAAACAGGAAGAGCAGGGAAGCCTTCGGGCACGAGTATCTGCCCTTTGAAAAAACGATTGCCGATGGCTGCCGGTATTTCGAAGAACGGTACTGCTGAGGTGGGAAAGATGAATCTGAACGGCAGGACCGTGCTGGTAACCGGGGCGGCAAGAGGACTGGGGAAACAGCTGGCCCTGCACCTTGCGAACGTAGAAGGGGCCAACCTGATCCTTGTAGACAGGAACCTGGCAGGCCTGCAGGAAGTAGTCGATGAAATCGGTATGCCACGGTCAGGCGGTATCAAGACCATCCTCAAGGACCTCCTGGCTGAAGACGGCCCCCGGTCTCTGTACGACGACCTGGGGAACGAGGAGGTGTTCGGCTTGGTGAACAACGCAGGATTGACCTACTACGGCGAAACGGAAAGCTCCAACCTGGATCTGTTCAGATCGATCATCAATCTGGATTTTCGCGTGGTCGTCGAGTTGAGCCTGCTGTTTCTATCTAGATTCAAGGCCAAGGGGGAGGGGTTCATACTGAACGTGACAAGCCTGGCCTCGTTCGTACCGATACCGTATCAAGCTGTTTATGCCGCGGCCAAGGGCGCGGCCCAGAGCTTCAGCGAATGTCTCTACCAGGAGAACCGCGGCGGTCCCGTCATCATCTCCACCTTTGCCCCTTCGGGGATCATCACGGACATGATCGAAGAATCCGGATTGACCGGACACATGCACAAACACAGGTATTCCTACGTCAGTCCGGAACGTGCCGCCACGGAGGCCGTTCGAGGGCTGAAGCGGGGAAAACGCCTGATCATCCCCGGGCTGACCAACAGACTGATCTATGTGTTCATGAACCTGCTGCCACGGCGCATCCTCATCGCGCTGGCAAGGGGAATATACAAATACGACAAGTACCGCGGATCGGATGTAAGGAGAGAATGACGATGCCATCCGTGCTGATCACGGGAGCCAATGGATTTATCGGCTCGCACCTCTGCGACGCCTTCGCGAAGGCGGGCTATCAAGTATTTGGGCTTGTGCGGAGGACCTCGGATCTGAGGTTTTTGAAAGACTCGCAGGTTGATCTCATCTACGGCGATCTGACGGATATTGAAGGAATCGCATTTCCGGATTCGGTGAAGGCGATCGTTCATGCAGCCGCACTGGTTTCCGACAACGCTTCCAAGAGCCGGTGCAGGGCCCAGATTTACGATACTACGGTAAACCTGGTTGAGTGGGCGATACGACGCTGTTTGCGGCTCGAGAAGTTCATCTACATTTCCACCGCTCTGACCATAGGCTATTGTGCTGATAACATCTCCGAGGACAATCCCGGAAAATCGGCGGAGTATGTGCCCTACAACTACATGAAAAAAATGACTGAAGGCTTTCTCTTGGAAAAATTCAGGCGGTCCGCATTCCCCGTGGTCATTATGCGGCCGGGGGATGTGTACGGGCCTAGAGATAGAACTTCCTGCGAGCACATGCTGAAAGCCGCAGAGAGAAACGTCCCCCTGATTGTGGGCAGGGGTGATAAAAAATTCGGATTCTGCTATCCCGGCAACCTGTGTAAGGCGGTACTTGCCGCCGTTGAAAAACCCAAAACGAATGGTCAGGCCTATACGGTGACCAATGCCGTATTTCCCACCTGGCGGGACTTTTTCTCCAGCCTGGGGCAGGGAGTCGGAAAGCCGCAGAGCCTATACGTTCCGGTATCGATCAGTCTGGCCGCAGCGATATTCTTGGAACTGATCAAGCGCGTGTTCCCGGGATTCCAGCCTTCTATCAATTTTTACAGGATACGGCGCATCACCACCCAGACGACCTACGATCTGTCAAAAACCATCAAGGATCTTGACTATGAGCCGGACGATGACTATAGAAGTCAATTCAAGGCGATCGTCGATTGGTACAAGCAGGATCGCTGGGAAACACCGGCAGTCAGCGAACAGGATTTGAAACCGTGACACAGCTGAAACAAGCGTTCTTCCACGCATCGATCTCTCCCATCTCCATGCAGATCCTGCTCCCGTATATCGCGGTAGCTCTTACCGTGCTGATCACCGCGTTCTATCACTCCACACTCAAAAGTCGCTATGGGGACGCGAAGGGTACGTGGCTCTATTTCCTGTTGTTTTTCACCTTTCTGGCGGCGGTACCTACGCTTATCGTTGTTTTGGTGGAGACCGATCCGCTTCAGGTCCTCACCGATTTGGGCGTGGGTCTGGGCAACTACAGAATCGGCGTGGTACTGATGCTCGTGGGTCTGCCCATCACCGTGCTCATCGGCCATTTCGTATCGAAAACACCCGAAATGAAGGAGTGGTATCCATTCTCCAAGGAAGTCTGTGCCAAAGACAGCACCTTCATTGCCTACCAGTTGGGCTATCTGGTGCTGTACTACACAGCCTGGGAGTTTCTCTACAGGGGCGTGTTGTTTTTCCCTCTGCTGAACAGCCTCGGATTCCTGCCCGCCTTGGCGATCACCACGGCTCTGTCGACCCTGCATCACATCGGCCATCCGAAATCCGAAATCCTGGGCGCTCTGTTGGCGGGGGTTGTATTCAGTTGCATCGCTCTGCTGACCCGTTCGATACTCTATCCGATCGCAATTCATGCGATGGTGGGTGTGAGCGACGACACCTTTATCTACCTGCGGAACTACCGGGGCAGATCCGCCGACTGAACCGGAGGGTGAGGCTTCCGCAGCTGAATCATCCGCTTTAGAAAAACACCTGGGTATCGGAACCGCCCTTTTTCTTCAAGTTCCGATAAGTATCCGCCTTCTCCTCGAGCTCCTGTTCGATCCGCTTCCGGGTGTCCTGAAAGATCGTTTCGATTCCGTAGGCGACTTCCTGGAAATCCTCGTACATCATATTCTCTTTGGCGTAGTCAGCGTAGCGGAGGGGTTTGTAGAAGGTGACAAAGTACAGCGTATCCTTGAAAATCGTATAAGGGTATACCCCGCCTTTCCGGTCCTTGAAGTACTTGAAGATCATCTTGTCCGGTTCGATCATCAGATGAACCGGATAGATGTCCGCCTCGGCGCGGTGGGCGATTCGGATTCCCCCCGTTCTTGGCTTGACATCCTCGCCGAAATCAACGCCGTACCCTTTGAGGGAGTAGATCAACGGATTATTTGCTTCTATCAGCCGGCATGACTCCCTGATCATCTGCTCACTCTTTCCGGGGTCGAGTTTGGGAAAATCGACCTTGCGGAACAGCCAGCCTGCGATCGGGTGATCAAACGGATCCTTGTAGACAACCACATAGAAATTGTTTTTTGAAATGTGTACCAACATGGGCAGATCGTAGGTGGTCGGGTGGCTCACAATGTATATTCGCCTTCGATCTTGGTTGTTATCCAGGTTCTGCTGTCCCGACATCACGACCCGACAATGTCTTCTGGCCCAGATATCTGAATAGAACTTGAGAAGCTTGAAATAGCCGGCGTGGTGCATCTAATGATCTCCCGTCGCGTTCTGAAGATAGAAATCGATGCATGCCTTGATGGAGTGCTCCAACGAATGGTTCGGATGATAACCGAGTTCTCTGCTGGCTTTGGCATGGCTGAATTTATGGATAGCGCTGCCCGACAAAACCAAACCTTCGCTCAACTCACCGTCAACAGGCAAGAGCCTCAATACTCCTGCCAGCGTGTAGCACACTGCAGCAGGGACAGCGACAAAGCTGTCGGAAACTGCTCTATTATACTGAGTTCTCGCGACCTTTGCGATACGTTTCATGAACTCTCTATAGTGCAGGTTATCCTCTTCCTTGCCGGTGATGATGTAGGACTGCCCGGGTTTCCCGTGCACATAGGACAGCCAGATTCCTTCGGCAACATCCTCGGCGGACACGAAGGACGTGCAGCCGGGTAGGGTGAGCCTCAGCTTGCCGGAAAACACGAGATAGACCAACCTGGTAATAGAAATGCCAACATCACCCGGGCCTACGGCGGTTCCCGGGAAAACAACGACCACGGGAAGATCATATCTTCTGTGATAATCCACCGCCAGCTCGTAAGCCGCCAGCTTCGAATCGAAGTAGGACACTCTGGAGTGAGGCAGGAAGCGGTAGTCGTTTCGCAAGCACGCCTCGACCGCTTCTATGGCTTGTTCACGACTGTGGAAGGAAATCGGATTCCGGAGGCTATCGTAGATACTGTTTGATTCATCGGCCAGGGACTCTTCAGCTCCGGCTGTGCCCAAGACATTGATCGAAGAAACGTAGACCAGCTTTTGAATGTTGTTCTTAACTGCCGCATCGAAGATGTTCTTCGCTCCGAGAACATTCACATCCCAGGTTTTCCTGGCATTCCTCCTGGAGTAATCCACCACGCCGGCCAGGTGGAACAGGACGTCCAGGCCGCGGGTTTTCTCGAAAACCTCTTGTCTTGAAGTCACATCCAGGTGTTCGAAGGGCAGATCCAGGTGTTCGGTGAGCGGATTGCTCCTTCGGTTGGAGAAGAAGGGAACCACTTCCAGGCCCTCCGGCCGGAAATCGTCCAGGTAGTTCACCAGATTTGCCCCAAGAAAGCCCACCGATCCTGTAATACCCGCCTTCATTTTCCCGTCTCTTTTAAGGCAACTCTCCTTCTGCCGAGTGACAGGATGGCAGGCAGAACGATGATCGTGCCGATACAGGCGGCGGCCAGGGTGAACGCGACCAACCAGCCGAAGTACACGATGGGTTTGAACATGGCGAAGCTCAAGATCAGAAGGCCGGCGAGAATGGAAAAGGTCGTGAGCACGATTGGCCGGCCGGTGATGGCTAATGTGTTTCCGATCGCCGTATCTATGTCTCGCTTCCCCGAAGCGATTTGCCTGCGAAATTGGATCAGGAAGTGAATCGAATCATCCACACCCACACCGATGGCCACACTCGACACCATAATCGTGATCATGTCGAGGGGGATTTTAACCAGGACCATGAAAATTACATTGAGCATGATTCCAGTTACCAGGGGGACGAGGGCATACAGGCCAAAAGGTATGGATCTGAAAGCAATCGCGGTGATGCAGAGGATCGCCAGAACAGCGATCAACATGCTTTTTACAGAATCCCTCTGAAGTATGTTGGAGAGGGAGAGATAGCGAAGAATCGGTCCCCAGCGTTCGGCTTTTATCTCCGAAGGGATTTCTCTCGACTGGATGTCATCGATGCGAGCCAGCACTTCCTTCAATCCTATCTCGTCGATGAACGCAAGCTTTGCGCTGTCGTATATCCTCATGGTAACGGTAAGCTTTGAGAAATCGTCATTGGCAAAGAACCCGAGCATGTTTTGCTCTTCCGAGGCGATCAGCTTGAAGTATCGTGACAGAAGCAAAACAGGAGCCCGGGAGGAAGGGATTTCGTAGCTGCCGTACATGATTTGGTTCAGGTACTTGAGGTATTGGAGGAAGGAAGAGATGTAGCAGATGTCGGGGATTTCGGCCAGACTGTTCTCAAACCGCGATACCTGTGCCAGTACCTCGGTATTGAGGAAGTAGTTCTTCCGATTCTCGGGAGCGGACAAGGTGATCGAAATTTCCTCGAACCCGCCGATTTTTTCCGTAAAAAAGCGCATGTCCCGGACTACCTGAGCCTTCTTCGGGAAGTAGCTCATCGCCGCGGTATTGTACCTGATCTCCCGCAGGGCGAATACGAAAACAACAGCGGTAATCAGGAGGAAGGCGGCGATAAAGTACCGTGCCCGCAGGGCAAAAACCCCCAGTTTGGTCATTGCTTTGGCCAGCGGACCTTCCAGAACCTGTTTGCTCTGTTTTTCCTTCGGTTCTTTGAGCCGATAGAGCATCGCTGGAAAGAAGAAGAGGGAAAGCACGGCGCAGGCGAGAATTCCAAAACTTGTAGACAGGGCGAACTCTCGGGTCTGCCTCATGCTGACGGCCAGCAGACTCAACAGTCCCGAGATGGTGGTCACCGCTGCCAGAAGAATTGTCTTGTTGACGTGGGCGATGGAAGAGGTAATCCACTGCCTGCCGGCGCCTGAGCTTGGGCCCTCTCGGTAGTACTGATTGAGGATGTGGATGCTGTAGGAGCTTCCCAGAGCCAGGACGAGGGGTGGAATGACCACACTGATCATGGACAGGGGAAAACCTACCAGGGACATGAAGCCGAGGCACCAGAGCGTCCCCATCAGAACGATCAGCAGGGGCAGGAGCACCGCTCGTTTGGCCCGAAAGCCGAGATAGAATGTCACCAGGATCACCAAAACCGCCAACAGGAGCAACCTGGACAGATCTTTGGAGAGATAGGATTCGGTGGTCTTCATGAAGGGAAGCGTGCCTGTCGTGTAGGAACGATAGTAAGGGTCCAAATCGGAGAGAATCCCCTCGATCCGGTTCATCAATTCGGTGTAGTTGTCCGTATTGTCGACAGGGAAAAACGAGACCAATGTGGTTCTGTCCTTGGATATGACCAGGTTTTCTGCAAAAGGGGTCTGGTCGATGTTTTTCCGAAACCTCTCCAGATCTTCCGCGGTTGCAGGCGCCTTGCCGTCGTTGGACATCGGCTCGACCCCGAGGCGTGTCCCGTTTTTTATGAAGGTGATGAGATTGAAGGGAGTGATCCCGGTTTTGATTTCCGGTAATCGCTCTAACTTCTCGATCACCCGGGAGAGAGCGTTCAGTCCGTTCAAGGTAAACGGGTCCGGAGCTTCCACTGCGAACACGAAATAATTTTGGTCGACGTTCTCGCCGCCGTGCCGGCTCATCAGTTCCGTGATCTCTTCGTTGTCGGGCAGCAGGCTCTCCAGATCCGGGTCGACCTGGATGTTGATCAGGGCCGCCCCGAACAGGGCGGTGATCAGCAGGCAGACAATAATTACGGCCAGAGAACGGCGGCGTACGAAATCCAGGATTCTGTAGATAGGCGGTTGCTTCTCAAGCATATTCCGTTTGAATAGCCTTTGCGCGGCTGTGGCTCATTTCTCTATGTGTTAGGACAGCGATCTGTCTCTGCACCGTGAGCCTGATTCGTTGTGTGACGGTCTTTTTAATATAAACCACATCCTCTCCAACAGTCTACAGGATTTGCAGGACAGCCCCCGTTGGGGTAAAGTAATGACGGAGGTATGATCAATGATACTCGGCGTGATGTCTGATTCCCACGACCATCTCGGGAATATAGCAAAAGCCGTGGCGGAGTTCACCGACAGAAAAATCGCCGCCCTGATTCATGGGGGGGATCTGTGCTCTCCCTTCGTCTTCAGGCAGCTGGAGAAGCTCAAGCCCTTTTGCCCCCGCATGTATGCGGTGTTCGGCAACAATGACGGAGATCGTGTATTGCTGACCGAGAAGGGCAAGGGGTTCTGTACGTTTCGTGACGGCGCCCTGACCCTGGAGCTGGGGGGGCGGCGTATCGCGATCATGCACTACCCCGATGTGGCGGAAAGCCTGCACAGAAGCGGGGATTTCGATCTGGTGATCTACGGTCACAGCCATCAAGTGCGGGTAGAGGGCAGGGATCAGGTTCTGCTCAATCCGGGAAGCTGTGCCGGCTACCTCGCCGACAGAGCTACGATTGCTGTTGTAGATCTGGATACTCTCGAGGTCGAACTGATCGATCTTGCCTGAGATACCGACTAGATGGGGTCTTCCGCTTCTTGAAACGAAGCGATCATGGAAGCGAAACCCGGATCGAGCCAAATCTTATTGTTCCGCAGCTCAGCGGGAGAACGGGAAGAGGTCAAGATCAGCACTGACCGCAGGGTATTTTCGAGGTGATCTAGATAACGTACCACCGCCTCTGCACCTCCGGACACGACCTGCCGAATCAGGGGCAGAGCCAATCCGACGGAATGAGCTCCAAGGGCGATGGACTTGGCCACATCCAGGCCGGTTCGTACACCTCCGGAGGCAAGGATCTTTCCGGCGTGCTGCTTCAGGCAAGCGAGAAGGACCGCTGTGGGGATGCCCCAGTCGGCAAACTCCTCTGCCTCCTCCCGCTCATTTTCCGGGACGCGATAGGCTTCGACGGTCACCCAGTTGGTTCCACCGGCGCCGGCTACGTCTACGTAGGCAACACCGCTGTCCAGAAGGTCTCGAACCCTCTGCGGGCGAATCCCAAAGCCAGTTTCTTTCACGATGATCGGCACCGGAGCTCCGTCGCAGAGTCGTCGGATCGAATCCTTGACGCCCCGAAAGTCTCGATCTCCTTCAGGTTGAAAGAGCTCTTGACCGGGATTCAGATGTACGACCAGGCTGTCCACTTCGAGTTTCTTGACAAGCTCAAACAGTTTTTCATGCTCCACATCCCTGATCTGCACACCCCCGATGTTCGCCAGAACGGGGATATCAGGGGCGAGGGCTTTGAGATGAAAGTGCTCGAACAGCTCGGGATGATCGAAGAGGATGCGGATCGAACCCATGCCCACCGCATACCCCTTTTGCCGGGCCGCCTTGGCCAGCTCATGGTTGGCGAAGAAACCCTTCTCCGAACCTCCGGTCATGCAGGAGATAAAAATGGGAGCGGCTACGGTATGTCCGAGGAACTCTGTTTTAAGATCGATTTCGTCTTCGCTAACCTCGGGCAGGGCATCGTGGATGAAATGCACGCCTTCGAAAACGGTGCTGTTGCCCTCAACAGAGAACCGGGACGGGTCGGCGCAAATCGACAGGTGTTTCTCTTTCCGCGTACTCACGATATCTATCCCTACTTCGTCGATGTCTTGTAGCGGTTGATGGAGTTGAGATAAGCCCGTGCGCTGGCCTCGACGATGTCGGTGGAAGCTCCCCGACCGATGTATTGTCTGCCCTCGATTTCCACACTCACAGACACTTCGCCGATTGCCTTTCTCCCAGGGGTTACGGCATGAACGTTGTACTCGAGGAGTTTTGCCGAAATGCCGGTGGCCCGGTCGATGGCGTTGATCATTGCATCGACGGGTCCGTCTCCGGTGGCAGCCTCCTCCAGGTCCATGTTTTCTGTTTTGATACGTACCGTGGCTGTGGGTATTGCCACGTTGCCGGACTGAAAGTTGTAGTAGGACAGTTCGTAGGTATCGAAGTGCTCGCCGATTTGGTCGCGGACGATGACGTAAAGGTCGTCGTCGAAAACCTCTTTCTTGCGGTCCGCCAGATCGAGGAAGTGCTGGTACGCCTTATCCAGGTTTTCATCCGACAGGATCATCCCCAGTTCCTCGAGGCGGCGGCGAAAACCGTGCTTTCCCGAGTGCCTGCCCAATACGAGCGTACTGGCCGCTCGACCCACATCCTCCGGCTTCATGATTTCGTAGGTGGCCCGGTGTTTGATCACTCCGTCCTGATGGATTCCCGCTTCATGGGCGAAGGCGTTTTCCCCAACGATCGGTTTGTTTCTGGGAATGGGAAAGCCGATGATATTGCTCAGCAGCCTGGAGGAATGATAGATCTGATGGATGTCGATCCCCGTGGTGTAGGGCATCAGGTCCTGCCGGACCCTGAGAGCCATAACGAACTCTTCCAGAGAGGCGTTTCCGGCCCGTTCGCCGATGCCGTTTACCGTTACCTCCACCTGGCGGGCGCCGTTCCTCACCGCGGCTATGGAGTTGGCCACAGCCAGGCCGAGATCGTTGTGGCAGTGTACCGACAGCACCGCCTTGTCGATGTTGGGAACACTCTCCATGATATTCCGGATGAAGGCCCCGAACTCTTCGGGAACGGAGTAGCCGACGGTGTCGGGTATGTTGATGGTGTTGGCTCCGGCCTCTATCACCCTCTCCACCAGACGACAGAGGAAGGGCAGCTCGCTGCGGGTCGCGTCTTCCGGCGAGAACTCCACCTCGTCGACCCGTTGGCGGGCCCAGCGGACCGCCTGGCAGGCCATCTCCAGCACATCCTCCGGCTCTTTATTGAGCTTGTGCTTCATATGGATAGGAGAACTGGCGATAAAGGTGTGAATACGTTTACGTTCGGCATCCTTGATCGACTGGTAGGCCGCTTCCAGGTCTTTCTCCACAGCCCGGGCCAGGGCGGTAATCGCCGGACCTTTTACCTTCTCGGCGATCATTTTACAGGCGTCGAACTGTCTCGGAGATGACACGGGAAATCCCGCTTCAATCGCATCCACCCCGAGCCGAGCCAGCTGGATCGCTACCTCGTATTTCTGCTCGATGCTCATCGAGGCGCCGGGGGACTGTTCCCCGTCGCGCAGGGTTGTGTCAAAAATATAGATCTGTTCCATTGATTTGTGTTTCCCTTTCTCTCATCCAATTGACTAGGCTATGGTAATCTTGAAATCATCGTTCAGTTTTTCCGAGGCGCCTTTTCTCTGTAGTGTCGGCTCCGTCGCCTGCTTCTTTCCCCGTTCCATGGAAATGAGCCCGCTGCGGGCGACCTCGCGGGTCGAGTAGGGTTGGAGCACCGCGATGAAGTTGTCGATCTTCTCCGAAGAGCCCGTGACTTCAAGAACCATGGAGTCGATACCCACATCCAGCACCCTGGCGCGAAATACATCGGCCACCTGGAAGATCTCTCCCCGTTGGTTCGGTTTTGCCCGCACCTTGATCAGAGCCAGCTCTCTGTTCAGGGAGGGTAGGGCGCTCAAGTCATTGACTTTGATCACGTCGACTAGCTTGTTCAACTGCTTCTTGATCTGGTCGATGATGTTGTCGTCTCCCTTGCAGACCAGGGTGATACGGGAAACTTGAGGATCCGTGGTAACACCGGCGGTGATGCTCTCCAGATTGTAGCCCCGGCCCGAGAACAGACCGGCGATCCGTGAAAGTACGCCTTGGTGGTTCTCTACAAGCATTGAGAATACGTGGGTCATCCTTGCCTCCCTTCGGAGAAGATCATCTCGGTGTTTCCGGACCCGGGAGCGACCATCGGAAAAACATTGAACTCCCTCTCCACAATGAAATCGATGAAGATGGGTCGGTCCTTGATTTTACCCGCCTCGTTCAGAGCGGGCTTGACGTCTTTTTCCTCGAAAACGCGCAGGCCCACAGCCCCATAGGCTTCGGCCAGTTTGACGAAATCCGGCAGATACACGGGGCAGTGATCGCCGGGGCCCTTGCACTCCGGCGGGCAGTCGGCTCCGCTCATCAGGCAGGTCGAGGAGTAGCGTTTGTCGAAAAACAGCTCCTGCCACTGCCGCACCATCCCCAAATAGCCATTGTTGAGTATGGTCACGATCACCGGAAGATTGTTGTGTACCGCCGTAGCCAGTTCCTGGATGTTCATCTGAATCGAACCGTCTCCGGCGATATCGATGACCCGTTTGTCCGGATTGGCGATCTGGGCGCCGATGGCGGCGGGAAAGCCGTAGCCCATCGTACCCAATCCCCCCGATGTCAGCAGGCTGCGGGGGTGGCGAAAGGTGAAGAACTGAGCGGTCCACATTTGGTTCTGGCCCACCTCGGTGGCGATGATCGCATCGGGAAAAACCTCGCAGATCGTCTGGATCACCCTGTCGGGGCGCAGGTGCCCGAAGGACCGACGATCCGCTGCTTCTTCTGCCCGGGCTGCGCCCGCCTTGTTCGCTTTGGGTGCGTCGCTTCCTCTGACCACGTGCACAGCGAGGGGATGCTCTTCTTTCCACTCGTCTATCTGCTTGATCCACTCGTTGATTTTCGGTGCTTCGAGCAGCGGCATGAGCTGCTCCAACACCAGGCGGGCGTCACCCACGATGGGAACCTCTACGGCCACATTGCGGGAGATCGACACCGGGTCCTGATCTATATGAACGATCTTGGCTTCCGTGGCGAACTTGGACAGGTTGCCGGTGGCCCGATCGTCGAAACGGTTTCCGATTCCGAACAGGAGGTCCGCGTTGTTGACGGCCATGTTGGCAATGTAGGTGCCATGCATCCCGAGCATCCCGAGACACAGCGGGTCATCTCCGGGCAGCGCCCCGATGCCCATCAGGGAATGTACCACGGGAACTCCGGTCTTCTTGACGGCTTTGCGAAAGATCTCGACAGCTTCGGCGATGTGGATTCCCCCGCCGACGTAGAACAGCGGTTTTTTCGCTCTTTTAAGCTCCATCGCGGCCTTCTTGATCTGGTTGGGATGGCCTTTCAGCACCGGATTGTAGCCGCGGATGCTCACCTTAGCCGGGTACTCGTCGTCTCCCTTTTCGAGGAGGACATCCTGGGGCAGGTCGACCAGAACCGGGCCCGGGCGTCCCGAGTTGGCGATGGTAAAGGCCTCCTTCAGAATCCGGCCCAGGTCCTTGCGATCGAGAACCAGATAGTTGTGCTTGGTGATCGGCCGGGTGATCCCGACGATATCCGCCTCCTGAAATGCGTCGTTCCCGATCATGGAGCGGGACACCTGCCCGGTGAAGCAGACGATCGGCACCGAGTCGAAGTTGGCCGTGGCGATCCCTGTAACCGTATTGGTGGCACCCGGACCGCTGGTGACCAAGCAGACCCCGGTTTTGCCCGTAGAGCGGGCATAGCCGTCGGCGGCGTGCACCGCTCCCTGTTCGTGACGGGTCAGGATGACCTGGATCTCCGTTTCTGAGTACAGGGCGTCGAAAACTGGAATTACCACCCCGCCCGGAAATCCGAACAGGTGCTTGACGCCCTCCGCCTTGAGGGCTTTTACAAACAGCTCAGCTCCGTTTATCTTCATGCTTCCCCCCTGGTTTTCGAGTGCAGGCCCCGATAGGGAATGCGCTCCGTTCCTGTGGTTACCACCCTGCTGTTTAGGTCCTTGCTCACACTGTACTCCTTATCAACCGGTCAAGAGGCGCGGGCTCGAATCTACCCCTTGCCCTCGCTTTCCTCCCGGAACGCCCATTTTCTCCGGGCGCAGTTAAAAAAAAACCGTTTTCCAGGAAGGAAAACGGTTTGTTGCCGTTTATGACCGCTTCACCCTCCTGGGTTTGCTGCGGGGGCTGCAAGGATAAGGACTGGGATTAGAATGGTGATGACCGAGATGCCCTGAGCCTGTACCCGGAAATCTAGAAAAATCATGACTATCCTTTACAGTATCCTTCCTTTTTTGTCAATATTATAGTAGTTTTTTTTCTACTACCCCAAACGTTCCTGGGATGGTATTGTTGTTCGACGATCTTTTTTTTCATGGAGGGGGAGAATGGGAAAACGGTCCACAGCTCTGGCAGGCTTTGTCCTGGTTGTGGTTCTGTTCCTGATTCCCATGGAACTGATCGGTCAGTCCGAGCAGATCTTGACGGACTGGCAGTGTTCCTTCACAGCCACGGAAAGTGACACTCCGCCTCAGGAGGGTTGGCTGCCCTGCCGGATTCCCGGAAGCTTCGATAGGTTTGCCGGAGATCGAGAGGGGTATCTCTGGCTGCGAACAGAAATTCTTCCAACCGGACCCTCCGTGCTCATTCTTCCTCCCCTCGGCTTCTCCGCAAGTGTGTATCTGGATGGTAAGGTTGTGGGCACAGGCGGAGCCGGGATCGTTCGTAGAAGCGGTGTCACGGCTCCTACCCTATCAGCCAGGGCCTACACACTCCCCTTTTCGGTAGGCGAATCGACCGGCGGCCGGGCGAGGTTGTATATTCGAATCCGGCACTTTCAGTACTCCTGGCTCGACGGCACCGTTGAAATCGTACCGGCGGAATTGCTTGGGTTGCGGGTTTTGACCAAGAATATCTCAGGGGTCGGTGTCGGTGCCGTTCTCATGCTGTACCTGCTGTTAATGTTTTTCTTCACCGGTTATGTGTTTGTTCTGGAAAGGAGACTGTACACCCTGTACCTGGGCCTCGGCGGTCTGTTCCTGTCTGCTTCCGTGTTCTTGAGCCTGGTTCTCGGAGAAGCTCTACCTGCTACCATGGTACTGCGTCTGTTCCCCGTGCTGCTTTCCGCTGCAATCTTCCTTGTGCTTCTGGCCTGTGGTGATTTATTACGAACTCTGAAATGGCGCTTTTTGGTCGCGGTCAGTGCGCCTCTGGCGGTCATCGGCATTGCCGGATCGGTGATCGGCGGCATCGAGAATCTACTCCTCTGGCGATCCATCCAGGTGGGCTCCCTCACGGCGAGTGTGATCTTTGGGGCGATCCTTTCCGGCTTGAGCCTAAAGAAGCGGCCGGAGGAGGGAGTACCGTTGTTTTTGCTGTTTCTTGGACTGGTTGCGGCAACCGCTTATCCGCTGCTCCAGCCGGCATCGCATCGTTGGCTCTTCCAGCAGAACAGCTATTTTCTGGCTGTCCTGGCGGTCATGATCACTTGGATCATGGGTTTCGATCGCTACAGGCAGACCCGGAGATCCGTATCCACGACGCAGGAACTGGTAGACCGTGTAGAGGCGGATTGGGATTTGGTGGTACGGCTGAAGGAGGGCAAGAGCCGGCTGGAGAGCGGGAATCTGGAGAGTATGGTTTTGGCCAACCGTCTGGTTGAAAGCGCTCAAAAACAAGCCTTTTCCATCGGACAGATCATGGGTTCGATAGAAGAGGGAGCCCGGGCGGAGAACCAGGTAGTGGAAAAGGAGGGACAGATCCTCGAGTTGACCACAGAGGTTGACTCGCGTATCGGAGATTTTAACGAACAAATCCGCGGGGCTCTGACCGAGTTGGAGGAGCTGCGGGAAAAATCCATCACCATCACCAAAGCGGTTTCTCAGATCATCGGTATCGCTGACAAGACAAATATGCTGTCTCTCAACGCCTCTATCGAGGCTTCTAAAGCGGGGGAAGCGGGGCGAGGATTTGCCGTGGTCGCTCAGCAGATCCGAAAATTGGCCGATGTGACCCGTACGGTTTCGGATCAAGTAAATACATTGATGCGGGAAACAAACCAGGCTGTAGCAACGAATGTACAAATGGCTCAGGGCATGGTGCAGGGGTACAGGGAGATCATGGAGCAGAGCGAGAGGATTCGCCAAATGATCGAAGCGAATGCCGAAGCTATGGAAGATGTCACCCGATCGCACAAGGAGATCCAAGACGGGGTTGCTGGGGTTGACCGCACCATTCGAACGATCCTCGAAGTATCCAGAGATCTGCGGGAGATGACCAGCAGCCTGTCCAAGACCTTTTCCTGGTTCGATGAAGTGCTCAAAACGGGGGGCATCGAAGCCGAAGCAGAGACTCCTTCCCTACCCGAACGTGAAGTCTCCGGTCAGGAAGGTGAGGCACCGCAGATTGAAGGGGCCGGGGAAACCGCTGCGGTGGGCGAGAGTGCCGGTCCGGCGATTGATGACTCGGAGGAAGAAGAATCGGAGGAGGCGGCAGAGCTGGTAGAAGCGCTGGATGAAGAGGAGGAGGAACCTGGGGAGTTGGAGGAAGTTTTTCTCGCAGAAGACGTGGAAGAGTTGGGCGTCGCCGTTGATATCCTCGAGCCGAAGGAGGAGTTGGACTCTGTCCAGATCCCTCCGGAGGAGATTGAAGATCTAGAGCCGGTGGATGATGAAATTGAAGAGCTGGAGGAGGTCCAGCCGGACTAGGGCGAGCCCAGCCGCCGAGCGAACCGTGTATTCAGGGCGAGCCGAATAGACAGAACCACTCGGCTTCCGCAACTATCTGATCTCCTACAAAAGCCTTTCCGCTCTGTTTCAGTGTCTTGGGACTGACCCGGAGGTTCTTGATGACCATTTTCACCTCATCCCCGGGTCGTACCTGCTGACGGAACTTGACCTTGTCCACCGAAGCGAGAAAGAACAGGACATCTTTCTCCACCCTCCCGGTCAAACGGATACCCGCCCCCCCGCACTGGGCCATGGTTTCGATCAAAATGACCCCGGGCACGACCGGATAGCCCGGAAAGTGGCCCTTAAAGAAGAAATCTTTCTCCGTGAACCTGCGGTAGCCGATGACTTCCTCGTCGTCGTACTTTTCGATTCTATCCACAAACAAGAAGGGTTCCCGATGCGGAAGTAATTTTTCGATTTCAGCCATGGTGATCTCCTTTAAATAATCCCCAGCTGTTTGCCCGCCTTCTTGCATATCTCCAGGACCTGCTCCAATTCCTCGTCTTTATGAATGGCCATATAGGAGGTGCGGATGATAGATCGGTCCGGCGGAACCGCAGGGCTGATCACAGGATTGGCGTACACTCCGTTGTCGAACAGTACCTTCCAGAAGGTGAAGGTTTTTTCGATGTCTCCAATGACGAGTGGGATTATCGGTGTCTCTGCGACCCCTACATCGAAGCCCAGAGTCTTGAACTCCCTGACCATCATGGTGGCAATGGTCTGCAGCCGCTTGGTGTGTTCTGGTTCCTTCTCCATGATCTCGAGGGTCGCCTTGACCGCAGCGATCATTGGGGGAGGCATGCTGGCTGTAAATATCAGCGGGCGGGCGAAATGTTTGATATAGTCGATGACCACCTCTTCTCCAGCCACAAAGCCGCCGATGGCTCCAAAGGATTTCGAGAAGGTGCCCATGAGGAGGTCTGCGCACTTCCCCAGACCGTAGTGCTCTTCGGTCCCCCGGCCGGTGGCGCCGATGACCCCAAGGGCGTGAGCCTCATCCAGGTAGATCCGGGCTTTGTACTTGTCAGCAATTCTTTTCATCTCGGGGAGCTTTACAATATCTCCCTCCATGCTGAACACCCCATCGGTTACGATCAGTCTGGCCTCCTGATCGGAAATCGCGGCCAGGGCTTTCTCGAGGGCTTCGGAGTTGTTGTGCTGGTAGCGATGCAGGTTGATCGTACATCCGGAAAGACCGATGGATAGCATGATCCCATCGACGATGGACGCGTGGTTGTAGCGGTCGCTCAGGATGTGATCCCGTCTGCCCAGCAGGGCTGAGATCGAGCCCAAATTAGCGAGATACCCCGTAGTAAAACACAGGGCGGTCTCGCGCCCGACAAAACGGGCCAGCTGATGCTCGAGTTCTTCGTGAAGTGCAAGGGTACCGTTGATCAAACGGGATCCCGAACAGGTGGTACCGTACTTTTCGATGGCTTTCTGAGCGGCTTCCTGTACACGAGGATCCTGGGCCAGGCCGAGGTAGTTGTTCGACCCGCACATGATCACCTCGCGGCCCCTCATCTTCACCTTGCTGCCCCAGTTTTCCTCGATAGGAATGAAGTAGGGGTAGTATCCACTCTCTCGAGCGGCTTGGGCTTCCTTGAAGCCGTAGCACTTTTCGAAGATATCCATAACTCTCCAGCATATTAGAATAAATTATGAACGCTCATTATTGCACTCAATTGTTGCCGTGTAAAGGGAGAAATCGGTTTCGCAAGCCGGAGTGGGATCAAATGCCCTGGTAGGTGAACCAGAAGGTGAAGAATCCCGTTGGATTCAGCACACCGGCGATTGTCACCGCGGCCAGGGCAAGGAACAAGAGGAAAAAGGCTGCCCGTCCCGGCAGCAGCGGAAAGCGTCCCGCGGAATGTGCTTTCCTGAGATAGGAGATCCCGGTCAATACTGCGGGGATAAAAAAGACAGCGGAAAACACCAAGCGCACCTGCCAGGGGCTGGCCGCGTTCCAACTCTCCAACCAGCCGGCCAGGCGAAAGAGAAAGATGTTGAAGCGCTGCAGACGTCCCAGAGCGATGAGAAGGCCGATAAACACGAGGAATGCGCCGCTCACGATCCGCAAGGTGTCGAAATGGCCCTTCATACGTTCGCGTTGTTTTAAAAACTGGGAGAAGAACAGTCCCGCCAGAACAAAGGGCAGGCCCAGCCCGAGGGAGTAGACGGCCAGGAGGGCCGTGCCCTGCAAGATCCGCCCGCTGCTCCCGGCCAGAAAAAGAATCGAGGCCAGAATCGGCCCGACGCAGGGTGTCCATCCGGCGCCGAAGGCCATGCCGAGGAGAAGCGACCCGACGGAACCCGTCGGGGAAGAACGCATATGGAGTTTTTTTTCAAAGCTCAGGAACTTCCAAAAGTTGAAGACAAAATTCAAGCCCAGAAGGATCACCAGGCTGCCGGCAACGATGTTCACAATTTGAGTAGCCCCGGTGAGGAAACCTCCCGTACCGCTGAACAGCACGCCCAGCAGAATGAACACCGTGGAGAAGCCGAGCACGAAAAGGACAGTCCGGATGAATACCTTCGATCTTTGCCTTTGCTTGTCGCCCAGCTCCTGAACGGATACTCCCCCCACCAGCGACAAATACGACGGGATCAGCGGCAGGACACAGGGGGACAGAAAGGAGAGCACTCCGGCGGCAAAGGCGATAAAAAAGTTGATGTTACCCGACATCATGGCAGCAGATCCCCCACGAGGGAAATGATGTCAGGAGTGTACCAATCCCGGGTTCCCACCATCCTTCCCAAGATGTAGCCCTGGGGATCGATGATGTATGTTGTGGGGATCGCTCGGACACTATAGGCGGCTCCGACCCGACCGTCCGTATCCAGCAGCACCGGGAAACTCATCCCGATGTTTTCCACAAAGTCTGCAACCTGCTCCCTCGCCTCCTGACTGTTGACAGCCACGATGAGAAAATCTTGGTTCTGCAGTTCCAGGTACAACTCCTCCATGGAGGGGATCTCTTCCCGGCAGGGACCGCACCAGGTTGCCCAGAAATTGAGAAATACTAGTTTGCCTGCGTAGGAACTTAAGTTGTGCTCCTGCCCGGAAAGATCCTTCAGGCTGAAGTCCACGGCGGGTAGATCCGCCGTTGGAGTTTGAAATCCGAGACTGCTCAGCTTCTTGCCCATAGCAGTTTCGGGGGCGGAAACTTCCTGCGGGGCAGGTGGCTCCTCGACCGGCGTTCCAGATTCTTGGTCGGATTTCCCGGAACCGCAGCTTACCAGGATTACGGCCAAAAGAGGAATAAAAAATATATATTTTCTCATATCGCAATTTTCGATTGTAACTGAAAGGAAGATTGGCGATGTCTTCTTCCAGCCGCAAATCCTGTCAGAAAAATAAGATTTGCGGCTGACATCATAATAAATATCAGAGTACCACTCCTTCGGATATAATAATGTTCTCAGGGTCGAACCGGCAAGCCGGAGTCCACGAAAAGGGTGAACACCAGAACTGTTGTGTTGTACAGCCCGTGGGCGATTGCCAGGGGGTGAATGTTCTTGAGTCGAATAAAAAGAATAGAAAAATACAGTCCCTGGACAGCCGCAACGGCAAATCCGGCGAGTCCCTGGTACACATGCCCACTGGCAAAAAGAAGTGTGCTCATCCCGATCCCGGCAGCCACCGGCAGGGACGCTTGAGAAAACCGGGTTAGCAGATAGGAGCGAAAGAACAGCTCTTCCCGATAACCGGTGACCAGGCAGAAAAGCAGTACCACGGGCATGAGCCGGGGATCCCTGAGCTTCCAGCGAAACCCTTCGGAAAACAGCGCCTCTCCCCCTGCGGGAAGCAGGGCAAGGATGAGTCCCATAATCAGGAGCAAGGCGAATATTCCGGCAAAGATCACCAGGGCGTACAGGAGATCTACGGGCCGCAGGGCAAGCAAACCAAAAGAAGTCCAATTGTCCTTACGGAGTCGGAGAACGTAGAGAAGCAGCAGGATCTGAGGAACCGCCATGATTAAGAACTGCAGCATGTACGGTCCCAAACTTGTTGAATTCTGGATTATGTCCTGATCGGGCCAAAGATATCCGGGCAGGTAGAAGACCAGAAAGAGCAGAACCATTTCGAGGATGTTTTTCTTCGCTGAAGATATGGGAATTGTACTTTCTCCTCTCTTTATATTACAGTTGGCCGCATTCCTCGACGTCGAATTACGTATATTTATTACATTAAGTATATCAGGTTGCTATCGATAATGAAATTATGTGGTGGATAATACTTCTCGTCGCCGCCGCCATACCGATCGGGGTATTTGTCTACCTGCGGGTTGTCGGCCACGGCAGTTTCCCCTGGCTTCAGTTCTACACCAAAGGAAAAGAATCCGGATTCAGCTTTCGTGAAGTGGGGCTGCTGCGAAAAATCGCCGTAGAAACCCAAATCGAAAATCCCACCGCCCTTTTTTGGAGTATCAAGCAGTTAAACAGATCGATCAAGGAGATGATCATCAAGCTCCGCTCCACGAATCTCATGGGGGATGAGGAGTCGAATCATCTGTTGTCGAAGTTGTACGACCTGCGCAAGCGGGTGGAGTTCGATCTGCCCCACTACAGGCTGGGTTTAAAATCGTCCCGGGATATCGTGCCCCGTCAGAGGATGCGGGTCACCCTTCCCGGTGCGGGTCCCTTTGCCACCATGGTGATCGAAAACCGTCCCAAGTACCTCGCTCTATCACGGCCGCAGGGCCCGGGCCTGCCCGATGGTTTCACGTGGAAGGGACAGCAGATCGGTCTTCACTTCTGGCGCGCCGAAGATGCAGGTTATTTCGTGCGAACAAAAGTGCTCAATGATTTCATCGGACAAAAGTATCCGATCATCCACGTAGCCCATACCGACGATGTCACCCGTAGTCAGCAGAGACGCTCGATCCGGGTGAAGACCAATTTACCGGCCACAGTGTATCCTCTCAAGTCGATCCAGGAGGCGGATGAGCTGGAAGAGAGCGCCAAGGGCTTGCGCTGCCGTCTGATCGACATCTCGGAGGATGGAGCCTGTCTGATGATCGGAGGCCGCACGAAAGCGGGATTACCGATTAAGGTCCAGTTCGAGCTTGCCGATCGAATCGTGGTGATATGCGGATTGGTAAAGGGGGTCAGCTATGACCAGAAGAAAAATCTCTCTCTCCTGCATATGCAGTCAGCCCCCCTGAGCGTCAATACGCGCAACCATGTTCTGACCTACGTGTACAATATTTTCGGCGAGCAGGAGCCGGCCAAGGCTCAGTCCGGATCTACCGTGTGAAGCTTCATCACGTTTGTGCCCCCGCTTTTTGCGGCGGGGATCCCTGCAGAAATAACCACCAGGTCGCCTTTTTGAGCGTACCCCCTTTCGATCAGGATCTTATCTCCCGCGGCGGTGGTTCTTAAGAAATCTTTTTCAAATTTCGGAATCAGAAGGGATTCAATCCCCCAAACCAGGGACAGTTGATGAAAGGTGGTCTCCTCAGGAGTAAGGGCTAGGATCGGTGTACATGGGCGGTACATCGAGATCAGCCGGGCCGTTGTTCCGGAAATCGTTTGAGCCACGATACAGTGGGCGCCTAGACGTTCCGCGGTCTGGCAGACCGAGTGGGCGACGGCAAGTTGGGTGGAGTAGACGCTGTCCTGCTCCTCGGCCCGCACCCAGCCCCGGTCGAGGCCGAGATTTTCTTCTACATGGTCGGCGATGCGGCGCATCATGCGCACCGATTGAACTGGATAGGCCCCGACCGCGGTCTCGCCGGAGAGCATGATTGCATCGGAGCCGTCATAGATCGCATTGGCGACATCTGTCACCTCGGCGCGGGTGGGCAGGGGATTGCGGATCATACTGTCGAGCATCTGGGTGGCGGTGATGACGGGCACCCCGACCAGATTCGCCTTTCGAATAGCGGTTTTCTGATATACCGGAATCATGGAGATGTCCGCTTCTATCCCCAGATCACCCCTGGCAACCATGATGCCGTCGCTGGCCGCGATTATAGAATCCAGGTTTTGCAGGGCGGAGCCTCGTTCCAGCTTGGCAATCACCCCGGGTGCTGATTTTGATTTTTCAACAACTTCCCGAACAGCCTC
>Ga0307380_10000602_pt1 | contig 55088 bp, 54 predicted proteins | sample UN3MG_FD_202239 | JGI IMG/M metagenome (GOLD analysis project Ga0307380, IMG submission 202239) | Soil microbial communities from Risofladan, Vaasa, Finland - UN-3 | ecosystem: Environmental > Terrestrial > Soil > Coastal area > Acid sulfate soil | place: Finland: Risofladan, Vaasa | collected... | reverse complement strand
GGCCCGACAGCCCCACGGTACGCGCCCATGCGCGCCGGGCAAGCGCGATCGGGACGGCGACGGCGGCCGCCGCCGAATAGCGGCCAACGCTTCGATCCACCAACGCTGCCATCTATACATGCCAAGCGGGGCCGGCTTTGCCGGCCCTGCTGCCGAAGGAGACCGCTTCGATGACTATAGCCACGACGACCGTGTCCGCGCGCGACACCCACTTCCGGCCGGCCCGGCGCGAGGATGCCCGCACCATTGCCGAATTCTACCGGATCGCCTCCGATGGGGTGTCCGACTATGTCTGGAGCAAGCTCGCCGATCCGGGCGAGGATCTGCTCGAAGTCGGCGCCCGGCGCTATGCCCGCGAGAACACCGAATTTTCCTACCAGAATTGCGAGCTGGCCGAGATGGATGGCGCGGTCGTCGGCATGCTGCTCGGCTATCGCATGCCCGCGCCTGAGCCGAGCGACGAGCCGGTGGACGATCCAATCCTCGCCGGACTGAGCCAGCTTGAGATCCCCGGAAGCTTCTACATCGCCGGCATCGCCGTTTCACCCGCGCTTCGCTCGGCCGGGATCGGCTCGGCGCTGATGGCGCGGGCACATGACCGGGCGCGGGCTGGCGGCATGTCGCAGACGAGCCTGATCGCCTTCGATCCCAACCCGGCGGTCCGCCTTTACGAGCGCTTGGCGTACCGGACCGTCGACCGCCGTCCGGTGGTCGCCCACCCGCTGATCCGCTACACCGACTGCGACGCTCTGCTGATGGCGGTGGATCTTTGAGTAAACCTGCGGCCGCGCACCGTGCCGCGCCTAGCGCTTGAAGATGCCAATCCAGTTGACGATCTCGCGGACTGTCTTGCGCTCCACCCCGTAAAAGCCGTGCGCGGAGAGGCCGCGGCAGGGGCCCGACGCCGCCGGCCGGCCGCCGTCGATCATGCGGATCTCGCGCAGCGTCGAGGCCGAGAGCCGGGCAAAGAGACGCCCCGCGCCGTTGACCGGCGAAACACGGCAGGCATCGCTCCTGTGGTGAACGACCAAGGCCGGAACGCTGATCTGCTGGATCGGCGCGTCGAACACGGTTTGGGGCCGGCGCCGCGACGGTAGGGTCACCGAGGCCGTGAGCACCACACCGGCAATGCCGGGCACTTGTGCGCCGGCGGCGGCCGCCGAGATCGCGCCGCGGCTGGTGCCGATCAGCCAGACCGGCACCGGCCAGCGGGCCCGCAGGCGCCGCGCCAGCATCCCGATATCGGCCATGTGGCCACGGCTCGTGCGCCAGCCGACGAGGCCATCGGGTCCCCGATCGCCGGGTGCGTCGGGCAGCGCCGCGACGAACCCACGGCCGGCGAAATCCCGGCGGGAGCGCACGAGGAAATTATTCGATCCGGGCTCGGGCTTGCGATCCAGTTCCAGCCGGCCATCGCCGCCGGTAAAGAGGATCACAATCCCTTCAACCGGCCCCGGCGGCAAGGTCACCAGATAGCGGACGGCGGCGCCGCGGGCATTCTTGAAACTTTCCACGGTATCTTGCGCCCCGACCTGAGCGGCAATCAGCACGCATAGGAGAAAGCTGGTGGCGGGAAAGACGGCCGCCAATGATCTCGCAAACCAAGACGGCGCCACGCGAACCGACATTTGTGCTCCCCCAAAAGACCGTCCCAGACTACCACACGAGCGTGACAACCGGTCGCGGCATAGCGCGTCGGCCCCCCTTCACAAGACGCCGCGCGTTCGGCATAGTCCGCGGCAGAATTATGCGCCGGCCATGCGGGGGGCCGGCGGTCCGAGGGGGACACCCTAGCGACCATGAAGCTTGCCATACCTAAGGAACGGCGCCCCGGCGAAAACCGGGTCGCCGCCTCACCCGATACCGTCAAAAAACTGTCTGCGCTCGGATTCGAAGTCACCGTGGAAACCGGTGCCGGGCTTGGCGCGGCGGTGAGCAACGATGCGTTCAAGACCGCAGGCGCGAAAATCGCACCCGACGGCGCCGCGGCCGTGAAAGACGCCGACATCGTCTTCAAGATCCAGCGCCCGACGGCCGAAGAGATCGCGGCAATGAAAAAGGGCGCGATGGTGGTCGCCATCATGGCGCCCCATAACGATCCCGATACCGTGGCGGCCTGCGCCAAGGCCGGGCTGACCACCGTGGCGATGGAGCTGATGCCGCGCATCAGCCGCGCCCAGTCGATGGACGTCCTGTCCTCGCAGTCGAACCTCGCCGGCTACCGCGCGGTGATCGATGCGGCCGGCGCCTTTGCCCGCGCCTTTCCGATGATGATGACCGCCGCCGGCACGGTGGCGCCGGCCAAGGCCTTCGTGATGGGCGTCGGTGTGGCCGGCCTCCAGGCGATCGCCACGGCAAAACGTCTCGGCGCCATCGTCACGGCAACCGATGTGCGCCGGGCAGCGGCCGAGCAGGTCCAGAGCCTCGGCGGCAAATTCATCATGGTCGAGACCGAAGCCGACATGGAGACCGAGGGCGGCTACGCAAAAGAGCTCTCGCCAGAGGACCAGAAGAAACAGGCCGCGCTGGTCGCCGAACACATCAAGAGCCAGGACATCGTCATCACCACCGCGCTCATTCCCGGCCGGCCGGCGCCGCGCCTGATCACCAAGGAGATGGTCAAGTCGATGAAGCTGGGCTCGGTGATCATCGACCTAGCGGTCGAGGCGGGCGGCAATGTCGAGGGCGCCAAACCCGACGAAACGGTCGAGATCGACGGCGTCAAGGTGATCGGCTACTCCAACATGGCGGGCCGCGTCGCGGTCGATGCCAGCGCGCTTTACGCCCGCAACCTGCTGAACTTCATCCAGCCGCTGGTCGACGCCGAGGCGGACAAGCCCGCGCTCAAGCTCGACTGGGAGGACGAAATCCTGAAGGCGGTCGTGCTGACCCGCGACGGCGAGATCGTCCATCCCGATCTGGCGAAAGGCGGCGGCGAATGAAGCCAATCGAATTGTCTGGCGCCTGCGGCGCCCTACTCCCCTCCCTAACCCTCCCCCTCAAGGGGCGAGGGAATTCGGGCGAAGCTCCTGTCACAGCGCCCCCTCCCCCCTTGAGGGGGAGGGACGGGGTGGGGGGTCCGCCGTGGAACGGCGCCCACGTAACTCCCGGAAGCCAAGCCCATGGACGCTAACGCTCCCATCCAGATCGCCGCCGAGACTGCCAAAGCGGCCGGACACGGCGCCGCCCCGCTCGATCCAATTGTGATCGGCCTCACTGTTTTCGTGCTGGCAGTCTTCGTCGGCTACTACGTGGTCTGGAAGGTGACGCCGGCGCTGCACTCGCCGCTGATGTCGGTGACCAACGCGGTGTCGTCGGTGATCATCGTCGGCGCGCTGATCGCGGCCGGCCCGCTGGCGGTCGACTTCTCCAAGGTGATGGGCTTCGTCGCCATCCTGCTCGCCTCGATCAACATCTTCGGCGGCTTCATCGTCACCCAGCGCATGCTGCAGATGTTCAAGAAGAAACCGAAGGCGTAGCGGGCGCTCGAGCGATGCATTTGACCCCCAACATCACGGCGCTGCTCTATCTGGCCGCCTCGATCTGTTTCATCATGGCGCTGCGCGGTCTCTCGTCACCCGACACCTCGCGCGGCGGCAACCTCTACGGCATCGTCGGCATGGTGATCGCGATCGCCACCACGGTCGCCCAGGACGACGTGCTGTCTTACGGCTGGATCGCCGCGGCGATCCTGATCGGCGGCGCCATCGGCACGTTCATCGCGCTGAAGATCGAGATGACCGCCCTGCCCCAGCTCGTCGCGGCCTTCCACAGCCTGGTGGGTCTGGCCGCGGTGTTCGTGGCGGCGGCGGCCTTCCACAATCCCGGCGCTTACGGGCTCGTCGGCGCCGATGGGGCGATCAAGGCGGCAAGCCTTATCGAGATGTCGATCGGCGCGGTGATCGGCGCCATCACCTTCACTGGCTCGGTGATCGCCTTCGGCAAGCTGCAGGGCCTCATCACCGGCGCGCCGCTGGTCTTTCCGGGCCAGCACCCGCTCAACGCGCTGCTCGGTATCGCTATGGTCGCGGCCACCGTGTGGTTCGTGATCCATCCCGACCCACAGTGGTTCTGGACCATAACTGCGATCGCACTGCTGCTTGGCTTCCTGCTCATCCTGCCGATCGGCGGCGCCGACATGCCGGTGGTGATCTCGATGCTCAACAGCTATTCGGGCTGGGCGGCCTGCGGCATCGGCTTCACCTTGCAGAACAACCTGCTCATCATCACCGGCGCGCTGGTCGGCTCTTCGGGTGCGATCCTCTCCTACATCATGTGCAAGGGGATGAACCGCTCGATCTTCAACGTGATCCTAGGCGGCTTCGGCACCGAGGGCGGAGCGGCGCCCGCGGGCGCCAGCGACAAGCCGGTCAAGGCGGGCAGCGCCGAGGATGCCGCCTTCATCATGCAGAACGCCTCGAAGGTCATTGTGGTGCCGGGCTACGGCATGGCGGTGGCGCAGGCCCAGCACGCGCTGCGCGAGATGGCGGATATGCTGAAGGCCCAGGGCATCACGGTGACCTACGCGATCCATCCCGTGGCGGGACGGATGCCGGGCCATATGAACGTGCTGCTGGCCGAGGCCAACGTGCCTTACGATGAGGTCTTCGAGCTTGAGGACATCAACCGCGATTTCTCGTCGGCCGAGGTCGCCTTCGTGATCGGCGCCAACGACGTCACCAATCCGGCCGCCAAGAACGATCCGCAGAGCCCGATCTACGGCATGCCGATCCTCGATGTTGAGAATTCGGGCACGGTGCTGTTCGTCAAGCGCTCGCTCTCGCCGGGCTATGCCGGGGTCGACAACGAGCTCTTCTACCGCGACAACACGATGATGCTGTTCGCCGACGCCAAGAAGATGTGCGAGGACATCGTCAAGGCGCTGGGGTAGCGGCGCTGGTGGGCGGAGCCTGGCTTCGCTCATCCTTCGACAGGCTCAGGATGAGGGTACTGTTTGACCTCAAAAAGAGGCCCTCATGCTGAGCTTGTCAAAGCACGAGGGCCGGACCGCTTGGCTGTCCTGACGCAACGGCAGTCACCCCAAAACAAAAGCGCGCCCGGATGGACGCGCTTTATCGCGAAGTTGGAACTGGTGTGATCAGCCTTAGAAGCCCTCGCGCTCCATGCGCTTGCGTGCCAGCTTGCGGGCGCGGCGGATGGCCTCGGCCTTTTCGCGGGCCCTCTTCTCCGAGGGCTTCTCGTAGGAACGGCGCAATTTCATCTCGCGGAAAATGCCCTCGCGCTGCATCTTCTTCTTGAGCGCGCGTAAGGCCTGGTCGACGTTATTGTCGCGGACAACTACTTGGACGATGGGACCGCCCTCCTTGGAAATTCAGCTTTTCGGCCAAAACTAAAGGCCCTCGCCGGGGCTGCCGACGGGACCGGAACGAGGTTTGTACCACATGGGGCCTGGAATGTGAACCGTCAAGCGATGGAATTCGCGCGCGTTTCGCCCTTCGAGGCTCGCTGGCGCTCACACCTCAGGGTGAGCGCCAGCGAGCCTCGAAGGATGGCGGACCGGCCATCATTTGTTAACACAAGGTCAACTATACCCTCCCTTTACCGGGCCGCCCGCCCTCGCCATATTCAGCCCATGGCCATTCTGAAAATCGCCCGTATGGGCCATCCCGTTTTGAGCCGCCGCGCCGAAGAGGTCGCCGACCCGGCCGCGCCGGAGATCCGCGCGCTGGTCATCGACATGTTGGAGACGCTGGCCGATATCGATGGCGCCGGCCTCGCGGCCCCGCAGGTTCATGCGTCCAAGCGCGTGGTGCTGTTCCGCGTGCCCGTCGAGCGCGTGAGCGAGCACGAGGACGACCGGCCCATGGGTCTCACGGTATTGGTCAATCCGGTCATCGAACCGCTGGGCGACGAGATGGAGCGCGGCTGGGAGGGCTGCCTCTCGGTCCCCGGTATGATGGGCGAGGTGCCGCGCCACGCCCGCATCCGCTATTCGGGGCTCGATCTGGAGGGCAATGCGGTTTTGCGGGAGGCCTCGGGCTTCCACGCCCGCGTCGTACAGCACGAATGCGACCATCTCGATGGTATCCTTTATCCCATGCGCATGGACGATCTGAAGCGCTTCGGCTTCGAGGCCGAGATGCGGCGGCTCGCCCAGTCGGAGTCCGAGGCCTCGGCCGAGGCCAGGGAAAGGGAGAGGGAGAGCGAGCCCGAACTCGACCTTCAGGACGTCGACGAAACGGCAGCGGCGCAGGCATGAAAACGAGCGAAGATACAGCCAATCCGGGCGCCCAGGCGCTTGAGGCGCTGCGCGAGAGGCTTTTGCTCGCCACGTTGCCCCATGTCGCCTTTGACGGCTGGACCCAAGCAGCGCTGCGCGCCGGCGCCACCGACGCCGGTCTTTCGGCCGACGACGTCGCGCAGGCATTTCCCGGCGGGGCAATCGCGGCGATCGAGGCGTTCAACCGCCGCGCCGACCGGCGCATGGTGGCGGCGGTCGATGCCCTCGATACGGGCGGCATGCGCAGCCACGAGAAGATCGCCGCGGCGATCCGCGCGCGTCTTGAGGACGTGGCCCCTCACAGGGAAGCCGTGCGGCGCGCCTTCACGGTTCTGGCGATTCCGTTCAACGCGCCACTGGCGCTGCGCATGCTCCACCGTACGGTCGATGCGGCCTGGTACGCGGCCGGCGACCGCTCGACGGACTTCAACTGGTACACCAAGCGCGGCCTCCTGGCCGGCGTCTATTCGGCGACCGTGCTTTATTGGCTGAACGACAAATCAGAGGGCCACGCCGAGACCTGGGCCTTCCTCGACCGGCGCCTCGACGATGTGATGCGTATCGGCGGCGCCATCGGACGTGCCGCGAAGGCGCTGGGCGAATTCCGCAACCCCTTCGGCACCTCGCGCAGGGGCCCCTTCCCCGGTCCCTTCTCGGAACGGCGCTGAACACGCCGGCACCGGAACGCCAGCCCTTCATGCAAACAATCTAGATAAGCGAGCGGAGGTTACGACGTGCCGGACACGGAGACGGACGTGCATCGCGATGCGCCCTTCGCCCATCGCACCATCGAGGATTTCACGGCCGGTGAGGTCTTCGAATATGGCGCCTACGAAATGAGCCAGGCGCATATCATCGCGTTTGCTAAACAATATGACCCCCACGACTTCCACACCGATCCCGAGGCGGCGAAAGCAACGCTCTATGGCGGGCTGATCGCGAGCGGGCTGCAGACCAGTTCGGTCTTCATGGCGCTGCTGATCGAGGCATTCCCCAATGTTGCTTCGCTGGGCTCGCCGGGCTGGGACGAGCTGCGCTGGCCCAACCCGGTGCGGCCCGGCGATGTGCTCAGCGTGCGCACCGAGATCGTCGAGACGCGCCTCTCCAAGAGCCGCCCCGAGATGGGCATCATGACCGGCCGCCACCAAATCAAGACGCAAGAGGGCACGCGCGTCTTCTCGGTGCAGAACTACTGGTTCATTCAGCGGCGCGAGCCGGGCGGCTGAATTCCAGCACTCATGCTTCGACGAGTTCATGCTTCGACAAGCTCAGCATGAGGGCCTCATCCTGCGCCTGTCGAAGGACAAGGCCCGGAACGCTGCCTCGGCTGGGTGTCCTCAGTCCGCCGCAACGCCGATATAGGGCAGGTAGCGGTAGTTTTCGGCGTAGTCGATGCCGTAGCCGGCGATGAAGAGATCTTCGATCACAAAGCCGACGAAATCGGCCGTCACTTCAACCTCGCGCCGGCTCGGCTTGTCGAGCAGCGCGCAGGTCCATAAAGCCCCGACTTCGCGCTGCTTCATCAGCGCCATCGCATAGGCGATCGAGCGGCCGGTATCGACGATGTCGTCGACCAGCAGGATCTGGCACCCGGCGACGTCGGTCGGGATGTCACCCAAAAGGTGCACCTCGCCGGTGCTCTGCGTGCCGACCCCGTAGGACGATAAACGAATGAACTCAATGCGCGGCTCGCGGCCCTTCCGGTAGAGCGCCCGCGCGAGGTCGGCGACGAACACGAAGCTGCCCTTGAGCAGCCCGACGATCACGAACTCGCCTTCGATCGCCTTGGCGATCTCGTCCGCCAGTGCCGCGACGCGCTCGGCGATCTGGCGTTCGTCGAACAACGGCTCGATGGTCATGGCCATGGACGGCCCCTCTCCCAGCGGCAACGGCCGCGCACTGCTATTTGCTAGCACCGGAGACGGCGGGGAGGAAAGCCCGGGCCGCTGCGGCGCGGCCCGGTGCCAAGTCAGCAAACCCTATTGCGGCCTGGGATTGCCGCGCCGGTTGGCCTGGATCAGCCGGTACATACCCTCAACGTTCTCCGCGCGCATGCGCTTGTACCAGAACCAGTCCTTGTACTTGGCCAGCAACAGCTCCTTCTTGATCTGGTCGAGCGGCTGGCCCTGGCGGATGCGGCCGAGCACGCCGTTGCGCAGATCGACCAGGTATTCCCGGAACATGGTGACATGTTGGCGCGTGCCGACCTGGCCGTGTCCGGGCACGAGGATATCGAAATTCATGCGCTCGACGCGGCGCAGCGAGCCGATCCAGCCCTTCAGGTAGCTGTCACCAAGGGTCCGGAAGGCAAGCGTCTTGACGGGGATGAAGTCGACCGCGAACAACACGCGCTCGGCCGGAAAATGCATCACGATCATGTTGTCGGAATGGTTCGGCCCGAGATAGCGCAGATGCACGACGGTGCCGCCGAGCTCGATCGTCAGGCGCCGCCGGAAGGTGATGTTCGGGACCGCGGTGGGCCGCTTCTCGCCGACGATGACGCGTTTCGCATTGGCATGGGCGACCACCGTGGCGGTGTCGGCGAAGACCTCGCCGCCGGAGCTGTGGTCGGGATGGTCGTGGCTGTAGATCAGATATTTCACCGGCTGGTTGAAGCGCTTCTTGAGCTCGGCCTTCAGCCATCTCGCCGCTCCGGCATTGATCGGGTCGGTGGCGATGATGCCCTTGGGCGTCACTGCAAAGACCGAGAAGTGGAAGTTGTTCTGGAAGCGGTAGAGGTTGCCCTTGATCTTGGTGATGCTGCGCTTGGCCGGCTTTGCCTGGGCGGTTTGCAGCGGAATGTGGCCGGCGTGAGCGCGTCCGTCCGCGTTTGGCGAAATCGTATCGGCCGCGGACGCCGGGACCGTTGCGAGACCGGTTGCCAACACTGCGGCCGCGGCGCCGACCGCAAACAAATGGAACATGTTTGACCTCCCTGGGATCGATGCAAATCCGAGGGTGGATTGTCCGGTGCAACCGCCGAAACTGGAACTCACAAAGTTGCGAGGAGTGCCTTCTGCGGCGCCTTTAGCCGGCGGCGCTATTCGGGCTTTTCGGGAACCCTGGCGGCTTGGCGGGCGCGGAACTCATCGAGCGCCTGTTTGATGTCCGCATCCTCCACCGCAAGGATCGCGGCGGCCAGCAAGCCGGCATTCTTGGCACCGGCATCGCCGATGCCGAGCGTGCCGACGGGGATCCCGCCGGGCATCTGGACGATCGAGAGCAGCGAGTCGAGCCCCTTCAGGGACTTCGATTCGATCGGCACGCCGAGTACGGGCAATGTCGTGTGCGCCGCGACCACGCCCGGCAAATGCGCCGCGCCGCCGGCCCCGGCGATGATCACCTTCATGCCGCGCTCGCGCGCCGGGGTGACCCAGGCGACCAGGCGCTCAGGCGTGCGATGGGCCGACGCCACGATCGCCTCGTGGCCGATCCCGAGCTCGTCAAGAACCTCGGCGGCTTTCTTCATGGTCGGCCAGTCGGACTGGCTGCCCATCACAATTCCCACTGGCGGCGCGGCTTCGCTCATCTGATCGCTCTTTTGTCGGAAAGTTGGGTCCGGGAGGCGCGCGATTATAGGGATGCGGCCGGTATCGACAAGCCAGACGAATAGGACAGACGCGCCTATTGGCGCCGACGATCGACCAAAGATCGTCAACAACTTCAGGCTTGTAACGATATGCTATGCTTAACAGATAATTTACCGTGCTTGCAGAGACTGCCCGGCGGGGGGCCCGGATTGGTCGCGGCGGGCCGACGTTGTGCACTTCGCGACCGACGAGGCCGACCCATGAAGATTTCAGATCCATCTCCGGTGACCGCGATTACGCCGGCGCGGGCGCGTTCCGGCAAGGCTGATGCGCCGAAGACGCGCAAGCCCAGGGCCGCGGGCGACACCGCAACGGTCATGGGCATTCCCGAGGCAGAGCTCACGCCGCACGTGCGGGCCGCGATCACCGCGTTGATGGAGGAGGTTGGCCGGCTACGCGAGGAGCTGCGGCTGACCAAGGCGCGGATCGGCGATCTGGAAGAGCTGGCCGACACCGATGCACTGTTGCCGGTGGTCAACCGCCGCGCCTTCGTGCGCGAGCTGAGCCGTATGATGTCCTACGCCGAGCGCTATGGCGCACCCCACACACTGATCTATTTCGATCTCAACGGCATGAAGGCGATCAACGACTCGTTTGGCCACGCCGCCGGAGATGCGGCCCTCATTCATGTCGCCGGCGTGCTCAACGAGAGTACCCGCGAAACCGATGTCGTCGGCCGGCTGGGCGGCGATGAGTTCGGTGTGCTGCTGGCCCAGGCCGACGAGGAGACCGCCGGCGAAAAAGCCGAAGCTCTGGCCGAGCGGATTTCTGCCGACGGGGTTCCCTGGAAAGGCAAGACGCTCGCGCTAAGCGTTGCTTTCGGCGTGCATCCGATCCGCCGCGGCCAGGATGTCGATGACGCCATCCAAGATGCTGATCGCGCCATGTACGCCAACAAGGCACAAGGTCGGCGCACAGCGGCCGGCAGCGGCCGCTAAGAGGCACCAAACCCTCGGCGCATCGGTAACTTTCGCTGCCCGGCCGTATTTGGCCCGGCCCCGCATTCAGGCAGTCACCCGAGCGGTCACTCAGGCGATAATGTCCGGCAACAGCTGGCTCTCGATCTCGGTGATCTCGTCCTTGAGCCGCAGCTTTTCCTTCTTCAGACGCTGCAGCTGGATCTGATCGAACACGCCCTCATCGGTCAATTTGCCGATTGTGTCGTCGAGCGCGCGGTGCCGGCTGCGCAGATCGATGAGCTTGACCTTGAGCCCCGTTCTTTCGTCTTCGGTCAAACGCATGAATGTTGTCCTCACTCGCGCGTCGATCATATCCGATTTTCCGGTTCGTTCTCAAATGCAACGTGTTTGCGCCCGACGAGAGGGGCCGCCCTGGCACGGGCGTTGATCGCCGACGCGGTTTCGCCGAAAGTGCGTGCAACACGGCATGCCCGGAATGGCCGGGACCCAAGCGTCAAGGATCATCGACACGTGGCCGGAACCATCGGAATTCTCACCAGCGGCGGCGACTGTCCCGGACTGAACGCGGTGATCCGCGCCGCCGCCTACCGGGCGGTGCGCGGCCACGCGATGAAGCTCGTCGGCATCGAGAACAGTACCGAGGGGCTATTCGCCCGCCCGGTCGCGGCGCGCGAGCTTTTGCCCGAGGCGCTTGAGCCGCAGAGCTTGCGCGCCGGCGGCACCATGCTCGGAACGACGACCCGGGGCGATCCGTTCGACTACCCAATGCAAGACGGCAGCCGCAAGGACCGGTCGGGCGAAATGATCGAGGGCGTTCGCATGCTCGGCCTCGATGCGCTGATCGCGATCGGCGGTGACGGCAGCTTGCGGATCCTGCGGCGTCTGGCGGTCGCCGGCGGCATCGATCTGGTCGGCGTGCCGAAGACCATCGACAACGACGTCGCCATGACCGAGGTGTCGGTCGGCTTCGACACGGCGATGCGCGTTGCGACCGACGCGCTCGACGCGCTGCAGCCCACCGCGGCCAGCCATCACCGGGTGATGGTCCTGGAAGTGATGGGCCGTGACGCCGGGCATATTGCGCTGGCCAGCGGCATCGCCGGCGGCGCCGACGTGATCCTGATCCCGGAAATTCCCTACATGATCGACGCGATCGCGCAAAAGCTCGCACGCCTGCACACATCGGGCCGCACGTCTGCGCTCGTTGTCGTCGCCGAGGGCGTGCCCGACGAGGACGGCAAGCCGGTCACCACCCGCCAGCCCGGCGGCTCCGACACCTATGGCGGGATCGGCCAGTATCTGGCGCACCGCCTTTCTGAGGAAACCGGTGTGCGAACACGCGTCACCGTGCTCGGCCACCTGCAGCGCGGCGCCGCCCCCAGCCCGCGCGACCGCATGATTGCCAGCGCCTTCGGCACCCATGCCGTCGATCTCGTCGCGCAGGGCAAGTTCGACCGCATGGTTGCCTGGCAGGACCGTTCGGTGATCGATGTGCCGCTCGCCGAGGCGATTGCGCAGACCCGCCGCGTCGAACCCGATGGATCGCTCGTCGCCACCGCGCGCGGGCTCGATATCTGTCTCGGGGATAAATAGGACGACAGGCGAGGCCGCACTGATGACCAGTTTTCCCGACCATCCTTTCTGGGACTTCTCGCTCAAGGTCTATGGCAGCGAGGGCGTGGCGCCGGCCTGCCTCAAACTGCAGGAAACCCACGGTATCGACGTGAACTTTCTGCTGTTTTGCGGCTGGCTCGGCGTTTCCGGGCGGGGTGTGGCAACGCAAAGCGAGGTGGCTCAGATGAGTGCCTCGGTTTCCGCCTGGCATGGCGAGATCGTGCGCGGCCTGCGCGCCATGCGCAAACGCCTCAAGGAGCCGCTCGGCGCCGAAGACCGGGACCTTGCGCTGACGCTTCGCAAACGGGTGCAAAAAGCCGAGATCGACGCCGAGCATATCGAACAACTGATGCTGGCCGCGGCGGCCGATGGTCTGCCCGAACGGAAACCGGGCGATCGCGCCGAATCGGCGCGTGCCAACGCCAATACCTATTTCGCGCTGATAAAAGCGCGCCTCGATGAGGGCGACCGGGTGGCCCTTGAAACCATAATCGCCGCGGCGGTTGGCAGCCCGCCGGATCGTGATTAAACTGGCGTCTCCCAGGGTTGAGGAAACCGCGATATTGAGGGAGGTGGCGTTGGCCCAAGACGAGCGCGTTGAAGCACTCAAGGCACAGCACTCCGATCTTGAGTCCCAGATCGAGCAGGAACTCGGCCGTCCGATGCCGGACGACTCGCTGATCGGGAATTTGAAGAAACAGAAGCTGCGGATCAAAGACGAAATCGCCCAGCTCGTGGAATAGCGGGCTCTTAAGCCCACCACATCCGGGCCCGCTGGATTTGGGCCCGGCACATTCAGATCCGTAACCCGGCTGCGCGCCGCCCGCTCGGGTGACGCAGCGAAGCTGATCGACGCCGGCTACTCGGCAACCGGCGCGGCGCCCTGCCTTTCCCCGATCATCGAAATTGCCAGATCGCGCAGTTTTCCGCGCTGGACTTTGACGCCGTTGGCGCTCTCGGTGACGGGAAATGCCTCGACCGCGAAGATCCGCGCCGGCACCTTGAATTTCGCCAGGCCCGCCGCGCAATGCCCCCGCAGATCCTCCTCTGAGAAGGCCGTGTCCTTGGCCGGAATGACGAATGCGACGGCCTGTGTTCCCCGGACCGCGCCGCCCGCCTGACCGTCCACGCCAACGACCTGGGCGCCGGCCACGCTTGGATGCGATTCCAGGAAATTCGAGATTTCTTCGGGTGCCACCAAGTAGCCGCCCAGGCGCAGCGTGTCGCCCATGCGCGAGAGATACGTGAAGCCCCGCGCGTCGTCCATCGCGCCCAAATCGCCGGTGCGGATATAGCCGTCAGCGGTGAGCGTATCGGCGGTCGCCTCGACGTTGCCGAGATATTCGAGCATCATGCTGGGCCCTTTGATCTCCAGTTCGCCCTGCTCGCCCGGCCCCAGCAACGCTCCTGTCTCCGGATCACGTACACGTACGAACGCCCCGGGCGAGACCGGGTTGCCGCCGCCGCGCATGCGCTCGGCTGCCGGCGCGGCCGGATCGCGCAAGGCGAAGAGCGCTTGAACTTCGCTCATCCCGTACGCACCGATCAGCGTCAGACCGCGCGCATCGCACCGCCGGACAACTTCGCCCGGATCGCCGCCGAATGCCGCAAAGCCACAGCAACGCAGGCTGGGAAACGGATGTCGGTCGGGGAACGCTTCGAGCATGCGCAGATACATCTCGTCCGACCCGTTCATATGGGTGATGTCGTACGCACGTACGAGATGCGCCGCCACGCCTGCCTCGAAGGTCGGCATCAGCGCCGCCGGCCGGCCGCTGGCCAGCGCGGCCAGCGCCGAGGCCATGCCGAAGGTCCCGGCGAGAGGCAACGAGAGCAGGCTTGCCGCGTCACCCGCAGCCATGGCGAGGGCCCCCGCCACCGCGCGCGCGTGATCGACATGGCTGCGCTGTGGATGCAGGACGAATTTCGGCCTGCTGGTGGTGCCCGACGTCGTGAAGACGATGCAGCCGGCATCGGCCGCGGCCTCGTCGCCAACGTAAGGCTCGGCGCCTTCAAGCGCTCCATAGGCAAGCGCCGGGCGGCCGGCAACCCGCTCGCTATGACCAGCCCCGTCCTCCCGGTCTTCGCCATAGACGATCACCACGCGCAACGATGAAAGCGCGGCCGCGTCGACCTCGGCGAGGATGGCCGGAAAGTCGATGCCCTTGAAGCCCGGCCACATGACCAGGACCTTGGCGCCCGAGCGGCCGACGATATCGCCAACCTCGTGGGCGCGAAACCGCGTATTCACGGCGACGATGATCGCCTTCAGCCGCGCGCAGGCAAAGAACAGCACCAGCCAGGCCGGGGCGTTGGGCAGCCAGAGCGCCACCCGGTCGCCCGCGCCGACCCCAAGATCGGCGAGCCCCTGCGCCACCCGGCGGCCGCGCTCGGCCAAATCGGCATAGCTGATCACGGCGTCGCCGTAGCGAAGCGCGGGCGCGCCGCCCGAGCCGGACGCCAGCTCGTCAAGAAAGTCGGTGAGGGTGCTGCGGGGCATGGCTCCCTGGCGCTCCTCAGGCGCTGCGGCGGCTTTGCGGCGGCGTTGCGGCGGCGTTGCAGCTTGCGTGAAGCCGCTCAGACGCCGTGCTGAAGCCACCAGTCGATATGCTCGACCCGGTCGTGGCCCCAGAATGGCTCACCGGAAACGATTATATGAGGACTGCCGAAAACGCCGTCCGCAACCGCCTGTTCGCCGGCCTCAACCATGGCCTTGCGGGCATCCTCGTCGTCCGCGGCGGCGGCGATTTCGGCCGGATCGGCACCGGCCGCCTCGGCGCAGGCCGCGAGCACGTCCGGTTCGGTGATCGTCTCTCCGCGTCCCCAATACGCGTTGAACACTTCGGCCGCGAAGGCGTTCGCGGCCGCCCGGTCGCGGGCCGCAAGACGCCAGAAGCCGAGCCGCGCGCCTTCGGCATCGAGCGGGAATTTTTCGGGCATGGTCAGATCCTGGCCCTCGATCACCGCGCAGCGCTGGAAGTCGCGGCGGATATAGCGCGCTTTCTCGCGTGGTTTGCCGAGCGGGTGATAGTCGATCGCGTCCCAGACCTGCATCAGCGAGAAGGCCCGCCATTCGATCTCGCGGCCATGCTTTTGGGCCACGCGATTGAGGTCCCTGATCGCCAGATAGGTGTTGGGCGAGACGAATTCGGCGTAGAAGATGATCGGATCAGCCATGGGTGTCCCTGCTGCTGTCTGTTCAACGGAGCGATTGGCGGCGCGCTTCTTCCTCATCTTCGACCCCGCGAATACGGGGATCCATCTTCGCCACTCGGTGCCGCGCCCCTTGCCCCTGGATTCCCGCTTTCGCGGGAATGACGGGACCGGGTGCCGGGCGACTCACAGCGCCTTGGCGTCCTCGCGCAGTTTGAACTTCTGGATCTTGCCCGTCGAGGTTTTCGGCAGCGCGGCGAACACCACCGTCCTGGGCGATTTGAAGCCGGCCAGGTTCTCGCGGCAAAAGGCGATGATCTCATCCTCGCTCGCCGTCGCGCCCTCCTTCAGCTCGACGAAAGCGCAGGGCGTCTCGCCCCATTTCTCGTCGGGCCGCGCCACCACGGCGGCGTCGAGCACCGCGGGATGGCGATAGAGCACGCCCTCGATCTCGATCGTGGAGATGTTCTCGCCGCCGGAAATGATGATGTCCTTGGAGCGGTCCTTGAGCTCGATATAGCCGTCGGCATGCATGACGCCGAGGTCGCCCGAATGGAACCAACCGCCGGCGAAGGCCTCCTGGGTGGCCTGCGGGTTCTTCAGATAACCCTTCATGACGATGTTGCCGCGCAGCATGACCTCGCCCATGGTCTCGCCGTCGGCGGGCACCGGCTCCAGCGTCTCCGCATCGGCCACCGTAAGCCCCTCGAGCACCGGATAGCGCACACCCTGGCGCGCCTTGATGTTGGCCTGCTCCTCGACCGACAGATCGTTCCATTCCTCATGCCAGGCGCAAACGACCGCGGGCCCGTAGACTTCGGTCAGGCCGTAGACATGCGTTACCTCGATGCCCGTCTTGGCCATCGCCTCGAGGGTGGCCGCGGGGGGTGCGGAGCCAGCGGTGAAACACCTGATCTGCTGGCTCCACTTGGTGCGCTCACCCTCCTTGGCGTTGACCAGCATGCCGAGCACGATGGGCGCGCCGCAGAAATGGGTGACGCCAAGCTCGGCAAAGCTCGCATAGATCGGCTTCGCCTCGACCCGGCGCAAGCAAACCGATGTGCCGGCCACTGCGGCGAGGCTCCAAGGGAAGCACCAGCCGTTGCAGTGGAACATCGGCAGCGTCCAAAGATAGACCGGGTGCTGCGGCATCGACCAGACGACGACATTGCCGAGCGCGTTCAGGAAAGCGCCGCGATGGGCATAAACCACGCCCTTGGGATTGCCGGTGGTGCCGCTGGTGTAGTTGAGCGCGATCGCATCCCACTCATCGCCGGGCATGTGCCAGGCATAGTCGGGATCGCCGGTGGCAATGAAGGCCTCGTAATCCATCTCGCCGATCAGCTCGCCGCCGACCGCCAACGGGTCGTCGATGTCGATGACGATGACCTCGCGGCCCAAGAGATCAAGCGCCGCCTGGATGACACCCGCAAACTCGCGGTCGGTGAGGATGGCCTTGGCCTCGCCGTGATCGAGGATGAAGGCGATGGTCTCGGCATCGAGCCGGATGTTGAGCGCGTTGAGCACCGCCCCGCACATCGGCACGCCGAAGCTCGCTTCGTAGAATTCGGGCACGTTGGGCGCCATGACCGCCACCGTGTCGCCTACCTCGATGCCGCGTTTGGCGAGCGCCGAGGCGAGCCGCCGCGCGCGGGTGTAGGTCTCCAACCAGCTATAGCGACGCTCGCCATGGATCACCGCGACGCGGTCTGGAAAGATCCCGGCCGCGCGCTCGATCAGCGTCAGCGGCGTCAACGGCTGAAAATTCGCCGGGACCTTGTCGAGCCCGACGTCATAGATGGATTTGATCGATGTTCCGGCCATCGCCTGCCTTGCCTCCCGATGCGCACCGGAACCCGCCTGCCCGGATGCCGCTTTGATAGCGGATTTGCCCCGCCGGGCGAAGAGGCTGGGTGGTAGATTATTTCGAGCCGCCCTGCACGAGCGCGCCTTAGATCGCCCAGGCGAACACATCAGGCGGCGCAAGGATGCCGCGGCGACGCGCGCTCTCTTCAACCTCCACTAACCCGGAGCGGAGAAAGTTCGGGTCACTTCATCTTGCACCGTCATTATGGTTAATAATGTAATGACAATGATTTAGCTTCGGCTGCTGATGCCATGAAACAAAGATTTGACAGTGAATTTGCCCGTGCGGCGCATCTGCCGCATATGTTTGAAACGAATAATCATTGCCGAGGCATTCACAAATTGGATATCGAAGTGAAATGCAGGAAGAAATGACATTGGAGACAAACACGAAAACCAAACACACCATCGAAGCCTTGGGCGTCGATATCGGCGGGGTCGTGATGGACCGCATCAACGACCACACCGACACCTCGTTCTTCTCCGATCGCTACCTGGAGACGACCGCCACGCCCGGCGTCATCGAGGCGCTGGCGCGGCTTGTCGCGGAGCGGTTTGGGACGAGCGTTCACTTGGTCTCGAAGTGCGGCCCGAACACCGAGCGCAAGACCCGCGAGTGGCTCGCCCATCACGACGTTTACAAGTGCACCGGCATTCCGGAGGACAACCTCCATTTCTGCCGGCGCCGGCGCGAGAAGGCGCCGATCGCCAAAGCGTTGGTGCTGACCCATTTCGTCGACGACCGGCTGGAGATACTGGGCTCGCTCAAGACGGTACCAAACCGGTTTCTCTTCAAGCCGGTCGAAGCGGAGGTGACACGGTACAAGCGCCACCTCGGCATGGTGATACGGGTGGAGAGCTGGGCCGAGATAGTGGCGCTGCTGCTCGGCTAGCGCCGCATACCCCGGATGAGGAGGTAATCCCGCGTCACGCGCAGCCCCAATCCGCTCGAATAGTGGCTGTGATAGGCATCCATATCGGCCTTGAGCGCGGCGCGCCCGGCCTCACCGAGACTGTCCATCAAGGCCCGGATCGGGCCGAAGCCGCTGGCATACCAGTCCCATATCTCATCGGCGCTTTCGTGATAGGCGGTGTTCGTTCCCGGCTCGAAAGCCAAATCGAAGGCGTCCCCCAGCAGCGTCCGTGCCTGTTCAGGGTCGCCCCAGTTCATCGGTGAAGCGGCGGGCGGCGGCGCATCGCCGTGTTTGGCGATGACTCCGAAGAACTCCGCGACCGAGCCGTCCGGCGTCCAGGCCGCAACCACGAGCCGGCCGCCGGGCTTGCACACCCGCGCGAGCTCGCTCGCGGCCTTTTCCTGGTTCGCGGCGAACATCACACCGAAGGTCGAGATCACGCCGTCGAATGCACCGTCATCGAAGGGCAGCGCCTCGGCGTCGCCCAGCCTGTACGTGATCGGCGGGTCGACATGCGCCGAGAGCGCCTGCGCCGCCTCAAGCAGTGCGTCGGCAATATCGACCCCAGTGACTTGGGCGCCCGCGCGAGCCGCATTGCGGGCTGTCCAGCCGGTTCCTGTCGCGACATCGAGAATACGCTGTCCCGGCTTGGCGTTGAGCCGCTGGGCCGCATGGGCGAGTGCATCGGAAATCGCGTAGCTCACATGGTCGTAGAACGCACCGCCCTGCCCCCACAGCGCCGCCGCGGCCTCGTGGTGGGGGAGCACGGCGGGGCCGGCTGCCCCGCCTTGGTTTTCGGCACCCGTCGGTTGCTTCGTCGCGGACATGCCGTGACCCTCCATTCTCTTGCTGTATTCGGTATCCCACCGCATCGCGTGGCACGCTGGTGTCGCGCACGTCCATCCTAGGGTACGCAGCAGGGCATGATCCAGTCCAGAACACGAAGTATTCGCCGTCCTCCTCCACAGCTTTCCTCACCGCAATGCCCGGGAGGGGCGACGACAAGCCAGGGCCGGTTCTAACCGGTCGCCTGGGTGGCGGAGTTACACCTTGGGCCTCCGGTAGCGGATACCGACTTCTGCATCGCGGCCACGTGTCGCAAGCGGAACCCCGTGCGATCTCTTTGCAATAGCTCCGATTTTTGACCAAACTGCCGGCAAAAGAAGGTCGCGCGGGCATGCGGTCCGTGAATGGTCCGGTATCGGCCCGCATAACGCGCTTGGGAGACGAAAATGACCAGCAGATACGACGAAGTGCACGCGCGTTCGCTCGCCGACAAGGAGGGCTTCTGGGCCGAGGCGGCCGAGGGCATCGACTGGATCAAAAAGTGGGACACGGTTCTCGACGACGCCAATCCGCCCTTCTATCGCTGGTTCGTCGGCGGCGAGGTCAACACGTGCCATAACGCGCTCGACCGCCATGTCGAGGGCGGCCGCGCCGCCCAGGCCGCGCTGATCTACGACAGCCCGGTCACCGACACGATCAAAACCTACAGCTACCGAGAGCTGCGCGACGAGGTGGCGACGTTTACCGGCGTGCTGGCCGGACTCGGCGTCACCAAGGGCGACCGTGTCATCGTCTACATGCCGATGATCCCGCAAGCGGCGATCGCCATGCTTGCGGTGGCGCGGCTCGGCGCGGTGCATTCGGTGGTTTTCGGCGGCTTTGCGGCCAACGAGCTTGCCGTGCGTATCGACGACGCCAAGCCCAAGGTCATCGTCTCGGCCTCCTGCGGCATCGAGCCGGGACGCATCGTGGAGTACAAGCCCCTGCTCGACGGCGCCATCGAGGCCGCCGCGCACAAGCCCGACCATACCGTCGTCTTCCAGCGCGAGATGTGCGCGGCCACCATGATCGATGGCCGCGACGTCGACTGGGCGGCGGCGATGGCAACGGCCAGCCCGCATGACTGTGTGCCGGTCGCCGCCACCGATCCGCTGTACATCCTCTATACGTCAGGCACGACGGGCGAGCCCAAGGGCGTGGTGCGCGACAATGGCGGGCACCTGGTCGCGCTCAACTGGAGCATGAAGAACATCTACGGCGTCGAGCCGGGCGAGGTCTATTGGGCGGCCTCGGACGTCGGCTGGGTGGTCGGGCATTCCTATATCGTCTACGCACCGCTGATCCACGGCAACACGACGGTGCTGTTCGAGGGCAAGCCCGTCGGCACGCCGGATGCCGGCACCTTCTGGCGCGTCATCGCCCAGCACAAGGTCGCCGCGATGTTCACCGCGCCGACGGCGTTCCGCGCCATCAAGCGCGAGGACCCGAACGGCGAGCTGATCGGCAAGTACGATCTGTCGAACTTCCGCACGCTCTTTCTCGCCGGCGAGCGCACCGATCCCGACACGCTTCATTGGGCCGAGGAAAAGCTCGGCGTGCCGGTGATCGATCACTGGTGGCAGACCGAGACGGGCTGGTCGATCTGCGCCAACTGCATCGGGTTGGGGCAACTGCCGGTCAAGGAGGGCTCGCCGACCAAGGCCGCCCCCGGCTGGGACGTTCAGGTGCTGGACGAGAACCAGCAGCCCGTGCGGCCCGGCGATATCGGCGCGCTGGTCTGCAAGCTGCCGCTGCCGCCGGGCACGCTGCCGACGTTGTGGAACGCCGACCAGCGCTATGTCGACAGCTACCTCAGCGACTATCCGGGCTACTACAAGACCGGCGATGCCGGCTTCATCGACGACGACGGCTACGTCTTCGTGATGACGCGCACCGACGACGTCATCAACGTCGCCGGACACCGGCTCTCCACCGGCGCCATGGAAGAAGTCCTCGCCCACCATCCCGACGTCGCCGAATGCGCGGTGATCGGCGTCCACGACGCGCTGAAGGGCCAGGTGCCGCTGGGCTTTCTGGTGCTGAACGCGGGTGTGAGCCGCGATGATGCAGCGATCGTCAGCGAGGCGGTCGCCATGGTGCGCGAGAAGATCGGCCCGGTCGCCGCCTTCAAGACGGCGACGGTGGTTCAGCGCCTGCCCAAGACGCGCTCGGGCAAGATCCTGCGCGGCACCATGCAGAAGATCGCCAATAGCCAAGCCTACAAGGCCCCCGCCACCATCGACGATCCGGCGATCCTGCCGGAAATTGAAGAGGCGCTGAAGGAGATCGGCTACGCCAGGGGCGGGTGAGGACGCATTCGCGCCGCCCCTTTGGTGCCCTACTCGATCACCACCAGCGTCCGCACCTCGATGCTCTCGCGCGGCGGCGCACTCGCCGGCGTATCCGGCAACTGGAACGCGCCGTGGGGCGTGAAGCGCGCACGGCCGTCATCGAGGCTGTCCCAGCCCTTGATCAGGATCACCTCGTCCGTGGTCATGCGCGGCGCGAAATACCAGCGCTGCGCGGGGTCATGAGCCAAGTGATAGATCTCGCCGACCCGGTCGGCGAACACCTGGTCGGTGGCGATGAGGTCGTCCGCCCGCACGCTCGACGCATCGGCCAGCGCCAGCGGCGAGCGCTCCACGGGCCCCCGGATCGGGCGCCAGACGTTGATCTGGACGATCCGCGCGCCGGAGGCCTGAAGCCGCGCGAACTCGTCCTCGCCGAGGATATCGGCGACCCGCTGCGGGCCGCTGCCGACCGTGTAGTCGACATGCACCCGGGCGGCGGGCCCACGCAGGCCGTCCGGGTTCTTTGCTCCCACATCGCTATCGGCGCGGCGGGTGGCATCGAAGACGACAACACGGTCAGCGCCCAGCCGCTCGCGCAGCAGCGCTTTGATTTCCGGGTAGTAGACCTGCTCGACCGCGGCGTCGTCGTGAAGATCCTCGGCCGCGGTCGGACAGCGCAGCAGCTCAAACCCCTCGCGGTCCAGCGACAAATCCTCCGCGATCGCGCGCATGTCGCCGATCGGCACCGTGTGGTCCTCGGTCTCGAAGAACAGCTTCACCGCGCCGCCGGTCAGCGCGGCGCTGTGGAAGACCGGCTTTTCGTCCTGCCGGCGGATAAAGGTCAGCGGCGCTTCGACGATTGGGGCCGCCTGCACCGGCGCGCTCGGCGCGGGGTCGGCGGAGACGATCTGATCCATGGCGATCTTCCTCGAGTAGTCGTTCTTGGCGCGGGCGCCCGGAGTGGCAGCCTTGAGCGTTCGCTGCCAGTAAAGATGAGCAATATCAGCAGAGAAATCGACCGACTTCGCTTCAGCCTTACTTGAATATAATTCAAGTCACAGACGGTCACCCGCCGCTGCCGCGCCATTCCTTGGCGCGTTCGGTCAGCCAGCGCTCGAGGCGCCGGCCCGCCGCCGATGGCATGGTCGCGACCGGCCGGCACAGATAGTAGGCGGCGCCCGTCGGGTCGGCGCCGCCGAAAGGCGCAACCAGCTGGCCGCGCTCCAGCCAGCTATCGACGACGGGCCGCCGTCCCATCGCCAGGCCATGGCCCGATTCGGCGAGTTGCAGGGCCTGCTCCATTGCATCCATGGTGATGAGGCTGCCGGGGCTCGGCGGCTCTACCCCATGCGCCCGCGCCCACTCCTCCCATTCATCGGGAAAGTTGGCGTTGACGATCAACCGCAGATCCTGAAGCCCATCGGCCGGAAGCCCCTGGGGAAGCGCCTCCAGGAAGTCGGGCGCGCATACCGGCATCGCCGCCTCTTCGAGCAGGAAGGTCGCCTCGACATCCGGCCAGGCGCCTTTGCCGTGGCGGATCGCGAAGTCCATCTGGTCGCGCCGCATATCGATGACCCGGGTCGTCGTGATGAGCTGGAGGTTGATCTCCGGATACTCCCGCTCGAAGGCGCCGAGCCTGGGGATCAGCCAGGTGGCGGCCAGCGAGGGCGGCAATGTCATCCGCAACGTGCTGCGACCGTCGGCCGGCATGAGCGCTTCGGTCGCCGCCTGGATTTGGCGTAATGCCGGCTCGATTTGCTCCAGATAGCGGCGGCCGGTATCGGTCAATTTCGGGCGCCGGCCCGAGCGGTCGATCAGCGGCGTCCGCAGGAAATCCTCCAGGCGTTTCACTTGATGGCTGATCGCGGATTCGGTAAGGCCCAGGCTGTCAGCCGCATCGCGGTAGCGATCATGCGTGGCAGCAGCAAGAAACGCCCGCAGGGCTGCGAACGGAGGCAAGGTCATCTGAGGTTTCGCCATCTCCCGAGCTTGTCTCAGTCTTGAATAAAATTCAAGGCCGGGCAAACCCTGCCCCGGGTCCGAGCGGCCGTGTGCCCGCTCCCGGCGCCCGGACCCAATGTCTTGACTCTAACATCTTGACATTCATTTAAGCGTTCGCTTAATAATATATTTCACCAGTAACTTAAATGGAGGAGTTCGATATGCTTGAACGCACGCATTCTCGCTGGCACGCGGTCGTCCCGGCGGCGATCGTCGCTCTGGGGCTCGGGGCGTCAGGGCCCGCAGCGGCGGGCGACGCCGCCCTAAATACGGCGGTTCAGCGTTTTGCCAATCAGGTGATCAATGCCCGCGACGTCGGCGCGGTCGACCGGGTTTTCACCAAGGACTATCGCCAGCACACGCCCCAGGCGCGCAACCTGTCGGCCAAGGCATTCAAGGGCTTTGCCGCCGCCATGTTCAAGGCCTTCCCCGATGTCCGCGCGAGCTATACGCCGCTGGTTGCCAGGGGTGACAAGATCGCCGTGATCGGTGCGGTCAGCGGCACCCACAAGGGCGCGTTCTTCGGCATGAAGCCCACCGGCCGGAAAATCAAATGGACCGAGATGCACGTTTTCCGGATCAGGAACGGCCGCATCGCCGAACACTGGGTCCAGGCAGACATGTTCGGCATCGTCCAGCAGATCCGCGCGCCTGCCAAAAAGAAATAGGCCCACTGGGCCTGGGACGTTGGGGCGCTGGCTTCCGCAATCCGGCGCCCCGAGCGCTCGCACTTGACATTTTAGCAGTTCCTAAAATAATGCGCGCATGCCGACCTATACAAACCCCACTCCGGACCCGCCGAGTCGCGACCGCGTCTTTCACGCCGTCGCCGATCCCAACCGCCGGCGGATCCTGGAAATCCTGCGCGAGGGCGAGCGCACAGCCGGGCAGATCGTCGAACGCTTCGATGTGAGTTTCGCCGCGGTCTCCCAGCATCTCAAGATCCTGCTGGAGAGCGGGCTGGTATCGCGCCGTGTCGACGGCCGCTACCGGGTCTACGCGATGCGGCCGGAGGCCATCAAGACGGTGCACGATTGGAGCGAGGGCTTCCGCGACTTCTGGGAAGGCCGCATCGATCGTCTGGCCAAATTGCTGGATGAGGAGCCGTGAGCCTCGACATTCGCCTGGAGCGCCGGATCGCCCATCCAATCGATAAGGTCTGGCGGGTGCTGGTCTCGCCCGACCGGATGGCCGACTGGCTGATGGCGAATGATTTCGCCCCCCATGTCGGCCACCGCTTTCGGCTGACTGGCGAGCCGATGCCGGGCTGGCGCGGCTGGGCCGACTGCGAAGTCCTGGAGCTCGACCCGCCGACGCGCATGGTCTGGGCCTGGTGGGCGAACGACGAGACGCACGAAACCCGCGTTACCTTCGAGCTGACCCGTGAGGCGGCCGCAACCCGCCTCGTCCTTATCCATCGCGGCGATGAGACGCCGATCATTGCCGAGCTGCTGGCCGGCGGCTGGCCGGGCAAGCTGCCGGCGCTGGAGGCGCTGCTCGACCGGATCGACTGATCCCGCGCATCGCACCGCGACGTTCAGCACCCTCCCCCTTGCCGTGCGGGACCGATATGATCGGACCTCGGCCATGAGGAATACCGGACACGCGGGATCAGGAGGACGAGCGCCATGCAGCTGAAAGACGAAGTCGCCGTCGTCACCGGCGCCGCGCAGGGGATCGGCTTTGCCATCGCCGAGCGCTTCGCCAAGGAGGGCGCCAAGATCGTGCTCTCGGATATCGAAGCGGGCAAGGGCAAGGAAGCCGCCGACCGCATCGCGCTGGCCGGCGGCGACACGCGTTTCGTTGCCTGCGACGTCGGCGATGCCGGCCAGGTAACGGCGCTGGTCGGAGACACGGTGCGCGAATACGGCCGCCTCGATGTGATGGTCTCCAACGCCGGCACCATCCACACCGCCGAATTCCTCGATCTGGAGGAACGTAATTTCGACAAGGTGCTGCGCACGAACCTGAAAGGCGCATTTCTTACCGGCCAGGCAGCGGCGCGGCAGATGGTGGCGCAAGGCGGCGGCGGGGCGATCATCAACATGTCGTCGGTGAACGCCGTCCTCGCGATCCCCAATCAGGTCCCCTACAACGTCTCCAAGGGCGGCATCAATCAGCTCACCCATGTGATGGCGCTGGCGCTGGCGCCGCACAGCATCCGGGTCAACGCAATCGGGCCCGGGACGATCGCGACCGAGATGGCGCAGGTCGTGATGGAGGACGAGGCGGCGCGCAAGAAGATCATGTCGCGCACCCCGATGGGCCGCCTGGGCGAGCCGGGCGAAGTCGCCGCGGTGGCGGTGTTCCTGGCAAGCGCGGAGGCGAGCTACATCACCGGCCAAGTGATCTACTGCGACGGCGGCCGCCTGCCGCTCAACTACACGGTGCCGGTGGACTGAGCGCTGTCCGGCGCCGCAACCGCTACGTCGGGCAAGGACGGGCGCGCCTTCTGGTTATAATGCCACAGCGCGAAGGCGATGACGATCGAGAGAGCGCCGCCGACGATCACCGAAAACGGCCAGGCGCGCAGATGCTCGAACCAATGCGTATAGAAGTGGATCGAGGCGAAGACGACGACGGCGTTGACCAATCCGCGCTGATTGCGCGGGCGTGATGGCGTTGTCAGCTTCCAGCTTGGCGATGTCGACGAGATGTTCCATGACGCACTCCTGGAATGCATTCCGCTGCCGGCGCCGTCCGCTAGGGCAAAATCCGAAAAGGTTTACGCAGACACTCCCTCCCCCCTTGAGGGGGAGGGAGATCGTGGTCAGCGAACGATTCCAACTAAACGGATCATGCTCTAAGGCCGCGAATCGCAGGCCGCGCACATCAGTGGATCGCCCATCGGTCTGGATTTATCCTTTGCCGCGCTTCGGCGCCGCACCCGGGCGGTTGCGATGCAATACCTGCCGCCGCACCGTCACGGCATGGTGTCCGAAAGGCAGCTACTCCTGCACGGCCTAGGCCCCCCTGCCCGTCCGGCTGAGCTCCGCAATGAGCAATGTGCGCTAGACGTCTGACTTTTCTTCGCTTTTCGCGTCTTCGCCGGCTTCTTCTGTGGCCTCGACTTCCGGGGCGGCCGGCTTGGGCTTGAAAAGCAGGTTCGGATCGAGCACTGGGTTGTCGGGACCGTCATCGGCAGCCGCCGTGTCGGGCGCGCGCTCCGGCGTCTTGAACAGATTGGCAGCCGTGGGCGCGGGGCCCCTCGGGGCCGGCTCGGGCTCGGGCGCCGGTTCTGGCTCTGCATGCGGGGCGCCCATTATTTGGCCGGCGGGCACCGTCTCCTCAACCACGATCCCGGACTTGCGCGCGTCGCGCGCGGCTTCCTTTGCCCGGCGGGTGGCGCGCTGGCGCGCCTTCTGCACCGCCTCGTCAAGCTCGCCGCGCGCACATAAGCCCAAATCGACCGGATCGCGCGGCCGGATGTTGGGGGCATTCCAGTGGGTCCGCTCACGAATCGCCGTGATCGTCGGCTTGGTGGTCCCGAGCAGCTTGCCGATCTGGGCGTCGGATAGCTCCGGAAAAGTGCGCAGCAGCCAGGCGATGCCGTCGGGCTTGTCCTGGCGCTTGGAGACCGACGTGTAGCGCGCACCCTTGGAGCGGGACGTCGGCAGCGGCATATTGGACTTGAGCAATTGCAGCTTGGCGTTGTCGTCCTTCTCGCAGCGCGCGATCTCCTCGGCCGTCAACTGGTCGCTGGCGATCGGGTCGTACCCCGCCATGCCGCTCGCCACCTCGCCGTCGGCGATCGCCTGCACTTCCAGCGGATGCAGCCCGCAGAACGCGGCAACCTGATCGAAGGTCAGCGTGGTGTTGTCGACCAGCCAGACGGCCGTCGCCTTCGGCATCATCGGAAGGGTGCTCATAAGATCTGTCCTCTTGGGGGCTATGTCCGCTTGGGTCTTTGTCCGCACAGGTCTAGGTCTGCTGGGGGACTATGTCGTTGATTGCGTATCGAAAAAACCAATGGAAATCCCCGTGCCGGCCATTTGACTGGCCGGCCCCGACTGCTTCATCGATCAAAGCTGCGGGAGTGGGCAGCGCCTGCTATCAGGCACTGTGCCAGAGAAGATGACCCCGCTAGCCGGCGACTTCAAGCGCGATCTTGCCAATATGCGCGCTCGTTTCCATCAGCGCATGGGCCTCGGCGGCCTCTTTCAGCGCGAAGGTCTTGTACATCACCGGGCGCACCTTGCCCGCCTCGATCAACGGCCAGACGTGCTCACGCAAGCTCGCCGCGATGGCGCCCTTGTCGGCGATGCTGCGCGGTCGCAAGGTCGAGCCGGTCACCGTCAGGCGCCGCACCATGATCTGGGCGAGGTTCACTTTGGACTCCGCCCCCGTCATCACCGCGATCTGGACGAGCCGGCCTTCCACGGCGAGCGCAGCGATATTACGCTCGAAGTAATCGGCGCCGACCATGTCGATCAGCAGGTTGACGCCGGCGCCGTCGGTCATCTCCTTCACCACCTCGACGAAATCTTCCTCGCGGTAGTTGATCGCGCGCGCGGCACCCAGATCGGTGCAGGCCTTGCACTTTTCAGCGCTGCCCGCGGTGGCGATCACCCGGCCGCCGAAGGCCGCGCCCAATTGTATCGCCGTGGTGCCAATGCCCGACGAGCCGCCATGCACCAGCATGGTCTCACCCGCCTGCAGGCCGCCGCGATCGAAGACATTGGTCCAGACCGTGAAAAAGGTTTCCGGCAGGCAGGCTGCCTCGACCATCGAGAGCCCCTTGGGCACGGGCAGGCATTGCGGCACCGGCGCGGGGCAGTACTCCGCATAGCCGCCGCCCGAAACCAGCGCGCATACCGCATCGCCCACCTTCCACTCGCCGGCTTGCGTGCCGGTCGCGACCACGGTGCCGGCGATCTCCAGCCCCGGAATGTCGGAGGCGCCCGGCGGCGGCGGATAGCGGCCCTGGCGCTGGACCACGTCGGGCCGGTTGACCCCGGCCGCTGCGACCTTGATCAGCACTTCGCCCGCCGCGGGGGCCGCGACCGGCCGTGTCCCTGGCACCAGCGCCTCGGGCCCGCCGGGCTCGGGGATCTCGATCGCGGTCATGGTCTCGGGAAGCGCTTCGGCCATGTAACCTCTCGAATGTTTGAAACTTCGGACAGCGCCGAATGGTGGAAAAACAAGGCGCTGGTCTAGTATCTTAGCCTCGCCGATGCAAGACAACCAACGCAGGCGAACCGAGGGGAGCGGAATCATGGCCTTCGAACTCGACGAATTGGAGCCGCAGAGCCAACCGAATAAGCCGACCGACATCTCCGGCTGGTCCGCCGAGGATCTCAAGGCGTATATCGAGGCGCTGAAGGCCGAGATTGCCCGCGCCGAGGCCGTGATCGCCGCCCGCAAGGGCCAGATCTCCGACGCCGAGCAGATCTTCAAGAAGTAGTCGGAGCGGAGGTGGCGCGGCTGCCCTCATGCTTCGACAGGCTCAGCATGAGGAAATTTACGAGATCCCAAACACAAGCCTCATCCTGAGCTTGTCGAAGGGTGAGGCGTCGGTGCCGCCACACAGCGCAGGCGCGCCCCTCTCCCGACCCGTGCGGGAGAGGGGCAACCGCTTGCAGAAGCCTCAGGCCGCGGCCAGGGCCTGATCGAGATCGGCGATGATGTCGTCGATATGCTCGATGCCCACCGACAGGCGTACATAGTTCTCGGTGATGCCGGTCGCGTTCTTTTCTTCGTCGGAAAGCTGCGAATGCGTGGTGGTCCAGGGGTGGATCGCCAGGCTGCGCGCATCGCCGATATTGGCGACGTGGTAGTGCATCTTCAGCGCATCGATGAATTTGGCGCCGGCCGCCGCGCCGCCTTCGATATCGAAACCGACCAATGCCCCGTAACCGCCCTTGAGGTAGGTATCGGCCCGGCGCTTCTGCTCGCCCTCCTGGAGGCCCGGGAAGTGGACCTTGTTGACCTTTTTATGGTCCTTGATCCAATTTGCCACCGCCTCGGCGTTCTGGCAGTGCCGCTCCATGCGCAGCGACAACGTCTCCAGCCCCTGGATGAAGTTGAAGGCGTTCTGCGGGCTGATCGCCGCGCCGATATCGCGCAACAGATCGACGCGCATGCGCAGGATATAGGCGATCGGACCCAGAGGTTTCACCGCCTCGGTCCAGACCGCGCCGTGATAGCTGGGATCGGGCGTGTTGAGTGCGGGCTGGCGCTCCTTGTGGGCTTCCCAGTCGAACTGGCCGCTATCGATGACCGCGCCACCGATCGAGGTGCCGTGCCCGCCGATATACTTGGTCATCGAATAGACGTTGATCGCCGCGCCGTGATCGAACGGCCGGCAGATCAGCGGCGTTGCAGTGTTGTCCATGATCAGGGGAATGCCGAACTCCCGGCCGATCGCCGCCACCTCGGAAATCGGAAACACGTGCAGCTTGGGGTTCGGAAGCGTCTCGGCGTAATAGGCCCGGGTGCGGTCGTCGGTTGCCCGGCGGAAGGCCTCGGGATCGGCGGGATCGACGAAGCGGCATTCGATGCCCTGCTGCTTCAGCGTGTTCGCAAACAGGTTCCAGGTGCCGCCGTAAAGGTCCGTCGAGCTGACGACATTGTCGCCGCTCCAGGCGAGGTTGAAGAGCGAGAAGTGCGAGGCGGCCTGCCCCGAGGCGAGCGCCAGCGCCGCCGCGCCGCCATCCATCGCCGTCAGTCGCTGCTCGAGCGCGTCCTGGGTCGGGTTCATGATGCGCGTATAGATGAAGCCCAGCTCCTCGAGCGCGAACAGCCGCGCGGCATGTCCCGCATCCTGGAACTGATAGCTGGTGGTCTGGTGGATCGGCACCGCGACCGACCCCGTCGTTGGATCAGCCCGGTGGCCGGCGTGCAGCAACAAGGTTTCCGGATGTTTGCTTTCCACAGTCATGTCGTCCTCCTCCGCTCGATGTTCGTGTCGTCACTGATGATTAAACTCAGACACCGGACCGGCATGCCGGTCCGGGCCCGTTTGGACCGATCTCGGTATCGCGTATCTGGTATTGAGGCGATGCTGGCCGCCGCCGCCGATCCCCGACCGTTCCTCTGCCCGGCGCGATACTAGCGTGGTACGCTATGACTTGCACGGGCCATCTATGGAGCCAGGCGGCAGGCGCTCAGAGCACGGCGTGACGCGCGCGCGCGCCGCGTTCGATGGCGGCGCCGGCCAGGCGGTCGATCTTCAAACGGTCGCGCAGGATCGCCAGCAACCGCGCTTCCTCGGGCTTGACCGAGCCGTCGGCAGCCGCAACGTCGCAGGCAATGGCGTAAGCGGTTTCGTGCAGCTTGCCGGGGAGCAAGCCCTCGATCACCTGCAGCGCCTTGTCGAGCCCCTCATCGTCGTCGAGGATCTCCGCGCAATCGCCCGCCACCGTTGGCAGCGTGTCGGCGTCGTAGTCGCGGAAGATCGGCAGATAGTTCACCACCTCGCCGATGCTACGGAGCTCGGCGTCGCTCATCGCGCCGTCGGCGGCGGAAACCAGCACCATCGTGTAGATGAGCGCCGTGTGGTGATCGAGCATGTGCCGCTCCCCGGAAAGACATAGGCCTGTGGCCCGTTCCCGTTGGTTTCGGAAGATCGGGAGACGGCCTCGGACCCGGGGGACTTAGGCGCTGCAGCCGGAACCGTCAAGTCGAACGCGGCGTTTGGCCGCCGGCCAGAAAGCTCCGCACCGCCTCGACCGCCTCCGCCAGCCCGACACGTTCGATCGCCACGCCTTCAGGAAAGGCGCTCGCCAGGCGCGAGGGCAACCGGTTGTCGAGCATCACGAAGACGCCGCGATCGTCGGCGCGGCGCGTGAGGCGGCCGTAGGCCTGTTTCAGCCGCAGACGCACCAGCATGTCGTCATAGGCATTGCCGCCGAACGCCGCGCGCCGCGCCTTGTGGAGGATCGTCGGCCGCGGCCAGGGCACGCGGTCGAAGACGATGAGGCGGAGCGAGCGGCCCGGCACATCAACCCCGTCGCGCACGGCGTCGGTGCCGAGAAGACAGGCGTCGGTCTCGGCGCGGAAGATGTCGATCAGCGTGGACACGTCGAGCCCGTCGACATGCTGGGCGTAGAGCGGCAGGCCGGCGGCCTCCAGCGGCCCGGCAAGCGCCTTGTGGACCGCCCGCAGGCGCGAGATCGCGGTGAAAAGGCCCAGCGCGCCGCCGCCGGACGCCAGCATGAGCTCGCGGTAGGCGGCGGCGATCCGCTCCATCGTCTCGCGCCCGACATCGTTCACGACGATCACCCTTGTCAGCGCGGGATAGTCGAAGGGCGAGGGAACCGCGGCACGGATCGCCGGCGCCGGCAAGTGACGCGCGCCGGTCATCGTCTCCGCCGCCGCCCAGTCGGCCTCCTCGTCGCCCGAACCGTCGCGCAAGGTGGCCGAAGTGACGACGATACCGTGCGCCTGGGCCGCCACGATCTCCGCGAAGGGCCGCGTGGGATCGATGAAGTGGCGATGCTGTCCGATATCGGCGTCGCGGCCGGCGAGGCGCTCGACCGAGAACCAATCGACGACGCCCTCCCCTGCCTCCTTGCTTTCATCATCCTTTGCCAGGGCCTGCAGCATGGCCCGCCAACCCGCGATCTGGACCTCCGTGCGGCGCTTGAGGCCGCGCGCCATGGCGTCGAGGCGATTGCGGGTGCCGGTGTCGAGGGCGTCGGCCTCATCGTCGAGCCGGGCTGCGAGCCGTTCGGCGAGCTTGCCCAGCGGCACCATCAGATCGGCCAGCGCGGCATCGAGCGCCGCGGCGGTGTCGACTAAACCCTCGAGCGCCGGCAAGGTTTCCGTTTCGATGCCGTAGGCGCTTTCGGGCCCGCGCGCCCGGGCATAGACTTGGCGGCGCACCAGCGCAAAATAACGCTCGGCCGTCCCCGCCGGCTGCTCGGCGGTGAGCCGCGCGATCCAGCCTTCTCCCGGCAGTTCGGCCGCCGCGCTCACAGCGGCATCGATGGCCTCGACGGCAGCCGTATCGCCAGCGGCAAGATCACCGAGCCGTGCCTGCAGGCCGCGGGCCCGGCTACGGCCGCCGCGCCCGCGTGCTTCGGCCCCCCGGATCCAGCGCCTCAGATCAGCGGTCTCCTGGCCTGTCAGATGGCCCGAAAAAGCAGCATCGGCCGCGTTGAACACATGGTGGCCCTCGTCGAAGACATAGCGCGTTGGGAGATACCGGTCGTCGCCGCCGAGGGCTGCCTGGATCATCACCAGCGCGTGGTTGGCGACCACGATCTCAGCCCGCCGGGCGCGCCGGACGCCGTGTTCGATAAAGCAGCGCGTGTAGTGCTGGCAGGCCGAATAGATGCATTCGCCGCGCCGGTCGGCGAGCGAGGCCGCGCGGCCGCGGCCGACGAGATCGGCGAGCCAGCCCGAAAAATCGCCGCCGATCAGCGCCCCGTCGCGGGTCGCCGCCGCCCAGCGCGCCACGAGGCCGACCGGCACGGCGTCCTGGGCCCGTAGCCGCGCCGCGCCTGCCGCCTCCTCGTAGTTCAGCAGACAGAGATAGTTCTCGCGTCCCTTGCGCACCACCGCCTTGCGTGCTTTTTCCGCCGGATCGGGGTAGAGCCGGTCGAGCTCCTGGTCGATCTGGTGCTGGAGGTTGCGCGTGAACGTACTGATCCAGACCGCCCCGCCGTTCTTCTCCGCCCAGACGCTCGCCGGTGCGATGTAGCCGAGCGTCTTGCCGACCCCGGTGCCGGCATCGGCGAGCACCACATGCGGCACGCCGGCCTGCTGGCGCGGCAGAAAGGCGGCCGAGACCGCCGAAGCATAGTCGGCCTGCTGGGGCCGCGCTTCGGCCCGGCTGCCCAAAAGCTGCGCCAGGCGCGCGCGGGCCTCGACCGGCTCGACGGGCTTGTTGCCGGGCGGCGGCTCGGGCGCGCGTTCGGCCCATTCGGGCAGCCCGCGCCAGATCTCGATCCCGGCGTTCTTTTTCCTGCCCGGTTCCGGGCCGATCGCGCGCAGTACCAGCTCGCCCCAGCGCCAGCCACCCAGCGCCATCGTCTCGGCGATCGCGATAAGTCCTGGATCGCTGCGGGGATCGGTGCGCGCCACCGCGGCCAGCAGGGCCTCGGCAACGGCGAGCAGAAGGTCCAGCTCACCCGGTTCTGACGCATGGCCGGGCGATGTGGCAAGGTCGAGCGCCCCAATATCCAGAGCGTGGGCGATCCCGCGCGGCGTCGGCACGCAGAACCCCGCCGGACGCACGAAGGCGAAGAGCTCGAGCACGTCATAGGCCGCGATACCCTGCAGGCCAAGCCGCCGCGCCGCCGCCGGCGCATGACAGATCAGCGGGGCCGCGCCGCCGCGCAACCGCCGCGCCGCCTCGCCATGGCTGAAGCTCTCGGCCGTTCCGTCGGGGTTGCGCCACGCCGCCGCCGCCGGACCCACAACCAGGGCCGAAAGCGCGCCAAGATCAGGCACGGGCGATGCTTTGCGGGCGGGATCCATCTGGCCGCGGAGTATAGGGCCCGCGGGGCCTATCGGCCACGCCGCCGATGCGATGGGAAATTTACCCACTTCGTGGGCTAATACGAGGGAAAACGGGAAGAAAGCCGGAATAATCCGTGGCCCAGGGCGCCGCGCTAAGAACACAGTCGTATGGAAGTATGGAGGGGATGGCGCTGCGCCCCGGGCCGTAGAACTCTCACGGGGATTTGCGACGCAGTGGAAATGGTCTATGACGGCGGTCAGCTTGGCGATAGTCGGGGAAGCAGTGCGCGGCAGCAAGCGGCCCGACGAGGTGCAGCTTATCCAGCGTCTCGTGCGGGGCGAACAGGGAGCCTGGGACGGTTTCGTCGAACGGTTCTCATCCGTGATCTATGGCGCGGTGGTGAAAACGCTGAGGCGCTCTGGACGCGATCTAGAGGAATCCTCCGATGTGGCGCAGGACGTTTTCGTGCGTCTGTGCAACAAGGACTTCCGCCTGCTGCGCCAGTACGATCCGACGCGTTCGGCGCTGACGACCTGGCTCACGATCATCTCGACCTCGACGACGATCGACCATCTGCGGCGCCAGAAGCCGACGACGGCGCTCGATGAGGTGTCCGAGGACGTCGGCGCCGTCGAACAGCAGCTGCGCTACAAGGTGCGAATACCCGGCGGGCTGCTGTCGCCGCGCCAGAGCCTGATCCTGAAGCTGCTCTACGACAAGGACATGGACGTGGCCGAGATCGCCGAGGTTCTCGACATCGACCCGCAGACCGTGCGCAGCACGCACCACAAGGCGCTGATCAAGCTGCGCGGGCACTTCAAGAAAAGCGACTTCTAACCCGCCAGCCGCTGCATCGAAGACGGCTCGCGACGGAAAAGCGGAAGGATACAGGTTCAGCGAAGGTTCGGATTTAGCGAAGAGTTGACGTTAACAGGGGATTAGGGATGTGCGGGAGTGACGATCCGTACATTGGGCAAAGACAAGGTTGGAACCGATGACGGACGAACGAAAGACACAGCTTCGCGGCAGGGGGCTCTGGAAGAGCCTTCCCCGCGACCCGGTGGGACAGGCGCGGCCGGGCGGGCCGAGCGAGCCAAGCGACATCGATGGCTGGGACGCCAATCTGCTGGCGGCCCATCTCGATGGCAGGCTAAGTGCGCGCGAGCGCGAAATGCTCGAAGCCAAGCTCGACGATAATCCACTGCTGCTCGCGACACTGCTCGCGGCCCATGGCGGCGAGCGCGCCGAAACGGGCCCGCCACCGGAGCTGATCGATGCCGCCAAGGCGATCGGCCGTGGAAGCGCAGACAACGGCGGAGGCAGCGTTCGCATGATGCGCAGTCCCGCCAACGAGAACCAGCGCGGCCGCATCGCCTGGCTCGAATGGGCGGCCGCGGCGGCGGCGATCGTGGTAGTGAGCGCAATCGGCTTCGAGCTCGGCAGCGATAGCGGCCGCGGCGGCAAGACGATGGAGGTTGCCGCCAAGAAGAGCGAAACGCTCGACTTCGACCTCGAGGGCAACTTCTTCTCCACCAGCTTCACACTCGACGAGGCCGACGATGCGTTCAACGGTGACGGACGATGAGCGGCGCACCGATCCGCGCCTTCTCGTGGCGCGCCTTGCCATGGGTGTTGTTCACGATCTCATTGGCGCTCAACGTCTTCTTCGTCGGCGGGCATTTTTATTCTCAAACGCTGGGTGGTCCGGCAGCCGGCAACATGGCCGGCCGGCAGGCCGGCGCCGCCAAGCCAACGCCCAAACCCGCCCGCCCCACCGTCGAAGCGATCGGCCTCGACGTCGCCCAGCGCGGCCAGTTCCGCGACATGCGCACGCGCATCCGATCCCGCGGCAAGCAGTTTCGCGAGGGTAGCCGCGACAATGTCGCGCGCCTGTGGGCCGAACTTGAAAAGGCTAAGCCCAGCAAGCGTGTGATCGACCGGAACCTGCGCAAGCTCGCGGACAACAGCTATGCCTATCAGCGGCGCGCCGCCGCGCATGCAATCGCCTTCATGGCCGGCCTCGATGCCAACCAGAAGGCGCGCTTCCTGGAGATTGCCAAGGGCCGCGGCTTCCTTGGTGCCGGCCTGCTGCGCGAGCGCCCGAGGGAAAGCAACTAGGACCTACGCGCTTCACCACGGTAGTCGGCGTTCTGCGGCGTCATTTCGAGTGAGCGTCAGCGAGGGAGAAATCTAGCTGCAACCGGCGCGCCGTCCGGCCAGATTTTTCCGCTCGGTTGCTTTTGCTCCCCTGGTCGAAATGACGGGTCAGCGGGCGCGATGCGTCCTCTAGCCGCGGAAGAGATCGCGCTTCGGTCAAGCAGGCCGTGCCCGATTCCATTTTGCCTCGCAATGCGTTAGGGTCCGCGCCTGATCTTCCCGCCGACCAGCGACCGGACCAAAACCCTCATGCCTGCCGAACCTGCCGCAGACCTCGCGGACGACGTACGCGATCTTGCCATGGCCGCAAAGGCCTGGCCCTTCGACGAGGCGCGCAAGCTGCTTGCCCGCGTTGGTGACGCTACGCCCGAAAAGGGCTACGTGCTGTTCGAGACCGGCTACGGCCCCTCGGGCCTGCCCCATATCGGCACCTTCGCCGAGGTCGTGCGCACGACCATGGTGCGCCAGGCGTTTCAGCGGATTTCCGACATACCGACCAGGCTCTTCGCTTTCTCCGACGACATGGACGGGTTTCGCAAGGTGCCCGACAACGTGCCCAACAAGGCGCTGCTGGCCGAGCACCTCGGCAAGCCGCTCACGGCCGTGCCCGATCCCTTCGAGACCCATGAGAGTTTCGGCGCCCACAACAATGCGCGGCTGAAGGGTTTCCTCGACAGCTTCGGCTTCGACTACGAGTTCCTGTCCTCGACCGAGTGCTACAAGGCCGGCCGCTTCGATGCGACGCTCTTGAAGGTGCTCGAGGTCTACGAGAAGGTCCGCAACGTCATCCTGCCCACACTGGGCCCCGACCGCCGCAAGACCTATTCGCCCTTCCTGCCCCTCTGCCCCGAGACCGGCCGCGTGCTTCAGGTTCCGGTGACCGGCCAGAACCTCGACAAGGGCACCATCACCTATGAGGACGAAGCCGGCAAATCCGTCGAGGTGCCGGTAACCGGCGGGCATTGCAAACTGCAGTGGAAAGCCGACTGGGCGATGCGCTGGGCCGCGCTCGAGGTCGATTACGAGATGTCGGGCAAGGACCTCATCGACAGCGTGCGCCTGTCCGGTCAGATCACCAAGGTCCTGGGCGGCCGCCCGCCGGAGGGCTTTACCTACGAGCTCTTCCTCGACGAACAGGGCGAGAAGATCTCAAAGTCCCGGGGCAACGGGCTGACCGTGGAAGAATGGCTCGACTACGCACCGCAAGAGTCTTTGTCGCTCTACATGTTCGGCCAGCCGCGCCGTGCGAAGCGCCTCTATTTCGACGTCATCCCCAAGCATGTCGACGACTATCTGGCGCATGTCGCCAAGTATCCCGAGCAAAGCCCGGCCGAGCAGCTCGAAAACCCGGCCTGGCACATTCATAACGGCGCGCCGCCAGCGCATGTGCCCTCGCTTGGTTTCGCACTGCTGCTCAATCTCACCAGCGTCGCCAATGCCGAGGATGCCAGCGTGCTCTGGGGTTTCATCTCCAACTATGTGCCTGGCGCGAACCCAGAGAACGAGCCGATGCTGGCGCGGCTCATCGAGCACGCGCTGGCCTATTACCGCGACTTCGTGAAGCCCACCAGGCAGTACCGCCCGCCCAGCGAGCTGGAGCGCGCAGCCATGACCGATCTGGCCGAAACGCTCGCCGGTATGCCCGACGACGCCGACGCCGAGACCATCCAGACCGCGGTTTATGAGATCGGTAAGCGCCACCCGTTCGAGAAGCTGCGCGACTGGTTCCGGGCGCTCTATGAGGTCCTGCTCGGCCAATCCCAGGGGCCCCGCTTCGGCTCCTTCGCGGCCATCTACGGGCTCGCCGAGACCCGCACCCTCATCGACCGGGCGCTCGCCGGGGAAGATCTGGCGGTCAGCCAATAGGTCTGATTTTCCCTGGACTTCTGCGGTTTCTTGTTGATTTCAGGCACCCTCCATCACTGCGACACCGTGCCGCATCCCGGTTTATTGTGCACTGCACAATTAATCCTTGACGCTGACCACGGCTGCGCTATATTTCCAATCATGTTGCAGTGCAGCATAACTTTTACAGAACGTAACCGGCGCACCGCGCCGGGTATCAGGAGAGCCCAAAGATGAACCAGTTCGTCAACGAAGACGCCTTCAAGGCGGGTACCGCCGCGATGGAAAAAGGCTACGAGCAGTTTGTTGAGATGACCAAAGCCCAGGTCGAGAAGATGTTCCCGGCCGCCGCCAAGAATTTGGACGAGCTTGCCGCCTTCAACAAGGCCGGCTACGAGGCCGCTTCGAAGGCCAGCCAGGCCGCCGCCAAGGTGTTCGAGACGCTCGGCAAGACCGTCGCCACCTACAACCAGGAAAATTTCCAGGCCGGTGTCGAGGGTGCCCAGGCGCTGTTCGCCTGCAAGACCTTCCAGGACGTCGTCGAGCTGCAGGGCAAGCAAGCTCAGGCCGGCTTCGATACGGCCCTGGCCCAGACCGCCAAGGTCGGTGAGCTGACCACCAAGGCCGCGAGCGAGGCGCTCGAGCCCGTCAACGTCCAGGTCACCAAGGCCTTCAAGGCCTTCACCAAGACGGCGAAGTCGGCTTCGGCGGCCTAACCGCCCCGACTAGTAACCGGCTTAATCGGCGCCCGGGGACCGTTCATGGTTCCCGGGCGTTTTGTTTACGGGTAAGGCCGCGTGACGCCCGGCGGTCAGACATCGCGCGTCAGCCATCCTTCGAGGCTCGCTGACGCCCGAGCCTCGAAGGATGGCCAGCACCACTGCCTTCGCAGCGGAACTTTCGATATTTGGGACCGTTGGAACCGGTGAAATTAAGCCGGGCGGCCGTTCGTCGACGCGTAATCCATGTAGAGCGAGAGCGCCTTCTTGGCGACCGGGCCGGCTTGCAGGTCGCGGTCCTCGAGCTTGAGCACCGGCGAGACCTTGGCGTAGTTGCCCGAGGAGAATATCTCGTCGGCGTCCATGACCTCGTCGAAGGTCACGTTCTTTTCCACGACCTCGTGGCCGTCATCGCGCAGAAGCTGAATGATGCGCCGCCGGGTCACGCCGTTCAGGAAAGTGCCGTTGAGTTGCGGTGTGAAGACGCCCCCGTCCTTGACATAGAACAGATTGGCGGTGGCGAACTCGGCGACATTGCCGTTCTGATCGCGCACCACGGCATTGTCGTAGCCGCGGCCGGCCGCCTCGCGCAGCGCCCGCGCCGAGTTGGGATAGAGACAGCCCGCCTTGGCGTCCGTGGGAGCTGCTTCCGGCGTCGGCCGGCGATAGCTGGACAGGCAGGCCTTGAAGCCCGGCGCATCGGGCATCGGCGAGTCGGTAAGCACCATCGTAAAGCGCGTGCTTTCGGGCGTCGGCGCCACGAACCCCTCTTCGGCCCACATCATCGGGCGCACGTAAAGTACTGCGTCAGCGGGAAATTTCTTGATGCCCTCCCAGGCGATCGCGGCCATCTCTTCGGCCGTGACCGGCGGCCGCAGATCGAACTTGAGCGCGGAATCGATGCAACGCTCGCAATGCATGTCGAGGTCCGGCGCCAGCCCCTTGATCGCCCGCGCGCCATCGAAAACCGCCGAGGCGAGCCAGGCGGCATGTGTCATCGAGCCCATCAGCGGCACATTGCCCTCTTGCCACTTGCCGTCGAGATAGGTGAGGCCGGAACTTGCAAAGGTGTCGTGTACGCCCATGGACAAAACCTACGAGTTGTCGTGGATATCGGCGGCAAGCGCCATCATTGACGCCAGCATAACGGGCTGTCCGGCAATATCCAATAACGGCGGCCATCCAGGACTGCCACTGCGCTCATCGGTCACACAAAATTTCGTGTCACGCGCGATTCTGCGCCGCGCATGTTGCCCGAAAAACCGGTCTACTGTTCGGCCCAGACGATCCGGTGCACCGCCGCCACCTCGTCGGCCATCAGCGTTCGATTTTCATCGTCGCCGCAGAGGCCCCCGATCTCAATTTGGTCGTCGGTCCGCCGGACCAATTCTCCAAAGATGAACTTGGCCGATGCCAGGCGCACCAAGACCCGGTCTCCGGCGCGTAGGTCCGCATGCGGGGCCGCGACCACCAACGCCCCGTCGCGCAGCACCGGGTGATACTCGTCTCCCTCGATGGCAATCGCATAAGCATCGAGGTCGCGCATGCCGGGGAACGCCATGTGATCCCAGGTATTGCCGTACGGCCCTCCGCTTTCGTCATAAGCCGAGGGGACCGCAGCCTTCGACTCGGTCGCAACCGGGATCGCGTGCGGGACCCGTCCACTCCCATTTTCTTGGACAAAGCCGACGAAATCGTCGAGCGTTGCGTCGACCGCTTCCAGCGCCTTGGCGACACTCTCGGTGCTCGGCCAGCGGCAGCGGCCGGAGGCCGTAACCCGCTTGGATTTGTTGAAGGTGGTTGGATCGAGACCCGCCTTGCGCGCAAGCCCCGATGCGGTAAGCCCATGCTGGCCGGCAAGCGTATCGATCGCCCGCCAGATATCAGCGTGTTTCAGCATGCAAGATCGGCCCCCCACAGACCATTGCTTCGAAATCACATACCCTTTTATGCCTAATAATCAGGCATTTAGGCAGTATGATGCGCAACTGCACCGCGATCAAGAATATAGTACGTGTACGGAGCAAGATTACGCATGCGTGGATTCTATACTGCCACTTTCAGTTGTATCTTGCCATTCATTCTTTACGTAGGTCGGGGGATAAGGATTGGATCACGCCTGCGGGGCGGCGTTCAGAAGGTTGTCTGCCCCAGGCGCCTGGAAAACCGGCCGCCTGCTTCGTTTTCGGGGTAATGGACATGCAAGGCAACCTGCCGCATCATCGGATGCAGTTTGGGGATGCCGGGCAGGCGTTCGCGCCTCAGCAACAGCATGCCGGGAGAGAGGGCCGACCATGACAAGCGCTGACGGACATGTGCTTTTAGTGGGCAGCCTGGGGCTGCCCGACGCCGAGGCGGCCTTTCGTTTGTTGGGCGAGCGTATCGGTGATCGCGCGACACGCTACCCCGACGGCGAGCCCGGCGAGCGTGGCTACTGGATCCGTTGGCAGAACGCGATCTTTGCCGGCCATGGCGATCTCGAGCTCATCGAGGCGCGCAGGATCGAAGGCTACAAGGACACCAAGACCCGGCCCCTTTACCGCCTGCGTGAGGGGATCGATGCAAAGGCGTTCAGGATCGACCGGCTGGGCTACGCCGACGCGGCGCTGGCCTCATGGGAGGTGTTCGCGCGCCTGCGCGCCGAAGGCGCGGTGCCGGCCGGTACGCGCTTTCAAGTCTGCCTGCCGAGCTGTGCCGCACTTTTGACCAGCTTCTTCCCTGGCGACCAGGCCGCCCTGATCGAGCCGGCGCTGGAGGGTGCGATGAAACGCGAAGTCGAGACGATGGCGGCGGCGATCCCTGCCGCCGACCTCGCCATCCAGTGGGATGTCGCCTACGAGATCGTCGCCCATGACGGCGCCCAGCCGCCGCTCCACTACGCCGATGCGCTTGGCGGCAGCGTCGAGCGGCTGGTGCGCCAGATCGGCTGGGTGCCGGCGGGCGTCGAGGCAGGCGTTCATCTCTGCTACGGCGATCCGGGCCACAAGCATATCGTCGAGCCCGCCGACCTTGGCACCTGCGTTGCCTTTGCCAACGGCATTGCCGCGCAGGCGACGCGGGCAGTGAACTGGATCCACATGCCCGTACCGCGCGGCCGCAGCGACGACGCATATTTTGCGCCGCTAGAGGGCCTCAAGCTGCGCCCGGAGACCGAGCTCTATATCGGCTGCATCCACCACACCGACGGCGCCGAGGGCTCGCGGGCGCGGCTGGCGAGGGCCAAGCACCATGCCGAGGGCTTTGGCCTTGCCACCGAATGCGGCTTCGGCCGGCGCGACCCGGCCACGATCCCCGGCCTGCTCGACATTCACACGGAATTGTCCAGCGGATAGCGCATCATCCGATCGTGCGCACGCCGAGGCACGCCTCGACCGCTTAGTCGCGGCCTACTTGCATTTGTCGATCTGGAAGACTTTTCCGTTGTCCATGAATTCGATGCGCCGGTTTCTGCCCAGGTAAGCGATGAAGTTGGGGCCGCCCGCCACAGTCTTCCCGCTGATCACGTAACCATAGGGATGCTTTTGTACGCGCCTGACCCGATAGCGGACGGGCTTGCCGGCGCTGGACAATGTGAATGTCCTGGCCTTGTGATCGAACACCGCAACATAGGTCCGAACCGCATTTTTGCAGGTCATCCGCGACTGTGCCGCGACGGCAATCGAGGGCACCAGCAATACGGACAGCACGATTGGGAACGTTTTGAGCATGGCTCCCCTCAGACGGAGAGTTAAGACTGCGGCGCCGTTCGAACCGGTTCCGCGCCGGGAATTCTGATCACACCGATCGGACAGGCGCAATCTTCGTGAACGGCCCTCGGGGCGATTACGGCACCGTGGCGATGATCTTGCCGAAGACGTCGCGGGTCTTCAGGCGTTCCAGCGCGATCGCGAAGTCGGGCAACGCGATCTCGGTGTCGATCACCGGCGTGATGCCGGCGGCCATCTTGTCGAGCGCGTCGCGAATGTTCTGCAAAGTAAAACCGAACGAGCCGAAGATGCGGATCTGCTGCTGGAAGATCTGGTAGAGGTTGGTTTGCGCCTGGATGCCGGTTGTCGACCCGCAGGTGACGAGCCGGCCGCCGCGGGACAGGGACAGCAGGCTGCCGGCCCAGGTGGCGGCGCCGACATGCTCGAAGACCACATCGACGCCTTTCTTGTCGGTGAGGCGCCGGGCGCGGCTTTCGAAGCGCTCTTCGGAATAGTTGATCACATGGTCGGCGCCGAGCGCCATGGCCTTTTCCACCTTGGCCTCGCTGCCGACCGTGGTGATGACGGTGGCGCCGATGGCCTTGGCCATCTTGATCGCGGTCGAGCCGATGCCGCTGCCGCCGGCCTGGACGAGGATGGTTTCGCCCGGCTGCAGCTTGGCATTGTCGAACAGCATGTGCTGGACCGTGGCGAAGGTCGTGGTGGCGCAGGCCGCATGCTTGAGCGCCACCCCCGCAGGCACCTTGATCGCGCGCACTTCCGGCACCGTGACCCATTGCGCCGCGATGCCGTCGACATGGAACCCCATGATCCCCGCAATGTCCTCGCAGAGGTTCTCCTGGCCGGCCTTACAGCGCTTGCATGCGCCGCAGAAGATGCCGGGATAGAGCACCACCGGATCGCCGGGCTTGAGGCCGGTCACGTCGGGCCCCACCGCATCGACCTCGCCCGAGCCTTCGACAGCGACGGTGATCGGGAAAGGCTGGCGCTGGGCGAAGGCCATGCCGCGGAAGCCGAAGAGATCGATGTGGTTGAGGCTGACGACGCGCATGCGCACGAGCACCTGGTCGCCTTGCGGCGGCGGCGGCTTTGCGATCTCGTCAAGCTGGACCGCGCCCCCTTCTTGCTGGAGGCGCAGCGCCTGCATCATCTCGGTCATCGCTGGACGCCCAGGCTCGCGGACAGCCCGCCATCGACGGCGATGTCGGCGCCGGTGACGTAGGCCGCATCCGGCGACAGCAGGAACGAGACCACGCCGCCGATATCCGCCGGCTGGGCATAGCGCTGCAGCGGGATCTGCTTTTCCAGCTTCTCGCGGAAATCGGCATAGGGCGCCAGCATGTCGGTATCGACATAGCCGGGCGAGACGAAGTTGACGGTCACGTTGCGCCGGCCGATTTCGGTCGCCACGGTCTTGGTGTAGCCCAGCAGCGCGGCCTTGGTCGCGGCATAGGTCGCATTGCCGGCATTGCCGCGCAGCGCGGTCACCGAGCCGATAAAGACGATGCGGCCCTCGCGCGCGCGCATCATGCCGCGCAGCATCGATCGCACGATGCGTACCGCCGACCAGAAATTGACCTGCATCGCCGGCGTCGCGGCATCGACATCGATCATCGCGGCGAGGTTGTCGTAAGAGAGCCCGGCATTGTGGACGAAGCCGTAATAGCCGCCCTCCTCCTCGATTTCCTTGGCAAAGGCATTGACCGCGTCGCGGTCCGACATGTCGCAGCCGGCGATGCGGAGCTTGGCGTCCTTGACCTCGCCTTTGATCGTCTCGATCAGCTCCTCGGCGGGCGCTTTGGAGGTGTTGTAGGTAAACACGACCTCGTGGCCGTCCGCGGCGAGGCGGCGGACGATGCCGGCGCCAATGCCCCGCGCACCGCCGGTAACGAGGACTTTTCCCACCATCAATCGGCCCCGCGGGAAAAGACCAGCGAGACGTTCTGACCGCCGAAACCGAAGGAGTTGGAGAGCGCAAAATCGGGCGCGGACTTGCGTGCCTCATTGGGCACCACGTCGAGCGGCAGGTTGGGGTCGGGCACCTCGTAGTTGATGGTCGGCGGCAGCATGCCGTCGACCAGCGTCATCACGCTGAAGCTTGCCTCGACGGCGCCTGCCGCCGTCAGCGTGTGGCCGATCATCGACTTGTTGGAACTGACCGCGAGCCCTTTCTCGGCATGCCTGCCGAACACTTTCTGGATGCCCATGCACTCCATCTTGTCGTTCTCCGGCGTGCTGGTGCCATGGGCATTGATATAGCCGACATCCTCCGGCGCGATGCCGGCGTCGTCGATAGCGCCCTGCATCGAGCGGTTGATCGCCTTGCCGTCCGGGTTCGAACGGGTGCGGTGGAAGGTGTCGGCCGCCTCGCCGCAGCCGCGCACGTAAGCCAGGATCGTGGCCCCGCGCGCTTTCGCAAGATCGGGGTCTTCGAGCACCAGCGCCGCGCCGCCTTCCGCCATCACGAAGCCGTCGCGGTTCTTGGAGAAGGGCTTGGAGGCCGCTTGCGGCGGATCGTTCTTGGTGGAGAGCGCCGACAGCAGCGAGAAGCGGATCAGCGCCTCTTCCTGGATCGAGCCGTCGGTGCCGATAGCGAGTGCCGCCGGGTGCGAGCCGCGCCGGATCGCCTCGACGCCGAGCTGGATCGCCGAGGCGCCGGAGGCGCAGGCCGTCGTCAGCGTGATGGGCGAGCCTTGGGTTCTGTATTTCCGCGCCAGCACGCCGGCAAGGTGGCCGAAGGTAAAGTCGCGATGCGCCTGGCTCAGGTCCTCATTAGGCCGGAAGGTCGCGTCGGCCATCGTGTAGGGGCTGGTCGGCCCCGCGGCCAATTTGTGGCAGAGCTCGTGGCGCGTCTGCCAGTCGTGCTCCAGCGGCGGGGCGGCGAGGAAGAGTTCGCCGGGGAATTCGTCTTCTTCGTCCAGCCAGCCGGCCTGCGCCATTGCTTCCGCCGCGGCGCCATCGGCCAGGGCGCGGCTCAGCGCCGGCGGGGTCGGCCGGTCGAGGTCGAGAAAATCGACCGAGCCCGCGATCGTCGTGCGCAAACCCTCGGTTGGGAAGCGCGTGATCGCGTGAATGCCCGAGGTGCCGGCAAGCAGTTTGCACCAGTTTTCTTCAACCCCCTGGCCGAGCGGCGTGATCACCCCTATTCCCGTGATCGCGATTGGCTTGCCACCGGTTCTGCCGTTGCCCTTACCCATCGATTGCCTCCAGGAGGGCCATGCCCTCGCCCTGCAGATAGCCCCACCCAGTTATTAATACCTGATCCACCTCCGCCGCCCCAACGCGCGCCTCGATCGGGGCTTCGGGCGACAGCGGCGGGAACACCGCGCGCCGCGCCAGGCAGTCGATGGCAAGGACCGCGTTGGCGATAAAGGAGCTCTCCAGCGAGTGGCCGATGGCGCGTCCCGTGCCGCGCACCGCAAGCTCCGGCCCCTCGGCGGCAATGTTTTCCAAAAAGACCTGCTCCTCATGGGTGATCGGCCCGGAGCCGCAGGCGCCGCTGATGACCGCCAGCGCGCCATTGGCGTGCTTTTTCGATAACGCGCCGCCGCGCAGATTGGCCGACAAAACCGCCCATTGCCCCTCGGCAAGCCTTGCCGCCGCGCCCTCGCTGCGGTCGGACAGACCGCTCAAGACGCCAGAGAGCTTGGCCACCGGCGTCGCCCCACGTGCCTCGGCATGCTCGCGCGCCTCCAGCACCAGGAAGGCTCCGGCGCTGCCGAAGGCGACGCCGTCCCTGGGCCGGTCCCAGAGGTTGTCGACCGGTTGGTTGAGCACATAGCCGCCGGCATGGGTCATGTGGATGATGTCGGGCCGGGCGGCATTGAAGGCCGCGCCCACAAGAAACAGATCGCCCTGGCCCGCGAGAATTTTCTCGTAGGCGATACGCATCGAATCGACGCCCGCCGCCTCTTCGCCCATGAACGTCCGGCTGGAGCCGGCGACACCGTGGACGATCGAGATATTGCCGGCGAAGAGATTAGGAAGCTGGGCCAGGAAAAGCGTCGGCCGGAGTTCGTTGGAGAGCTGCTCGTTGAGGTAGACGCCGCGATCCTCGGCCTTGGCGAGATTCTCCAGAATATTGTGATCGAGCTCCCAATCGCGCTCGCCGCCGCCCGAGGCCACCACCATATGCGTGCGCAGCAGCAGCTCTTCGTTTCCCTTGACCCCGGCCGCCTCCAGCGCCAGCCCGGCCGCATAGCAGCCGTAATGCATGAGCGGACCCATGGTGCGCTGGTCGCCGGGCCGCGGGATCTGGCTGTCGATGTCGTATTCGCCGATCGGATAGACGGAAAACGGCGTGTAGCTCTCGGTATCGATCGCCGCGGCGAGGGCGGCCGGATCGCCCAACTTCGGCCACCACTCATCGGGACGCTCGCCAAGCGGCGAGAGCAGGCCGGTGCCGGTTACCCAGACCTCGCGCGTCACGATTGGCGCTCACTGAAAACGCCAGGGCGTCTTGACATCCCACGGCACCAGCCCGCTCCCGCGCAAGTGGACAGAAAATTACGCCATTGCTTCGGCAAGACCGACTTCCTCGGCACGCTCGCGCACGCGCGCGCGCAACCCCTCGGTCGGGAACGGCATGATGCGGAAGCGGAGTTCAGCGCCGGCAATGGATTTGTCCTCGCGAAAGATTTCGCCCCTGGTGACGGCGTAGCCCGATCCCTGGTGAACCAGCGCGCCGGTGACCCTCAGCTTTTCACCCGGCACGACGAAGGTCCGCAGCTTCGCCGATTCGATCTGGATCAGAAAGGGCAACCGGTTGAACTCTTCCAGCGCTAGCAACATGAAGCCGGAGGTTTGCGCCATGCTCTCGACGAGCAGCACGCCCGGCAAGATCGGATGATCGGGAAAATGCCCTTCGAAGATCGTCGAATTTTCCGGCACCTCGGCCAGGCATTCGATCAGACCCGCCTGCGTGTCCAGCTTGCCTACCCGGTCGACGAGCTGGAAATATTCGAGCTGCATGGGGACCCAGGTCCGCCCGGCACTCAGGCCTTGGCGGCGATCAGCTCTTCGATCTTAGCCACCAGATTGCTCATGACGAAGAATTCGTCAGCCGAGGCGCGCCCGTCGTTGACGTCCTCCATCCACTGCTCGACCGGCATTTTGACGCCGAAACGCTTGTCGATCGCGAATGTGATATCGAGGAAGTCGAGGCTGTCGATACCCAGATCGTTGATCGTATGCGACTGCAGGGTGATCTTGTCGCGCTCGATCGAACTTGTCTCGGCGATGATGTCGGCAACCGCGTCGAAGGTATTCTCCGTGGTCGTGATGTCGGGCATTGAACGTCCGGTCCTTACCGTGCCTGAGGGCGTCAAAATCGGGCGTTGTTGTGGGACATGCACCACGGCATGTCAATGCTGCGCTGCGGCATGCCCCGCCGAACCCGATGCCAAGCGCGTATTGTAGTTCGTGGACCCGGCCGGCTCAACCGGTACGGCTGCGCTCTACTGACGCAATGAATGCGCCGAACTGACGCAATGAATGCACCGACATTGTGACGGCGTGGCTTTGTCATTCCGGCGCATCCCTTGGCCAACGGCGGTGCACCCACATCCATTGCTCGGGGCTCTCGCGGATCCAGCGCTCGTAGGTCGCGTTCACCTGGCCCAGGATCTCCGCGACATCCGCGTTGTGGTCGCCGCTGTCGGGGATAGCAAGCCGCGGCTCGATGGTAACGCGAAAATTCACCCCATCGAGACGCCGCACCCAGGCGCCGTGCACCGGACAACGGTATTGCAGCGCCAGCTTGGCAACCATCGGCGCCGTCATCGCCGGCCGGCCGAAAAACGGCACGGCGACACCCTGGTTGTGTTTCTGGTCGGCGAGCAGGCCCAGCAGGCCGCCGCGCTCCAGCGTGCTGCGCGACAGAACCGCCCCCAGCACGCCCTTGGGTACCAATCCCCCGTGATCGCCGCGCATCTCGATCAGCAGCTTATCGACGTATGGGTTGTTCGGCCGACGGAAGATCGCATCGACATTCATGCCGAGGATATTGCCGAAGAGCGGCAAGATCTCCCAATTGCCGAGATGACCGGAGAAAATAATGTGCGGGCCGGGCTCAAAATAGAGCGTCAAGGCCTGCTCCACGCCGGCGATCTCGATGCGCTTGCCCCTGATTGTGATCGGCTCGCCGCGCTCGGCCGCCCGCATTATATTGCCGAAGCCCCGCTCGGCGATTCGATCGAAAAGGTCCTCCTCCCAGAGCTTGCGCAAATGGGGATACTCAAATCCCGTGCGCCCGAGATTGTTCCACATGCCGCGGATAATGGCGCGCCGGTCGGTTTCGCTTTTTTCCGGAAAGACCATGGCCAGGTTCGCCGCCGCCCGGCCCGAGACCCGGACGTGCGGGCCGATCATCCGGCCCAGCCAACCGCCAAGCGCGGAGGCCGCGCGAACCGGCAACAGGCGAATCAGGAATACGAACGCATACGCGCACGCCCCTTCGAGCGCGTATCGGAGCCGCCGCCCGCGGGCTGATCGAGACGCCATGGAACCGGTCCTTCACCCAAGCGGCCAAGCCGCTGGACGAGGCCCTAGCCTATTTTCCGCCGGCGTGGAAGCGGCACCCACCCGCGCGCACCCGCAGAACCGCCCCAATCTGCACTGTCCGCACCCTCGCCGACCGGCGGCACGACCAATGTAAACATATGCATGTAGGCCCGGCTTGTGCATGCCGACCCGGCGCATGCATGTCGATCCGGGCTCGGACCGCTTGGCGGCTCGATCCGCGGACGCGAACGCGGCGGGCGCCGAACGGGAATATGCCGCCAACGACGACGAAAATTCGGCGAACAACCTAAAAATTTATACAATATCCCGTTGATTTCCGGGCGCTTGCGACGCCCCATTAACTCGTTCTTCAGATTGCACAGGCTAGGGTTTGGACGCATCAAACGCGGCCTGCGCATCAATTTTCAAACCCGCTTTAGTGCCCAAGGCAAGGGATCGGCATGTATTTTCCTGAGAGTTTCGCCCAGGCGATCGCTCATAGTGATTCGGCAATGAAGCGGATGCGCGAGATCGAGCTGCCGCCGACGCCGAACAATTACACTATTTGGTATGTTTATCATTCCGGCAGCGCGCCTGGACTGAAGCGCGACATCGACAAGCTGGTCGACAGCAACCTGAGGATCACCAAGGAGCTTACGAACGAGCTCTACGACCGCTATTTCGGCATCGTCAGCGAAGGCGAGACGATCCGTGAGACCGGCCAGTCGCTGGAACGCGCGATCGAGCGCTTGATGGGCTTCTTGCAGGAAGCCGGCGCCGACAACGCCGAATATGGCGAGGCGCTGCAGAACTTCACCGGCCAGCTTGCTGGTGACACCAGCGCCGCCGAGGTCCGCTCGATTGTGGGCGCGATCCTGAATGAAACCAAAAAAATGTCGGAACGGCAGGAGATGCTGCAGACCGAGCTGACCGCCTCGACAAAGGAGATCTCCGAGCTGCGCGAAACCATCGACGAGGCCCGCCACGAGGCGCTCACCGATTCGTTGACAGGACTTGCCAACCGCAAAGCATTCGACGAAGCAATCAGCGCCTTGTCGATCGAGGCCGAGCAGGAAGAGAGCTCGCTGAGCCTACTGATGCTCGACATCGATCACTTCAAGCGCTTCAACGACACCTACGGCCACCAGCTTGGCGACCAGGTGCTGCGGCTGGTAGCGCGTACCTTCACCGAGAGCATTAAGGGCCGCGACATGGCGGCGCGTTATGGCGGCGAGGAGTTTGCGATCCTGCTGCCGAACACCCAATTGAAGGACGCGGTGAAGCTTGGCGATCACATCCGCGACACGGTGTCGAAGAAACGCATTGTCAACCGGCAGACCGGCCAGTCACTCGGACTGATCACACTGTCGGCCGGCGTCTCAGCCCATCGCGCAGGTGAGCCAACGGCGAACCTTATTCAGCGGGCCGACGAGGCGCTCTACTCCGCCAAGCGCAGCGGACGCAATCGTGTGGCGCACGAGAACCAGCTCAGCGCCCACGCTGCCGCGTAGGGCCGCACACGCTTTTCCCTGGCGGCGCCTTGCCCTGGCGATTTTCCTAGTTCAGTTGATGTGAGACGCGGCAAGCCTCGCCCGTTCGGCCGGCATCACCACTGGATCTGCTCGACACCTTCGAAAGTGACGGTTGAACCGTCGGACACGATAATCGTGCCCTCGGCGTCCTGTGACAGGGTAATTGCTCCGCTGGTCGCACCCTGGATCGAGCCCGAAGTCAGGGTCAGCGTCCAGTCGCCGGTGAGGTAGTCGCCGGTAACACCTTCGAGCTGGATCGTATCGGTCCAGCCGCCGACAAGGCCGCCCTGGACGGTGTCGTCGCCGTCGCCGGTGCCGAACAGGAAGACGTCGTCGCCGGCACCGCCGATCAGGAGATCGCTGCCGGCGTCGCCCGACAGCGTATCGTTGCCGTCGCCGCCGGTCAGCGTGTCATCGCCCAACCCGCCGGACAGTGTGTTGTCGCCGGTATCGCCGGTGAGCGCATCATCGTAGTTGGAGCCCATCAGGTTTTCCACGTTGGAGATCGTGTCACCCGCAGCGTCGCCGCCCGACGCGGTGCCGGCGCCCAGATTGACCGTCACTGCCGCTGTGGAGCCGACATACGATACCGTGTCGATGCTATTGCCGCCGTCGATCACATCCGAGCCCAGGCCACCTTCGATGACGTTATCATCGGCATTGCCGGTCAACGTGTCGTCCCAATCGGAGCCGATAAGGTTCTCGATATTGGTCAGTACGTCGCCCTGGGCATCGCCGCCCGTCCCGGTGCCGCTCGCCAGGCTGACATTGACCGCCAACGTCGAGGCCGCATAGGAGGCGGTATCGCTGTCGCCAGCACCATCAAGCGTGTCCGCGCCGGCGGCGCCCACCAGTATATTGGCGCCCGCATCACCGGTCAGATCGTCGGCGTTGGCCGAGCCGATAATGTTTTCGAAGTTGGAGATCGTATCACTGGCCGCGTCGCCGCCGCTAGCGGTCCCGGCGCCAAGATCGACGGTTACGCCGGCCGCCGACGCTGCGTAGGACAGTGTGTCGATCCCCACACCGCCATCGAGCGTGTCGCCGCCTGCCCCGCCCTCGATGATGTCGTAACCGCCGCCGCCGGTGATCGTGTCTGCGCCCGTCCCGCCGATGAAGCTGTCGTTGCCGACGCCACCGGTCATGGTGTTCGCTCCCGCCGCCAGCACATCGACGGTTACGGTCTGCGTGCTGACCGCTCCGCTTGCATCGGTGGCCGAGTAAACAAAGCTGTCGCTTCCGGTGTAGCTGGCGTTTGGAATGTAGGTGTAGCTGCCATCGGCGTTTACTGTGACCGATCCGTTGGACGCTCCAGTGCTCAATGCATAGGTGAGCGAACCCTGTGCTGCGTCGGCGTCGGTCGCATAGAGCTGACCGGTGATCGTGGTGTCGACCTCCATCGAGGCCATGCCTGCTTCAGCCAGCGGCGCGTCATTGACAGCATTTACAGTGACGACGATCGTGTCGGTGGTGGTGCTAGTGGCGCCGCCCGTATCGGTCGCCGTCGCCGTTATTGTCAGGGGCACGTCGCCGTCGCTGTCGGGCGCGGGATCGAAGGTGAGACCGGCAAGCTGGGCGGCGGTCAGCGTCCAGACGCCGCCGCCCTGATCGGTGCCGGCCGATAGGCCGGCCCCCGTCGGCACGCCCTCGATGGTGATCGCCAGCGTCTCCGATCCGTCGGTGTCGGTCAGCGTCGAGGCGATCGTCAACGGGATGCCAGCCTCGATATCGACGACAACGGGCTCGGAGGCGAGGTCCTCCGTGGCCACGAGCGAAACGTTGTCGAAATAGATCTGCGTGTCCTCGGATGCAGCAGTCTTCTTATTGTTGAAGCCGCCCAGGGTTAGCGTGTGATTGCCCGTTGAGAGCGCGCCGATATCGATGACAACGGTTTGCCAGCCGCTGTCATAGTCACTGCCGCCGTTGCCGTCGCCATAGACCTGGAGGACGTAGTCGTTACCGCCGGTGCCAATGAGCGTACTGTCAATCGACGCCAGCACCTCGCTGTACTCGTCGGGCTCGTAGCCCGCATTCATGACCATTCGGTATGAAAAGGTGAGCGTGCCCGTGGCGTTCGGCGCGACGGTGAATGTCTGCGACCAGCCGCCGGACATATTGGTTATAGAGCCGCCACCGCCCCCGACATCAACCAGAAGCCCGCCGCCTGTCTCGCCGAAACCACCGCCATAGGAGCCGTCGGCAAAGTCCGGCTCGCTGGTTGAGCGGAAGGTGTCGTCGGAATAGGTGAAACCGTCGGCGCTCGCGTCAAAGCCGGTGTTGATGAGCGTGTTCGGGCCATTGACCGTGACGGTGACCGGGACGTCGGCGCTGGAGCCCGAGGGCGGCGTTATCATCAGCCCGGGCAGGTTCTCCGGTGCCACGGCCCAGGTGCCGTCGCCGTTGTCAGTTCCGCTATTCAGCGCCGCGCCGGCCGGCATGCCGGAGACGATCACGGTGGTCCCGGCAACCGCCGCATCGAGTGTCGGCTGGGTGACCGTCACCGCCTCGGCACGATCCTCGTTGCCGGACACGGCACTGGTTACGGTCAGCGTCGGCGCGTCGGCCACCGCATCGACCGTCACATTGATAGTGTCGACGGTCGTCGCAGTGTCCGAACCGTCGGTCGAGGTGGCCGTGACCGTCAGCGTGAAGTCGGCATCGCTGTCATCGGCCGGGTCGATGGTGAGGCCGGCAAGCTGGGCCGGCGTCAGCGTCCAGACGCCGCCACCCTGATCGGTACCGGCACTCAGCGTCGCGCCCGACGGCACGCCGGCGATGGTAATCGCCAGGGTCTCAGAACCGTCCGTGTCGGTCAGCGCCGAGGCGATGGTCAGCGGAATGCCGGCCTCGATGTCAGCGGTCACGGCTTCCGAGACGATCTGGCCGGTCGTCGTCAGCGAGACATCGTCGAAATAGACCTGCGTGTCCTCGTCGTCGAAAGTCTTGAGGTTGTTGTAGCCGCCCAGCGTCAGCGTATGGTTGCCCGCGGAAAGCGAGCCGAGGTCGATGGTAACGGTGCGCCAGCCGCCGTCGTAGTCGGCATCGCCGCCACCATCGCCGTCAACGTGCAGGATGTAGTCGGTGCCCCCCGTGCCCATCAGCGTGCCATCGATCGCGGCGAGCACTTCGCCGTACTCATTCGATTCGTACTCGCCGCTCATTGTCATGCGGTAGGAAAATGTCAGCGTGCCCGTTGCGTTTGCGGGAACATTGAAGGTCTGCGACCAACCGCCGGACATGCCGTTGATATCGACACCGTCGATGCCGCCCAGATCGACCTGGATGCCGCCGCCCGTCTCGCCGGCGCTGCCGCCATAGGCGCCGTCAGCGTAGCCGGGTTCGGAGGTTCCGCGGAAGGTGTCGTCGGCATAGCTGAAGCCGTCGGCGTCGGAATCGAAGCCCGTCTCGATCAGCATCGTCGGCCCGTTTACGGTAACGGTGAGCGGAATATCGGCGCTCGAGCCCGACGGGGGCGTGACCATCAGGCCCGGCAGATCTGCCGGATCCACGGTCCAGGTCCCATCGCCGTTGTCGACGCCGTTGTTGAGTGCGGCGCCTGCCGGCATGCCGGAGACGATCACGGTCGTGCCCGCGACCGCCGCGTCGAGGGTCGGCTGGGAGACGGTCACGTCGACGGCGCGATCCTCATTGCCGGTGACGTCGCTGGTGACGGTCAAGGTCGGCGCATCGGCCACCGCGTCGACGGTGACGTCGATGGTATCGACGGTATCGGCGGTGTCCGCTCCATCGGTCGCGGTCGCGGTCACGGTGAGGGTGAAATCGACATCGCTGTCGGAAGGCGGGGTGATGGTGAGCCCGGCAAGCTGGGCCGGGGTCAGGGTCCAGACGCCGCCGCCCTGATCGCTGCCGGCCGAAAGGCTGGCGCCCGCAGGCACCCCGGAAACAGTAACTGCCAGCGTCTCCGAACCGTCGGTGTCGGTGAGCGCCGGGTTGATGGTGAGCGCAATCGCCGTGTCTTCGTTGCCGGTTACGTCGCTGGTGACGGTGAGCGTCGGTGCGTCGGCGACCGGATCGACGGTGACGTCGATGGTATCGACCGTGGTCGCGGTATCGCCGCCGTCGGTCTCGGTCGCGGTCGAGGTCACGGTGAGGGTGAAGTCGACGTCCGAATCAGCCGGCGGTGTGATGGTGAGGCCGGCGAGCTGGGCCGGGGTCAGGGTCCAGACGCCGCCGCCCTGGTCGCTGCCGGCCGAAAGGCTGGCCCCAGCGGGCACCCCGGAAACAGTAACTGCCAGCGTCTCCGAACCGTCCGTATCCGTCAGCGCCGAGGCGATCGAAAGCGCGATCGCGGTATCCTCGTTGCCGGTCACGTCGGCGACCGTCAGCGTCGGCGCATCGGCCACCGCGTCGACGGTCACGGTCATCGTATCGACCGTGGTCGCAGTATCGCCGCCATCGGTCTCGGTCGCCGTGGCAGTCACTGTCAGCGTGAAGTCGACATCGCTGTCCGCCGGCGGGGTGACCGTCAAGCCCGCGACCTGGGCGCCGGTCAGGGTCCAGGTGCCGCCGCCCTGGTCGGTGCCGGCCGAGAGGCTGGCCCCGGCAGGCACGCCTTCGACGGTGACCGATAGGCTCTCCGAGCCGTCCGTGTCGGTGAGCGCGGCGAAGGTGACGGGGATCGCCGTGTCCTCGTTGCCGGTCACGTCGCCCGTTATTGTCGGTGCATCGGCCACAGCATCGACGGTGACGTCGATGGTATCGACGGTATCGGCGGTGTCCGCTCCATCGGTCGAGGTCGCGGTCACGGTCAGTGTAAAGTCGACGTCGCTGTCGGCCGGCGGGG
>Ga0307380_10000600_pt1 | contig 55168 bp, 44 predicted proteins | sample UN3MG_FD_202239 | JGI IMG/M metagenome (GOLD analysis project Ga0307380, IMG submission 202239) | Soil microbial communities from Risofladan, Vaasa, Finland - UN-3 | ecosystem: Environmental > Terrestrial > Soil > Coastal area > Acid sulfate soil | place: Finland: Risofladan, Vaasa | collected... | reverse complement strand
ACAAGATCAGGGCCAAGATCGACGAGGCATTAAAACCTCAATCGCACGCAATTACCGGCATTAAGGTCACAATCTCGGTAGAATCAGAGCTGAAACCCGCCGCCTCCGGCAACGTGTTGGGCCTGATCGAGGGCAGCGATCCCGAGCTCAAGAATGAAGTGATCGTTATCGGCGGCCACCTCGACCACCTCGGCATGACTGAAGACGGCTACGTATTCAACGGCGCCGACGACAACGCATCCGGTTCCGCAGGGGTCATGGAAGCCGCCCAGGCGTTCGCGCTGAATCCTGTGAAGCCGAAGCGCTCAATACTATTCGCTTGCTGGACCGGCGAGGAGAAAGGGCTGTACGGCAGCCGCTATTTCGTAGAGTTTCCATCCATCGACAAGAAAATCATCGCGTGCCTGAATATGGACATGATTAGCCGCGACTGGGATCCCGAGCGGTTGAAAATGATGGCTCGCCGCATGGGCGGTGCATTTGCCGATGCGACGGACATCGACGCGGAGACTGCGAAGCGGGTCACGACCGCCTCGATGTCGGCCCAGTCGCCCGAGCTGCTGGAGAAGACAAACCGCTTGAACAAGGATCATGTCGGACTGATTTACTTTCCTCGCTCGAGCGTCAATCTCAGCGGCGGCAGCGATCACGCTCCCTTCCACGGAGCAAACATACCCGCGATATTCTTTTTCGCAGCGATGACAGAGGATTACCACCAGCCGGGCGATACCGCCGACAAAATGAATATTGAAAAAATGCGGGATATTATCAGGCTAGCTTATCTGACAGCTTTTGAGATCGCCAACCAGCCCGAAACGATAGGTTGGACCGAGGTGGCAGAAGAAGAAACGGCAATGCCTCCGCACTGAGAGAGAGACAGGAAAGGGCGGTGGAATGCCGCCCTTTTCTTTCCACCCTTCCTACAAGAGTTCGCCCACAGCTTCTGACACACCCGCAACAAAAGCATCCGAGACAACAGCGCTGCGGAGTGCTTCAAGGTCGGGACGCAAATAGCGGTCGCCTTCCAACGCCGTCACAGCCCGGCGCACGAGCCGGTACGCCTCAGCGGTTCCCTTCCCCAGCCGCTTGCCATCGCTGAATTCCAGTGCCTGAGCCGCAACCATGATCTCCACGGCGACAACCAGCTCGACATTTGTCACTATCTGCTCGGCGTTCCTCGCGGCAATGGTGCCCATGCTGTTATGGTCCTCTTGATTTGCAGAAGTCGGAATCGAATCGACGCTGTTGGGATGAGCAAGTCCCTTATTTTCGGAAACCAGCGCCGCAGCGAGGTAATGGGGAACCATCAAGCCGCTGTTGAGGCCGGGCGAAGGCGTGACGAACATCGGCAGATGCGGGTAGCTGCCGTCGACCATGCGGTTGATTCTCCGTTCCGAGATGCTGCCCAGCTCAGCCACTGCGATGCCGAGGAAATCACTTGCCAGGGCAACCGGCTGGCCGTGGAAATTCCCACCGGAGATCACGTCGTTTGAATCGGGGAAGATGAGCGGATTGTCAGTGACCGAATTAGCCTCAATCTCCAGCGTCCGGATTACGTAGTCTATAGCGTCTCTGGAGGCGCCGTGAACCTGCGGCATCGTCCGCAGGCTGTAGGCATCCTGCATGCGCTCGGGAATGCTGTCGACAAGTTTGCTGTCCGAGATCAGTTTTCGGATATTGGAGGCACTGATAATCTGCCCTTGATGAGGGCGATTGATATGCAGTCTTTCATCGAAAGCGTCGGAGCGGCCGCGGACGGCTTCGAGAGTGGCGGCGCCGGCGATGTCGGCCAGATCAGCCAGGCGGCGCGCTCTAACCGCTGCCAGAGCGGCTATTGCGGTCATGATCTGAGTGCCGTTGACCAGGGCAAGGCCTTCCTTGGCGGTGAGCCTGACGGGTTTCAGACCGGCGGCTGCGAGCGCTTCTGCGGCATCCATCTCCCTGCCGTCAAACCTGCATTCCCCCATCCCGATCATGCCCAGGACAATGTGCGAGAGGGGCGCGAGGTCGCCACTGGAGCCCACCGAACCCTGTGAAGGCACCAGTGGTATGACGTTGCGATTAAGCATCGCGATCAGAAGATCCAGCGTCTCCTGCCTGATTCCGGAATGCCCCGCCACCAGGCTAACTGCGCGCAACAGCATCGCCGCCCTGATCACTTCGTCCGTGAGCAACGGCCCCATTCCCGCCGCGTGGCTGATAATAAGATTGCGCTGCAGGTCGTCGATTTCCTCCGGCCGTATCGCCACGGCCGCGAGGACTCCGAAACCGGTAGTGACCCCATAAACGGGTTCGCCGCTTGCTATGTGCTCCTCCACGCAGGCACGGGCGGCGGCCACTCGTTCGCGTGCCGAATCGGAAAGCGCGACCGGTTCGCGGTCGATTGCGACCTTTATAATTTCCTGAAGATCTATAGGTTTATCGCCAAGCGTAAGTGTCATTCCTTGAGCTCCAGAGCGTCGAATTCCCTGGCGAAGGCGTTGAGATCGCTGCGGGTGCCGATGGCAAGAAGCGTCTCGCCTTCATTAATAATCGTGTCTCGTCCCGGATTGAAGTGCATCGTGCCGTCGTTCATCCCGATGGCGAGGATGATCAGGTTGTATCTCTGCCTAAGATCGGCATCCATGAGTGATTTACCGTTGTATAGGCAGTTCTGGCCAACCGTCACCTCGTCAACCGATATCTCGCCCTCTTCATAGGAGCGGGCGAGCACGTCGATGAAGTTGACGAAGCTGGGCCTGATGAAGCTCATCGCCAGGCGGAAGCCTCCAATGCGGTCGGGGTAGATGACCTTGTCGGCCCCTGCGCGCTCGAGTCGCTTTTTCGCTTCATCCTCATAAGCTCTGCAGTGGATTTTCAGCTTGGGATTTAATTCTCTTGCTGTCAGCACGATGAAAATATTCTGCGGATCTGGATGTGTAGCCGCGATCAGGCCCTTGGCGCACCCGACTCCGGCCAGTTCGAGCACCGTGTCGTCGGTGGCGTCACCCATGATGAAGAGGTGGCCGCTCTCCTCGAGGTCTTTCAGCCTCTCCTGATTCCTTTCTATAACCACGTATTTTTTTCCGTAGCTGCTCATCATTTTGGCGGTCATCTCGCCAACACGACCGTAGCCACAGATTATCACGTGGTCGCGAAGCGCCCTTATTCTCTTATCCAATTTACGCCTCCCGAGTATACGGCGTAGTTCTCCCTCAACGATTGCCTGGGCTACGGTGTAGAAGGTGAAAGAGATCAATCCGATACCCATGAAGATGAGCAGGACGGTCAGCGGCCTGCTGGCCGCAGTCAGTCCCTTCAACTCGCCGAAGCCGACGGTAGAGATGGTAATTACCGTCATATAAAAAGCGTCGAAGAAACCGACGTTGTTTTCGATGAAGTGATATCCGATCGTCCCCATGGCAAGGAGCACCACGAGGTAAATAAGCGCCAGACTGCTCTTGGAGATATAATCCAACGCCGCCAACCTCTGCCCTAGGCATCCGATAATAAATACGCCGTGCTCCCAGCGCAACATAATCGGTCTTTGGAGACAACGAAAGAATATGACTTGACAGCGCTGCGCGGCGGAGCTAAATTAGCATAGTAAGCGTTTACTTACTTAGGAATGTAAACATGGCAGCCAAGAGAATGAGTGGAGAACAGCGGAGGGAGCAGATCATCACCACCGCTGTCGATCTTTTCGCCAGGAAGGGTTTTTCCGACGTCACCACGCGCGAAATCGCAGCCGCCGCCGGCATCAACGAGGCCACGATCTACAAATATTTCAGCAGCAAGGAAGAGCTGTTCGACGCCGTCGTAACGCATTTCGGTAAAGTTATGCTCGGCAACTTCGAAAAGATCTGCCTCGACCAAGAGAGAGAAGTGGGCAAGGTCTACTCCGAGATCGCTGAGATAATAATTGGATTTCTCCGAAGCGACTCAAGGATTCTGCGCCTGATGCTTTACAGCGGCCTGCAGGAACACCGCTTTGCCGATAGTTTATTCAAACAAACCGGCGGCGAAATGCTCGACATGCTGCAGAATTACCTGCGCACGAAGCAGGAAGAGGGCGCCGTCAGGAAAGACCTGGACGTCACTTACGTTTCTCTCGCCATGATAGCCATGATCATTTATTACAACCTCGCCCGCATCCTGATTCTTAAGGAGTTTTTCAAGGATTTCGACGACAAGGCTTATGTCAGGACCATCGTCGACATCCTGCTTAATGGGATCTCAACAGAAACCACCGGAGAGAAGAAATGAAAAACAAGATCCTCAAGCGCGTCCGAGCAATAGTGATCTTGATAATCGCAATTTCGGTGATCTCATACGGAGCTTACTACTACTTCAATCTTAACAACACGCCCGAGGACCCGAACCTTCTGCTGACCAGCGGAGTGATCGAAGCGGTTGAGGTGAAGATAGGGACCAAGATCGGCGGCGAGATTACCGAGTTACTCGTTGAAGAGGGCGACCAGGTGGCCAAGGGCCAGGTAATTGCCCGCGTCGAATCGACGGAACTGCAGATACAACTCGAAGGCGTCCAGGCCGCCTTCGAGCGCTCCCAGGCCCTGCTCGAAGACCTCAAGCGCGGCCTCCGCCCGGAAGAAATAGAGCAGTTCGAGAAAATCGTCCAGCTCAAGGAAGCAAACCTCGAGCGGGCCAGTATCGATTACGACCGCAAGGCCAGGCTGGCCGAACAAAAGGCCGTCCCAATCCACGATGCGGACATAGCCCGCACGGTGAAGGAAGCCGCGCAGAAGGATCTCGAGACCGCCCAGGAGCAGGTCAGGATCGCAAAGTTGGGCAGCCGCCAGGACCAGATAACGGCCGCCCGTTGGGCGTTGCGTCAAGCCGAAACGCAGGTTGCCCAACTGCAAAAGAAAATCGCTGACACTGAGGTGATCTCGCCACTCTCCGGGCGCGTGAGCGTCAAGAACATGGAGCAGGGTGAAATCGCCCGGGCCGGCTCGACTATTGTCACTCTGGTGGATCTCGACCGGCCGTGGGTACGCGTTTTCGTACCCGAGCACAAACTCGGCCGAGTCAGGCTCGGGATGACCGCTGAGATTCTCTCCGACTCCTTCCCCGACAAGGTCTACAAAGGCATCATCCGCCACATCGCGACCGACGCCGAGTTCACCCCCAAGAACGTCCAGACGCAGGAGGAACGGGTCAAGCTCGTCTATGCCGTCAAGGTCTATGTCGACAATCCGAACCAGGAGTTGAAACCCGGCCAGCCGGTCGACGCCAGGATCCGCCTCGATCAATAGGAGCCGAATGTGCCTGCCATCGAAATCAAGGGCCTGCGGAAGAACTATGAAGAAGTCGAGGCTCTCAAAGGGATCGACCTGAGCGTCGAAGAGGGCGAAATTTTCGGCCTTGTCGGGCCCGATGGCGCCGGCAAAACAACAATGATCCGTCTGCTCTGCGGCATCCTGAGGCCCACTGCAGGGACGGCAAGCGTTTTCGGCGCGGACATCGTCAAGGATCCCGAAGCGGTCAAGCGCCACATCGGCTACATGAGCCAGCGCTTCAGCCTCTATGCTGATCTGACTGTCGGGGAGAACATGCGCTTCTTCGAGGAGCTTTACCGTGTCCCCAAGGGGGAGCGCGCGGAGCGGCGGCGGAAGCTACTCGAGTTCAGCAGGCTCGAGCCGTTCATCAGCCGCCGCGCCGGCAAGCTCAGCGGCGGCATGAAGCAGAAACTCGGCCTCAGCTGCGCTTTAACTCACAAACCCAAAGTGCTGTTTCTCGACGAGCCGACGACCGGCGTCGATCCGATCTCGCGTCGTGAGCTCTGGGGGTTGCTATATGACCTGTGGCATGACGGGATTACCATCTTCGTCTCCACGCCTTACATGGACGAGGCGGAGCGCTGCAACAGAATCGCATTCATCCGCGACGGCGGCATCATCACCATCGGCACACCCGACGAAGTGAAAAGCCACTACCCTTTCCAGATCGCAGAGATAGTCACCCCGCGGGCGCGGGAGCTTGCCGCGCAGCTCGAGGCTCGTGAAGAAGTCGCCGCCGTCCATCTCTACGGCGACAGGCTCCACGTTTCCATCGCCGACTTCGCGGACGGCGTAGCATCATTGGCTCCATTATTCGATGAGTTCGATATTGCCCCGGATTCGATCCGCAAGGTGGCCCCCACCCTGGAAAGCGTTTTCCTACAGCAAGCGGAGGCCGGCAGATGAACCATGCCGTCGTAGCTGAAAATCTCACTAAAAAAATCGGCGTTTTCACGGCTGTCGATCATGTCAGTTTCAGTGTTCCGGTCGGTGAGATATTCGGATTCCTTGGCTCGAACGGCGCAGGCAAGACGACGACAATCCGCATGCTGTGCGGCATCATCGAGCCCAGCGAGGGCAACGCCACCGTGTTGGGAATGGACGTCGTCCGCCGGCGCAACGATATCAAGCAACAGATCGGCTACATGAGCCAGAAGTTCTCCCTCTACAACGACCTAACCGTCAGGGAGAACCTGGAATTTTTTGCCGGCATGTACAGCAGCAAGGGTAAGCGCCGGGGGAGGATCAGAGAGGCAATTGAAGCAACCGGGCTGACGGATCGCGAAAAGACGGTAACCGGCTCCCTGCCGTTCGGGATCAAGCAGCGGTTGGCACTCGCCTCCGCGATGCTGCACCACCCGAAAATCCTCTTCCTCGACGAACCTACTGCGGGGGTCGACCCGCGTGGAAGGCGGGAGTTCTGGGATCTGATCCACCGAGTCGCCGCCGAGGGCGTGACGGTGTTCGTCACAACTCACTACATGGACGAGGCGGAGTACTGCCACCGGATCACGCTGATGCACCAGGGAAGGCTGCGCGCCGTCGGTTCGCCTGCAGAGATGAAGCGCGACATCATGAAAGGCGCGATGCTCGAGATCAATTCTGACAATCCAGCGAGAGCCCTCGGATTGTTGAAGGCGGCCGACATCGGCGAGACGGCCCTTTTCGCCAACAGAATCCACCTCAACGTCCGTGACGAGGAGTCGGGCCGCGAGAGAGCCGCCTCTGTCCTCTCGCGTGAAGGGATACAAATCTTCGCTATCGATCGAGTAGCACCTTCCCTTGAGGACGTCTTCATCAGCGTCCTCAGTGACGAAAGAGAGCAGCCATGAGGCTTATCTGGACGATCGCCAAGAAGGAGTTCATTCACATCCGCCGTGACCCGCGCACGATGGCTTTCATCGTCATCATGCCGATCATGATGCTGCTGCTTTGGGGCTTTGCCGTCAACTTCGATCTGAAGAACATCAGCCTGGCAGTCGTCGACTATGACAAATCCCCCGCCAGCCGTGAATTCCTGCAGACGTTCACCGCCGGCGGCTACTTCCGGATTACCGGCTACTACGATTCCATCGGGGAGATAGACGAAGTATTAGACCTGCGGACGGCACGAGTCGGTGTGGTGATACCGCCCGGATTCCAGCGCGACCTGGCCCGCGGCGAGACCGCCAGCATCCAGTTTCTGGTGGACGGCAGCGACGGCAACATGGCCAACATTGCCTACGGCTATATCACCGGCGCCTCGAACATCTACACGCTGAAGAAGTTCCGGCAACGGATGGTGGCGTCCGGATTCGAGCCGCCCAAGGTGTTGCCGAACGTCCAGGTCAAGAACCGCTATTGGTACAACCCGGAACTCAAGAGCAGCCACTTCATCGTGTCCGGCAGCATCGCAATCATCATGATGATGATCGGCGCCGTCGTCACCTCGCTGACGCTGGTCAATGAGAAGGAAAGCGGCACGATTGAGCAGTTAATTGTTTCGCCGATAAAGCCCTATCAGATGATTCTGGGGAAGGTGCTGCCGTTTGTCTTTCTCTCTTTCATCGCCTTGATCCTCGTGCTGATAACCGCGTATTGGACATTCGGCCTGGCGCTCAAAGGTAACATTTATGAATTGCTGTTGATGTCCCTGGTTTACCTCGTGGGCGTCCTGGGGATCGGCATCCTCGTATCGGCGATTGTCAGCGACATGTCGTCGGCAATGCTCCTTGCAATGCTCATCTCGATTCTGCCCTCCGTGTTCTTCTCGGGATTCGTGTTTCCGATCAGGAACATGCCGTTGCCGCTTCAGTGGCTGACCTACATCGTTCCGGCGCGATACTTCCTCTCCGTCTTGAGAGGCATCTACATGAAGGGAATCGGTGTGGAAATCCTCTGGATCGAGGGCTTGTTCCTCGCCGGCTTCGCTCTGCTGGTCTTCGGCTTCGCCGCCACCCGTTTCAAGAAAAGGCTCGATTGAAGATGATCAGAAGACTTTTTTCCATGCTGCGCAAGGAACTGATTCAGGTTTTCCGCAACCGGATCACTCTGGGAATGGTTTTCGTGGTGCCGATCGTGCAGTTGCTGCTCTTCGGATATGTTGCCATCCTCGACGTCACCGATATCCCCACTGCAGTTCTGGATCACAGCAAGAGCCCGCAGAGCCGCAGGCTCCTGAGCGACTTCGAGAACAGCGGTTACTTCACTTTCACACATTATATCCTGAGCGAGAAAGAGATCGGCCCGCTGCTGGACGGCGGCAAAGTCGAGCTGGCGATCGTAATCCCGCAAGATTTCGCCGAACGCGTGGTCAACGGCGAGCCGACCGAGGTCATGGGCGCCATAGACGGCTCCAATTCCAACAATGCCGTAACCATCGGTAATTATTTCATCGGGATAACAACGCGTTTCGCGATAAACGTAGCCGCCGCAACGGTCAACTCCGGTCTCGAAGAGCTGAGAATCCCCTTCGAGCCCAAGACCAGAGTTTTCTTCAACCCGACGATGGAGAGTATTTACTACCTGGTACCCGGCATCATTGCTGTGCTGCTGATTATGCTGCTCGTTCTGCTCTCGGCCATCAGCATCGTGCGCGAGCGGGAACAGGGCACATTCGAGCAGCTCACCGTCACGCCGATCCGCATCTGGGAGCTGGTTCTCGGCAAGACGCTGCCCTTCGTCGTGATCGGCTACGCGCTGGTCATGTTGATCACGGTTGCCGGCACGATGTGGTTCCACGTTCCTGTGCGCGGGAGCTTCGTCCTGCTGCTGTTATTGGCCGGCCTCTTTATGGTGTCGGCGCTGGGAATCGGGATGTTTGTCAGCTCGCTGGCACACACCCAGCAGCAGGCTATGATGCTGGCGATGTTCTTTATCCTGCCGCAGATTATCATCTCCGGATTCATCTTCCCGATCGAGAGTATGCCCGAGGCGATGCAGTGGCTGACATACATTGTCCCGGCACGGTATTTTCTCATCATGATCAGGGGAATCTTCCTCAAGGGTGTCGGATTCGAAGCTCTGATTCCGGAGACCATCAGTCTGGCCGTAATCTCGGTGGTTATTTTCTCGGTGGCGATATTCAGGTTCAGCCGCAGGCTGGAGATATAAGCTCTCCCGTCGCAGTTTCCTGCCCTAACAACGCACAAAAAAACCCGGCCATCCGGCCGGGTTTTTCTTACCAGCGTTTCCTACTACCGCCCATCCCTCCTGGACCGTTGGGATCGGGGCCGAGGTTGCCCGGGAAGCGGAATCCCTGGTTGGGATCATTGCGGTTGCTGTTGCCTCGTCCACCGCTGCCGCCCTGAGCTGTTCCCCTGGCGTCGCGACCGCCGCGGCGTCTGCTGCCGCTCTGGTCGGTCTGGCCGCTCTGGTCGGTCTGGCCGCTCTGGCCGCCTTGGCCACTCGGGCCGCTCTGGCCGCTCTGGCCGGGTCCGGAATGATCTCGGCTGCGGTTCCCGCGGTTGCGGTCGTCGCGCCTCGGGGGACGGCCGCCGCTGCTCCGCTGGGGGCCACTGGGCCTGCGGTCTCTCCGGTCTCCCTGACCACCTTGACCGCCCTGACCGCCGGCTCCACCCCTGTCGCCATCCTTATCGCTGAGCAGGGCCTTGCGGCTGAGGCGAACCTTGCCGTTGGCCTTGTCAATCTCGATAACCTTGACAGGGACTTCCTCACCGATCGACAGCTCATCGGATACCTGGTTGACCCGGTAATTGGCGATCTCCGAGATGTGCAGCAAGCCCTGCACGCTGGGCAGGATTTGCACGAAGGCGCCGAAATCGGTGATGCTGACCACCTTGCCGAGATAAGTCTTGTTGACCTCGGGCTCCTCGATGATCGACTCGATCATGCTTTTCGCCTTGTCGAGCGCCGCCATGTCGGGCGAGTAGATGAGCACGGTGCCGTCGTCTTCCACGTCGACTTCGGCTCCGCTCTCTTCGACGATACCGCGGATTGTGGCTCCGCCCTTGCCGATGATGTCGCGAATCTTCGACGGATCGATCTTAATCGTGACGATGCGCGGCGCGTAGGGGCTGAGCTCTTCTCTCGGCGTGTCGATCGTAGCGTCCATGATATCGAGGATGTGCAGCCGTGCCTGCTTCGCCTGTTCGAGTGCCCGTCGCAGAATCTCGGTGGTCACACCGGTGATCTTGATATCCATCTGCAGCGCGGTGATGCCGGTGCGCGTGCCGGCGACCTTGAAATCCATGTCGCCGTAATGATCTTCTTCCCCGGCGATGTCGGTCAGCACGATGAACTCGTCGCCTTCCTTCATCAAACCCATGGCCACTCCGGCCACGGCCGCACGCACGGGTACGCCGCAATCGAACAGCGATAGCGAGCCCCCGCATACAGTGGCCATCGACGACGAGCCGTTGGACTCGAGGATGTCGCTGACCAAGCGGATGGTGTAGGGGAATTCTTCCTCAGTCGGCAACACAGGAGCGAGCGCTCTGTGGGCCAGGGCTCCGTGTCCGATTTCGCGCCTGCTGGCACCGCGCAGGAACTTCACCTCACCGACGCTGAACGGCGGGAAGTTGTAATGCAGCATGAAGCGGCGTTTCCACTCGCCCTCCAACTCGTCCATTATCTGGGCGTCGCTGCGGGCACCAAGGGTCGCTGTTACCAGCGCCTGGGTTTCGCCTCGGGTAAACAAGGAGGAGCCATGAGTGCGCGGCAGGAACTGCAGCTCGCAACTCACGTCCCTGACATCCTCGAAACCTCTGTTGTCGAAACGTTTCTTGTTGCTGAAAACTCCCTCGCGGAAGATTTTCTGTTTCAACTCCCCGAAGGCGACCTTGGCCAAGTTGCGCTCGTCGCTGTCCTCGGGATATAGCTCAACGAATTCATTCTTGACCTCGTCGAAGCGTCTGCCGCGCTCCTGCTTGTCAGCGATCGCCAGCGTCTGCCGAATCGGCTCTGTCATCTTCTCGACGACATCTTTCTGAATCTGCTCAGGGAGCGCCACCGGTTCGATGGCCCATTTCTCCTTGCCGAGTGCCGCGGCCATCCGTTTCTGCATTTCGATGATCGGCTGCGCTTCTTTGCGGGCGAGTTCGAGCGCTTCGACAATCAGGTCCTCGCTCACTTCCTTCGCGCCCGCCTCGACCATCACTACCGCTTCTTCGCTGACGACGGCCACCAGGTCGATGTCGGAGCGCTCCATGGCCTCGTGGTTCGGATTGACGGCAAACTCGCCATCGATGTAGCCGATGCGGACTGCGCCCAGCGGTGTTGCAAAGGGGATTTCCGAGAGATAAAGGGAGGCCGAAGCCCCAATTATGCTTAACACATCAGGGTCGTTTTCCTGATCATAGGACAGTACTGATGCGATCACCTGCGATTCGTGTGTATACCCCTCTGGAAACAGCGGTCGCAGTGACCTGTCGATCAGCCTCGCCGAAAGGATTTCGGCCTCGGAAGGCCGCCCCTCGCGACGGAAAAAGCCGCCGGGAATCTTGCCTGCGGCGAATGTGTACTCACGGTAATCAACCGTTAGCGGCAGGAAGGAGGCGTTCTCCATTTTATCCCGCTTGGCGCAGCCTGTGACTAATACCACCGTGTCGCCATATCTAACAATTACTGAACCGTCAGCCTGTTTTGCTACGTTTCCGGTAGCCAAGGACAGACTCTTCCCCCCTACCTGGATTTCTTCGTGTACTTTCATTGATACCTCCGCTTGTCGGACGGACGAATGGTTTTGTGGCGCTCACTTCCTTGCGGGGATGTACGCCGGTCGCATGCCGGCCGACAAAGCAAACAAAGCTTACTTTCTTAGCTTCAAACGCTTGATGATCACGCGATACCGATCAATATCTTTAGCCTTTAGATAATCCAGCATCCGGCGACGCTGGCCAACCATCTTCAACAGCCCACGGCGGGAGTGATGGTCTTTTTTATGGTCCTTGAAGTGCTCGGATAGTTGGTTGATACGCTCGCTTAGGAGCGCAATCTGCACTTCCGGGGAGCCCGTATCAGTATCGTGGATCCGATGTTGGTTAATAACTTCCGATTTGTTTTCTTTACTCAGTGGCACGTCTCTCTTCCTCTTACGCTGCTACTTAAATCGGACTCCTAAAATATACGCTCAGTCCTAGTCTTTTAATCCGCGGAAATACTAGCATGCGCATAACATCTTGGCAAGCATAAAGATGCGCGCGAACCCTCAGCGAATGTTTAGCTCCGCGCTTCCTTGATCGCCTCGTTGAGCTCCGGGAGCACCTTAAACAGGTCTCCCACGATACCAAAGTCGCAGTGCTGGAAAATCGGGGCGTCGGGATCCTTGTTGATTGCGACAATCAGCTTCGACGATGACATGCCGGCAAGATGCTGGATGGCGCCGCTAATCCCCACTGCAATATAGAGGTTGGGCGAAACGGTCTTTCCCGTTTGCCCGACCTGGTGCTTGTGCTCGATCCAGCCGGCGTCGACCACGGCGCGCGATGCGCCCAAAGCGGCGCCAAGCTGCGCAGCCAGCTCTTGCAGGATCGCGAAGTTCTCAGGGCCTTTCATGCCTCTTCCGCCTGACACGATTATCGAGGCCTCGGCAACATCGAGCTCGCCGGACTCCGACTCGACCAGCGACACCTCCTTCGGATCGGCCGGCGACGCCTCGACTGCGATGGCGGCCACCTCCCCCGCGCCCGGAGAATCCGCCTCCGACGCGGCGAAAACGTTGGGCCTGATGCTGATCATCACCGGATAGCTTTTTGAGCGGAAGTTTGCGAAGCACTTTCCAGCAAAAATCGGCTTGCGTATCGCCAACGCTCCGCCATCGACACCAACTGCTGTTATGTCGGTGCAGATGCCGCAGCCGATGCGCGCCGCACTCATCGGGCCCAGTTCCCTGCCCATAACAGTAGCCGGCAGGATGATCACCTGGGGATCGGCTTCTTTCACCGCTTTGGCAACGATGTCGGCGTAGGTGGCGTTGACGTAGTGCTCGAGGCCGGGATCATCGGCGACGTAGATCTTATCCGCGCCGTAGGCCTTGCACTGCTCGGCCAGACCTGAGACGCCGCTGCCGATGAGAAGTGCGCTAAGCTTGCCGCCCAGGTCGCCCGCCAGAACCCGCCCCAGTGTCAGCGCTTGCATTGATTGGGGCTTGAGCTGCCCCTTGCGCTGTTCCAAAACAACCAGAATACCTTCAGCCATTATTCCTACCTCAAATCACTTTGGCGTGGTTCTTCAGCCAATCGGCCAGCTGCCTGGCCGCCGAAGCGGGATCGTCGCCGGCGTCAACCGTAATGCCCTCCCCTCGCTCCGGGGGCATTTCGATGCCGACAAGCTCGAGCGCGGCACCATCTTCACCCAAGATCGCCGCATCAACTCCCAGCTCAGCCGGCGAAATCTCCTCGATCTGCGCCCTCTTTGCCGCCATGATTCCTTTCAGCGACGGGTAACGCGGCTCGTTAAGGCCTTTCTCCGCGCTGATGACCGCCGGCAGGGAGGCCTTGACCACTTCTCCCATGCCTTCGATCTGGTGCTGGGCTGTAAACGAACCGTCGCCCAATTCCAGCTTGCCGACGACAGTCACAAGCGGCCAGCCGAGCAGACCGGCGAGCATCGCGGGTACCTGGCTTTGGTCGCTGCCGACAGCCATTTTCCCACAGAGCACCAGGTCGCAGGGCCTGTCTTTGATGATTGACGCCAGCATCGAGGTTATCGCCAGGCTGTCGCTGCCCGGCGCTTCCTCGAGTTTCACCCTGACCGCCGCGTCGGCGCCCATGGCCAGAGCCGTGCGAAGCGCCTGTGTCGAACCCGAGTCGCCGACGGTCACGACTGTCACCGATCCCTCACCCAGCTTCTCTTTGATCTGCAAGGCTTCTTCTATGGCGAACTCGTCGAAAGGATTGACGACCATCTTCACGCCGGTGAGGTCAAGCGAGCGGCCGTCGGCCGCCATCTTGACCCTGATCTCGGTCTCCGGCACCTGTTTGATCGGTACGATAATATTCATTCCGCTACTCCCGCCTGATTGTCTTTGCGCATGCGGTCCGCTCTCAGCCGTCGAACCGTTTCATCAGCACAGCTGCGTTTGTGCCTCCGAAACCAAAAGAATTGCTAAGGGCGTATTCGATTGCCATCTCTCTCGATTCGTTGGGTACGAAATCGAGGTCGCATTCCGGGTCGGGGAACTCGTAGTTGATCGTCGGGTGGACGATCTGCTCGGCGATCGATTTTGCCATCACTGCAGATTCAACGCCGCCTGCAGCCCCGAGCAGGTGGCCGGTCATCGACTTTGTAGAGCTCACGGCAAGTTTATCTGCGTGTTCGCCGAACGCCTGCCTGATCGCCAACACCTCTATCCTGTCACCCGGCGGAGTCGATGTGCCGTGCGCATTGATGTAATCGACCTGGTGTGGTTGGATGCCGGCGTCCCTGATGGCGTTGAGCATCACTCGGCGCGGACCGTCTCCATCCTCGCTCGGCGCCGTGATGTGGTAGGCGTCGCCGCTCATGCCGTAGCCGACTACTTCGGCATAGATCTTCGCTCCCCGTTTTTCCGCTGATCTCAACTCCTCCAGCACGATAATGCCGCAACCCTCGCCGATGACAAAGCCGTCTCGTTGAGCATCGAAGGGGCGGCTTGCCCTCGCGGGTTCGTCGTTCCGTGAAGAGAGAGCGCGAGCTGCAGCGAAACCACCAACTGTCAGAGGCGAAATCACAGCCTCGGTGCCACCGGAGATCATTGCATCGGCGTCTCCCCGCTGGATGATCTTGAAGCTGTCGCCGATCGCGTGGCAGGAGGTAGAGCAGGCCGTGCATGTTGCGGAATTGGGGCCGCGGGCTCCGAAACGGATCGAAACCAGCCCCGAGGCCATGTTGACGATCAACGATGGAATAAAGAAAGGTGAGAACTTCTTCCAGGGTTTATCGCTGCCTTGCAATTTGATGTACTGACGTTCGATAACCGGAAGACCCCCGATACCGGAGCCGATGTAGACGCCGACTTCATTACGATTGCTTTCATCAATGACGATGCCGGAATCCTCAACGGCTTGCACGGCAGCGGCGATGGCAAAATGGGTGAACCTGTCCATCCTGCGGAGTTCTTTCTGAGGAATGTATTGGCCAGGATCAAAGCCCTTGACCTCTGCCGCAATCTGCACCGGCCAGCCATCAACATCGAAGTGAGTTATCCGCGAGACACCGCTCTTTCCCTGAAGCAGCGAATCCCAGGTCTCCTGGGTAGTGTTGCCCACGGGGGTAACGAGACCTATGCCGGTGACGACAACTCTTCTGGCTTGCACTGGGTTCACCTCGTGCCGGATTTAAGTCTGCGCCGATCAAGCCGGCGCACAGGTATCCTGAGCCGGGGTCAGTCGATGTGCTCTTTCAGGTAGTCGATGGCGTTCTGAACCTTTGCGATCTTCTCCGCGTCCTCATCGGGGATCTCGAGATTGAACTCCTCCTCGAAGGCCATTACCAGCTCGACTGTGTCGAGCGAATCGGCGCCGAGGTCGTCCACGAAATGAGCCGAAGGAGTCACTTCTTCCTCATCAACTCCAAGCTGCTCTACGATGATCTTGCGTACCCGTTCTTCAATTGAAGCCATCTTGTATTCCTCCTCTTAGGTCCTCTTGACTTCTTGATGACGCTCCTCATGGAAGCGTAATGCAACGGCATCCGGCCGTCACATGTACATCCCTCCGTTTACGTTGATGACGGCGCCGGTGATGTACGAGGCGTCGTCGGATACGAGAAACTTCACTGCCTTGGCCACGTCCTCCGGCAAGCCCAAGCGTGCGAGAGGAACGTTGGCCATTAAGCGCTCTCGGATTTCGTCCGAGAGGACATCCGTCATCGGGGACTCGATAAAGCCGGGTGCCACGGCGTTTACGGTTATCCCGCGAGAGCCGAGCTCGCGCGCGGCACTCTTGGTGAAGCCGATCACACCGGCCTTGGTCGCTCCGTAGTTTGTCTGTCCGGGATTACCCATCTGACCTACAACGCTGGTTATGCTGACTATCCTGCCGTAGCGGCGCTTCATCATATAGCGCACGACTGAGTGGGTGCAATTGTATACACCTGAAAGATTAACGGCCAGTACCGAGGACCACTCCTCGGGTCTCATCCGCATGAGCAGGTTGTCGCGGGTGATGCCGGCATTGTTCACCAGGTGGTCTACCTGGCCGAACTCCGACATTGTGGCTTCAACCGCGGCTTTAGCACTCTCCTCATCGGAGACGTCAAGACGCACCGTAAGAGCGCGCCTTCCCAATTTCCTGACTTCCGCAGCAACCGTTTCCATACCCTCTTCGAGAATATCGGCCACCACCACATCCGCCCCTGCCGCCGCAAGTTCGAGCGCGATGACCCGGCCGATTCCCTGGGCCGCTCCGGTGACAATCGAAACCCGTCCTTCGAGTCCAGCCATTTTTATTCTCCGCCCCCCATTATCATCTCAATTCCGCGAGGGTATTTTGCAGCGATTCTCCGTCCTCGGCATTGAGGCATTTGACTCGCTTGACAATCCTTTTGACCAAGCCGCACAGCACTTTCCCGGGACCGAGCTCGACAAAGGTGTCGACACCCATCTTTTTCATCCGCAGGATTGTCTCCTCCCAGCGGACGGGCGAGACTATCTGCTTGATCAGGCCTTCCCTCGCCGCGTCGCCCGCGGAGATCTCCTCCACGTCGGCGTTGTTGATCAGGGGAAACTTGAGATCGCTGAACCGGATTTCTCCGAGGACATCGACCATACCGTCCCGCGCGTGCTTCATCAGGCTCGAATGGAACGGTGCGCTGACGTTAATCTGAATCGCCCTTTTTGCGCCTTTTTTCTTCGCCAGTACCAACGCCCTGCCCACCGCGCTGACGTTACCGGCAATTACAATCTGGCCTGGGCAATTCAGGTTCGCGAGCTCGACGATTTCTCCCTCGGCTGCCAAATAGCAGATTTCGTTCACTACGCTTGCATCGAGGCCGAGAACAGCGGCCATTGTGCCCTCGCCCACCGGCACGGCCTCCTGCATCATCTCACCCCTGCGCCTCACGGCATAAACAGCGTCGGAGAGAGAGATTCCGCCCGCCGCCACCAAGGCGGAATATTCGCCCAGGCTGTGCCCGGCGACCACATCCGGAGTAATACCCTCTGATGCGACAATGCTCCATACGCCCACACTGTGAGCGAGAATTGCCGGCTGCGTATTTGTGGTGAGCGTCAGCTGATCTTCGGGGCCGTCGAAACAGATCCTGCTGAGCGGAAAGCCGAGGCGCGCGTCGGCTTCCTGCATCACATCGCGAAAAGCCGAGTTGCCCTGATAGAGATCGCTACCCATGCCCACGTACTGCGATCCCTGACCGGGAAAGATGAAAGCGAGTTTACCCATCGACTACTCCTCGCGCTTGGCGGCCTCTTTGATCAGCGCGAGCGCCACGGTGTTGCGCTGTATCTGGTTGGTGCCCTCGTAGATCTGCAATATCTTGGCGTCGCGCAACATCTTTTCGACCGGATACTCACGCATATAACCATATCCGCCGAAGATCTGGACGGCATCTATGGTGACCTGCATCGCAACGTCGGAAGCGAAGTATTTGGCCATCGCCGCTTCCTTGGCGAAGGAACGGACTCCCTTGTCGATGTTGAGAGCGGTCATGTAGACGAGCGCGCGAGCAGCCTCGATCCGAGTCGCCATATCCGCCAGCATGTGCTGGATCGATTGGAAGGATGAAATCGTCTGGCCGAACTGGCGGCGCTGCCGCGCGTAGTTAATCGCATAATCGAGAGCGCCGGCTGCCAAGCCTACCGCCTGCGCTCCCACTCCCACTCGCGCCCGGTCGAGCGTCCTGACGGTAGTCATCAGGCCTGTCCCCGGCCGCCCGAGGATGTTTTCTGCGGGGATTCTGCAGTCTTCGAAGATGACCTCGCGTGTGGATGAGCAGCGGATGCCGAGCTTCTTCTCCTTGGCGCCGAAGCTGAGCCCCGGCGTGCCGTTCTCAACCACGAAGGCGCTGATGCCACGGGCGCCCCTGTTCTTTTCGGTCACTGCGATCACTGAGTAAATGTCGGCTTCGCCGCCGTTGGTGATCCATTGCTTGGTGCCGTTGAGCACCCATTCGTCGCCGTCTTTTACCGCGGTTGTCTTCATCGCGGTGGCGTCGCTGCCTGCTTCGGACTCGGTAAGGCAGAAAGCCAACAACGACTCTCCGGATGCCGTCGGTGGTAGATACTTCTTTTTCTGCTCTTCGCTGCCGCTGATAATTATCGGGAAAACCCCAAGTGCATTTGCGGCGTAGGAAGTCGATACGCCGACGCAGGCCCTGCTAAGTTCCTCGGTCACGATGCAGAGCTCAGTAATTCCCCCGCCGAATCCGCCGTGCTCCTCCGGCAGATAGACGCCGAGCAATCCTGACTTGGCAAGATGATCCAAAATCTTGCGGGGAAATTCCTCCTTCTCATCGAGTTCCGCGGCTGCGGGCCTGACATCCCCGTCTGCAATCGCCTTGGCAAGTTGCTGGATCTCTTTCTGATCCTCCGTGAAGAAATACTCCATGTCCCTACCCCTCTTACGCGCTTTACCAACGCATCAGGAGTGAGCCCCAGGTCACTCCGCCGCCGAAGGCGGTGAGCAGGACCAGATCGTCCTGCTTCAGCCTCCCTGAAGCGACATTCTCGTGCAGGCCGATCGGAATTGTGGCCGATGAACTGTTGCCGATCCTGTCTATATTGGCGTACATCCTATCGTCGGTGACATTTATCCGTTCGGCAACCGCGGCGGTGATCCGCTGGTTGGCCTGGTGTGGGATTACCAAATCGAGATCCTCGGACCCGTAGCCGGCCTCTTTCAGCACCTGCTTGCTGGTGTAGGTCATATTGCGTATGGCGACCTTGAAGAGTTCGTTACCCTTCATCTTTATGTAGTGACGCCTCTTGTCAAGGACCTCCTGGCTGAAGGGCTCCTTGGTGCCACCTGCCGGGATGTTGAGGACGCTGGTGAAGTTGCCGTCGCTGCGGATCATGCTGGCCAGGATTCCGCGTCCCTCGGGAACGCGGCTGACCACGGCGGCACCTGCGCCGTCGGCGAAGATCACGCAGGTGGAGCGGTCGGTCCAGTCGGTCCATTTGCTCAGAACTTCGGCCCCAATAACGAGAACATGCTCGGCGGCGCCGGTCTTGATGAAATTGTCGGCGATCGTGAGTGCGTAGATGAAGCCGGTGCAGGCAGCGGAGATGTCGAAGGCTGCTGCGTTTGAGGCGCCGAGCTCCGCCTGCACTGTGCAGGCGACGGCCGGCAGCGGCGAGTCGGGCGTGACTGTCGCACAGATCAGCAGATCGATCGCCTCCGGCGCGACACCGGCCGCTTCCAAAGCATCCCGCCCTGCCTTGACGGCGAACGTGGAGGTGCTCTCATCCTCCCTGGCTATTGTGCGCTGCCGGATGCCTGTGCGGCTGACTATCCACTCGTCGGTGGTGTCTACCATTTTTTCAATGTCGGCGTTGGTAATTATCTTCTCAGGTAGCGCCATGCCGGTCCCGATGATTCCCGCGCTGAAGGACACTCTATCTCTCCCTTTAATCATATTATGTTATGTTGGTAGAGTTCCTGAATCCCCTTCTGAATTGCCTGGTTCACATTCATATCGAAGAATTCAGCGGCGGTCCTGATGGCGTTCTGAATCGCTCTCGGGTTGGAGCGCCCGTGGCAGATGACGCAGATTTCCTTGAGGCCGAACAGCAAGGCACCGCCGTACTCGGAGTAATCGAATTTGTTTTTTAGCCGCTTGAATGACCTGCGCATCATCATCGCCGCGAGCTTGGTAACCCAGGTGCTGAGCAGCTCTTCCTTGAGCACCGAAAAGGCCAGCTCGGCGATACCCTCGGCTGCTTTCAGAACAGCGTTGCCGGTGAAGCCGTCGGTAACGATGACATCGCAGTTGCCGTTGAAGAGATCGCGTCCTTCCACGGGGCCGATGAAGTTGAAGTTGCCGCGCGAGAGCCTGTCCACGGCCTTGCGCACCAGTTCATTACCCTTGGTGGCTTCCTCGCCGTTGCTGAGCACCCCGATCCGCGGCTCGGGCACCCTGAGGATATCCCTGGAGAAGACGTTGCCCATGACGGCGAACTGGACGAGGTGAATGCTGCGGCAGGTGACGTTGGCGCCGATGTCGAGAAAGACCGCGGGATGTGTGCTCTTGGGCGTGGGAACGGCAATTGCCAGCGCTGGGCGGTTGACACCCTCGACGTTGCCTACAATGGTCTTGGAAATCACCATCGCCGCGCCTGTGTGGCCGGCAGTGACGATGCCGTGGGCGCGGCCATCCTTGACCAGACGCGCGCAGACGCGAATCGAAGAATCACGCTTGGAGCGCAGAGCCGTAAGTGTCGGCTCCTTCATCTCGATGACTTCCGAGGCGTGCACTATCTGAATCGGAAGCCCGTTGGTGTCGTGTTTGCCAAGTTCATTCTGGATGGCATCTTTATCGCCAACGAGGGCAATCTCGATTCCTTCCTCGCGAGCGGCTTTGACTGCTCCTGCTACTGGATTAGCTGGAGCATAGTCACCGCCCATGGCGTCGACAGCTACTATCATCGTCTATCGACCCTTACGCCGCTATCAGTTCTCAATTCCTGCACACCCGATAATTACTCTTCTTCAATCTTGATAACTTCGCGGCCCTTGTAATAGCCGCATGCCGCGCAAGCACGATGCGGCATTTTTGTCTCATAGCAATTCGGACAAATCGACATGCCGGGAGTTTTGAGGCTGTCGTGACTGCGCCTGCGGTCGCGGCGGCCTTTTGAAATCTTTCTCTTTGGATTCGCCATTTTATGTCTCTCTCAATACAAACAAAAAATCTCAAAGGCGGGATAATCAGTCCTTTCCGCCTCCGAACATCTTTTCCTTTATGTCTTTGAGCACAAGCAAGCGGTCGTCGACCGCCTCCGTGCCACAGCTACAAGTAATCTTGTTCAGATCCGCACCGCACTTGGGGCAGATACCCCTGCAATTCTCATCACAGAGGATTTTCATCGGCAGTGCCAGCACCACCTGCTCGTCGATCACCTGGGCGAGGTCGATCACCTCGAGGTAAGATGCGATGTTCATATCCTCGTCGGCAAGCTCCACATCGATTTCGTCCGGCATGCTGTCACGCGGGATGAACAGGAGATCCAGCTCTTGCTCAACAACATGCTCGAACCTGGCGAGGCAGCGATAGCAGGTGAGCATCAGCCGGGTTGAGAACGTGCCGGTGAGCTTCACATCGCGGTCCTTGCCTACCAAAGTGAAGTCAACATCAACAGGGCCTGCGTAGCTCACTTCATCCAGGGGGCGCCTCTGGCCGCCCATCGGAATCGGCCGCGCTATACGTAGCTTCTGATTCAGTAACTTGTTGACTTCAATAATCATTTCAACCCTGCTTAAAAGAGGCGACACACTAGCATGCGCTGAAAATTATTGTCAAGCCTCCCTGGGCTCCCTGAAAAGAGCCCAAAGGTTTACGATTATATCCTCCAATTCCCGCTCTACAAGCACATATTTGCGATTTTTTACAATGAAACAGGGTGAGACGGCGCAGCGGACGATCAGAAGCGATCGAGAGGGACTCTCAAAGAGGAAACGGCTCTTCCAGGAGCATCCTGCAAACAGTACTATTCCCCGTTGCTGCGTGCGGGATCGAACCGGGCACAAGCAACGCGGCAAGCGCGGCCCTCATTTCTGTAATCCCCAGGCTGATGAATTGCCGGCGCTATTCCAACCCACGATCTGATAGGCTAAGATTACGGCATGAACCTGGACCGGGATGTGAAAGCGGAAATCGAGGGGCTTCGCCGCGAGATCGAGGAGCATAACTATCGCTACCATGTTCTCGACGAACCATCGCTAACCGATGCGGAGTACGACACCCTCTTCCGCCGACTCCAAGAACTCGAAGCGCGCTATCCCGAATTCGCCAGCCCCGATTCCCCTACCCAGCGCGTCGGCGCCCCGCCGCTCGACAAGTTTGAGCCGTATACCCACACGCTGCCAATGCTCTCGCTGGCAAACGCGATGGACGAAGACGAATTCCTTGCTTTCGATGCGCGTGTGCGGAAAAACCTCGAAACCGACAAGGCTGTCGAGTACTTCGCCGAGCTTAAATTCGACGGCTTGGCTGTGGAGCTTGTCTACCGCGACGGGATCCTCGAAGTCGGCTCGACCCGCGGCGATGGGGTAACCGGTGAGAACGTCACAGCCAACCTGAGAACCATCAAAGCTGTGCGTTTGCGGCTGCGGGAAAGCGCAAGGTTCCCGCTGCCGCCGTTGCTCGAGGTGCGCGGGGAAGTGATCATGCTCAACAGCGCCTTCCGCCGCCTCAATGCCTGCAGAGAAGAAAACGGCCAGCCGCTGTTCGCCAACCCCCGAAACGCGGCTGCTGGATCAATCCGCCAGCTCGACAGCCGGACCACCGCCGGCCGCAAACTCGACCTGTTTTGCTACGGCACGGGCTTGGCCGAGGGCGTTGAATTCGAGCGGCATGGCGACACGCTCGCTGCGTTGCGCGAGTGGGGATTCAAGGTCAATGAGCTCGGCCGGTCATGCCGCGGTGCTGATGAAGTTATCCGTTTTTATCGGGAAATCGAAGCAAAAAGAGAAGAGCTCGATTACGAGATCGATGGCATTGTGGTCAAGGTCGACCGCTTCGATCAGCGCGACATCCTCGGCGAAGTCAGCCGCTCTCCGCGCTGGGCAATAGCCTTCAAGTTCAAGCCGATGCAAGCCGAGACGAAGATCAACGAGATCACCATCCAGGTCGGACGCACGGGCGCTCTGACCCCTGTCGCCGAGCTGGAATCTACCAGGGTTGCCGGAGTGACCGTCAGCCGGGCCACGCTGCACAATGAGGACGAGATCCGACGCAAGGATATCCACATCGGCGACCGGGTGATCGTCCAGCGCGCAGGCGATGTCATTCCCGAAGTTGTGCGGGTTCTCGAGGACCGTCGCGACGGCAGTGAGCGAGAATTTGTTTTCCCATTGCACTGTCCCGCCTGCGGATCGGACGTTTTCAAGCCCGAGGGAGAGGCGGTGGCGCGTTGCCCCAACAGCTCATGCCCCGCCCAGGTGCGGGAATCGATTCGCCATTTCGCCTCCCGCGGCGCAATGGACATCGAAGGCATGGGCGCCAAGATTGTCAACCAGGTTGTCGATGCAGGTTTGGTAAAGGACGTAGCAGACATCTACGATTTGACGACTGAACGGTTGGTCGGGCTCGATCGATTCGCCGAAATCAGCGCAGCCAACCTCGTAGAGGCCATAGCCGAGAGCCGCGGGCGCGACTATTCCAGGCTCCTGTTCGCACTTGGGATCCGCCATGTGGGAGAGCACCTGGCCCGCGTGCTTACCCGCGCGTTTCCCTCCATCGATGAGCTTGCCGAAGCATCGCGGGAAGAGTTGGAAGCGACGCACGAAGTCGGGCCGCAGGTTGCCGAGAGTGTCGTCCGTTTCTTCTCTGAAGAAAAGAACCTCGAACTGATCGCTCGTCTCAAGGCCGCCGGCCTGAACATGGAGGCCGAGAGGGTGACTGGGCAAGAAGCATCCCACTTCGCCGGCAAAGTCGTGGCGTTCACCGGCAGCCTGGAAAAACTCAGCAGAAGCGAAGCAAAAGAGCTGGTCGAGCGGTTGGGGGGGAGAGCTACGACGTCGGTTTCGGCCAAAACGGATTTGGTTGTCGCTGGTCCGGGAGCAGGCAGCAAGATGACCAAAGCGCAGGAACTCGGGATAAAGGTTGTGGACGAGGAAGGCTTCCTTGAAATGCTGCCCCCGGGCGATATCAGTTAGACTGCGCCTTGACGTCCGGCCTTTGGGAAATCCGCTTCAACAGCCTGACCTCGTTACCCTGCTCGTTATACTTGATCTCATCCACAAAGTATGAAGTCAGGATGATCCCCCGTCCGGAGTGCCTCACAATACCGTCGGCGTAGATAGCGTCCATCACGCCGCGCCAGTCGAAACCCTTGCCCTGGTCGCGGATGATGAATTCGACGCCTTCAGGCCACAAGCGATAGAAGATGTCTATCCTTCGCGATCCCAGGTCCGGATCCTTCAGACGGGCGTTCAGCAGGTCCGAGTATGTTCCGCTATCATGCGCTCTAGCCTTCTCATCATACGAGATTTCGAGATTGCCGTGCTCCAGCGCATTCATCACCATCTCACCCAGAGCTATCTCGATTCTCTCTATGGTCGTGAGGTCGAATATTAGACGCAGGGAGTGGCAGATGTTGTTGACGATCGCGGGCACCATCTCCACCCTGCTGGGAATGACCAGCCGGCGTGTCTCTTCCCTGAGTACTCGCTCCTCGACGATATCGATCTCGCGTTCCATGGCCAGCGAGACCAGAGAAAATGTCACACGCTCGAGTTCCCTGAGGTCAATTGGCTTCTTCAGATAATTGCTGGCTCCAGCACGCAACGCGGAAACGGCGACCTCCTCCGTCCCGTGCCCTGTTACGATTACGACACTGGTCTTTTGATTGAGTTTTTTTATCCTGCGCAGGAGCTCGATGCCGTCCATGTTGGGCATCTTGACGTCCGTTATGACGATATCGAATTGCCTCTGCTGAAACTTCTCGAGGGCTTCCTTCCCGTCGGTGGCTCCCACGACATCATAATCCTCCTCCTCGAGGAATTCGCACAGCTCCTGCAGCGTGCTGCGTTCATCCTCGACGACCAATATTGCCGTGGAGCTCATTTCAAGTCCCCATTAAGCGCCGCCATCTCCTCCTCCGCGCGTTTGAGAGTGATCCTGAAGACGGTCCCTTCGCCTTCAGTGCTAAAACACTCGATTTTCCCCTGAAAGTCTCTGATTATACTGTAGCTCACTGATAATCCCAGCCCGGTGCCCTGCCCTACCTCCTTGGTGGTGAAGAACGGCTCGAAAATCCTCTCCGCAACCTCGCCGGGCATGCCGCAGCCGTTGTCCTTAAAATCAATCGCTACTTCGTGATCTTTCCTGGTATATGCTTTTATCTCGAGACGCTTATTGTAGATCTCATCCGTCGCCTTATCGTTCTCCCTGGCCTCCATCGCTTCGCGCGCATTACCAATTATATTAAGAAAAACCTGTTCCAGCCTTGACTGTTCGGCGCAAACAGGAGGCAGGTTCTCCTCGGCTTCGTAATGGACCTCCACCCCCTGCGATCGCAGTTGTTCTCCAAGAATAGTGAAAACGCCATCAATCGCCACGGTGATGCTCACCGCTTCCATCTCCTGCCGCGGCTTGCGCCCGAAAAGCCTCATATGCTCGATGATACCAGCCGCTCTGTCCACCTGATTCTCGATCAACTTCAATTTCTCTTCGAAGAAATCCGCTTCCGCCCGGTCCGCGCCCAGCTTTCTGCGCAGTCGGCTGGCGGCAATCCTGATGGTATTCAGCGGCTGGTTCAGCTCATGAGCCACGCCGGCGGCCATCTCTCCAAGCGTAGCCATCTTGCCGGCCTGGATCAGCTCCATCTGCTTCTGGTAGAGTTCCATCTCCATCTTCTTACGGGCCGTTATATCTCTGACAACAAGGACATAATCGAAACCCGATGCGCTGTTGGCCGGGGACAGACTGAACTCAATGGGTATCGACATGCCGTCGGGATGGAGCCACTCGCCCTGATTCTCCCGCCCTGACAGCTTGTTGAACAATGCCTGGTCGCCTTGCAGCGCAGCTCCGTTCTCATCCGTAATCCTGAGGAAGGAGAGGATACCCATCCCTTTTACTTCGTCAGGATCAAGGCCGAATTGGCGGCTCAGGGCTGTATTTCCGAAGGTAATCGAACCGTCCTCCTGAAATCCGATGATTGCTTCGTAGGTGCTCTCGGCCAGCGCGCGGTAACGCTGCTCGCTCTCCTCGAGTCGCTTGCTCAGCAACTCCTTCTCAACCTCGGCGCGCGAATTGGCAACCGCATTGCGAATCGAATTGGCCAGACGGGAGACGTGGCTGAAATCGACTTCCTTGACGAAGTAGTCGACAACACCCTGCCGGAAAGCCTCAGCCGCGACCTCCTCGCTTCCCCACCCCGTCATGAAGATGACAGGCAGCGACCAGCCCCTGTCTGTTATCTTGCTGATCAGCTCGATCCCGTTCTCACCGGCCTCCAGATCGTAATCGATCACCAGCAAATCGAAGTTCTCACGCTCCAATGCCTCGAGGCACTGTGCCGAATTGCTGACGCCCTCAATCTCGATATTGCTATCGTATCTGTTGAGCGTGGCTGACATGAGGGTTAAATCTTCAGGAGAATCATCAACCATTAAAACGCGAATCCCAGCCATTATTGTTCCAATCCGTTCATTTATCTCGTTTATATTTAACATGATACAAGGACTATCACAATCTGTCGATCTCCAAAAAAACAAGTGAATTATAGGTTAATCTCATCATACCCATTATGCCTCTTTTCCCGGCCGGCGCGGATAATTAACCTGGGCCAATTCATTGACACGGCTGGAATTAAAGTGCTATAAGCAGGGACTATTCCGGGTAGGAGTTCCAAAGACTATCTCGACACGCAGGATTGCGGAATACACGCCGGGATCAAACGGGAGCCCAGTGAGATGAGTAAGCATTTTTATGTCACGACCGCCATCGAGTTTGTCAACTCCGTGCCGCACGTCGGCCATGCCTACGAGAAGATCGGTGCCGACATCATCGCCCGTGCGATGCGAATGCTCGGTCGTGACGTTGTCTTTCAGATGGGCACCGACGAGCACAGCACCAATGTCGCCCGCAAGGCGGACGAGCTGGGTATGGAACCGTTGCAGTTCTGCGACGACATGGTGAAAAAATTTGTCACCGTCTGGGAGAAGCTTGAGCTCAGCTTCGATGTCTTCATCCGCACGACCAGCGAACGCCACGAGGCGACTGTTCGCGATTTGCTCAAACGGATTCATGACAACGGCGACATCTTTACCGGGAAGTATGAAGGCTACTATTGCGCCAGCTGCGAGCGCTTTTACCAGACCAAGGACCTCATCAAAGACGACGCCGATTATCGCTGCCCCGTGCATGAGCTGCCTTGCGATTGGCTCGAAGAGGAAAATTATTTCTTCCGCCTCAGCCGCTACCGTGACCCGCTGCTCGCGCACATCGAGAAGAATCAGCAGTTTATCCAACCCGAGATCCGCAGAAACGAGATTGTTAACGTGCTGAAGGACGGCCTCGATGACATCTCGATTTCCCGCTCCGGCTCGAGGTGGGGTGTTCCGCTTCCGTGGGATGAAACCGCCATCACCTACGTCTGGTTCGACGCGCTGATTAACTATGTCAGCGCCGTCGGATATGCCGACGACAGGGACTCTTTCAACAAGTACTGGCCTGCACAGCTACAGATTATCGGCAAGGATATAACCCGCTTCCACTGCATCTACTGGCCCGCGATGCTGCTCAGTGCCGGTCTGGAGCTGCCGGAAACGATCTTCGGTCACGGATTCGTGCACTTCGGCGGCGAGAAGATGAGCAAGACGCGGGGCACGGTGATTGATCCATTGGAAATCGTCGAGCGCCACGGCGCCGACGCCCTGCGCTACTTCCTGGCCAAGGAGATTCATTGGGGGCAGGACGGCGATTTCACGCCCGAGCGCTTTGTCGACATCTATAACGCCGACCTCGCCAACAATCTGGGTAATCTCGTCAACCGCAGCCTGACGATGATACGCAAGTACTGCGACGGCAAGGTGGAGATTCCCAGCGATCCATCCGCCGGGAAAAACGATGTATTCGATGTGTCGCTGCTGGAGAAATATCTCGACAGCATGAACAACTGGCGCCTGCACGAGATGCCCGACCGGCTGATCGCGATGGTCGACGGCGTCAATCTTTACATCGACAAACAACAGCCGTGGGCGTTGAACAGGGAGCCGGACAAGCGCGAGACCCTGCTGGCCGTGATGTTCAACATCGCCGAGGCGCTCCGCTGGATCGCCCTCTGCGCCTTCCCGATCATCCCCGGCGCCTCCGCCAGGATCTGGGAACAGTTGAACATGCCCGGTTCCATCGATCAGGCGCGCTTCGACGACCTCGTCTGGGGCAACTTCCCGCAGGGAGTGGTGGTCAGCAAACCAGAACCGATCTTCCCGAGAATCGAAACTCCCGCGGAATAGCAAATCAACTTGTCCGCTCTCGGGGTGTGAAAGCTTACGCGCCACCTTGTAGCCCCATTTGAACGACTGTATATTGTTGCGGGAGGGTGAGAAGTGGAAACCATCAGACTGCAACGCAAGGTTCTCAACGAAAACGACGTCCTCGCCGCCGAGCTTCGCAACCGCTTTGCCGCAGCGGGGATTCTCTGCCTCAACCTCGTCAGCTCTCCGGGCAGCGGCAAAACCACCCTGCTCGAGCGGACGCTCGAACGCCTGCGCGAGAAGATCTCAATCGGCGTAATCGAGGGCGACGTACACACCGACAACGACGCCCGGCGCCTGGCCGGATACGGCGTTCCGGTGCATCAGATCGAGACCGGCGGTGCTTGCCACCTCGACGCCAAAATGATCAACCGTGCGCTGAAAAACCTGCCGCTCGACGGTCTCAAGCTGCTGTTCATTGAGAACATCGGCAACCTCGTCTGCCCCTCGAGCTACGATCTCGGCGAAGACATGAAGGTGGCGATCGTCTCCACCACTGAAGGAGACGACAAGCCGCAGAAGTACCCGGCGATGTTCGCCCGCTCCGGAGTGCTGGTGATCAACAAGACCGACCTGTTGCCCCACGTCGATTTCGATACCCAGGCGGCAATCGGCTATGCCCGCGCGCTTAATCCGGACATTCGGGTTTTCAAGCTTTCCTGCAAGACCGGCGAAGGGATCGAGGAGTGGTGCGATTGGCTGCTGGCAGAGGCGGAAGGCAAAGGTGCCTGAAGCTCGCCTGATTCGCGTCCGCGGTATCGTCCAGGGCGTCGGATTCCGCCCCTTTATTTATCGCCTGGCTCGGAAGCATTCCATCTCAGGCCGCGTCAGGAACTCAGGCTCCGGCGTGATCATCGAAGCCGAAGGCGAGCATGCCGATCTGGACAGCTTCCAGTCGGCCATCTCCTCCCAGGCTCCGCCGTTGGCTGTTATCACCGAATTGACCGTCGAGCCGGCGCAGCAGAATCGCTTCAGCAGCTTTCTGATAGAGAAAAGCGAAGCGGAAGAGTCGGTCGACACCCTCATCAGCCCCGATATCGGCATCTGCGACGACTGCCTGAACGAATTGTTCGACCCGGCCGATCGCCGTCACCGCTATCCATTCATCAACTGCACCAACTGCGGACCGCGATACAGCATTATCCGTAAGTTGCCCTACGACAGGCCGCTGACCTCGATGGCGCCTTTCACGATGTGCCCGGAGTGCCAGAGGGAATACGACGATCCCGCCGACCGCCGCTTCCACGCCCAGCCCAATGCCTGCCCCGCCTGCGGACCCAGTTTGCAGTTCACTGATACGGAGGGCGAGCCGTTGCCGGGTGATCCGCTTCTATCGGCAATCGCAGCCCTTCGAGAGGGCAGAATTGTGGCTGTCAAGGGTCTCGGCGGATTCCATCTCGCCTGCGATGCTGCAAACGAAGAGGCCCTGCTGGAGCTTCGCAGGCGCAAGGGCCGCGTCGGCAAACCCTTCGCCGTGATGGCCTTTGATCTCGAGCGCGCACGCCTTTTTGCCGAGATAACCGAGGAAGACGCCGTTTTGATGCTATCGCCGCGGCGTCCCATCGTCCTGGTTCCGAAGAGATCGGCTTCGACGCTTTCCAACGCCGTGGCGCCCGGCCAGAGCAGCTACGGCGTGATGCTCCCGTATACGCCTTTGCATTACCTGCTGCTTGAGGGCTTTGAATGCGCCCTGGTGATGACTTCCGGAAATTTCTGCGAGGAGCCGATCGCCATAGACAACGCCGAGGCTTTAAGCAGGCTGCGATCGCTGGCGGATTATTTTCTGATGCACGATCGCGACATCGTGCTGCGCGCCGACGACACGGTCATGCGCCGCGACGCTTGCCTGCCGCGCCACGCCCGCCGCTCACGCGGTTACGCACCCCAGCCGGTCTTCGTTCCCGCGGAACTGCGCCAGGTGCTGGCTGTCGGTCCCGAGCTTAAGAACACCATCTGCTTCACCCGCGGCGACCGCGCCTTCATCAGCCAGCACATCGGCGACCTGCAGAATCTCGAGGCCTTCGGCTTCTTCCGCGAGATCATCGACCACCTGCGCTCGGTCTTCGAACTCGAGCCGGAAATAGTGGCCCATGACCTCCATCCCGACTACCTCTCGACCGGCTGGGCGTTGGAGGAATCGGGGCTGCCGACCGTGGGTATCCAGCACCACCGCGCTCACGTCGCTTCCTGCATGGCCGACGCGGGCTCGCTCGAGCCGGTGATAGGGATCGCCCTCGACGGCACGGGCTTCGGCGACGACGGGGCGATTTGGGGTGGAGAGATTTTCATCGGCGGCCCATGCGACCTCGAGCGCGCCGCTCACCTGGCTTACGTTCCCCTACCTGGCGGCGACGCGGCAGCCAGGGAGCCCTGGCGTTGCGCGGTGGCGCATCTATCGTCGGCATTCCATGAAATCCCATCGCTGCCTTTCCTGGAATCGATCGATGCTTCGGCTCTGGCCACAATCAAGAAAATGATCGAGACGGATAGCAACACGCACCTGACGTCGAGCGCAGGGCGCTTGTTCGACGCCGTGGCCGCCATCGTCGGTGTCCGCAACGTCATCAGCTACGAAGCGCAGGCTGCGATGGAGCTGGAAGCGCTGGCCGATTCCCGTGAAACGGGCAGATATCCCTTCGAGATAGACACCACAGCCGAACCGTGGCAAATCCGTCCCGAGCCTCTGATTGTCGCCGTGGTCCGCGATGTCAGGAAGGGTGTCGGTGCGGCGATCATCAGCGCACGGTTTCACAACACACTTGTCGCGATCATGTCTGAAGCCTGTATTTTGCTGAAAAAGAAATCCGGTATCGGCCGGGTTGCGCTGTCGGGCGGCGTGTTCCAAAACAAACTACTCTTCGAGAAACTTGTCTCCGAACTCGAGAAGAAGGACTTCGAGGTTCTGACTCATCGCCAGGTGCCGGCCAACGACGGCGGCGTCAGCCTCGGCCAGGCCGTCATCGCCGCGCTCGGCGATTGAGCTACTGAGCCACCTCGATCGACACCTCGGGCACCGAATCCCTCTCACCCCTTGCATGCCGGAAGATCAGGCGGTTGAGCAACACCGCCCGCTTGGTATTCCTGATGATGACCATGCCGCTCGAGCGCCGGTACTCCGGCTCGATCTGGTCGTAGTTAAACGACAATGTGTTGAGGCCGGCCACAAGCTCGCTCTCTGAGATTTTCATCTGCAACCTTACAGGGAAGTAGAGAGCGAAGCGTTCGACGATCACCTTGCCGTTGCACCTCACCTTCACACCGACGGGCCTCAGCGGGAACCCTCGCAACTTTACGGGCGCGATGATTGCCGTCACCAGCAGCGGTTCCATCCGGCTAAGTATGAATCCGAGCACCGATTCCCGCCCGCTGCTCTCGCGCAACAGTCTGTCGCCCCTAGATATCAGCGGTCCCCAGCCGGAGAAGAACAAATAATCCTCGCTGATCATGTTCGGGCCGCCGGAACGCTCGAGGTGGGGATCAAAGCTCTTGGGATCGATCTTCTCGCCATCGGTTGCGAGGCTGACGATTGCTGGCCGCCCGCCTCCGCTGATCGGCACACCGTTGACTTCCAGTCGGGCAAACACGGTTTCCCCGCCGGCTTCGGAACGCGAGATCAGAGAGCGCCACTTGATCTTTCCTCCCGGTGGAATGTCGGCGCAGAGCGGCTGGCGGCGGATCTCCCGTCCGTCTTCGCACGCCAGCACGAGTTCGACGAATCCGTTCTCCGCCGAGGGCCTCAGCGCGGCCGATCCGTTGTTGGCAACGGCAAATTCCAGGCTGTAGATCCTCTCCCCGCCCAAACGCCCGTGTCTTAGCAGGGAGACGTTCACGCTCTCGATGACAGCGTTATACGAGGCATTCTCGAGGTTCAGCATCTGCTTGGGATGAACCTCCCGGCTGAGGTCCATTACCACCGTGCCAATTGGCGCGCTCACCTCTATGAACGACACTCCGAGGTTCGTGAGGTTGTTCTCCAGAACAGACTGCAGCCCCCTCGTCGAGCGGTCGAACAGGTAAACCGGCGGCAGGCTGGAGGATGCCACGCTGTAGTAGTACGGCGGGTACTGCTCATACTGCCAGTGAAACACATTGCTGCCTATGATCCGCTCCTCGGTGATGAAATTGGTCAGGTAGGTTCTCCAATACGAGCCGTAGAATCGCGTGATTCCGTGCTCGTCGCAGAACTCCACCCACCCGCGTAGCAAGCCGTCCCTGTGCGCGATCTGTACATTCATCATCACTCCCGAGCTCAGGAATGCCATGACGAAGAGCAGAACGCCGGCCACCGCCAGGGCTTTCGTCCGCTTCCATATACTGCCCAACCCTAAAGCCAGGATTGGGGGGATGGCAGTCCAGAGCAGATAGAAATACCGGAAGGGCGGCTTGTCGGACGCCTCTCTAGTGAAGGAGATGAAGAACCAGGTGGCAAACAGGAAGATGATGAAGATCGTCGGACCCGCGTCGACATTGCGCAACATGACGGCGTCGACGAGCAGGTTGCGGTTGCGCGCGATCACGATCATCAAGCATGCGAGCGCTGCGGCAAGCACGATTGCGCTGATAATTAGGTTGACCGCATCTCCCGCGGCCGGGATCAGGGGCAGGCCGAAAGCGTTCGGGATATTCTTGAGAAGCTCGAGCGTTGCCGGCAGGAATCTCCCGGCCAGATCCAGCGGCGTTCCCGTCTGGTCGGAGAAGCGGCTGAGCATCACGCCGGGATAGTAGAACAGATCGACGAACACGGGCACCGCCCCGCCCAGCAGACCCGGCAACGCTGCCGCCGACCGCGGACGGATGAAAAATAATTTGTCCTTGATGAAGAGTGCTATCAACACTGTTATCGCATAAAAAACCATCTGCAGTTGGACCCAGAATCCTATGCCAAGGACCACACCGATCCAGAAGAATTGTCGCCAGATCGGCTTCTCCAACTCGATGATTCTCAGAGCCAGGTAGAGCGACAACGCACCGAAGAATACAAACGGCGCGACGTGTGTGTTTCGAATCAGCTTATGCACCCAACCGGGTGGGATGGCCGCCAGCAGCGCGACCAGCAGGGCGACATTCCCATTCCACAAGCGTCGGGCCAGCAGGTAGAGCAAGACGAGAAATCCGAAATAAAAAATTACATTGACTATCTGCAGGTGAACCGGGCACTTGCCGAACAACCTGTGCAACAGCGCACTTGCATGCGCAACCAGCGAGCCGTTGAAATGATTGCCATAGAAATAGATCGGTCTCGTTTTGCCGTCGACTATGTGATAACCGGTCACGCCGACCAGGGCTGAATCGGAGTCATGAGTACCGCGGAAGGCGATGATCGTCGGGGCCTGCATCGAGAAAAACAGTAAAATTATCAAGGCAAGCAGGAAGTAATGTCGGGGATTCTCTTGCAGTGCCTTGAGCATCCTGATCAGGTTCTCTTTACCCGACCGCATGAGCCAAACCAACATCGCACCCGCGGACCAGATAAGCGTAATGGCAATCGCCGCCGCAGGGTCCGTTTCGAATATCCAGAGTCCCAGGAAGGGTTCGAGGAAGGGCTGCGAGAACCAGCAGGCCGCCGTCCATGCAAACAGAACCGCCGCAACCACGAACATTTCTGGAGCCCTCGGAAGTGAATTGAACCCTTCTCCAGCAGATGCTAACACATGGCGGCTCGCTTCACTAAAACGACGAGAAGGATTCTTTTAACCGAGTACTTGGTTTCGCAGCAGCGATCACGTAAACTAAGTTATTCGAGAACGGATTCCTGATTTCCGCGCAAGCGGCGAGGTTTGATATGTGCCTGGCTCTGCCGATGAAGTTGACCAGCCTCGAGGGGCAAAGCGGCGTCGCCGAGCAGGACGGCGTGATGATCAACGTGAACACGACTCTGCTGCCGGAAGCGAAGATCGGTGATTATGTGATCGTCCACGCCGGTTTCGCGATCCAGCTTCTCGACGAAGAAGAAGCGCGCAAATCGATCGAGTTGTTTCGCGAGATTGCCGAGCAGGAACCCCCTGAATGAAGTACATCGACGAGTTTCGCGACTCGGGTGTGGTGCGCGCACTGGCCCGCCGCATAGGCACGCTCGCCGGCGACCTCGGCACCATCAAGCTGATGGAAGTCTGCGGCACCCACACGATGAGCATCGCCCGCTTCGGCCTGCGATCACTTTTCCCCGAGAACATCGAATTAACCAGCGGCCCCGGCTGTCCGGTCTGCGTCTCGCCCCAGAGTTTCGTCGACAAGGCAATCGCCTATTGCCGCCGGCCGGAGACGATCGTAACCACTTTCGGCGACATGATCCGCGTACCCGGCTCATCATCCAGCCTGGAGAAAGAGCGGTCCGGCGGAGCGGATGTCAGGATCGTACTCTCGACGATGGACGCGCTGCAAATCGCGGTGAGCAATCCGGAGAAGGACGTTGTCTTTCTCGGCATCGGCTTCGAGACCACGGCGCCCACGATCGCCGCATCGATCCTCGCGGCCCGGGGAAAGAGCATCGGCAACTTTGCGGTGTTGTCCGGCCACAAGACGATGCCCAATGCGATGGCCGCGCTGGCATCGGATCCGGAAGTCCGGATCGACGGCTACATCTGCCCGCCGCACGTCAGCGCGATCATCGGCAGCGATGCCTATCTCTTTCTGGCCGAGCGATACAACAAGCCGTGCGCGATCGCGGGCTTCGAACCAGTCGACATCATGCAGGGAGTCCTCTGGCTCCTGGAGATGATCGCCACGGGTAGCCCCGATGTCCGCAATCAGTACAGCCGCGTCGTGACAAAAACGGGTAATCCCGAAGCGCTGAGAATCCTGCGCGAGGTCTTCACACCCAAAGACGATGAATGGCGCGGCATCGGCGCGATCCCGCTCTCGGGTCTGGCGATTGCAGATGCTTTCTCCAAGTATGATGCCGAGATTCGCTGGCCTGTGGAGGCGGAGCCGCAGTTCATACCTCCAGGCTGCATCTGCGGTAGAATCCTGAAGGGCACAGCCGGCCCGAGAGACTGCGGACTCTTCGGCAAAGCCTGCACGCCGGACGAGCCCGTCGGGGCCTGCATGGTTTCCAGCGAGGGTGCTTGCGCGGCCGCATTCAAATACGGCTGATATCTGCAAGGGGTTTGGGGTGAGCAAGAAAACGAAATTCGATAAAATCATGCTGGCGCACGGCTCCGGCGGCAAGGCGATGCACGACCTGATATCGTCGCTGATCGTGCCGGCATTCAGCAATCCCCGCCTGGAGCCTCTCGACGACAGCGCTCTGCTCCAAATCGGCGACAGGACAGTCGCTTTCACCAGCGACAGCTACACTGTCGACCCAATCTTTTTCCCCGGCGGTGACATCGGCCGCCTGGCTGTCTGCGGCACCGTCAACGATCTGGCAGTTTGCGGCGCTGTACCATTCGCGCTCAGCTGCGCCCTGATCATCGAGGAGGGCCTGCCCACAGCCGACCTGCAGAGAATTCTTGATTCGATGAAATCCTCCGCGAGCGAAGCCGGAGTGGAAATAGTCACCGGCGACACCAAGGTGCTGCAGCACGGCAAGGGCGACAAGATTTTCATCAACACCTCGGGCATCGGCCTGCTGCCGCGGCATCGCGCCCCCCTGCCGGGCAAGGCCGTTGCCGGAGATGCCGTCCTGGTCAACGGTCCGATAGCCGACCACGGCGCGGCGGTGATGGCCGAGAGGGAGGAATACGCGCTGAGGGCTGAGATCTCCTCGGACGTCGCGCCGCTCAGTGATCTGATCGAAACTCTGCTGGCGGCTGTCCCGGAAGCACACTGCCTCAAGGATCCGACACGCGGCGGGGTGGCAAGCGCCTTGAATGAGATCGCCTCCGCGTCGAGGATGACGATCGTCCTCAATGAAGAAGCGATTCCCGTGCGCAAACCGGTGGCCGGTCTTTGCGAATTGCTGGGCCTCGATCCGCTCTACTTTGCCAATGAGGGGAAGGTGCTGGCTGTCGTTCCGGGCGAAAGGGCCGAAGACGCGTTGGAGGCGCTTAAATCCCATCCACTTGGAAGAGAGGCGGCGATAATCGGCGTAGTGAAGGAATTCGACCGCGTGCCTCTCGCTGTCAAAACACCCTTCGGCAGCCATCGGGTAGTCAGCATGCTGACGGGCGAACAACTGCCGCGCATCTGTTAGTGATCACGGAACTTAAGCCATTGACACGCCAGTGTTTTCAGCTAGTATATCCACTCCTGCAAGACAGAAAAACAACTTTGAAGAACGACGGAAACAGCGTACGATTTTCTTGATATGGTGAAAAAATGAAAAAAACACTCCTGGCAACAATTCTTATGCTGACGGCGGCGATTGCCCTGCATGCCGAGGATTGCCTCTTCAGCCTCGGCGATGATGAATCTCTCGACAAGGCTCTGGAGGCCTTCCATGGCATCATGGCCGAGCTGGTGCACGGTCCAGTTCAGGAGGGTAACTTTCAACCGGTGAGAGAGCAGGTCGGAGCGCTGGTTAGCGCCAAGGCTGCAATCATGTCGGCAAACCTTCCGACGAAATTTGAAAAACACTGCGCCGACATCTCGGCCTCTGCCAAAACGCTTTTCGATTCAGTCGATACCCTGCAACAGCTGGCTGAAAACAACGGCAGCGACGAAGAGATCAAGGCGGCATTTTCTAAGATGCATGTGTCCTACCGCGCCTTGCGCCAGGCCCTGATCCTCCCCGAGGAAATGATCGAGGCCATCCATGAGATTCTGCAGCCGTTGTGGCACGAGGCGTATCCCGCCAAAGATGTCGAGGCGATCAAGGCCGGAGTGCCGAAATTGAAGGTTCGCACGAAACTGCTCGTGTCTGTTGCCGGCCGCCTTGAGGATGCCGTGTTGACTGATGCCGCGACCAAGCTGCTCGAGTCGATATCGACGCTCGAGGAAGCCGTCGCTGCCGACGACGGGACGGCAATCCTGGCGGCTCTGGAGCTGGTGCACGAGGCTTATCACCAGCTGGCCGAGCCCGAAGAGTAATCAGCAAGAATACAAAGTGTTACATCGCCCTGCCGTGCCACCGCCGGCGGGGTTTTTCAGTCCTTGTTTACGCCGTGAGAGGGAGCAATACGCTTGCCTGCTGGTCGCCGCAGATCATGCAATAGCGCGTTGACACCGTTCACAACCCTTTGCTATTGTTTATAAATCCACAACCGAGAGATATGCCCCCAAACTTCGTCTTTAGTCGTGAAGAGCATCGTAAAGAGCACGAGGTTGCTCCTGATTCGCGAATCACCGGCTCGGTATCTCTTGAAAGGAGAACCTAAGATTACAGCAGCGACGTCGACGAGTCCCTTTCGGGAACGCGCCTATAGTCGGCGTAAAAGGGTGGGAATCACCGGCTCTTGCCGGCTTAATAAGGAGAAAAACTAATGGCCACGGACGACACAATCAGGCCCGGAAACAGCGACGGGGCACACCTCGTTGGGATTACCGGAGCCTATCAGGACAACGAGTACTTCATCGATAAGGACGAATACCTGATCGGGCGCGCTCCGGATTGCGACCTGGTGCTCAATGAAACCACGGTTTCCGGAAAACATGCCAAGATCAGCAAAGTCGGAGATTCATACGAAATCACGGACCTCAAGTCGACCAACGGTACGTTCGTCAACGGTGTAAAAATCGATAAGAAACCACTGCGCACCAACGAAGTGATTAAGATCGATGTCGTCGAATTCAAGTACGTCAATCCGGCCGAGGTTCCCCGCACCATCGTCGCCAAAGCCCCGGAATTCTCGGATCAACAAACTGTTGTGCGCCCCCAGGAGCCTCCGCTACATGCCGCACCGCCGCCGTCCGAGCCTACACCCATGGCAAGGCCGGCGGGCCAGCTAGAACATGACAGGCCGCAGCCGAAGGTTCAGCCTGCGGCATTTGAAAAGAGGGGGAGTCTAGTGGGTGGACTAATTGTGGGTCTAATCATCGCTTTTCTGTTCTCGTACGGCGGCATGTTCGTCGCCGCGCTGGTCGCAGCCGCCCAGTACGGGACTATTTCTTCGGTGTTCAGCAACGTAATCGACGTGTTCAGGACGATTCTTGCCGGCGTGCCATTTCTCCACAACCATGTGCCGTGGATGAGCGTGCAGTGGGGTGTCAGCGACATCATCACGATCATCATGCTGCCGCTGGCATTGCTGTTCGGCGGCCTGATCATGCAAAGCATCGCTCGTAAAAATCGCTTCGGCACCGCCCTGCTGTTCAGCATCTTCTACGTGGCCATCGCCCTGGTGGCGCAGATCGCAGTTCTCGGTTTCAACTTCGATCTCTGGCTCAGCATCGCGCCGCAGGTCCTGCCGTTTGGCATGGATCGGATTCTCAACCTGCTCACGTGCTGCAGCTACTTCTTCGGCGTCACGTTTGTAATCAGTTTTATCGGCTCACTCATCGGAAGAAAATAGACCGCTTCTTTGGAGATTTCAGACGGGCCGCCAAGAGTGTGGCCCGTTTTAATTTGCAGCGGCTTTTTTCAGCAGCCATCGGGCAATTTAATCTGATAATCCTCAGATCTCTATGTAGGGGGAGGCCAATGAGATTCATGAGATTGACAGCATTAACACTAATCATTCTGTGGACAATTCCCGCCATCGCGCAGGAAGAGAAGCGGGTGATGACCGTGGACGACCTGTTCACCTTCTCTCGAGCCGGCGACCCGCAGCTTTCTCCCGACGGGAAATACGTCCTCTACACGGTCAGCAAAGCTGACTGGGAGCAGAACGGCACCGTGACACAAATCTGGCGCGTGGGCGCTGACGGCACCGGCCAGGTGCAGATGACACAGGGGAAGGAATCCTGCAGATCACCCAAATGGAGCCCTTGCGGCAAGATGTTCGCGTTCCTCACGAGCCGCTCCGACAAAACCCAGATCTGGCTGATGCGCAACGACGGCGGTGAAGCCTACCAGCTGAGCGACCACGATCCGGGAGTCTCGGGATTCGAATGGTCGGAAGACGGCAAGACCATCTACTTCCTGGCCTCGGACCCGAAGACCGAGGAAGACAAAGCGAGGGAGGAGGCTAAGAACGAGGTGATTGTCGTCGACAAGAACCTCAAGAACAGCCATCTGTGGGCTTTCGATCTCGAGACGAAAGAAGAGCACCGGTTGACTGAGGGTGATTTCTCCATCAGATCGTTTGTGATCTCGCCCGAGGGCGGCCGTATTGCTTTCACCGCCGCACCAACGCCGAAGGTCGACGACAATCTCAAGATTGAGATCTATCTGCTCGACCTGGGGGATAAAGCGGTAGAGAAGCTTACCGACAACAAGATCACCGAAGGCGGGCTGCGCTGGCGCCTCGACGGCAACGCCATCACCTTTGTCTCCGATTCCAGCGAAAACCTGGAGACATACTACCAGGGCTCGATCTTCCTGCTTCCGCTCGACGGCGGCGAGATAACCGACCTGCTGCCGGGTTTCGAGGAGGAGGTCTACGGGCATGAATGTATGGGTCAGGGGAAAATTCTGTTCTCCGCCAATACCGGTGTAAACGTCCATCTATTCATGCTCGACGCGGCTTCCGGCGAGGTGACGCAGTTGACCGAGGGTGAAAAGGTGATCTCCCCTGGAGAGGTGAACAAGGAACTCGGCAAGATCGTCGCGACGATTACCGATCCCCTTTCCCCCGCCGATATCTACATCGCCGACATCGAATCGCTGAAATTTGAGAAGCTTACCGAGATGAATCCTCACATCTCAGATATCAAGCTCGCCCAGTACCGCACGATCCACTGGAAAGCGTCTGACGGTTATGACTGCGAAGGCATCCTGATCCTGCCGCCTGATTATGAGGAGAGCAAGCGCTATCCGACAATCGCACAACTGCACGGCGGCCCGGAAAGCTCGTACAAGAACGCCTTCTCCACCAATTGGGGCACCTATCCCCACGTGCTTGCGGGGCGCGGTTATGTCCTCTTCCAGCCCAATTACAGGGCCTCCACGGGTTATGGTGACGCCCATATGCGCTCGCTCATCGGCCGCTATTTCGAGGACGACATCAATGACATCATCAGCGGTCTTGATTACCTGATCGACGAGGGGATCGCCGACCCCGATAAGCTGGCATGTCACGGCTGGAGCGCGGGCGGCCACCTGACAAACTGGCTGGTCACCCACTACAGCGACCGCTTCAAGGCCGCCGGCTCCGGCGCGGGCGGCGCAAACTGGTCCAGCTTCTACGCGCAGACCGACATGCACTACATCAGGGAAATCTGGTTCACAGCCCCTCCCTATGAGAAGCCGGAACTCTTCCGCGCCAAGAGTCCTATCAACTACATTCGCGACGCTTCTACGCCGACGATCATCTTCTGTGGCGCAGCCGACAACCGCGTGCCTGCTCCCCAGAGTTGGGAGATGTACGTCGGCCTGCAGCGCTATGGTGTGGTCTCTGAGTTCCACCTCTATCCCGGCGAACCGCACGGCCTGCGCAAGTTGGCCCACCAGAAAGACAAGGTGCTCTCCGAGCTGGCCTGGTTCGACAAGTACATCCTGGGAATCGAACCCGAGGAAAAGGAAGAAAAATAGGTTCTCCGACAACAGAGGGGAAAAGCCCGGCTGTTCTTGATTCGCAACCGGGCTTTGATTTACCTCGTCAGAGGATTCAGTTCCTGACGAACCACACCACAGCCGACACCGACTTCTTCTGAGTCGAATCTTCGCCCATATAGCCGGATACCCTGATCGTACATTGCACGGCCTTGGCGAAGTACACGCCATTGATATTCTTGGCCATACCTTTGTTGCTAACGAGCAGCGAGAGTTTCTTCCAGTACTTTTCCTGGCCGAAGTTTAGCAGGCTTAATCTGTATTTCCTGACAACTGGATATCCATTGTACATCTGGATTAAATAATCGATGGAGTCGCCCTGGATTTTGAACAGAGCTTTAGCAGGGGGCGGAGTCGCAGTGACATCGCCCTCGAAGACAGCCAGCGACATCTGCTTTCCTGAAAAACCCTTTAGGGTTGTGACGACGATCGGGTGGTAGGAATTCATATTTAACGAATCGTCAGACGTCCCCGGAGCGTGAAGGTAGGTCAGGTCCAGCACGGTGCCGTCGAGCGGCATAATTCGCGGTGTCGAGGCGTAATTGTCATCGTAATAGAGTTTGTCCTTCTCGTTGTTCAGCTTCCACATGTTGCTGTTCTTGTTTTTCAATGTGTTTGCACTGATGTGCTGTCTTCGGTAAGACATGTAATCGTTTGTGTACGGTGTGTGCTGAAATCCGAAGGCATGCCCGAATTCGTGGACGACCACCAGGTCGGAATTGAAACTCGCGCCGATGCCCCGGGCGGGATTGGGCGTCGAAGAGAAGTGATCCGATCTGAAAAATCCGTCCGTTTCGACTATCTTATGCGGGTTGATATACTTGCCGTTTTGCAGCTGACTGGTGCTACCACCGAACCATGTGTTCATGTAAGCAGCAACGCCTGACTTGCCGTAAAAGAAACGATCATCTGCGGTCATGTAGATGACGTTCTTCCCATCAGTATTGTTTCTCGGATCTGCCGAAGTGATCTGGACGACGCTATTGGTGAGCTTGAATTTTGGCAGATTCGGAGTGCCGCGGCTCTTGTTGATCAGCTTTTTGAATATCTTGTTGTATTGCCTCTTGTAGGGCTTTGCATCGGGAGACATCGACCAATTTACCTGGGTGACTCCCTCCCAGCGGATGTTCTGGGTGACGACCAGTTTCTGCCACGCTGCCGGATAAATTCGTTTGAAATCGCTCTCTTTTACTTCGTGGACGGCGCCTGTGGCAGGATCGGCAACTAGAAAGAACATCTCGAAGGTCCCGTCATACATGGCGCGGCACTGGTTCCCCACCACTCTGATTTCATCGGCTGCCAGCGCGCTCGCAGTAATTACACACGCCAGGACCACTGCCAAAGTTAGTTTCCTGGATACAGCACGCATATGTTCCTCCCGTCAGTTTGAAATGACCTTAACCAAGTGATTTGGGCAAATATTTCGTAACTAAATATCACCACAGGATCTCTGTGGCGTCAAGGAATCGTTTCAAATTCTCCAGCATCCACCGAGAAATCAATTCATTGAAAAGAAGGGCCGGAGGCATCCGGCCCTTCCCAAAACTTCGCTTGAATCAAGTTTACCTTAGCTCCAGGGTCTTCTCGAGCAGACCGCCTTTGAGCGAATTGTAGGTCAGCATGGCGCTGCCGTTGCCTTTGACCAGCCACTGCAGGATTACTTCGCTCTGGCCGTTGAGCGCGCGGACGCGCAATTTCGCCGGGTCCTTGTATTGCGGCTCCACGATGCCGCGGTACTTGTCGCTCACCTCGCCGCCGGAAACGACGGTTAAATTCGAACCGCTGATGACTGCGAAATCGGGTCGGCCGATGTTACTGCGCACGGCTTGCGCGGAGCGGGTGGGTATCACCTGTTCATTTACCACAGCTGCAGTGATGCGGAACAGTCCGCCTCCGACGTTCTCGACTTCGACATCCCCGAACTTCAACAATGGCATGCTCTCAGCGCTGAAGATGACGAAGGCCGCGGTGCGGTGGCACTCCTGGGACAGTAAGAATTCCGGCGTCGGTCGCTGTGTCATCTTGGTCCAGCCGCCGATCTCGATCTCGCCGTACGTCGGGTGCTTGAAGGGCTTCCACTCCTTGAAGCCCTCGCCGATGCGCAGGTAGTCGTCGAATTTCAGGCGTTCCTTCTCGTCGACTTTGCGGTCGCCGGTGACATCCTCCCACTCATCCGGGAAGTGCTCGATGGTGAAGGCGAATGCGCCGAAGGTGCCGTGCAGGTAAGAGTCGAAATCGCCGTAGGTCGTATAGAGATCCTTGTAAGCAATTAAATATTTGTATCCGGGGAGCAGTTGCTCGCTGCGCTCGCCGAGGTAGTCGTAAACGCGGACGTCCATCGGCATGAACTGGCCCATATTCTTGGCTCCCGGGCCGCGCAGCATCATGCCGCCGTTGTTGTGGCCGGTCGTGCCGGCGACGATGTTCGGGTGCCTGAGCAGGAACTCGCTGATCGCCCTGCTTTCGGGGTGGCTCATCGGGTAGTCGCCGGCGCCGTTCTGCACGTACTCCGGCATCCAGTTGTAGCCCCAGTTGCGGTTGAGATCATAGCCGCCCGGCGGATCCTCGTTGATCCGGCCGTCCTCGTCGTTGTCGATGCCCTCCATCCCGAGCAGTTCCCAGCCTCCAGGTTCTCCCGGCTTGGCCATGACCATCAGGCGCGGATCCTCGGGATCGGGCTTCATGCGGCCGGCGGAGTCTTTTTTACGCATCATCGTGATGCTGCCGTCGCCGTCGAGGTCGTCGTAACCATCCTCGTCGAAGAGGCCGTCGCGGTCGTCATCGACAGGGCGCTGGCCGGAGCGGGAGCTGCTGGGATTATTGGGCTGCTCAAGAAAGTAGGAGCGGCCGTCGACGTTGACGCTCGGGATGAAATAGAAGGCAGCGCGGTCGACAATTTTGGTGACCCGCTCCACCTTGCCGTAGTTGGTCAGCAGGTACCAGAGAGTGTAGAGGCAGGCCTCCGAAGCCTGGATCTCGTTGCCGTGAATGTTGCCGTCCATATAAAACGCCGGCTTGGAGAGCACCGGGCCTGTTTCGGACCTGTTGATGATCATCACCCAGATGTCGCGCCCCTGGTAGCTCTTACCCACCGACTCGATGGTCGCCAACTCCGGATAGGCCTGCGCCAGCTTCTTATAAATGTCTGTAAGCTCCTCGTAGGTGTGATAGCTGTTGAAATCAATCGCGACCTTGGGAGCATCGGGCAGCACCGCCGCCTGTAAGGAGGCGGGAATCAAGACCAACAAAACAGCTAGAATATACTTTTTCATCTCGTCCTCCTCACTGCAGCACTATGGTTTCGGAATCGGAGCCGCACTTGATGCTGTGCGCCGTCAGCTCGACCTTCGATCCTCTTGCGGCTTTGACGATCCAGCGGAACTCGTTGCTGATACCATGACCGGGGATAGAGTTGATCCGGTGGATCTTCTGCCCGCCGATTATCTTGTCCTGATCGATTCCGAGCTTGAGGATTATCGGCGGGACCGATCTCGTCGTCGTTCCGTGGCGCAAAGCGGTCGGGAAGAAGCCGTTGTTCCTGACGAAGGCGGTTATCTCGAAAACCTCGCTGTCCAACGCCTTGACCGAGACATCCGTGACCTCAATTTGCGCCAGCTCACCGGCCAGCCTGACCGCGAATTCGACGTTGGGTTCAAGGACTTTTTGGCCGACCTCGTAAGGAGGCAGAATCTTGAGGAAGGGCTGCATGCCGCCGATCTCCACCTTGCCCAGTGTCGGGTGGTCGAATTCGGTCCAGGGGACGAAACCGCCGCCCTCGACGTTCTCCTCCGCCCACTTGAGAATATAGGTCTCCTCTGCTTCCCCCTCCTTCTTCTCGGCTTGCTTGCCGCCGCCCATCTGCTCGATCATCTCGGCCATTCTCTTCGGGGTGATCATCCCGCCTTTGACGCCGCCGATCACCATCTGGGCATTGTACTGAGCAGGGGCTTTGATCTCCTTGAGGAAGAGAGCGATCTTCTCCTCGCCGAGAGCCAGGAACTCTTCCGAGGACATCCCTTTCAGTTTCTCGACGGTTATGCCGCTGCCGCTTTCCTCCTCGCCCTCCTTCTTTTCCGCTTTTGGTTTGGGCACGGCCCAGAGGTCGACGGTGAACGTCGGAACGCCGTAATGGAAATACCCCCATGCGGGGAAGCAGCCGTCGCCGACGGCATCTTTCGCCTGACGCGACTCGTCGTCTATCTCCTTCTCCTTGATCATCTCCTTGTAGCGCTTGGAGATCTCCTCGAAGTAGGGATAGTCGTCATCGGTAATGCTCATCACGGGCCCGAGGCCGAAGAACGCCGCGACCATCTCCTCGGTGATATCCATGCCGCGGGCGAAAGGCATGTCCTTGACCAGATCGACGATCTCCTTGATGGTGAATTCCTGCTCGGGATCGGCACCGAACATCTCGGCGATATCCTTGGGGATCTTCACCTTCTCCGCACCGATCGTGGCCGGTCCCCTGCCGCGCTGCAGGTTGAGCAGGTTGTTCTGCCCGCCGAAGCTGAAAACGAGGGCGATGTTGCGATGGTTGATGAAGAACTCCATGATCGCGATCGTTTCGACCTCGCTGACGGGGTAGAGTCCCGCGCCGGGCGAGAAGTACTGGTAATCGTGGGTGAAGTTGCGGTTGATCACCACGCCGCCCGGCGGGTCCTCGTTGATGTCACCGTCGCCGTCATTGTCGACGCCTTCGGTCATCAGCTTGTACTCGCCGCGCTCCCCTTTCATCTTGTCGGCCTTGCGCATCAATCGCGGATCGTCGGGATCGGCAATGTACTCACCGTCGGGAGACTTGATTCGCATCTGGATGATGAAGCCGTCGGCGTTGATGTCGGCGGGGCCGTCCTCGTCGGTCTCGAGGTCGCGATCATCGTTGAACGGGGATAGATCTGTCTCGCGTTCCCACTTCGGTTCTGAGAAAGTCATGGTAGCGACGTCAGGATTCAGGAGCGGAGCAACGTAAAACGTCCGCGTCGACAGCAGCTTTGCGATACCCTCATCTCCCGCATTGCCGATGAGATACTCAACGGCGGCCAAGGCAGCCTCGGTTGCCAGCAATCGAGTCCCCTCGATGTTGCCGCCGATGAAAACGGCGGGTCTCTTGTCAGGCTCGACCGGGCCCTTCGCGGCGACTCGGGCAACCAGCAACTCGATCCCCCCTCCGCTTTTCCCGATTGACATCACCTTGACCAGCTCCGGATGTTCCCCCTGCCAGCGCTCAAGCGCAGCCTTCACGGCCTCGGGATTGCGATAGCCGTCGGCAAACACCTGTGTCTGTAGAAGCGCAAGAAAACACACCACACCTAAGAGGATTTTAACTTTCATTTAGACCCCTTCCTCGATTTCTATTTTCCATTCGCAGCTATCCTATCCGCCCGGGTGGAATTTGTGCAACTCGACAGAACGCATCGGAGCTATCTTGCGTTCCGATCCGCTGGATTCCAGCCGCTAGCTGATAAGGATATCTCAACACTCCAATCCTCGGAAATGAAGATAACAAATGGATGTTCTCTATGGAATTAAAAGTGATACGCGAAACAATTCATTAGTGACGTGAGGCACAAAAAAATTGGATTTTGTGACTGATCTCACGCCGCGTTGTGTCGGAGGAGAATAAATTAAATTCATGGGGGATCCAATGATAAAGGTTTTGTATGTCGACGACAGTCCCGACGACAGGGACATCTTGCGAATCAGCATCGCCCGGCTGTCCGATGATATCAGGGTCCGCCCTGCAGCGTCGGCGGCTGAAGCCATCCAGACGATCAGAAGCGAGAAACCCGATTGCATCGTCAGTGACCTCGACATGCCGGGTATGAACGGTCTGGAACTGCTTCGCACGCTCCGCAACTCAGGGGACAACACCCCGTTCATCTTCTTCTCCTGTCACGACTACACCGATTTGACGGAGCTGGCGTTGCTCGCAGGTGCCCACTCGTTCGAAGTGAAGGGACCAGGAAAGAAGCCGCTCGAAAAGCTGATGGGATCCATTCGAGAGGTGGCCGAAGAGAGTAAAGAAGATCGCCGGGCCAACATCGCGGGGCCGGAGAATCTCGCGCTCTCCACGTGGACCTGATTCGGGGCTGCGCCTGAAGTCTAAATCCAGCGCCTAATCAGGGTTCGGAATCCGGCTGCCGAGCGGACCATCACCATCGGTTTGCCGCTGCGGCGGGCAAGCATTTCCGGCACGGTAGGCTGAGCCATTCTGGATAGGGCCGGCTTAGCCGTCGAGCCCACGACGATCAGATCGAAATCTTCGGATTCCTTTATTATCGCTTCCACTACGCTGTCGGACCTTACTCCCATCGATGTAACACGTTCTCTAGGGATATTTAGCCGCACCTCATTGCGATCCAGGAAGCGCTCGACATCGAATCGCGAACCACCGCCGGTAACCGTCAACGCCACCACCTCACCCTCATCCCCGTCTACAAGAATGCTGGCTATCTCCAACGCCAGCGCGCTGTTCGGACCACCGGCAACCGGCACCAGCGCGCGCCTGAAATCGCCCTTACCGCAGTCCTTGAAGATCACCACGTCGCAAGGCGTGCGCTCGATGATCGGATCGAGCGTCGACCCGAGCCTGAAACGTTGCGAACCGGGCCTGCCGTGCCAGCCCATGATCAGCATGTCGGCTTTTTTCTCGCGGGCGGTACTCACTATGCCCCGCGGAAGACTGCGGCAGTAGCGCAGCGTCGAGCTCAGCGGGAACAGGGGCGCCAGGTAGAGCATCGCCTCGACGATACCCTCCTTTCCCTCCATCATGTATTCGTGGGCGTCGGCGAGAGGAACCTGCGGTGGCACGGGAACCATATGCAGCAGTTCTATCGATGCTTCCTTGGCTTTAGCCAGTTTGTAAGTGTTGCGCACCAGGCCGAGCGCGTTCTCGGGGTTGGCGACCGATACCATGATCTTGTAACCCTTTACGAGAGGCGCCTCCTCTTCTTCCAGCACAAGAATCTCGTCCTCCGTCGCAATCGCCCGGGATTTCGAGTAGGCCAGGTATATTAAGACGCCTGCGCCGATCCACACCGGCGCCACCACCCATGCCACCCAGCTCATCTCGTGGAGGAACACCGCGAGGACGCCTTGGGTGATAATCGCCAGGATCGGGAACAACGGGAACAGCGGCATGAGGAAGCCGTAGTGCAGTTCGTCTCCCATGTCGCGGCGTATCTTAATCACGCAGAGATTAACCAGGAAGAAAAGCAGGAGGAACATGATGCTCGCGCTGGAGCCGACGTCCCTTGTCGGCAGGAAGATCGCAATGGAGATAACGATCACGCCGGTAAATGCCAGCGCCATATAAGGAGTCTTGCGCTTGCGCGATATCTTCGAAAATACGGCGGGCAGCATGCGGTCGCGCCCGAGCGCATAAGAGGCTCTTGTTGCGGAGAAGATGGTTGCATTCAGAGCCGATGTGGAAGCGAAAATGACGGCGAGAGCAACGACCATGTAGCCGATAAACTCCGTCGGCATCAGTTTCGCCACGGCTTGGCCGAAGCCGGTGTCGCCGAAGCTTGCAATCCATTCCCAGGGTGCCAGGCCGTCGAGCACCGGGTTGTCCGCATGCACGGATACCACCGAGGCGAAACTGACAGCGATGTAAGTTACCGTCACAATGCAGACAGAGTAGAGCATCGCCTTCGGTATGTTGCGCTTGGGATCGATCGTCTCGTCGCCGGCTTGAGCGATGACCTCGTAGCCCTCAAAGGCCACCGATGTAAAGCCCATCGTCACCAGGATTGTCAGGAGCCCGTCGGGGTGAATAAACGGCTTGAAATTGTGCAATCTCGACGGGTCGTAAATAGCCGTGATGATACCCACAACTCCGATGCCGACGATCAGCACCATCTGGCCGAGGGTGAAAAACGCCCCGATTTTTCCCGTCTCGGAAGCGCCGCGGTAGTTGATATAAATGAAGAAAAGTCCGGCAAGCAGAGCAACAACCTTCTGCCCGATGGGAATTATGGATGCGTCTAAAAATCCCAGCTGGTAGAAGAAATCGAGAGTGTAAGTGGCGAAAACGACGGCGTAGAGGCTGCCGGCCACGCTTGATGCGAACCATTCCATCCAGCCGGCGAGAAAGCTGGTTCCGCGGCCGAAGCCGATGCGCGCGAAGTTATATGCCCCCCCCGCCCTCGGGATGGCCGAGCTGAGCTCCGCATATGACATTGCCGTGAATATGGCCACCAGGCCGTTGAGGGCAAAGGTAAGCATGAGGCCGCCCGGCCCGGCCTTGTGCATCACATTGCCGACGCCGATGAATACACCGGCCCCGATCATCATGCCGAGGCCCATCATCGTTATGTGGAATAGATTCAGTTCGCGCGAGAGCTCGGTTGTGACTTGTTGCGTGCTATCACTCATCGCGCAATCCGAGCTTGGCGTCGCGGGCAGAGGGAAAATTCCTCGCTGCCAGTTTGTTGATCATCCGCCGGCTCCAGATCGTGAGATACACTATCGTGACCAGGGCAACCGAAATAACGCCGACGCCTGCTACTACCTCAAACTCCATGCGCTCCCCTCCCATTTGCCTGAGGCATTCGCAATTTTTAAGGAATGTTAGCACGTTTAATACAAACTCTCGATAATCCGATACGATTAATTTGTCAGTGATAGCAGCCTTGCCGGGCAGGTGCTATCATTGCTCATAATTTTATAGTCGGGCTGTCTACAATAAACACTCACAGCAATATTCCCAGCTTTGACAACGGAAAAGCCTCCCCCATGCCCGAGGAAAGGAGCAACACATGGCCCCCATGAGCAGAAGGCAACTGCTTAAAACCGGTCTCGGCGCCTGCGCTCTCTCTTCGGCACCGGCACTTGGATTCAAACACGGCTCACAACGCGAGGAAAACGAACTCATGCTCGGAAAAGAAGTGAAGTTGAGGGGAGACGGACTGGCTCTGTCCCCCGAAGAGTATTCCCGCCTGCTGGCCCGGCTGACTGAAAGCGGCGCAGTCGAGGCCGATTACTATTCGAACGGCGGCGCCGTGGAGCAGATGGAAAAGCGGTTTGCCGAAATCCTCGGCAAGGAGCGTGCAGTGTTTTTTCCCACCGGCACGCTGGCCAACCACGTGGCCGTCCGCGAGCTTGCCGGCAACGACCGGCGTGTCATCGTCCAGGCCGAGAGCCATGTCTACAACGATTCGGGCGACTGCATTCAGACAGTCAGCGGTCTCAATTTGATACCTCTCGCCAAAGGCGAAGCAACGTTCAGCGTTGAAGAAGTTGAGGGGGTTTTACGGCGGACCTCAGCGGGCCGGGTTAAGACGAATGTCGGCGTGATCTCGATCGAGAATCCCGTGCGAAGGAAACTGGGTGAGGTCTTCGATTATGAGGAGATGAAGAAGATCGCAACTCTGGCCAGGGATCAGGGCATCAGAATGCATCTCGACGGCGCGCGCCTGTTCATCGCCTCGGCGGTCACCGGCATTCCCATCATCGATTATTCGAAACTCTTCGACACCGTCTATATCTCGCTCTACAAGTATTTCAACGCGGCGTCCGGCGCCGTCCTGGCAGGTCCGGCGGAAATGCTGGATGGGATTTACCACATGCGCAGGATGTTCGGCGGCGGCCTGCCGCAGGTCTGGCCCTTCGCCGCCGTGGCGGCCTATTTCCTCGACGGATTCATCGAGCGTTTCAGCAAAGCGATGACCGCCTTCGAGAACCTGATCCAGGGTCTTGAAAGCAAGGGATTCAAGATAGACCGGATTACCAACGGAACCAATATTTGCCAACTCCGCTGGAACAAGAAGGTATCGAAGGAAGATTTCCGTCAAAGGCTGCTGGCTAAAGACGTCATATTATCTGAACCCGCAGCGGAATTCGACGGCTTCATCCTCACCGGCAACGAGACCATCACCAGGATGGAGACCGGGCGCCTGGTTGAATTTTTCGTTGAAGCGTCAAAATAGGAGCCGAACATGAGAAAATTGCTGTTCCCTCTCCTGCTCGTTCTGTTTGTCTGCTGCTCGCCCCCCACCTCTGAAAATGCCGGCCTGGAGAACGATGTGATCGCCTTGGTAGGCGGCACAGTCCTCGACGTCTCCGATTGGGGGGCATCTGACGACGACATCGAGGATGCGGTAGTCTTGATCGAGGACGGCCTGATCTCCTCCGTCGGCAGGCGTGGAGAGGTCGAAATCCCCGAATCGGCCCAGCTCATCGATGCCTCCGGCAAGTTCATCATCCCGGGTTTGATCGACGGCTTCGCTGCGCTCAACAACCAAGCCTACGCCAACGCTTACCTCTACATGGGCGTAACGTCGATTATCTCGGTCGACGGCGGCAGGCGCGGTCCATTCTTCGTAGATGCCGACCCGGGACCGTCCGCTTACAGACTGGAGGGCGTCGGCGACGAGGCGGTATCGACTGAAGAGCTGCTCGGGCAGATCGACGAGTTGCACGCCAGCGGCTACAAGGTAGTCCTGCTGATGTACGAACTCCGACCGGACCAGTTGCGGGCTGCGGTCGAGCACGCTCACAGCTTCGGCATGGGAACCATCGGGGAACTGGGTTTTACGACCTATAGCGAGGTGATCGAAACCGGCATCGACGCCTTTGTGCACACTACACGCTACTCCCTCGACATCGCCCCGCGCACGATGGCCCGAGCCGTGGCCGAGGAGCCGTTCAGCGACGACCTGCAAAGCCCCAAGTGGCGCTATTACAAATTTCTCACCGACATCGATGCAAACGACGAGCGCCTGCTGGACCATGCTTCGGTCCTGGGCCAGGGCAACGTCGCGCTTGTCCCCACCTTCAGCCTGCTCTACCTGGATCTGCCCGACTGCGAAAACCTGTGGAACGAAACCGTCGCGGTGATAATTGATCCCGCTGATGTGAACAATCCATCGAACAAGCTCACCGGGAAGCACGCCTACGATCCCGAGCACACCAAAGCCTATGCCGACCTTGCGGCCAAGGAGTTCATTCTCGAGCGCGCTTACAAAGCGGCGGGCGCACACTACCTTGCGGGCAGCGGCACCGACGTCTGGGGCACGATGCCGGGCATCTCGATGCACACGGAGTTGCAGTTGCTGACAAGGATCGGCCTCTCGCACCGCGAAGCAATCGCGGCGGCGACATGGAATATTGCCGAGACCTATGGTTTCGAAGAGATAGGTAAAATTGAAGCGGGGCGCAGGGCAGATCTTTTGGTGCTGAACGCCGATCCGCTCGACGATCTCGGCAACCTGAAACTCATAGATGTATTGATCAAGGACGGCAAGCAAATCGACCGCGGCAAACTCCTGGATCTGCCTTCGGAGAAATAGACTCCGCCATACGCTGCGCGGATAATGAGATCGGGTTACCGGAAGGGGTGGAACGTGAAGAAGACCGCTATAGTAATTGTTTTATTCATATTTGCTCTTTGTGCATTACAACCGACGCCGGCCGCCGGCTGCACCGTCGCAGTCGTCTCCGGCAAGGCCACACCCGACGGCCGGCCGTTGCTTTGGAAGAATCGCGATTCCGGCAACGAAGCCAACAAGGTGATGTTTTTCGAGGGCGGGAAATATAAGTTCATCGGCGTGGTCAATGCCGATGACGATGACGGCGAGGAGGTCTGGGCGGGGACAAATTCGGCCGGTTTCTGCATCATGAACGCCGCCTCCTACAACGTGAACCAGGAGGCCAAGGAGAAGGACGGCGACAAACGGCGTATGGACGAGGAGGGCACTTTCATGAAGCTGGCCCTCGGCGGTTGCGGTACGGTCGATGACTTCCAGAAGCTTCTCGACGACACGAAGAACGACCGCGGCGTGGAAGCCAACTTCGGCGTGATCGACGCGCATGGCGGCGCGGCGTTTTTCGAGACGGACAACGACGGCTATGTCCGCTTCGACGCTGACGACCCGAAGGTCGCGCCCGAGGGTTATATCGTACGAACCAATTTCTCGTATTCGGGTAAGCCCAACGACGGAGCCGGATACATCCGCTTCGACAGGATGAGCAAGCTTTTCCACGACGCAGTCGGCCTCAACGGCATCGACAAGAACTGGTTGTTGCTTTCTGCTTCGCGCGACATGGTCAACGGCCTCACCGGCATCGACCCACTGGCACAGACACCCCCGGCTCACGCGCGAGACCGCAGGCTTTTCTACATGGCCGACAGCATCGCCCGCAACACCGCCTGTTCAACCGTCGTCTTCCAGGGTGTGCTGCCCGCGGAGGACGCCGGCAGGACGATCATGTGGACCCGCCTGGGACACCCGCTCTGCTCCGTGACGCTGCCTTTGTGGGTAGCCGGGGGGCCGGAGATGAGGCTTACCACCGGCGAGGAGAACGCGCCGATCGATCGCTTCGCGCTATACTGGCTGGATCGGATCTTTCCGCTGCGTGGCGGATCACGCGGCAGGTACCTAGACCTGGCGCCGTTGCACAACAGCGCCGACGGCGGCAATCTGAATCGCCTGATTGAAATCGAGGAGCAAATTCTGCAACGAATCGACGGCTTGCTGAAAAGCGCGGAGATAACTGAAGTGAAACTGATCTCGATCCAGAAAGAAGCCGAGGAACTAACGATCGATTTGCTCAGACGAGTTTTCCCCGAAGCGGCGGCACATGCCGGTATGTAGACCTATTGCCGGGCTCAAGAGTCTTGACTATGGGAAGGGCTCGTCGTAAATAAATGCTCCTACAGAAAGGGAACCATCTGAGGGAAGAGTATGGAAATGATTGAGGTCAAGGACCTGCGCAAGGCCTTCGGCCCGATTGTCGCCGTCGACGGAGTATCGTTTTCCGTCTCCAAGGGCGACGTTCTGGGATTCCTGGGGCCGAACGGCGCGGGCAAATCGACAACAATGCGTATCCTGAGCTGTTTCCTGCCACCGGATTCGGGCACCGCGACGATAGCCGGCCACGACATCGTCAGGGAACCGATCCAGGTGCAGCGCAGCGTCGGCTACCTGGCGGAGAACGCACCCGCTTACGATGAGATGACCGTCGGCTCGTTTCTCGACTTCGTTTGCGAGACGCGCGGCATGCACAAGGCGGAGCGCCGCGAGGCAATCGATCGCATCGCCAAGGTCACGGCCATCGAAGCAGTGATGCACCAGCCGATCGGCACTTGCTCGAAAGGCTTCCGTCGGCGCGCCGGGCTGGCCCAGGCGCTGGTGCACGATCCGCCGGTCTTGATTCTCGACGAGCCGACCGACGGCCTCGACCCGAACCAGAAGCACGATGTGCGAATGTTGATCAAGAAACTCGCCGCAAACAAGTGCATCGTCATCTCGACGCACATCCTCGAAGAGGTCGACGCCATCTGCAACCGCATGGCGATCATCCATCGCGGCCGCCTTCTCGTCGATTCCACTCCGGACGACCTGCGCCGGAGCGAGGGCGGCAACCTGGACGAGATATTCCGCAAACTGACGAGCGAGCACCAGGCCGTGGCGGCGGGAGGTGCGTCATGAGCGGATTACTGAGCATATATAAGAGAGAGATCCGGGGCTACTTCTCGACGCCCGTGGCATACGTCTTCCTCGTGATCTTCCTCTTCTTCACCAGCTTCCTGACTTTCCAGAAGGGCTTCTTCGACCTGAGACAGGCCGACCTGCGACTGCTCTTCGACAGCATGCCTCTGCTGTTCGTCTTCCTCTCGCCGGCGTTGGCTATGAGGCTGTGGGCAGAGGAACGCAGGACCAACTCGATTGAGCTGCTCTTTTCTCTGCCGGTGACGACCACACAGGCAGTCCTAGGCAAGTTCCTGGCAGCCTGGACCGTGATCGTGATCGCGCTGCTGCTGACTTTCCCTTTGGTGATCACGGTCTTCGTGCTCGGCCAGCCCGATCCGGGACCGATCCTGACCGGTTACCTGGCAAGCATTCTGCTCTCCGGCAGCTATCTCGCCATCGGCAGCTTCTTCTCCGGCATCACCCGGAATCAGGTGATCGCCTTCGTGCTCGGCGTGGTTGCATGCTCAGTCTTTCTCTATGCGGCCAGCCCCGCGGCGATGGAATACGTTGCCACTCTGCTGCCGGGCGGATTCGTCGAGGCGATGGAAAGCCTCAGCTTCGAATCGCATTTCAACTCGATGCAGCGGGGCGTCATCGAGCTGCGCGACCTGATGTTCTTCCTGCTGATCTCAGCTGGATGGCTTTGGGCCAACATCGTGATTCTACGAGAGAGGAGGGCCGGCTGATGAGCGCTGCTACCCGAGTAATTATTGCGGCGGTTCTGATATTGGTGATATCGATAGCCGCCGTGCTTGTGATCAACAAAATCGCCGGAAGCACCCGACTCGACCTCACCGAGCACGG
>Ga0307380_10000599_pt1 | contig 55198 bp, 44 predicted proteins | sample UN3MG_FD_202239 | JGI IMG/M metagenome (GOLD analysis project Ga0307380, IMG submission 202239) | Soil microbial communities from Risofladan, Vaasa, Finland - UN-3 | ecosystem: Environmental > Terrestrial > Soil > Coastal area > Acid sulfate soil | place: Finland: Risofladan, Vaasa | collected... | reverse complement strand
TCCAGCAGTGCTTCTTTGCCGCTGTTTATATCATCCGTCAGCCGACTATGCAGAATAGCGGCCGCCTGCTCATCTATATCAATCAAACCCGAACCCGCAGCTATAACCCAATGCCGTTCGTCATCTATGGACTTTTCCAGCAGTATCGCGATACCTTCAACGGAAACAATTTCAGTCAAGCTGTCACAAGCCATCTGCAGGAAGTTGGAGTCTGCTTCAGTAACTTTCATATTTGTGCTGAGCCTGTGAAGCAGCACCAGCTCTTCGTAGGTTTGCGACAGTTCCGTACCGACCATTTCAATTTGTTCTTCGGCTTTTATCTCAGCCTGGAATTTCTCCGCCAAAAGCCTGAGCATCTCAACAAAACACTCGCTATCTATTCGAACCGGACCGGTGTCACCTTCATTACATGACACATTATGCGCAGGAGCTGACAATGTATCACCCAAGTCAATCAAAGCTGTTCCAACAGCGCCACGGCTCTTGTTACAGGCACGAGCGGATTTCAAAACAACACCTAAGGCAGTGTTTTCATCGCCAAATCGCCGGACAGACACATCGGCAGCATCAGTACAGCTTTTCATACCACTTTGGTCCAAAGCCTGCATGGCCCACTCGGTTAACTGTTCCTTGCTGCTTCTGAATCTTTCGCCCTCACACAGCAAGACAAGCTCACCTGTAGCATTAAAAACTGCAAAATTGACGCCGAATTTCTTTATTCTGCCGCCAAATCCTTCCAACTCACATATTTGTGAGGTGGCTAAAGTGTTCCTTCCGGTATCCAACATAGCTTCCAGGGAATTACTGATTTTTCTTGGTCGTTAATTATCCGTCACTAATTCTTTTTCATATAGAATGTCTTCGATGTTCCCTAACAGCTCCTTCGGGCTAAAAGGTTTACTCAGACATCCCGATATTTGCAAATTTTCCTGCTGCTCTTGCGGAATAGCAAAGCTTCTGGCAGTGAGCATAATCACAGGTATATCTTTCGTTTCCTCGTTCTGCCTAAGCTTCTCTACAAGTTCCAGGCCCGTCATAACCGGCATTTGGAAATCCGTAACGATAATATCCGGTTTGTCCCTTAGCGCCAGATCAAAAGCCTCGGCGCCATTATCTGCCGAAATGACCTCGTAACCGTTATTACGTAGTTTAATAGCCACTACATGAACGATATGTATCTCGTCATCTACAATTAAAACTCTCTTGTCCGCCATTATCTTGCCTCCACACAAAATTGACTTTCATCGTGCAGCGCTAATCGCACGATTCGCGTGTTTTCCACAATTTCTACACTATTCCGGCTGATTGCCTTGTCGCCAAAGGCAGCTCAAAGCCGAAAGTGCTCCCTTCACCGACCTTGCTCGTAACAAACACTCGGCCGTCGTGAACCGTTTCTACCATTTGTTTTACAAGATTCAGGCCCAGGCCTGTTCCGTTCGCCTGCTTTTCGTTGGCGCCAACCCTGTAAAATTTGTCAAAGACATGTTCAATTTCATCTTCCGGGATCCCTACACCCGTATCAGTGACAATTACCCGCGCCAAAGATGCAACCTCGTCAACTTCAGTTGCAATCCTGACTGTCCCTCCTGACCGTGTATATTTGACAGCATTACTCAGCAGATTAATAATTACCTGAGACATCATGTCCCTGTCTACATATACCCGGTCGAATACGATCGGCTTTTGCCCAATGATCTCGATATTCTTTTCTTCAGCAAAGCCTTTTATCATCTGCAACTGCTCTTCTATGAGCATTGTCAAGCTTACCGGCTCCTTGCTCACTTTTATCAAGCCCGACTCAATACGCGAAGTATTCAGGATGTCCTCGATTAGCCGGCTCAACCGCTTGGCTTGATTCTGAATCACTGAATAAAATTCTTTCCTCATCTGCTCGTCATTCGCTTCACCATCAACAAGCATTTCCGAATAGGCTGTGATAGAAGCAAGAGGCGTTTTTAGTTCGTGCGATACATGACTGACAAAATCATTTTTCATCTGCTGAATTTGCTTCTCACGTGTGATGTCGTGCAGAACCGCCACAATCCCGCAAACCTGCCCGCTCTGGTCATAAACACATGAAACAATGCAATCAAAATTTTCCCGATCTCCATCTTCTATAAATTCAATCTCCCGCCTGGTTGCCCGGCTTTTACTTTTTCTGCTGTGACTTAAAAAACCTGCAAATTCACCGTGTTCCGCACCGATAAGTTCGGAGACAGGCCGATGCTGCGAGTTCTTAAAATCAAACTTAAAAAGTCGCCCTGCCGCCTCGTTCGCCATTAAAAGCCTGTCATATTCATCAACAACGATGACAGCATCACGAATACTGTATATAATCGCCTCCGCGTTTTTTTCTCTTTTGTGAGATAATTGAATCTGAATCTGAAAATCTTTGATTTGCCTGTCGTGCTCGGCAGTGCGAGCGGCGCTATCGTTGAAATGCTCGTTAATAGCTTTGCACAACTCGTCTACTTTTGCCTTTCTGAGGTAAGCGAAGAAGCCTTTGTCCCTGCCGGCAGCATTTGCTTTGTCATGCTTAATAAGCATGGCTATGGACGTGACCGCTCCGGCCAGTCTTAACCAGGACCAGCCAAGCAAAATCACGCCCACAGCCACGAAAACGCTACATACCGCCACAACATAGCCGGCATGAAGCACACCCTCTTCCGTGCCAGAATTCTGCCCCACGGCAAGAGTCGCTATGAACATACAGCACGCCACTACCAACGTGACTATCAAATATAAGCTTCTTCCAAGTCTCAAAACAATAACTCCAGCCTTCTTCATGCTTTAGTCAATTTCCAATCGGTGCTCATCTTCTACGCCACTTGGGAGCTTCCTTTTGATCGACATCTTCCAGCATAATCCTTTCCAGCTTTTCAACTTCATCCGGGCTTGACTCAGCAAGGATTCTTTCCTTCAACCGTATCGCCTCAAGATATGTCGGGCGAAGTCGAAGTGCGGCACACAACTCTTTCATCGCGGATAAACTATCACCTTCCTTACGGCTTCTCACGGCTTTTGCATAGTGATCTTCCGCCATTTTCCTTCGGCTTATCGGATTCAAACCATCTTTTGCACCAGCTTGTTTGCGGCTTATATCGTCTGCTCGTGCTTGTCCATCAAGCTGGCTTGGCTCTGAAATAATATGCGGCGTAAGCATTATTATCACTTCCTCACGTTGAGTTCTGTCGGTAGTGCCTCTGAACGCAGCACCAATAAGTGGTAAATCTCCCAACAGCGGCACCTGACTGCGCGTGGTAGTTATGACATCCCTAAACAAACCACCGATAACAATTGTCTCGCCGTCTTTTACAAGGATGTTAGTCTTCAACTCGGTTGTAGTTTCCTGTGGAACTCCATCTGCATCGAGTTCGGCTGAACTGTCCTTGGGATAAATTTCCATACGGATATAGCCATCGTTTCCAATATAGGGTCTGAACACAAGCTGCGTACCGGTTTCGAGAAATTTGACTTCGCCTTCCGTAGCAACGCCGCCTTGTCCAATACTGGTGCTGCTTCGATAGCCAAGGTTCTGGCCTATCAATACCGAACCCTCCTGCTTATTTACGGCAAGAATCTTCGGAGTAGCAAGAACAGTAACATCAGTCACGGATTCCAACGCATTGATGAAGCCGAACATATCTCCACTTTGGACACCTATTCTAAGACCGGTTGTAATAGAGGCAAAACCGTAAGTCTCGATGGGTGCTCCAATATCCATATCAATTGCGGGGAAACCATCTACTTCATAGCCTCCCATAAAGTTCCAATCGACTCCAAGCTCCATGTCTTCATCGAGAAGAGCGCTCATAATAGTTGCCTCAACAAGAACCTGCTTGGGTCTGACATCAAGAAGCTTCAGCACTTCTTCAACCTGAGCAATTTTTTCAGGATAGTCGCAGATTACGATAGTATCATTCAGGGCCATGCTGTCACCCCCGCCTTTGGAGCTGGATCCAACTCCTCCGCCGGAACTGCCTCCGACTCCACCGGATATCGTCTTCTCCGCTGGACTGCTAACCTGGACTTGAGCGTCAGTGCTCAGCACTGGTGTAATAAGCTTTTGCGCCTCTTCTGCGGTGATATAGTACAATGTAAAAACCTTAACTATCTTGCGATCCGGATCTTCCTTGATCTTTTTGTATTCATCCTTGGTGTATACCTTGATCAACTTGCCCTCTTCTTCATATTTGAAGTTCTCGCCTAAAATCGCATCCATAGCATCTTCGAAGGTGACATTCTTAAGACTCCTGAACGCCAATACACCGTCTACATTCGGCGATGGCACAATGTTCTTGTCACAAAGACTGCCAAGCATTGCCAAAGCCTTGCGTACGCCAAAATCCTCCTCGACATCGAACTTGTCAATTATCTGTGGAGGCTGGGCGGCGGGCGCATTGGCGCCGGCGGCGGTTGTCGCTATGAGCGTCATCAACACAAAGCCCCACACAAACAAGCTTTTCCGTATTTTCGCCTTGTTATTTGTCACTTTTTCACAATACATAATTTTGCTCCTTTTCTCTTTCATCATACAACAATCAATTATCATTCATTGACACTCGCGTAAGTTTCAACGTCACTTCCGCTTCTCTACACTTTATGACCACCATGTTCTCTTTAATCTCAATCACTTCACATTCATACGTATCAACTCCATCACGGATGAGCACTTTATCGCCCACTGATATCACCTTATTGTTGATAAAAGCCCGGGGATTATTGCTCAACACTACTATCGCTTCCAGTTTCAGCTTCTCTGCAACTTTTCTGATTACTTCTTCATTACCATTTTTCGACACGATATTTACTTCTTCAATAACAGCTAAGTTTCGCCCTTTTTCACTATCAAAGTGCCGCCAGTCATCCGATGCAAAGAAGTCTCTGGTGATTACATCGTTACGACCTGCAACCTGCGGCAATACTATAAACGATAAATTTAATTCCTGATTCGACGAGCCTATCTCGTTCAATTGCTCCGTCATCGATGCTGCTTCAGCCGCCTCTGGCGCTTGCTTAGTGAGCACTCTGACCCACATAATGGCCATTACTGCAATCAAACATGATGCCGCTACGGCCTTTTTCTTTTCAGCCGCCAATGGTCCAAACAAACCTTTAACGAGCCCGCCATGATTTGTCACCTTCTGTCTCATCCGGAATTTTGCCTTCTTCTAATCCTTACCCGACTTTTGCTCTGTAATATATAACTGCCTTTGTCTCCATACTCACTTGGCCGTTATAACCGGTATCATTAAATAGCTTTACCTGCTCTATGCGAATTAACCGGTCTAATGTCTGCAACTGACGATAGAGCTTAAATATCTGTACCAATTTTCCCTTACAGTGCATACTAACCGGTATACAATTGAACTGATCTGCTTTAACTTCCTCACCGGGTGTGATCTCTTGTTCTTGTAAATTGTTCTCATTCATCAAATCGGCAATTCTGCCCAGAAATCCACCAAAGGTATTTTGCTCAGGTATGCTTGCCTCATAGTTTCCAAGCTTGGCCTGCATCTCCAGCAATTGCTCCTTCATCAAAGGCAGTTGCCTGCTATCCGCGGCACCTTTGGCAATCGCAAGTGATTGTGCAGTTTTGGCTTGCCTTATAGCTTTCATTTTCTTATGTGAAGGCAGATACCAAAACAGCATAAAAACGCACACAACCACCCCTGCCACAACACATATCGTTAATTGTTGTCGTTCCCTGAAAAACATCTTCGCCCTTCATCATTTACAGTTCACGATAATTTGCCAAATAGCAATTTATCTCAAACTCATTTACCTGAATCTTTCCTCGGGTTCCGGCCTTGCGAACAAGGTCTCTACTTTTTACAATCCCTTCCACAACATTTGTCTCCGTGCGAAATGAAGACGCTCTTTCTATCCCGATCTCTGCATCTCCTCGCGAATAAGACAGGACGACCTGGCAAAAATACGGTGAGTCTTCCAACTTACACATCAAAGCCGCCACATCGCGTGCATCCGCTGCAACACCAGCTATCACCACTTTAAATCGCACATTACCGAGCGGTAGTTCTTTATTTCTCTTCGAGCTGGCACGGACCGCCCTGACAACTGCTCCGGCACCTGGAGATGTTTTAGTCTGCTGCTGAATCACGAACTTTTCTGCGATAAACTCCATCTTTCTAAGAACTATCCTTTCATCAATTAAAAAACTCATCTCCGCTAAAACGCTTGCTACATTGATTTCGGAATCAATTTCTTCTATGAATTCGGCGTTTTTTCTTAACTCACGAATTTCATTTTCAAGCTCAGCCAATTTAACTGAAACTCCTTCTGCCTGGGTCTGATTCGTAGCCATTTGAGCAAACTGGGCTTTGGCTTGCGAAATCGAATGTGTGGTAATAAAACTCCACACCACCATCACAAGAAATACACCACCTATTGCGATGTATTGCGTGCGGTAACTGACCTGACGCCGCCTGCCGCTTTTATACCATTCTGGAAGAAAATCAATTTCCTTCATAACTCTCTCGTAACTCGTATGTCGCCTGCCGTTTGCCACTTTTGATTTTATCCCATCCCTTAAGACTAAGCCCCACAGCTACCGCCCACTCACAAAACAGACCTCGCATATCACTATTAAAATTCACATTTATTCTTCCACTTGTTAAATCGAAACCTCTTAACGGCTGGGCCAGTTCAATCTCAACCGCTAATCTGCGCCTCAGGATATTAAGTAAAATATCTTCGTATGCCCCACCGCCTGCAAAAACTGCCCGTTCAACACGCTTGCCTCTGAACGTTACGGTGTAATATCGAAGACACAATGATATTTCTCTTACAAGGTCCTCCGCAACCGCACTTACCGCATCGACCATTACTTGCCGGGTAGACATATCTATATTGTGCCAGTTCTCGGCAGGTGCCTGTTCGGCCAAGTCCGACTTCAGTGAGAAAAGGCCCGGATCCACCCGAAGCGCCTCTTGCAGCGTCTCGGCCTCACTAACATTGATACCCAATTTTGCTGCGATTTCATGAGTAAACTTTTGTCCGCCAATCTGAATCTGTTTGATAAAACTAATTTCTCCTCCCCGGCCAAACACAACGGTTGTAAAGCAGCTTCCGACATCGACAAAAACCGCTGTCCGATCCCTGTCCTCCTGACGTCTTAATGATCTCTCAAAGCTCCTGAATAACGCACATGGAATCGTATCTATCGCCACCGGCCTTAGCTCGGCTTCCTCAAGAGTTGCAATGTGATTTTTTATCGTTTCATTATCCGTAGCGAACAAAATCAACTCATTCTTGATCTCATCACCCTGTCGAACACTACCGGCAACCATATAATCCATCGAATCCTTATCGGGATCCAACCCGAACCGATGGGCAACTTCTCTTCTCAAAGCCTGCTCGATACCATACCTTTCAGCCTCAGCCAATCGCAGACTGGTGATTCTTAATTTGTCGCTTGGCAAACACGAAACAACGTTTCTCCCCTGAAAGCTGCTATTTGCAAACATTCGTTTTATTGCCGAAACAATAAAGCTTCTTCTTGCCTGCTCTTCACCGTTTATGCCGGCATCAATACGAGTTTCATCTGCTGCAATAACAGATATTTGCTCATCATCAATCACCAATTGAATCATCTTGATAGAGTTATGACCGATGTCCAACCCTATCGGCTGCTGACCTCGAATTTTTAAACCCCAGGATACCATTTACTTATTTCCCTCTTCAGCCCGCTCTTTATTATCGCCGCACAATACTGCCGTTCTTTTGCAAACAACAGCTTGAATCCACATAATTTCTACATTCATCTTTACTGAATTGAGATAAATCCTGTTACAGGCTCTACTGTAATTATTTTGGTGGTCCCGTCCGCCTGTAAGATAACAGTACCTCCGTCGATGGGACTGCCCAGGCATTCAAACGTAACTTTCTGAGCTGTATTGAAAACAACATTAATGATATCGACGCGGCTCAGCCTGCTGTCGTTTCGAAAATCTATTTCGTAATTAAATCCCTTCTTCACAGGATGTTGGATCACGTTACCGTTCAGATCGACGATCTTATAGCTGTCAGTGTTCTTGTCGAATTCCACTGAGAAGTTTTGTCCTCTGCTGATTGCCATACTTTTGGCGTACTCCAGATCGGCAGCGATCATATTTGCGGCAGACCGAATTTGTAAACTTGCCGCCGAACTCATCATTGGTATCGCCGCCAGCGCAGCTATCCCGATTATCACAACCACTATGATTATCTCTATCATAGTGAAACCACCGCTTATCCCTCGTAAACCGTCTCTGGTGTCCTCCTCGACACAGGGACAATGCAGCCTCGCTGTCTGATATGTTAAACCCGGCATTTTAACCAACCTCCTAATTCTGTGCCAATACATTATCACCCTCCTCCGTTCTCTTTTCGTCCTGTTTAAGATGCATCTTTACCCGACTAAACAACCAGCTTCACAGATCGATACACCTTTAGTGTTATCTGACCTCTTAAAACTTATATAACAGACATGTTTTTCCCTCACACATTCTGTCTTTTGGACGCTAAGAAAACGATATAAATGTCATTTCTCATACTTTCTACAGTCAAGACCAATAAAATTGGTACAATCGTCAAAACAGTACGACAGTAACCATCCCATATTTCGATATTTTGCCGCGTTCCAAAATGATGCTGTCATTCTTAACATATTCCGGTTTTTTCTTTTTTTTGCACTTAAAGGCCGATAAGCAACTTGTCTTTTAGGCTTGTTATGAGACCGCATAAGCCCCTTTTATTTTATTCTTTCGATACTTCGATAAAACGCGCCGCCCGCCGGTATCCATCTTTTTGAAGTACCGTCCTCTGACCAGGACTCAATCGACGCTATTGACGGGGCTGCGGTGATATTGACTATAACCTTATCCGAAGTTACACCACCGTTGGCGATAAACAAACCGCCGGTCACGTCAATACGCGGTGTAATTGTCAGGTTGGGATCGCTGGGATCGACCGTTATTGGCCCTCCAATTTGGGCAAGCCCTCGAATAACTAATGTCCCGCCGTCTTTCATCACCACTTGTCCGCCGACTAATAGAGCTGGAAAGTTTTGCTCGGCCGTGATGAAGTTTTCCCCACTTACTGTCAGGTTGCAGTCAACGACAAGCGTGCCGTTAATAGTCACATTACCCGGCATGTTCACGGCGGCGGCGCAGTAAAGAATTCTAGCAGGGTTTGCTTCGATAGGCTCGAAGGGCATCGGAATATCGGGACCGGCAATCTGTTGTGCTGAATATTGTGTCGAGCCGATATAATACGTCGTCGCAATTGCAAGGCCCGGCCAAGCCACGCCAGCCTCGGCAACAGGCTTTTTCTGTCCTTCAGGGTCTATTCCGTTCATCGTGGTCGCGAACACATCGCCGTTGATATCGCCGTTATTTGTCAACGTGTTCTTGCAATAGACGTCCCCGTTGATGGTCATTTGCGGCCACACTGTGGTGTCCGAACCGGCCCAGTAAGCAATGCACGGATCAAGCCGAAGCTCGGCGCGCAAGCGGCTCAGGACAATTTTTTCTGTCCCTTCCAGCCGGTAGGAATTGCAGTCTATGATATAATTGCAGGGATCGTTTGCGTCACGATCCACCCTGACCTCGTAAAAGTCGCTGCCGGAGGTCAGTTGAAGATTCGTATCGCCGTTCCAGTATTCGTCCGGGGAACTGACGTCCTGGGGATTCAGAATCAGGCCTCGGGCATGCTCCAAGCCGGACTCAGCAAGATAGTCCATCTGCGTACGCAATAGCATGTTCTGTCCACAAGCCAACTCAACATCGCTCCGCGAGACAAAGCCCAATGACAGAATCGTTATTGCCATAACGATAAACAGCACAACGAGCAGAGCGGCCCCCGGCCTGGCTTTTTTGTTACTCTTATTGTTCATATTAATCATCATCACTTACAATATTGCCGCCTGCGTCGAGCAGGTTTCCCGCCCAGCCACGAAGCGTGGCGCTTATCTGGCACTGACGAGCAATGCCGTTCTCAACAACGTCAAACGAAATACTCACGAGTCTGCTATTCGGTGGTGAATCCGGATCATCGAGATAAAACTCCACACTGCTGCATTGCGGTATTAGCGGCACATACTTAACGTCGTAGCCACTTGTCGAGAGCGTTTCAATGTCGCTCAAAGTCACCACCGAGGTATCGAATGAAGGAAATTCACAAAGCCTCAGATAGTTATTGCCCGTTCCTCGCTCGATATAAACCAGTTCATTTATATTGATTTTCCCGTCACCGTCATCAGCCCGCCAGACAGCCAGCTTACCCGCGGGTGTGCCACATACAAGCTTACAATGCCGAATCAGGTCCGAAATCCTCACAGTTGCGAAACGTATCTGTGCCTGCTGCTTACTCGTTTCGTTTGTGACATCATTTACCGTGTCCAGGGCGTAAGCCAACGTCACCACTGCCGTCGTCACGATGCTGGTAACAATCAAAGCTACTATCAGCTCGACCAGTGTAAACCCGTTTTCGTATCTCGCTTTTCTCATTCACTTACAAGCCGACTAATGGCCGCCATTTCTTTGCCGTTATAATCCACCTTTACCGTAATGCGAATAAACTCGCACTTCGCCGGTTCACTCTCCTCCGGCTGCGGCGGCACGTACGTATAGTCACATTCCACCTTCCTGCTGAAATTAGCATACATTGGATCAGTAAACACTGCTCCGGTCGCATCCTTCACCTGACCCTGTTCCTCCATGTAGCCGTGATAATCGTCAATGTTGTCAAGATCTCCCGCATCCGGCCCCGGACTGAAGTCATAGCCGCTGCCGTTAGGGTCATGAAACGGCAGTCTTAGGATCTCCTCCATCAAGTCGCTTGCCAACCGGGCGGCTAAAGTCCTGTGAATACCCTCGGCCCGCACTGCCGCCCCGCTTATAAAGGGAAGCAGCACACTCGCTGCCGCTATACCCAGCACAACTACGGCCATCATCGCCTCAGCAAGAGTAAAGCCTCGCTTGCTTGTGCAGTAATGAGTTCGGTAGTTAGTAGTCATAGTATGGTTTTCCGCGGTCGTCAGTTCCTCCGCAATCAGTTCTGACCTCAGACGTAGATGCCTTATATATCCAGCCGTGGCTGCCGTCGCCGTTCGCCGGGAAAGCGTCACCGTCGCCAAGCACCTGAACCGTGCTTTTGTGATTGAGCGGATTGACCGGTATCCTCATCAGGTAAGGCCCGCGTTCAAAGCCCGGCGTCCCTACGGGAGCTGTCTGACCGTTCGGGTCACTCGACATCGTGATTTGCTCGATGAAAGCCTGCTCGGTGGGCGCCTGGGTAGTGTCCCCATCCGGATAGCCGGGCGGAACTTCCAAATGCTGAGCCGTGTAAATCAGAACATACCTTCGCAGCATGTTCAGATCATGGGCAATGGCGCTTTCTCTGGCGGATATAGCACTGCCCGAGACCATTGGAAGGACAACCAACGCAAGTATGGCAAGCAGTACAACCACGATCAGAATTTCAACAAGCGTGAAGGCTTTTTCTTTTCCCATTACATCACCTATACTTTCCGTTACTCCGATGTTTCCCCTCATTAAAAAGGCTGACCCGCTTTCGGTAATTACCTCAGCAAGGTCAGCCTGTTTATCCTCATCCTATGATATTCGAAAACCTGAGACCGACTTTACCGGGAGGTATCCACGGCATACTCAGTCCCGTTAGATACCTAAAGATCCTTATGAAGTTCAGTGTCGGCATAGAAAGCGCCGGTGTCCGTTCTGAAGTACCAGCCATAGTCGTTTCCACCAGGTGTGCCAGTCCCTGGTTCAATCGTGTTCTTGTCGTTGAACTGGTTCGTCGGGACTTTCTGCAGATAAGGACCATAACCATTCGGGTCAGTCTGATCTGTATCCACACCGTTAATGTCCGTGTAACTGATCAGAGCATTTAAGAAACCCGACGTGCCAGTGTGAGTACCGCCAATTGCGACATTGCTCTGGCCCGGCAGCGCATCGTTATGCTGAATCTTGTACAGCTCGATCTGCGAACGCACCGATTGAAGGTCCGTGCACAGACTTGACATCTTGGCTTCGCTGCTGGCCTCTGTAAATTGAGGAATAACAATAGCAGCCAGAATACCAAGAATGACCACGACGATAAGAATTTCCACTAATGTAAAACCGCTGTTTTTAGCTTTCATTTTTTGCCCCTTTTAAGAAAAGTAGTTAGTAGACTTATTTGATAAAACCTCTTTGATAAAACCTCAACATCCAATATGCTCGCTCCTTCCACGACACATGGTATCGACCTAATCGATACACAACTTAACTGCGTCTAAAACTTCTTTTTGTCGTAAATCCTCCCGAAATAAAGAAATTTGAACCATTAGCTGCATCAATTACTTCAATAATTCACTCAATCCATTCAATAACATCGGAACTACAATGTTCTACGTCCGAGAATCGCTTTATGCCGCTAATAAAGAATGCCGCATAAGCATCCAAGGAAAATATAAGAAATAAAATTCCCCGTGCCAAATCAAGGGATGTTCCAGTGCCGTTTCTAAAAAGTAATTGTCTCATTTTGTCATTCCCGCACCTGCTTTCGCAGGTGTAAACTTGTCCCCGCGGAAGCGGGGAGCGGGAATCCATTGTTGTGTTTATGGATTCCGGCGCAAGGCCGGAATGACAGAATAGTCAAAGTTATACTATTTTAATGGAAACGACACTATCTCCAGCGAATCAGATGTAACAGCCGAATATTCAATAATTGATATATAGGGGTGTATTTTTGACGTGTATTGCTCGTTTGGTTTCGCCGGCGTGCTCAAGCTCTATCCGAATGTAATCCATAGTCTGCAGAACCGATTCAACCTTATCGGCCCACTCAATCAAAACCACCGACTGCGGATAACAGAAATCGTCGAAGCCTAACATCTCAAATTCCGACACGGAATCCAACCGGTAGGCATCGATATGGTAGATATCCAGCCTGCCCGTATACTCATTGACTATAACAAATGTAGGGCTATTAACGTGTTTATGGTCTGTAGCACCAACTCCGGCTGCAATCCCCTTGATCAGGTGCGTCTTGCCGCTACCCAACGGCCCGCAGACAGCCACAACCTCACCGCCTTTGAGTTGTGAGCCAAGATTTCGACCGAACTCAATGGTTTCATCCGGGGAATTCAAAATAGTAGTAAAATCCATGCTCACGGGCTAATCATCATTTATCAATAATCAATAATCATTTTCCTAATTGGGCCGGATAGTAATAACCCATCGTCTGAGCAGTGATTCCCAGGCGGTATTGATGGTCCTGCATAAGACAAACACGCCGGCCGGCTGTCGGCACGGTTGTGCTGTATATGCGAAGCTCCCCTTTGAGGCTTGTAATCACCTCTTCCCGGTAGTCACCGAGACAATCAACGACGGCAATGACCCTGCCTTGAATCTGCTGCATCGCTTCGCCGCCCCAATCACGAATCGCCCCGGATACAATCACTTCCTTCTGCGGATCGGCATCCCACCATAGGGCACGCGGATTCAGGGCGCCGGTTTCCGTAAACTCAATCAGCTTACCCTTGGCGCTATAAAGCCATCGCTGCTTCAAATCTCTCTCGCCGGCAAAGACTTCCATACCGGGTGAATCTGCAAGAACGTCGGCGGCCATTCCCTGGCCGTGAACGTGACGGGTGGGTTCTTTGTGCGCCCAGAGTTTGCGGCCGGTCTTCGCGTCCACCACGCAAATTGCATCGGTCTTCTGTCGCGGCTCGATTCCGTAGAAAATCTCCAGACCCGGATTGTCCGGATCGATATCGGCGACATAGAAGGCATCCGGATGTCCCATCTCCAGCGTCCAGAGACCTTTGCCGTTATCGTCCAACACTGCCGCTCCGATGACCAGTTCATCCCTGCCGTCCTCGTCAACATCGGCACTAATCAATCCGTGACCGCTCTGCCCGCCGTATTTTCGCTCTTCCTGTGGTGACTCCCAGTACCATATTCGATTGAAGTCCTTATCCAACGTCTGCATCTTGATAAGATTGTAGGTGCCCCGCTGCATGATAAGCGATGGCTTCCTGCCGTCGAGATACGCTACCGTGAGAAAGTTACGGCAGTAATAGTTATACTGTGAGAATCCATCTCTGCTCAACCACGGCATTTTAGCTACAACTTTGCCGGTTTGGCCGTCGAGCTTGACCAGGTATTCGGGGCCGGTCTGGACAAGCCCCTTTTCATCGCGCGGGTCACCCTCGCCGGCCTTGCAGTAGACTTCGGCCCTGCCGTCGCCGTCGACATCGTAAACAATCCACGGCGAGTACCAGATTCCCGCCTCGATGGACCAGCCCATATCGTAGCGCCACATCATAGTCCCGTCCGAACGGTAGGCTTCGAGCTTATAGGTCGTCGTACTTTTCTTCCAATACCCCGGTCTCTGATATGGATCTGTGTTGAAATTTGGCTGCTTGATAACATACTCATAAGTTCCGTCACCATCCAGGTCGGCAATGCCCACTTTCTGGAAATCGTAATCGCCATTGAGTGGAATACTGATATACGGCCCGGCCCGGCCGGTCGGTTTAATCTCGATCTCGCCCAATTTTCTGGTTTCGCCGGGCCACTTTTTTGTGCTGGATTCATACAGCGCGTAAATATAAACTTTTCCCTTGCCGGCGTTCTCATCTAAGAAATTCGTTGCCCGATAGGGCTGGCCTTTCGTCAAAATGGAACTGTCGGCAGCAGATTCGGAACTGCGACGTTTAACTTGAAATGCTATGTCGTCGGAATCGGTATCGAGCAGCCGCCAGCTCAGAAAAACCGAGCCGTCTTCACGCTCAAGAGCAATCAAGCCCCTGTCCGGCTTTTCGGCGCCCGATACGCCGGCAGAAAAACTAAAAAGCACGAACAATCCCACCATCCAGTTAAGCAATGACCGACACTTCATAATTCATACCTCCTTTATAGCCTTCGTCAATTCTTCAAATGGTCATACCCTTTGATCGGCAAATCCACAATTTGGCCATCGGGCATCTTAATCTGCATTTTCTGAGTATCCGTTATTTCGCCGATTCGAGTAACCGGTACCGGCTCACTCCACTTATCCAATAATTCCCGACAGTCGCTCTTGGAAAGAGTAAACAGCAACTCGAAATCTTCGCCATCGTTTATTGCCGAACTCAACGGATCCTCTACCGTCCGGGCCTCATCCGATATCGGAATCCGCTCAGCATCTATGACCGCCCCTGCTCCGCTCTGGCGGCAGATACGATTCAAATCACTGCTTAGCCCGTCACTTATATCAATCATTGCATTAAGTCTGACCATCCCGGCGATTTTTATAGCCTCTTTAACTCTCGGCTCAAATTCCAGGTGCTTTCCGAAGCCCGACCCGCCCAACGAACCTGTCACGCAAATACTATCGCCGGGCTTCGCACCCGATCTCTTTACAGGCTCAGTACCCGCCGGCCTGCTGAGCATTGCCACACTTATTGCAAACGGATTCTCTTTTCTCCAGCTTGTAATGTCACCGCCCACCAGGGCACAATTATATTTCCCGCCCGCGCGGGTGATTCCGGCATGTAGCTGTTTTAATTCGTCCCCGCCGAATCCTTTCGGCATCGCAACGGAGACAACCGCCGCGACAGGAATTGTCGCCATCGCGGCACAATCGCTGAGACTGACCGCCATCGCTTTATATCCGGCCTGCTCTATAGTCGCTTGCCGTAAGTCGAAATGAACGCCGTCCAGCAGCATATCCGTAGTGACAAGAACCGACTCATTGCCCAGCCTGATCCGAGCCATATCGTCGCCGATGCCTATCGGAAAATCTGTAGCGGATAAGCGACTCTGGTTTGCGAACCAGGCGGTAATTTCGTCTTCGCCGGCACTCATCGCTGCCCCAACTGCCTGTTCCAGTATTCAATCTGCTCTTTCGCCTGCTTCGGCCCGGCCGAACCTTCCGTTACGTATTTACCCGCAACATTCACGGCACCGAGATTTTCATACACATCGGGCTCTATCAGGTTCGAATACTTTTGGAACTCGTCCAGTGTAAGCTCGGCCGGCTTCTTTTGCTGCTTCTCACAATCGGCTACCAAAGAGCCGACAATGCCGTGCGCCTCGCGGAATGCGACACCTTTTCCAACCAAATACTCAGCCAAAGCAGTCGCATCCAAAAATCCTTCATCCAGGCCGGCCGAAATCCTCTTCGTATCGAACTTCGTATGTGAAACAATCGCACAAGCCACGTCCAGGCACGCCTCCACCGTATCGGCGGCGGAGAAAACGTGGACCTTGTCCTCCTGCATGTCGCGATTGTAGCCCGACGGCTGAGCCTTCAAAATCGTGAGCATCGCCATCAACGAACCGTAAACAGAACCGGTCTTGCCCCGAATCAGCTCGAGCAAGTCTGGATTTCGCTTCTGCGGCATCATACTCGACGATGTGCAGTAGGCATCGTCAATCAGTACAAATCCGAATTCATTCGACGAATAGATTATCCAATCCTCCGCCAGGCGGGACAGGTGCGTGGCAATCATCGCGCAATCGAAAATAAATTCCGCGCAAAAGTCCCTGTCGCTGACCGCATCGATACTGTTGTAGCTTATATCGGAGAAACCAAGCTGACTGGCCGTACTTTTCCTGTCCAGATTCAGCGTAGAGCCGGCAACCGCCCCACTGCCTAACGGCGAAATATTCAGCAGGCTGCTGCAGTTCTTCAATCGAATAAAATCGCGTTCGAACTGCTCGGCGAAACTTAACACATAAGAAGCGATCACAATCGGCTGGGCGCGTTGAAGATGCGTATAGCTCGGCATAACATCTTCGGTATATCTGCCGGCCGATTTGACGAGAGCCTTCTGAAGCAGCGTAATCTTTGCCTGCAGAATCTCTATCCGGTCGCGCATCCAGAGCCGAACATCGGTCGCCACCTGGTCGTTACGGCTTCTGCCGGTATGAAGTTTCATGCCGGCCCGGCCTGTTTTCGCAACCAGAGCCGCCTCGATCGCCATGTGGATATCTTCATACTGTTTTTGGAACTTGAACCGCCCTTCCGCGATTTCCTCACTTATTTCGATCAGCCCATCTTTAATTTGCTTGAACTCATCTTTAGTAATCAGCTTCTGCTCAGCCAGCATCTGCGCATGAGCGATCGAGCCGACAATATCATACTTGTAGAGACGCTTATCGATAGACAGCGACTCAACGAAGTTAACCGTTAACTCATCCGGCTCACCAGCTAATCGTTTCTCCCAGCTCTTTTCTGTCTCAGTCATCCTATCTGCTCCAAAAATAAAATCCCTTTCCGGACAATCATACGCCCCGGCACAAAGTGTGTCAACCCTCATCGCCGTCCTATTCCTCAACCGTTGGCCATTTGGCTTTCAACTCGAAATGGCAACGCTGTCCTCTATACACTACACGAAATCACTACTTAATAATCCTTCAAAATACTCCCCCACTCAATTTCAGCCTTGCAATCAAGTCCTACTTTGATTATGCTGCAACCATGAATATGTCACAGAGACTTCTTATAACCAATTGCAGATTGTTCGACACAACAGAGGATAAACAAACCACCTCTGTCCTCATAGAAAACGGCGTTATCGCCCAAATCGGCCAAATCGAACCAATCGCCGTCCGCGGCGATACGCTCGATGCACAGGGCCGTATTATTGCCCCCGGCTTCATCGACATTCATATTCAGGGTGCCGGCGGCGGCGATATACTTGATGCGACTGGCGAAGCCCTGGAAGCCATTTCACGAACCTGCGCTCGTTTCGGAACCACCGGTTTTCTTGCTACAACCGTCTTTAAACCAAATCAGGACAATCAGCACCTTGTGCTTGCCGCCGAATATGTCGGCCGGGACCTCGGCGGGGCAAATCTGCTCGGTTTCCATCTCGAAGGCCCTTTCATCTCGCTTGAGAAAAAGGGGATGATATTGCCGGAATGTATCTGCCTGCCGTCAGAACTGCTTCTCGATGAAATCCAGCGCATTACGGACGGCCATCTCAGGATAATGACGATTGCACCGGAGCTGCCCGAGAGCCTGGGAATCATCCGCTCTCTGGTTGACTCTGATATTATCGCCTCTTTCGGCCACTCTAATGCTACTTACGAGCAAACTCTCGATGGATTCGAGGCCGGCATCTCGCATGTAACGCATTTATTCAATGCGATGCCCTCGATCCACCATCGCTCGCCCGGACCGCTGGTGGCTATATTCCAGACAAAACACATAACCACCCAGGTTATTACTGATGGTGTTCACATTCATCCGGCCGTTCTGAAGTTCGCTTATGAAAAGCTCGGGCCGAATCGCACAATCCCAATTACCGACGGCATGCAGGCTATCGGCCTTGGCGACGGCATGTTCATCTACAACGGCGTCGAATACGAATCCAAAGCGGGAGCGGCAAGGTACAAAGACGGCACTCTTATCGGTACTGCGCTCGGCCTCAGTCAGATTCTCGAAAGATTCATAGCTTTCACTGACTGCCCCCTCGACGTCGCAATTCGGATGGTTACAAAAATTCCCGCCGGGCTGTTAGGTCTCCAAGACAAAAAAGGTGCCATCACGGTGGGAAAGGACGCCGATCTGATTCTGCTCGACAATAACCTTTCTGTTTACACGACTATCGTAGCAGGCAAAATAGTATTCCAGAAATAGGGTGATTTACGATTTCTGTCTGAGTGAAATTAGGAAAAGTATAAAAAATGGGAGAGCTTCGAGAGCTCTCCCTTTGCTTATGTGGCTCTTTCCTTTTTTACATCAGCCCTTTCCTACCATGCCTGCAGTACGATCTGATTTGTGTGCGACACCAAAGATAGACAAAGTAAGTTCAGACTAACATGGCCGGATTGGTCATTCGTCAGAGCCACCCATTTATCAATCCAATATTATCCATCGGCACACTTTGTTTCAAATCTTGAATTTTTTCGAAGATTCTATTTAAGAAATTTCGTGTGCCGGTTATCTGCCGAAAAACAGCTTGAATAAGGACCGCCTGAACTATAAAATTATGCCATAATCTTGCAAAAATACCGACTGTGTTTATTTGAACGAATATTAATTATGAATATAAAAGTGCTTGGAATATCGACAAGCCCGAGGATTAAGGGCAACAGTGATTTGCTTTTGCGCCGGGCTTTAACCGGTGCCGAATCTGCGGGCGCCGGCACCGAATATGTGCGTTTACTCGATTATAAAGTCAGCCCATGCATCGAGTGTAACGCCTGCTACGCAACAGGCAAATGCGAAGTGCAGGATGATTATCAGCAGCTCCTGAAAAAGATCCTTGACGCCGATCGTATAATTTTCGCTACGCCGATATTCTTTATGACCGTTTGCGCCCAGGCGAAAATGCTTATTGACCGCTGCCAGTGCCTTTGGGCACATAAATACGTACTGAAAAAAGAGCTTATCACTGCCGGGCATGATCGCCGGGGCATGGTCATCGCCGTAGGGGGATCAAGAAGCAAGAAACAATTCGAAAGCGTTCGATTGACTATGAAATCTTATTTTGATTCGCTTCAGGTGCACTATGAGGCCAATTTGTTCGTCAATAAAATTGATGCCCTCGGCGATATCGAAAAACATCCTACAGCGCTTAAGGAAGCTTACCGGCTCGGCAGTCTGTTGGCCGCTACCGACGCTACACCACCAGAGAAACCAATTGATATCGAATTGACCTGATTATTATACGACTGAGGACTTTATTAAAGATTGTTCATTAACTATTATGGCACTCTTGTATGCCCTGGCTGCTTCTGAAGATTCTCACGTATTTTCTGATAAATCAGCCTGGATTTCGTCTCACTGCCGAATACGCCTATTCTGATTGACAGCTTCGTCGTTTTCTCTGCCGCCGACTTGAGCCTTATCGTGATCTTCTTATCTTGTGCATCGTATGTAATAATCTCTGCTCCCAATGAATCCTTCAATTTTCTCGTCGGGAGTAACTCAAGCTCTTTAAGCGCCTTTAAGGTCGCCTCGTAAACGTCATCGATGCTCTCGGACTCTACGGCCTGCAAATCTCCACGGACATACGCTATCGTGCCGGCAGCACCGAGCCCAACAGCGGCAACTACACAGCCCTGGAGCAGCATCGAACCGACGAGCAGAATTATTATAAAGACTTGTTTCTTTCGCATTTTATCTCTCCTTTTTTACCGTACAGGATTTTATATACAACCTGATTTGAGCATATCTGATTCTGACATAACATTTTCGACTCTTTAGCTCTTCCAGATAAGGAAAAACATGATAATTGCAGGAAGTATTTCTCATCAGCAAGATAGATATTATCCTTGTGATTCGTAATATATCCGGAGCGTAGCGGAAATCATCTTGCTGACCGAGTAGTTCTCCCTCAAATATTGCTGCGCATTTCCGGCGAGCTGACGTGCGAACTCTCGCCTGTCCAACAGCCGTTGCAGAGTACGCATGAAACTAATCTCGTCGTTTGGATCAAATACAACAGCCGTCCGGTCCTCAATTATCAGGTCATCAACTCCACCCGTGCACCCGGCAACAGCGGCACCGATACTCATCGCCTGCAATAATACAGGATCAAAAGCAAAATTGGGCCGAGTCTGAATGAATATGTCGCCCGCAGCAAGAACCGAACGCCAGGACAATCGCCGCGGCACAATGCTGACAATCTGCAGAAGACCCAATGCAGACAGCAATTTCCACACTTGTCTCTCTGCCCGCCCCCCTCCTACTATCACTGTCATAAATTCATAGCCGTCAATCAGTAAATGCCTGATTACACTAAACAATATTTCAAAGTCGTCAGCCTTTTTCATAGGATCAGCTATCACCATAGTCGCAAGCCGGGAGGGATCAGAAAAACATCCACTGCTTTCCGCCACGAACGTCCCTATATTAATCCGTTCAGTTCGGTCGGCAAAACGAGGATGAACGCTTATCATATTCTCGGCCACACTTTTTGCCGGAACAATGATTCTTTCACAATACCTTGATGAAATGGAGAGATGGCTCCATCGCTTTTGCAGCGAATTTACCATCAATACGTAAGGTAAATCTAATCGATGAGCCAATTGCTTTGTAAGTGACGCCTTGCTTTCACAAAGACAGTGTAGAATAGTAGGTTCGAATTTAGCAAGCCGCTCAGTAAGAAGCCTGATATTTATATGCCCCAGGAAAGGTAAATCAATAATCGGATAATTGATAACCTCAGCAATGCCGGTAAAAACAGTTCCTGGATTGAAGCCCGGCGGACAAATCAAAGCTGCTGGAATCGACTTATCCGCCAGGCCAACCAGTAGATGCTGCAGGAATATCGAATACTCGCAGACAGTATGCTCCGATGCAATCAGAGCTACCCGAAGCGATTTCTTTTTGCCATTTTCCGATATCAAGTACTTTTACCCTTATTATTTAAGTTGCGCGATATTTCGGCAATATATTATCGCAACAACATACTTTTATCCATTGCAAATTTCTTCATTATATAGCATACTTGTCAATAATCTGAAGGCAGGAGCGAGCACATAAAGTCTTAAAGTTATTCTCATTATAAAATTACTCTACGAATCTTTTTTTTCAGTTACCTTATAGTAGTCTGTCATGATTGATTCTGTAGCTTGTCATTCCCGCGAAGAGCCTGCCCTGAGCGAAGCCGAATGGGCGGGAATCCATTTTTTCCCCATCCCGGAGTCTTAGTAAAGAGTAAATCGCTGTTACTTAGCAAAATTCCATCACTACAAGCGCACATATTAAATACAATTGGTGCAAGAACAGTTGTGAGTTCAATTTTTTTTCTGTTGATGTAATCTGTAAATCAGATTTAGAGAACTTATTTGGTTTTGATCAGTTGGATTTTTTAATAGTTAGGATTAATCCACTAATTCTATCGAAACGCGCAAGAAAACAAAGTCCTCAACGGCCATCTCCTCAAGGTGCATCATAAAAAAACGCAGTGGATTCGGCCCTTATGTTTGTGGAGCTTGCGTGATTTGCTTTGTCAGGTCGTTCAGCAGAGCGTTCATCTTGGGATTGGTGTCTTTGGCCTGGCTTATTTTGTTATAAGCGTGGATAACGGTCGTATGGTCGCGTCCTCCCAGATGACCGCCGATTTCTTCGAGGCTGTGCCTGGTTAAATTCCTCGCCAAATACATACAAATCTGACGTGGCTCAGTAATACTCTGGCTGCGTTTCCTGCTCTGTAAATCGGTCAGGCGTACATCGAAATGGCCCGTTACCACTTCGATTATGTCGGTTATACTTATGTGCCTGGCTGCTGCCTCGATCTGTCCCTCCAGGGCTGTCTGGGCCAGTTCCAGGTCAATCTCCTGGCCGGTAGTCGTTGCTACGGCGTAAATCGTTGTCAAAGCCCCCTCCAGCTCCCTGATATTAGCTTGTACTTTTCGGGCAATGTATCCTGCTATTTCATCGGTAATGTTCAGGCCCCTAACGTGGGCCTTCTTCTGAACGATAGCGACACGTGTTTCATAGCTTGGGGGATCAATTCTGGTCACGAGGCCCCAATTGAATCTACTTATCAGTCGCTCCTCAAGCGAAGGAATCTTGCCGGGCGGGCTATCGGCGCTGAGAATGATTTGTTTGCCGTTGTTATAAAGGGCGTTAAATGTATGGAAGAATTCCTCCTGGCTGTGCTCACGCTCCCTTAGAAACTGAACATCGTCGATTATCAGCGCATCGACGGTGCGAAACTGGCTTTGAAAGCCGGCCAGATTCCCTTCCTCGATTGCCCTTATAAATCTGTTGACGAAATCTTCACAACTTAAGAACTGGATTACTGCGTTATTAAGCCTTCCCTGGGCTTCGAAACAGACGGCATGTAAAAGATGTGTCTTTCCCAATCCGGAACTTCCGTAGATAAAAAGTGGATTATAAGTATTGCCGGGCGATTGACTTACAGCAACACAACTGGCATGAGCAAGCCGGTTGCTCGGACCAACTACAAAATTTTCAAAAGAATAATCGGGATGTAGCCTGAGACAGGGTTGGCAGCGTCGATCGCTCCTTTCGATTTTTTCGCTGGCGTCAACAGTGAAATCCAGTGTGACAAGATGGCCGGTTATTTGTTGGGCCGCATGAGTGAAACTGTTCTTGCAGTTATCCTGTAAAAACTGCACGGTAGCCTCATCGGGACAGCCTATTCTGAGCGAGCCGCCATCGAAATGCAAGGCTGCCAAATTCTCGAACCACTTACGTGTGTTGGCAGGATCAAGTGCTTTTGCACGCTCAAGTATGTCAGCGAATATTTCTTCAACTTCCGGAGTTGCCACACCGCCGTCCTTTGTGAATCGATGTTCTATGCGAAAAGTAACTGCCCACCAGAACATCCATGTTAGATGATTTCCATTTTGCCCTGTACGAATCACGCATGTGTTTATACTCAAAAAGCGCAGGACGATAGCGGAAATCTAACCAGAACCGCTCAACTTGTCAAAGAAAATTTTTATCTTGTAACAAAAACAGGAAATTGCAACTTCTCCCAACCGGATCGAAAGCGGTAGGCTGCGAAGAATCGCACCAATCATTCGGGAAAACGAAAGTGGCGCGAAATATCGTATTCTATCCGGTTAAACTCATCGACTTTCGAGATACCAGATACCAGATATGAGATACGCAACATTACTCAGTGGGGAGTCACGGAGATTTTTTGAAATTTCACCCGACATTCATCCTAAAATTTCGTATAATATGTAACATATTATGTATGTCGTATATTGTATGTAGTATGGAGAATATTAAATGGAGAACGGAGAATGGAGAATTTTGCCTTTAACCTTTTAACTTTTGCCTTGTTACTTGTTCCTTTGTTTCTTTGTGCCTTTGCTCCTTTGAGCCTTACAAAGCTAAGCAGCTTTGTAGTCATTTGAAAAAACAAAGCCAATTTGCCGGATGGGTAAATTGACGCTACTTAAGTAATGTCAATGGTTTATGGCAATTTAGCGTGATAAGGGCAGTGAAAAAACAAAGCCAATTCAAAGCCAAAACAAAGCCAATTTTAGAATCCCGCCCCACCTCAAAGGTGTGGGAAGCAGAAAGGGGACTTGAAATTATCTCAAATCCCGATACTATCAGGGCTAAGCCGGAACCATTTGGAAGCATAAAAGCAGCTTCTAACGTGAATTAGAATGAATCTTTATAAAAAGGCAAACAAAGATGGGAATCTTCACTAAAACAGCGGGATTTTTCAAAGACAGGTTAGGAAAAACACGTGCTAAAATCAGCTCTTCGCTCTCTTCAGTGCTGAGTCTGGGCAGAAAGATTGATGAACAACTGCTCGACGAGCTGGAAGAAACGCTGATCCGCGATGATATCGGCGTCGAGACAACGGACAAACTCGTCTCAGAACTGCGCGAGGCTTATCGCAGCAAACAAATCGCCACCACCGACGATATTATACCGTTTCTTAAGGAGCACATCAGCAGCTACTGGCCGGACCGCGACAGACAGCTACATCTTGCCAAATCAGGCCCGACTGTTGTCCTTGTTGCCGGCGTCAACGGCACCGGCAAAACCACGAGCATCGCTAAACTCGCCTATATATTCAACAAAAATAATAAAAAGGTCATTGTTGCCGCCTGTGACACATTCCGTGCCGCCGCTGTGGAGCAATTGACAATCTGGGCCGAGCGAATTGGCGTACAAATCGTCAAGCACCAAAGCGGCAGCGATCCGGCGGCCGTTGCCTTCGACGCCTGCGAAGCCGCCCTCGCCAGAGACACGGACATCCTGATTCTCGACACAGCAGGCCGGTTACACACAAAAAAGGACCTGATGCAGCAACTGACAAAAATCCGCAACGTCGTTGCACGCAAAATCCCGGACGCCCCGAATGAGGTCCTGCTGGTTCTCGACGCCACGACAGGCCAGAACGCAATCTCGCAAGCAAAATTGTTCACCGAAGCGATTAACGTTACCGGCATATTCTTAGCCAAACTTGACGGCACGGCACGCGGCGGAATCGTTATCGCCATCAAGGACCAGCTCGATATCCCGGTAAAATTCGTCGGTTTGGGCGAAAAACCGGAAGATATAGCGGAATTTGACCCGGCCACGTTCGTGGAGGCATTGTTTACCTAACGAAACAATTCGGAGGAACGAAAAATGAAAACATCGGCCGCTACAGCATCAAAAGCAGGTTTCATGCTGTTAGCCTGCTTATTCACTATCGTCTTAGCTGGCACAATTTTTGCCGGCGAAAGAATAGTGCAGTACCAGCCAAAGGCCGGCCCGCTGCTCTGGCCCTCTGAGCCTCCCGAGGATATTCCCTTCGAGCAATCCAAAGAACTCATCGGGATATTATTTACCGGCGTGCACAGCGACTATCGAGCCGCCGACACATGGTATCCATCCTGGGCCTCGGATGACAATTTATATTCTCCATGGACGGACGGGCAAACCGACGGCATGAACTCCAGTTCCGGCGGCCCCGATGCGACTACCGGCCAGGCCGTAATGTTCGGCAATGACCCTCTCAATCTCAAAATCAAGGCTCTCGGTACAACCAAGGGCGATCCTCGCCCCTACGAAGGCCGCTATCCCTGCGGCAGTCTCGTTTATAACGGCGTCTGGTATTACGGCACATATTGCCTGGGCCCTTCCGGAAGCGTCATGCACGAGGGCATGAGATGGAATTGGCCGGTATTGGGTCCCATCCCCGGCTTCCGAATCTCCACCGACTACGGCAAAACCTGGACTGATTCTCCACACACGCCGGCCAGTCCCCTTTTCCCCGAACCGGCAAAATTCATGGGCCCGCTAAAAATCGGCTCACCCAAATTCGTAGATTTCGGCAAAAATATGGAACATTCGCCCGACGGCAAAGCTTATCTGGCCGGTTATGGTGCCGAAGAAAACGATCCAAAACCCCGATATGCCAACCTGAGCTGGATATCCGGCGACCAGATTTATCTCACAAGGGTCAGCCCCGGCATCGAAAACATCAACGATGAATCAAAGTATGAATACTTCGCCGGATATAATAATGACGGCAAGCCCATCTGGTCTTATGACTTCGAAGACATCAAGCCTTTGCTGGAATGGAACAATAATATGGGCTGCGTCACAATTACCTATAACGCACCGCTCAAAAAATACCTGATGTGCATAACCGATGGCTGGCCGACCGTCGCGAAGATGAATTCCTATATTCTCGAATCCGATGAGATGACAGGCCCCTGGAAGCTTGTTACATATATGAAGGAGTTCGGCGAACAGGGTTATTTCCTCAATTTCCCGTCTAAATTTATCAGCAAAGATGGATTGACACTTTGGCTGTGCTATTCGGGCAATTTCAGTCAGGGCTGGAATAACATCCGGTTCAAGGCAAAACCACCGGGCAGCCGCTACGGCCTTGTCCTGCAGCAGGTAAAATTGCTTAATCCCGCAATGTACCGGCAGTACAAGGAAAAGCAGAACCAGCAGCAACTGAAGCAGAAAGACCCGCTCAAGAGCAGCAGCAATATCGCTCCGAAAGCCAAAGTAACCGCTTCATCAACCTACAAAAGCTACTCCGCCGAGGCTGCGATTGATGGAGTTGTTGGCGGATACCCGGAAGATATATCAGCCGAGTGGGCCGGCAACGGCGAAAAAGCGTCGGCAACACTGCAATTGAGCTGGGATAAAGCACAAATTATCAACCGCATCTGGCTCTTTGACAGACCCAACACACACGCCGACCAGGTTACCGCCGGGACGCTGATTTTCAGTGACGGCAGCTCGATAAACGTCGGCGAGCTGCCTGACGACGCTTCCGCTGCAAAAGAAATCACTTTCCAGCCCAAAGAGGTCACCTGGCTGAAGTTTGTCGTCACTTCCGTCAAGCCGGAAACCCAGAATATCGGCCTGTCTGAAATCGCAGTTTTCACCGCTGAGGATTGAAAAGCCAAACATTTATGAGGAATAAGGCCCAAAACAAACCGGCTTTCGATGTGTTCCTTTCGCACAACAGCAAGGATAAACCCGCGGTCCGCGCCTTGGCAGCCCTCCTCACCCAACATGTGATCAAAGTCTGGCTCGATGAAGACCAGCTAATCCCAGGTCGCCCGTGGCAACCGCTTCTGGAAGAAGGAATCCGGCAATCACGAACGGGTGCTGTACTCGTTGGGGCCGATGGCCTGGGACCGTGGGAAGATGAGGAAATGCAGGCTTTGCTTAACCTTGCGGTCCTCGAGAAGAAACCTGTCATCCCCGTTCTTCTACCTGGTGCGCCCGGGAAGCCGGATCTACCGGTATTCCTGTCCAATCGTACTTGGGTAGACCTGCGTGCCGGTTTTGAAAAGGAAGGCATCGACAAGCTCATTTGGGGGATCACCGGGAAGAAACCGGATTCGACATCTACGCCCCAGCCGGCACTTGGCTTGAAGATCGCTGTCACACGCCTTCGGCATGGGGCGGATCTCCTCGTTGGGCGTGAAAAGGAGTTGGCTCGACTGGATGCGGTGTGGCAAGATCCCAAGACGCATGTTGTGACTATCGTGGCGTGGGGCGGGGTGGGCAAGACGGCGCTGGTGGTCGATTGGATGGCGAGGATGGCCGGCGACGACTGGCGCGGGGCCGAGCGTGTCTTCGACTGGTCCTTCTATAGCCAGGGTACGAGCGAGACAACCACCGCGTCCGCGGACGCGTTCGTCGCCAAGGCGCTGGAGTTCTTCGGCGATCCCGACCCGAAGCAAGGCTCGCCCTGGGACAAGGGCGAGCGATTAGCACATCTCGTCGCTGAGCTCAAAACGCTCTTAGTGCTGGACGGCGTCGAGCCGCTCCAACACCCGCCCGGGCCGGTGGCAGGCAAGCTCAAAGACCCGGCCCTGGAGGCCCTGCTCATGGGCCTGGCCCAGCATAACGGCGGCCTATGCCTGGTGACCACGCGCGAAGCCGTCACGGACTTGGCGCCCTTTCGTGATACGACAGCACCCGAATGGCGGCTGGAGCAACTGTCCGAAGAGGCCGGTGCGCAACTGCTGTTTCGGGCCGGCGTCACGAGAGCGGGCAAAGCAGAGATAAAAGCCGACGACCAAGAGTTGAAGGACGCGGCCCGCAAAGTCGGAGGCCACGCCCTGACGCTACAATTGTTAGGGCGATATTTGGCGAAGGCCCATAAGGGCGATGTGCGAAAGCGAGGCCTCGTCGGATTCGAGAAGGCGGATGCCAGGATCCAGGGCGGCCATGCGTTCCACGTGATGGGGGCCTACGAAAAGTGGCTGGGCGGCGCAGGCGAAGAAGGCAAGAGGCAATTGGCTGTATTGCATCTTCTGGGTTTGTTCGACCGGCCTGCCGATTCGGGCTGTCTGGCCGCGCTTCGCCGCGAACCCGCCATTGCAGGTCTGACTGAGCCGCTGGTCGGCCTGGATGACGAGGACTGGAACTACACCCTCTCCAATCTCGTTGAGTGCGGCATCATCTCGGCCTATAATAATCAATCCGCAATCGATTGTCATCCGCTCGTGCGCGAGTACTTCGGCAAGCAGCTTCGCGAGAAGAGTCCTGATGCGTGGCGAGAGACGCATCGACGGCTGTACGAGCATCTCAAAGGCAGCATGAAAGATAAGAAACGCCCCACGATTGAAGATCTCCAGCCGCTCTGCCACGCTGTCGTCCATGGCTGTCTGGCGGGCTTGCATCGAGAAGTCTGGAGTCAGGTCTACTTCCCCCGCGTGGTAAGGAGACGCTATTATGTGAGAGATCAACTGGGCGCGCTAACCACAGATATGGCGCTTCTCTCCTGCTTCTTCGCAAGACTTTGGGATGAACCCGTGGCTAAGCTGACCAAATCTGCAACAGCTTATGTGTTATTCTGTGCCGGTTTGGATTTGCGCATGTCGGGCCGATTGACTGAGGCTGTGCCGCTGCTTGAGGCAGTTCGCCGAGATTACTGCTGTTCGAGGAATCTGCGTCACTGGGCTGCAAGGGCTGCCCGTCATCTGGCGATGACCTACGTAGTCATAGGAGACCTCAAAAAAGCACAAGCCAGAGCGAATGAAGCGATCACCCTTTTGACGCGAAGGAGAGACTCCTTCGACAATGTCGCGGCCAGAGCTGCTCTCGGTACCATTCTCTACCACAAGGGCAAGCTTGCCCAATCCGAGAAGTGGTTTAAGCGTGCCGAACGGCTTCAGAAGCGGAATGCCCCTATACAGCCCCTGTTGTTCCGCCTCCAAGGGTATCGCTACTGTGAGTTGCTTCTTGCGCTGGGCCAATATGATGATGTCCTCCGACGCTGCCGCGAGACCCAGAAATGGCGGGAACAGCGCACCTTCTTGGTGGGTTCCGCACTCAACCGCTTAGTGTGGGCCAAAGCACTTTTCTCACAAGCTCTCAAGAAGCCCAAGAGGAGTCTCAACAGAGTTCAGGAGAAAATGAACCAGGCAATTCTGGATCTCCGCGCAACTGGACAGAAGGAGTTCATAGTGCGGGGTTTGCTCAGCCGCGCTTCGCTCCGCTTCGTGGAGGGGGACGCGGACGGCTGCCGATCCGATTTGGATGAGGCGTGGCAGATTGCCGAGCGCGGGTCCATGCGGCTGCACATGGCGGACGTGCTGCTGTATAAGGCCCGGCTGTTTCGCGACAAGGCGGCACTGGCCGAGGCGGCCAAGCTCATCGACAAGTGCGGCTACCACCGCCGGGACGAGGAATTGGCCGACGCCGAAGCATGTTTTTAGCCATATAATTGATTGGGTTGTTCCCTAATGTGGCACGGGCTTCAAGCCCGTGAAAACACGGCCAAGATGGCCGTGCCACCAAGAAATTCCCACGGTGGCGTTGAAATAATCTTGAGGGAACAATTATCGTAATATTGACAAAATAAGAAGGCCTTTTGCAATGTCATGCGTTGATGTTGTGGACATGGATGGAGTTGGTAGTGCCGGCGGCGCTAAGCGGCCGGCCGACTACAAGAACTATTCTATCGCCGGGCTGGGCCCACTTGTTCTCGACAATGAGCTTATCGACCAGGTACGTGAAATGCCTGATGTCCTCCGGGATTGGCCGGCAGCATGGTATGACTCCGTAATGCAGGCACATCTGACGGCATGACCTCTCGTCGGAGCTAAGCGCAAGTATGGGAACATCGATACGTGCCTTACTGAGGAAGCGGGCCGATGAACCGCTTTGCGACCAGACCGCAACAAGTTTAGCGTCGATATCCTCGACAATCTGCCCAACACTACGAGCCATTGCCGCGGTGAGGAGCAATTCATCCGTTGTTATGCTCCTTGGGTGCGTACCGTCCAGCTTATCGAGGTAAGCTTCGGTTACCCTTGCTATTCGCTCGATTGTCTGTGCCGCCTTGACGGGGTATTTACCGACTGCGGTTTCGCCGGAAAGCATAACGGCATCGGTAAAGTCCATAATAGCATTGGCGACATCCGATACTTCCGCTCGCGTGGCGGTGGGGTTTTCGATCATGCTCTGGAGCATTTGCGTGGCAACGATAACAGGCTTGCCGAAATCCCGGCACATCTTTGTGATCCGTTTTTGGATCAATGGCACTTCGGCAAGGTCCATCTCGACGCCGAGATCTCCGCGGGCAACCAATACGGCGTCACTTGCATTAACAATCGGCTCCAGATGCGCCAAAGCCTGCGGCATCTCAATCTTGGCTACTACCTTGATGTCCGCCCCGGCCTTGCGGATATACTCTTTTAGCTGCTCTATCTCGTCGGCCGAACGTACGAAACTTAAGGCAAGGAAATCCAGGTTCCGCTTTATCGCCCAGTCAATACATTCCCAGTCAAACTCTGTGATTGACGGTATCCGTATCCGGGTATCGGGCAGATTGATTCCCTTTCGACTGGACAAAGGGCCGCCATCAACAACTTCGCAGACTATATCTTCGCCGTCTCGACCGACCACGTTCAGTGTGATTTGGCCGTCATCGAGAAAGATGCGGTGACCGATTTCCACGTCCTGATTGAAATGTTCGTAGTTTGTGCCGAAACAATGTGCCGTACCGATTTGATTTCCGGGCACAATGCTGACCTTATCGCCGGCATACAATATCTGCCCTTGCGGTTCGATGCGTCCGGTCCGAATCTTCGGGCCGCACAAATCGCCCAGCACAGCGGTCATTTGATGATGCCGGGAGCGGGCGGCATTCAGCGTTTCCAGCAATTTGTCATGCTCGTCAAGCGTGCCGTGTGAGAAGTTCAGGCGGAAAACATCGACACCATTATCAATCATGGCCCCGATGATTCCCGCCTCAGCACACGATGGGCCGAGCGTAGCAATTATTTTGGTCTTTATCATTTCAGGCATCCGCCCCAGGCTCAATTCTAATACTCAAATCAGGGAATTAACCCTCGCCAAAAGCAGCTTAAACTTTCGGATAATTACCAAGATATTCGGTCTCAGGCAGTTCGCCAACCAGAGGCAACGCGTATTCTACGAATGCATCGGTTATGCCATTACCTTCGGCGTTAATGAATTCGTCGGGCATCGATTTTGTCTTTTCAGCCACATTTTTCAGCTCAGTACGGAACAACTCAACAGAATAGTCTTTTCCATTCCCCAACCGTCTTATCGCCACTGATCCGTTGTCTTCTTTCATAGCATATTGAACGGCATGACGTCCACACCAGCGTGCTTCCTGGACATCAACGGCAGACTGCAAGCCGGGGTAGCTTCTTTGCAGATAGCCAAAAGTATCCGCCCGAACACGTTTCTTTGGACCAAGCCTGGCTTTTACCTGCCCCGCCAGAAAGTCGGCCAGTGCACCGGTGCCGGAAAGTTGTACATTGCCGTGCGCATCGACCTCTGCCTGTTCGGCGAGTTTCCTGGCCCAGGTCACACCATCGACATCGCAAATTCCTTCGCTTACTGCGACAACGCACCGGCCAAGATTTTCATAAACGCCTGCGACATCACTCACGAACTTGTCCATCGAAACGGGTCTTTCCGGAACATATACCAGGTGTGGGCCGTCGTCATCCCGTTTCCTGCCCAATACCGAAGCGGCGGTCAAAAAACCGGCGTGTCTGCCCATAATCACGTCGATCTTCACGCCCGGCAGAGCACGGTTGTCCAGATCGTCGCCCATCAGGGCACAGGCCTCGAACTTCGCCGCGGTCCCGAAACCCGGGCAATGGTCGGTTACAAGCAGGTCGTTGTCAACTGTCTTGGGGATGTGAAACGCCCGTATGTCGTAGTTGGCCTCATCCGCCATCGTATTGAGGATATAGGCGGTATTTGCCGAATCGTTGCCGCCGATGTAAAAAAAATATCTGATATTCCGCTTCTTGAAAACCTCAAGAATTTTCGCACAATATTCCTCATCGGGCTTGTCTCTGCTCGTACCGATGGCCGAAGACGGCGAAGCAGCCACAATTTCCAGCGTTTCGGCAGAGAGTTTTTTCAAATCGATGAAGTGGTCTTTAACCATACCCGCCACGGCGTGAATCGCGCCATAGAGATTTTCGATTTCCGGATGCTTGTGAGCCTCTTCGATAACGCCGACCAGAGATGCATTTATCACGCCGGTCGGACCACCTGATTGCCCAACTATTGCATTTGCTTTCGGTGCGCTTGCCATTTCGACAACTCTCCATTAAAAAAAGTTACTCTATTCTTTTTTACTTAAATTGTTTAGTAAGCTCACGGGCCTTGTGGACGGCTCCGAGAGCAACAGCCCTCGAATAGCCGGTCAAATAGCGCCTCGCAGCCGGCTTATTATTCCGGTACAGTTCCATCGCCTTATTCTCTACCCCGTGCTGGTCTGCAAAAACTTTCGCTTCATATTTGTCACATGCCGCCCGGACGATTCCGATACGGCTCCTGTAATCGGCATTAACTTTATCCTGCAGTTCCTTGAAAATCCACCAGGCCATTCCGGCATCGGGCTTGAATTTTTCGGGCGATTCGGAAAAATGACATTCCAGCGTCAGATTTTCCTTCACATCAATTGCTTTATAGTATTCTTGCGGCGTCCCGGTGATACCACAATACCAGGGGGTTAAAATGCTGATACACGGTTCAGCCGAGCAACGCCAGTAAATACATCCAATGTCCACCGGCATATTTTGTCGCAGTTGGAACACCGCCGCCTCCTGAGTTTCATTACTACACAGTGCGCCTTCGCCGTGAAATCGCAGGATTGAAACCACATCTTTCACGGAAAGTTTACGTGCCGGCTTGACGGAGAACGGCAATTTCCGGTCGGGTTCTTGCTTAATATTTCTTCCCGTCACCAGACACTGGCCCCGCCACTGGCGTTCGTCCATTAAACGTTTTTGCCGTTGGCCGTAAGCTTTTGAAAAGTCAAAACTCTCACCGCCCGCCGGGTTATACCATCCTTTTTTTATTGCGTATTCGATGAGGTCCGGCGAGCCAGGAAAGTTGGTCTTGTCTTTAAGATTCACCCTGTCGATTACATAGACGTTGGGCAGCAGCACAACCGCATCATCGGGCACCCGCTGCGCCACCCAGTGTTTGCCCCTGCTCATCGACAAAAGCCATGCCTCCTTCGAATCGGCGATAACCAGTGTCCGCGAGCTGGGGTAGCCCACCTGTTCGATTAACTCTCCTGCAATTCGCACCCCTTCTGCGGCTGTCTTCGCCCGCTCTGTGATAAGCCGGCGGAGCATATACCCAATACCGCCTTTGACTAATTGGCCCTGGGCTTCGAGGTTTTGCAGTTCCTCTGCTCTGTCAGGGCAGCCGTCGCTGACCACGGCCACGCCCCACTCGTTGAGGTAGCCGTCGCTGTAAGCAATACCCGGATTTTCCGACCATAGAAAAGCGTAACTTTCATTTACCTGCGGAATCTCGGCTCCCCCCTGAAGTTTTATCATCTCTCCGGCCCTATGTTCGATGCGGGGAACTTTTCGAAAATTCAGATATCGTGGTCCGTAATTCTGCTCGTTATGTCCCACCAGAACGGCACCATCCGTCGAAGCATCCTTACCCACGACGACGGCATAGCAGCCGCTGGCCGAAGATGCGAACAATCCCACCGCTAAAACGGCAGCAAAGAAAATGTACAAAACCTTGTTTTTACCCATCGTTTTTGCCTCTATATTCGAAATACATGCAGAACATCCAAAGTCGTCATTGCTTATGATTTTCAACTCGACATTATACAAAAAGAATATCAATGGACAAGGATAATCCTTTGACGGGAATTATGGATTTCAGACAGCATTGTAGGCTCGTTTCACTTCGTCGGCGATAATCTTTATACCGGCAGCAACGGTCTCTTTGTCCTGTGAATAGTTTACACGAATGCACTCGTTTTTATGCTGCCACTTTCCTTTAAGTCCGGGGAAGAAGTAATGGCCCGGGACGATCAGAACCCCTCTTGCCTTGAGGCGCTCATAGAGTTCGCTGTTTGTAATGGGCAGATTCGGAAACCACAGCCATAAAAAGAACGCCCCTTCGGGCTTGTGCACGTGAAAATCGGTTCCATCCAGTTCCTTATACACCTGCTCCAAAGTTGCCTGGGCCTTTTGTTGATAATACGGCGTGATTACGTTACGGCTCAGATTGATGATTTCACCGGTCCGGACCAGATCCGTCGCTATTGCCGCTCCCATGCTGCCGGGGGCAAGGCTCATTACGGCATTCATCCTGGAGACCATAGTAATGACTTCTTCGTTGGCGATAACAATCCCCGTGCGAAGTGCCGGCAGGCCGAGCTTGGAAAGACTCATGCAGAAAATCGTGTGTTCGTTCCAAACAGCTTTGGCTTCTGTGAAGATAATGTTTGGAAAAGGCATGCCGTAAGCGTTGTCGATTATCAATGGAATATCATTTGCGCAGGCAAGCTCATTCAGTCTTTCAATTTCAGCATCCGTCAGGACGTTGCCGGTAGGATTCGTCGGCCTGGAGACGCAAATGGCTCCAATCTCGCCGGTTATATCAATCCTGTCAAAATCAACATGATATTTGAACACATGGTCGTCGATATGCTCGATCTGAGGCTTGCCGGCCACGAACAAATCGTCCTCCAGACCGACATCGCAATACCCGATATATTCCGGCGCCAGCGGAAACAGAATTTTTCTGCCGGCCCGCCCCTCAAAGGCGCCGGCGAAAATATTGAAAAGAATGAAAAATGCCGTCTGGCTGCCGTTTGTCAGGGCGACGTTTTCCGGCCCTATGTCCCAGCCAAGTTCGCTCCTGAGCAAGGCCGAAACCGCCTCGATGAATTCCCGGTTGCCGCCGGGCGGGTCATAATTCCCGATGGCCCGCTCGAATTCGGCACCGTTTTGCAGGAGCTTCTCCATACTGCTTCGAAAGTACTGCTGGACCTTCGGAATTTGGGCGGGATTTCCTCCGCCGAGCATTAGAATATTCCGGCCTTCCGAATAGGCGATGCCCAGGTCTTCCATCAGTTGTCCGATACCGGATGTTTCTGCGATCTTCCGTCCAAACCGGGATACTTCCATAATTTGCTACACCTCTACGGAAACACGCGGAGTCAAAAAATACAGCCACCTGCCGGCCGGCTTGTCTTTCAGGATGGCACAAGCGGCCCTGCTGTAAAGCTCCAACTGCCGGCGGTAAAGTTCGGCACGCTCTTCGGCCTGCCCTTTCGTTATCCTATCAGTTTTGAAATCTATTACTATAAGGCCCTGAGCCGTACGAACCAACAGATCGATGATGCCCTGAACGACAATCGTATCTTCCGCAAAAGACGAATTCTCCCACCCGGACGCCGGCAGAGCGAAAGTAAACGGCCATTCACGCCGGACCGTATTGGCCGAATCGAGAGTTAATCTGCCCTGCTCGTTCTCGAAAAATGTCAGGATCGATTCGACGTCGATTTGCTCGGCAACAGCAGGGACGATTGCTCCGTCCGCCAGAAGCTTTTCTATCGTTTTCTCGACTGCTTCTTTGGTGACTGGGCCGGCCAAATCGAGCTTTGAGATGACAAGGTGTGTGGCAGTGCCGATGAGCCGGCCATCGAGAGGCTCACCCGAATCCGGTTCGGCCGTCATCAAAGCCCTCGGCCGGCGATCCAGGGCCCCGGAATAATCAAACTTCATGTATTCATCGTTGCCGTGCGTCAGCTGCGTCACAGAACTTTTCGCCGGAAGCAGTGCTGCATCTCCGAACCGATAACGCCAGGTTAATGATTTATTTACTTGTTCAAGCAGTTCTGAGCCTTCTCGTTTTGGGCGTGATTTTTTCGAGGTCGCGGACGGTCGAGTCGGCTTGCCTGCTTTAAGTCTAATGATAGTTTCGGCCAGTTGTTTCAGATCGGACTGGCCATGAAGCTTAAAACTAAATAAATCGTCGCCGACAGCCCGCTCCGCCAAACCGGTTTCAAAAGCTTCGTGCAGAATCTTTCGGCCGGAGAGTCCGTAGAGGATCCATTCCAGCGGATTTTGGCAGGCACGAAGCTGCCAGTCGGGGACGGGCTTATCGCCAAAAAAGAAACCGTTTGAAATAATCTCACGGCATTTTTTATGCTTATCCGAGGCAGTTAAAATAAGCCGTTCTTTCGCCCGTGTCGTCGCTACGTAGAGGATTCGCATCTCTTCGGCCAGTCCTGCTGACAGCTTCTGCTCGGCTATTACTTCATGGGCAAGTGAACTTAGTTTGCTGTTCGACTTTTGGTCGATGATTTGCAGGCCCAGCGTATTTTTCTCGTCCATAAGACAGTCTGCCTGGACGTCTCTTTTATTGAACCGGCTTTCCAGCTCGGCCAAAAAGACGACTGGAAATTCAAGCCCTTTGCTTTTGTGAACGCTCAAAATGCGAACGGCATTACCCGCCGAAGACTGCGGCTCGGCAGGCGCCCAATCCTGTCCGGCTTCCTGAAGCTTTTCAATGAATTCGACGAATCGCGTCAGTGAAGGGACGCCTACGCTGCTGGCAAAGCCCTCATACTGGATCGCCCTGTCGTGGAGCTTGAGAAGATTCGCCCGTCGTGCCTGGCCGTTCGGCAGAGCCGAGACAAACGATAAGAAGTTGGTCTGGCGATATATTCGCCAGATCAAGTCCGCCAGGTTGCCCCGCCTGGCAACTGTCCGCCACTGTTCAATTCGAGCGAGTATTTTATCAAGCCTGCCGGCCAGTTCTGCGTCCAGGCCGCCCCGGCAGTATTCGAGCACACAGTCATAGTAGCTTTTGTGCCGCTGCTGTGTTCTGTTGTGCATTTTTATCTTTGCCAGCTCTGTGTCACTGACCTTGAAAAGCGGGCTTCGCAGAACCGCGGCCAATTCTATGTCCCGCTGGGGATTATCCAGCACCTTCAGCAGAGCGACAAAATCACTGATTTCGGTAGCCTCGAAATATCCCGCCGTAGCCTGGCAGCTCACGGGCACACCGGCCAGCCGGAATATTTCTACATAATCATTCGCCTTTTTTGCCAAAGAGCGCATCAAAACGACAATGTCACGATATTCGACGTCACGCAGAGTGCCCTGCTGTTCGTCATTTATTTGAAACTCGGCTTTGCCCGTATCGGCTCCCACCATCCGCCTTATACGCCGGGCGATCATTGCCGCCTGAGACTGGCGCGAGGTGACAAGATCCGGATTCTCATCTTCTGACTCTCCGGCCTGTTCGCCCTGCGAATCCTGGCTCTTGCCGATTTTGTCAAGTATGTGGAACTCAATAATATTTTTCCCGCCGCCTGGTGTCTGAGGTTTGGATTTTTCCGCCTGAGCAGGCTTCAATATAGACGATTCGTCGTAGTCAATCTTAGTGAAAGATTCCGTCATAATTCGAGAAAATATCTCGTTTACAAAATCGAGTATCCCTTTCGTCGAGCGGAAATTCACATTGAGATCGACACGCAAGCTGACCGGAGCATTCCCGTGACCGGCTGAAGCCAGCTTTACCTGTTCGAGGAAAATATCCGGCATAGCCCCCCGAAATGCATAAATGCTTTGTTTGCCGTCGCCGACACCCAGGATATTCCCGCCGGGACTGAGCATCTCGAGTATCCGCTGCTGGACGGAGTTGATATCCTGATATTCGTCAACAGATATATGTTTGTACTTCTGCCGAAGCGCTAAAGCCGTTTGCGAAGGCGCGGGTTTGTCCCCCGAAGAGGTCTGGTCGGTCAGGAGTCTCAGAGCATAATGTTCGAGGTCGGCAAAATCCAGACAGTTGACGGCCCGCTTGGCCTTGCCGTATAGCTGATCAAATTTCTTAACAAGCTCAACGAGCACGCCCGTCTGCGATCCAACTGCAGCACTAAGCCTGTCAAGATAATCGGGATTTACAATTGCAAGCCGAGAAAGCTCCGCGAATTCATTTACGGCATTTTTGGCTGTACTCTGAATAAGAGCGGCAATCGGCTCCGGCAGACCTTTGGGTTTACGCGTTGTGGGCTTCCCGAAACTCCTTATCGCCCCGGCACACTTATCCCAATCGCCGGATTCCAATATCTCGATACATTTCGCAACAGGCGCAACGTGGCTGTCCTGCAGTTTCTCATCCCAGCCTGCATCGCCGCCTTGGCTTTCGCAGAGTCTCCTGGCGTGGTTAAGCTTTTCGAGAATGCTCCGCAACCTGGCGGCGACGATTTGTTTCTGTTTTTCCCCCAGGCCGGTTGCAAAAGGGTCTGAGACTTCTGCAAGCTGTGCCGCCTTTTCGTACCACTTCTCGCGCGAAATAACACCATCCAGAAAATCGCTAAGCTCAATAATCCGGGTCAGAAAACCGTCATTTGTACGAAGGTCACGCCGGTATAAAAGCTGTTCGAGCGGTCCCCGGATGCTGCTTTGCTGCCAGATCTGGTCGATGGTCTTTTCGAGCACCTCTGCTTTGAGGAGCTTCTGCTCGTCGGCATCTATCACGCCGAACGTCGGATCCAGTCCGAGCCTGTAGAAATATTCCGTGATGAGCCGCTTACAGAACGAATGGATCGTGCTTATATCGGCGCTCTGGAGCAGCATGAGCTGGCGGCGAAGATGAGCGTCCCTCTTTTCGAGAAATGCATCCCTCAACTGCCCGGCAATTCGTGAACGCATCTGTTCGGCGGCTGCCTCGGTAAAAGTCAGCACGAGGATGCTCCGGACATTGGGACATATCGATTTGTCGGATATGATGTTGACACATCTGCCCGACAGCACGGCGGTTTTCCCGGTACCCGCCGAGGCCGTCACCACAACGTCGCTGCCGCGTGCGTCAATCGCACGTTTCTGCTGATCGGTCCATTTTAGCTTCTTCTCAGCCATCGACCACCTCAGCTCTTTCAAGAACCCGGGACTTGCTCAGCGATTCCAGAAAATTGTAGTCATTAATCTGCCAGTCGAACCGGCAGACCGGCTTGTACTTGCAGTAACTGCACGGCGATACCTGGCCCAGGCGATATGGACTGACGTCAATTTTGCCCGAAACAATCTCCTGAGCCAATTGAATGATTCTTTGCCCGGCATATCGCAGGATCGCTTCAAAATCGTTCGGCTTCAACGCCCCGCTTCTGGCGTAATTTCCATATTGTTCGTCTTTGGCGGTGACACAGAAATTGTAGAATCTACTCCAGCCGGAATCTGTTCGGCCGTCTATTTGCCGGTAGAATTCACCGTCGAATATCCCTTTTGCCTTGTAATCATAATCGTCGCTTCTATCCGACATCTCACCGAGTGTGGCCTTCTTAGGGCTTACCTCGATCGGCATATAGAATGCGCCTGCCGCGTTTTTTGCGCCCGTACCGGCTGCATTACGAACAGCCAGCATGTAAATCGGGAGCTGCATATCAAGGCCGTGGCAGAACTCCGACCAGCCGAAGGACGTTTCTCGTCGTTTATAATCGAAAACAAGCGTAATCTTCTCGTCGCCGACGTCTGCAAAATCAAGCCGGTCGATCTTGCCGTCCAGCGACAGCACGCGTTTATCCGCCAGGACAAGCTCGTAATTACCGAGCGTCTCTCGCGTGTCCCCGGCCTTGCCAAACGAAACTTCCGAGAACTTTGGCCTGAAAATTCCCGTCCGAACCATTTGAGCTATCGCCATGACGCAATCTTCGAGAACCTTACCGGCAGAATTTATAATGAACTCGTTATAGCCCCGGCGGCTGACAAAATTCGATATAAAAGAATCTTTCTTCGCGAGTTTTTCAATTTCTTCTCTCAGAAGTTTTATAAGCTCGCCATCATCAGTAGCTGCAAAATCTTTTCCTTCAGCGTCAAGCCGCTTAAGTAAAGCATCCAGAACACGATGATAAAAGCTGCCGAGGTCCAGCGGCTCGAACTTGAATTCCTGCCGCTCTTTCAGTTCCAGCGTATACCGGGCGAAATATTGATACGGACATGCGGCAAAAGTTCCCAATCTGGTCGCCGAACTTTTTATCCGCGGGCCGAAAAGCTCTTTGACGAAGTCCACATCCAGTGACGCACGGTTGTCGTAGTTGAGCGCGTAAAGAACTTTCGAGCCCCGTTCCGCAAGTTGCTCATCAGAGCAAATCGCATCCAGCAGCTTGTCATATTGACTGTCGTTTACAGCTTCGGACAGAAAACGATCCCTTCCGAGTCTGCTGCAGAGCAAATCTGCAAGCTCAGCCTCGCTGTGCACATTTTCGACATCGATTGCCTTACCTGCGATTGATTCTTCACCGAGGTTCTCAAACAACGATTCGAGATCGCCTATGAACTGCGAACGCGGAACAGCAGCGCCCTTATCGTCAACCGAAGAATATGTCACCCAAAGAAATTCCGAAGACCTGGTAAAGGCAATATAAGCCAGATACTGGCGCTCTGCGAGGGTCTGGCTGGAGGTCGCCGCCAACGGGAAATCAGCCGATTCGGCGGCGATGCGGTCCTCGTCGGTTAAAATGCTGTCCGAAGCAACCGGCACCGGAAACTGCTTTTGTGTAGTTCCGATTAAGAAAACCGCTCTCAAGTCGGGATGCCGGCTGCGCTCGATTGAACCGACAAGCACCTGGTCCAGAGCCGGGGGAATGAAAGCCAGCGTCAACTGGGAAAAAGCCGAACGAAGAATCGCAAGATAATCCTCCGCCGTCATCGTTTGTCCGGCAAAGACCTCGACAAGCTCGTCAAATATATCGAGAAACTGATTATAAAATTGCCGATGCTCATCTGCAGCCGCAAGGTCCTTTTTCTCATTGGCCTGCTTTATCCAACCTCCAATCGTTTCCTTAACATCAAGCTGCTCAAGGAAATTGAAGATGACCCGCGTGAACTCTTCGGCGCCGAGCGCTTTTGCCTGCTCGTCAGCCGGGCACAGCCTGTCCCGCAGCTCCAGCAGGGGCCGGCTGACTTTCATGCGAATGCCGTTGATTTGCCGCTCGTCAAACCGCTCGTTGTCCGGCCCGGCAAAATACCACGGATTATCGCTCTGCCAGTCATGTGCCGATATGCCGAACGCAAGACAGTAATTTTCCAGCAGATCTATGTCGTAACTTTTTATTGGCACGAGGTCGGCTTTGAGATAGGCGAAAATGTCGCTGTACATAAAGCCGCCGGTCACTGCCTGCAGGGCCGAAGAAACGAGCTGAACAACCGGATGGTGATTCAGCGGTCTTCGCTTGTCAATAAAATACGGCACGCCGTAGTCTTCAAAATATGCCCTTATATAGTGTTCATATCGGTCGATATCCGATGCGATTACCGCTATGTCACGATATCGTAAATCTTTCTCCCTTACCAACTGACGTATCTGCCTGCCGGCAAACTGGACTTCCGCCCGCTCATTCGGCGCCGATACGATGCGGATGTTTTCGGATGCCGGTATTTTGGGTGCTTGAAACTCAAAAACGTGACGTTCGATATGTGCAAGCTCGGAACATCGAGAGAATCGAATTGCTTTACTAAGGATGAACGGCTCAGTCACTTTCAGCCGGCTCTTTTTGACGAGTTCGAAAAGACTGCAGTACAACCGCTCGGTCGGATTGAACAAGCCAACTTCATCGAGCTTCTCGATATCAGGATTCTTCAAGTCGATATTCGACGGATCCAGGCAAAGCGCAATGTGCGCATCTTTGACCATTTTCAGCAGCTCAGCGAGAATCGCAAACTCGGCCGTCGTAAAGCCGGCAAAGCCGTCGACCCACAACCTCGCGCCTCTGGCCAGATTTGACGCCGATACCGCCCCGCAGGCACGCATTAACTGAGCGTCGGGATCGATAAAATCACCCTCGATGAATTTCAGGTATTCACTGAAAACCAGGCCGATATCGGCGAATTTCAGTGCGGCTAAATGATGCTGTTCGTCTTTGGCTAATTCGCTCAGCAACTTCTCGACGTCATCGGGGGTTTTTGCATACTGGTGCAGCTCCGTAATCGTCTGAGCCATTTGCCGGGACAAGCCGGACCAGGCGGTTTCCGCTCCAAAGAGCTGCAATTCACTCTGATTGTCACGCAGTATCCGGTGGACGATCATTTGCCGGCCGATACGTGAAAGCCTGGGCATGGCAGTATTTTTGCCTAACAACAGAAATTGCAGCCGGTCGAATGAAAGCACGTGCAGCCTGTTATAGCCGGCGATTCTTTCATCTGCCAGGATTGCCCGTTCCGCCTGGTAGCTCGCCTGCTCGGGAACCAGCAGAATCAACTGCTGCTCGCTCTGCTCCAGCAGCGCATCGACAATCGCCCGAATACAACAACGAGTCTTTCCGGTACCGCTTCTGCCAAGAATAAACTGAACCGCCATAGGGACCGTCCCTGATCTGAAATTAGTCTTTCCCCCCTTTTTACCACAAACGGCGGCGGGTTTCAACCTTAACAGAGAGAATGTTTGCCGGTTCAGATTTTATCGATAGGCTCCCGGGGTACCTATAAATTCCGGGTCATCCGGCCGGTCATCGCGCGGGCCGAATATATTTCGAATAATATTCTGAATCTCATCCTTGCTGGGATATGCAATGATAACAAATCGCTCAAATCCATATTCATCTTCAGGCCTGGATTTCGCATACCATTCGATTCTCTTAGGCAAATTGGTGCGGTCCTCTACAAAAACGCGCCACTTTCTATGCACAACCGCTTTAGAGTCTGTGCTTTTTGCTATCCAGGCCAGGTCGTAAGCTTTAGTGCCGGGAACCGCAGCCGAGACTTCCCTGTCGTCTAACCGGCTCCACTGGGCATCTCCGGGAATATCATTTCCATCCGGAAAGGGAACCATATCGGCTGATCCAGCCTCCGATTTTTCAAACTCGGCGAGCATCTGCTGGGTAATCGGTTCGGTCTGAACAGAATTCGAAGACAAATACCTTATCATTTTGACTTTATTGGGGATATCCCACAGAGTAAATTGGGCCTGATTGTTGGTCCCGGTTTTAAGTAGTTTTACACCTAAGGTCTGTGATGCCCATACCTGCTGATCCGGACTCGACCGGCCCATCTGGAATTTCGAGATATGGATATTTTCGACTTCGCTCAGTGCTCCGTAAATTCCTTTAATGTTAACCGCTTTTTCGGTCCGGATGTTTACAAACAGAGCGAAAGCCAACAGAATCGTCGCGGCGATTGCAGCCGGCACGGCAAATCTGCTTCGAACAAACATCCGCCAAATGCCGGTACCTGTCATTGATTGCTGCTTATGCACGCCCTTGCCGAGGGCCGCATATGCGTCGTCAAGAATGCGCTTGTCCGTCTCGGCTCTGGTCGTCAGATTCAACTCGGCGATTGCCCGCTCTATATTGTCCGCAGAACTCATTTCTTCGCTCTCTCCTTTAAGATTGTCCGCAGTTTGTCAAGCCCGTAACGGTATCTGCCCTGGACGGTGCTCAGCGGAATTCTCTGCATTCGGGCGATTTCCTTAAACTTTATCCCGCCATTCAAATGCAGGACAATGGTTTCTCGCTGCTCAAACGGCAGCCGGGCCAATGCGTCGGTCAATCGCCCGGCGTCTTCGCCAAACTCAGCCGACCGCACGGGGCCATCAAAATCCGAGGCCAACTGGCCTGCTTCTTCAAGTTCAACCAAGTGGTGCCTTTTTTTACGGTACATATCCCGCACGCGATTAATAACGCTGGCTGTTAAATAACTTTTCAAGCTGCCCCGGAGCTGAATATTTCCGATGCTCCCGGCAAAGGAAACAAAGACATCGTGCAGAACATCCTCCGCGGCGTACGTATCGTGCAGCATAGAAGCGGCTATTGTCAGCAGGTTATCTTTGTACTCCATATATATCCGACGCAGGGCATCATTGCTGCCTTGCTTGAGTTCCCATATTAGACGCTTTTCTTCCAGCATCTAAGTTCAACCTAAAGAGCCTCGGAATCAGCTTACCTACTTATACGACGCAGTAGCACGAACTTTAATCTATAAAAAATTGTTTCTTTACGCCAGTTTTTATAACCGAACGGCGGAAAAGAAGTCCCTAACGTTAAATATTTACTTGATTTTCGACTAAAATGAGCGTAAAAACTCAGCTAAAAGAGTTTTTTTAAGAAAGCTCCGCCGAATATAAACTTTATAAAAACGGAGATAAAATTGCCATGGCGGCTGTGTTGATAGGTCCAAAGGAAGTGCTTGTAATCATGGTAGTAACCGCTATCGTGGTCCTTTTGATGGTCCGAGGGCGAAAACACCGGTGATTTTCTCTGTTTTGTTACTGCTCTAATCTGCGAAATCCCCGGACAGGTTCTTCGCTGACCTCTGCCGCTTTAACAGGCTTCTCCGTCTTTTTTCCTCCAATCTACGCTGCTTCGCCGCATACGAGACCTTGCTCTTTTTCCGAATGGGCCGGGTTTTCAGAGCACCGGTTAGCAACTCCTGCAATCGCTCGACGGCGGCGTTGCGATTTGCCCTCTGTGTTCTGAACTTTTGCGAGACAACTCTCAGCACGCCATTCTTGTCGGCACGCGTCGCCAGGCGGGATAGTATCCGCTGCTTTTGCAAATCGGAGAGACTCCCGCAATTAGCCACATCAAAAAGCAGCGTAATCCGAGTGTTGACCTTGTTGATATTCTGGCCCCCCGGCCCGCTGCTCCGGGAGACCTTGAATACAAGCTCATCCTCATTTATAAATGTTTCACCTGGTATTTCAATCATCGCTTTTACTTCTTAATTATCCGTTTTTTCATGCCGTGCCAACCTACCGGAATATATCAAAATAATCAAGAACTTCCCTTTTTGCCTTGTACCGGAGCAAGAAGAGCATATATTATTGACATACTGATATTGTGCCGACAACAAAAACAAGCTGGTTTGAACATTTGCAAATTTGGGAGACAAGAAAATGCAAACAAGAAGCTCAAAAACAACAATAGTGGCAACCGTACTGGTTTTAATCGTAACATTAGTATTCTCGCTGGTTTTTTCAGGTTCTTATTCCAGGCCGGCATTAGCTAACGAGAACGCCGGGCCGAACACTAATGAATTGAGGGCCGGCAAAAATTACATTCCAACCAAAATCTACAGCGTTCAAGACGATGAGCAAATCCTCAAATTCTTCGAGGACCTGCGGGTTTCCGACGTTTCCGACGGGATGGACAAGGTCGGCCTGACCAATACCGGCCTGATGTCACCGGAAATCCACGCCTTATGGAAAGATACAGTGCATTATAAACACCGCTTTATCGGCATCGCCGTGACTGTCCGCTACGTCCCCACCAACAAGCCGCCGGCCCCGCGTATGGATACTGTACCATTCGACCGCTGGGTCGGCCAGTGGTACAACCAGTTGTCCAGCGAGCCTTTCGTCCCGCTCATCCGCAAGGGCACGGCACTGGTTATCGACGATACCCCTGATTCCGACGTCGGCTCCATCGGCTCGAACAACATCATGGGCTGGCAGGTCCGCGGATGCGTCGGAGTGGTTACCAACGCCACGGCCCGCGACACCGATGAGATCATAACCGAGAAGGTCCCGCTTTACTTCAGAGAGCCGGGCCGGGGCATTCGGCCGGGCCGAAACGAGATCGAATCGGTCAATCGCCCCATCGTCTGCGGCGGTGTCCTGGTCGAGCCGGGTGACGTTATTGTCGCCGACGGCGACGGCGTCATCGTCGTCCCGCGAGCCCACGCAAAAGAAGTGGCCGAATACGCCAAAGCGATTCTTGACGGCGACAAGGCCGGCCGACGAAACCTCTACAAAAAACTCGGCCTGCCACCCGATGATTCCGTCAAATAGCAACGCCCGCCGCCACTGCGACAGGCCATGTACTTAAAGTCCTGAAAAATTAGAATTGTCTCAGAAAGCGCAGGTCGTTTTCGAATAGCAGGCGGATGTCGGTGATTTCGTATTTTCGCATGGCGAGGCGTTCGATTCCGAAGCCGAAGGCCCAGCCGGTGTACTTCTCGCTGTCGATGCCGACGGCGTCGAATACGTTCGGGTCAACCATGCCGCAGCCGCCCATCTCGACCCAGCTTTCACTGCCTGTCTTATCCTTCAGAAGCAAATCGACCTCGGCACTTGGCTCGGTGAACGGGAAAAAGCTCGGCCGAAATCGCCATTTTGTCTCCGGGCCGAAAAAGGTATGGATAAACTGCTCGATGGTGGTCTTCATATCGACCATGCTGACACCTTCGTCGACGACGAGGGCTTCGAGCTGATGAAACATATACATGTGCGTCGCATCGACGGTGTCCGGGCGATAGACCCGGCCCGGCGCGACAACCCGAATGGGCGGCCTGGTGCTTTCCATCACGCGAATCTGAATCGTCGAGGTCTGGCTCCGCAACAGGGTGTCATCGGAAACATAGAAGTTATCCGAAGGGTCCCTCGCCGGATGTTCGGGACCGATATTCAGCGCGATGAAATTGTGCCACTCGTCCTCGACCTCGGGTCCGTAAGCGACGCCGAAACCCATTCGACCGAATATTTCCAGCAGCTCATTTAACGTCTGCGTAATGACATGCGTCTTGCCGATCCCGACGGGGATGCCCGGCAGAGTGACATCTACCAGATCCTTTGGTTTGACCTGCTGCGTCTGAAGAGCGTTTTTCACCTCTTCGTACGCCCTGGTTACATCTTTTTTGACCCTGTTGGCAAGCTGGCCGGCCTTTGGCTTTTCCTCGGGCGGAAACTTTCCGATCTGGCTGAGCATCTGTGTAACCTGTCCTTTGCGGCCCAGATACTTTATACGGAAATCCTCCAGAGCGGCAAGGTCGGCAACCTTTTGCAGCTCAGCGAGGGCTTCTTCGCCGGTTTTTTCAAATTGCTCAAGCATTTTCTCGTACTTCGTACGTCGCAGCTTGTAACACGAGGCCTTGTTACGATTTACGATTTCGCCGCGGCTCCGGCAGCTTCTACGATAGCGTCGAAGGCCTTCGGGTCATCAATGGCAATTTCGCTCAGCATTTTCCGATTCAGGGCAATGTTTGCCTTTTTGCAGCCGTTAATGAACACACTGTATCTTATGCCCCGCTGGCGGCATGCTGCGCTTAATCGGGTAATCCACAGGCCCCGGAAATCGCGTTTTCGGAGTTTTCGGCCGATTCGAGCATTGACGGCCGCCCGGACACCAGCTTCTTTGGCCAGCCGATATAGCCGGCCGGCGGAACCGCTATGGCCTTTTACTGCTTTGAGGACTCGTTTTTTCGCCTGGTGTCTTGCGGCGCCTTTTCTAACTCTTGGCATTTCAGCTTTCCTTTGAAATTTATCGATTCTTAAGGCCCGCTGGCGGCAGCTGAATGAGAGCCGAGAAGCAGGCCGATTCAATTGATTATTGACTATTGACTATTTTCTATTGAAACTTTTCTCACAGTTCCTATTTGCAGAGTTTAATCCTGGCTGTATCAGCCATTTTACTGGTCATAATATCCATGCTGCTGACGCGCCTTCGGCGTTTGGCGTTTTTACCGCTCATCAAATGCCCGCCGCCGGTGTGTTTGCGCTTAACCTTGCCGGTAGCGGTAACCTTGACTCTTTTGCTCAATCCCTTATGGCTCTTCTGTTTAGGCATTTAACTATTTCCCTTAATAGAATATATCCGATTTCAAGCATCGAAAAGGCAGTTTACTAACGATCTTTTCGGTGCTAAGAAAATATAAGCTCGGTAGTTTACGCTATTTTCCGCCTAAGGTCAATATCATAACCGGCATTTTCTCGAAAAAAATCGAGAAATTCCTTCTTCTGCCCTTTTCGCCTCAACCAGCTAAAAACAACCCACCCAGCCAAATCAAATCCGGCGTCGATTCGAAATTGGCTTTGATCAGTCCGTCAATTCCACACCGACATCGAGTGGCCTGACGGATTGGGTTTGTTTTTTCGAGGCCCTAATCTGTTAAATATTCCATAAGTCATTGATATTACTAACTTAGCACAAATTTACCCCTCCGGCAAATTGGCTTTGTTTTTTAAAATCACCATGCCGGAGAAACTCCGGATATACTATTATTGACTATTTACTATTTGCCCATCCCCTTCTGTTCCTTCGACTTCGCTCAGCGACAGGCTTCTTCTGTCTGCCATTTGTCTTCTGCCATCCACTATACGGTATACTACTCATATGTTAGTTTATTATTATACAGACCAAACCGTCTGCCGTCAAGCAAATTCCGGAAAAATCTCCGAGACTCTTAACTCGTATCTGGTATCTCATTCCAATTGTATTTAATATGTGCGCTTGTAGTGATGGAATATTGCTCAATAACAGCGTTTTACTCTTTGCGAATGCTCTGAAATGGAACAAATACCGGATTCCCGCCCATTCGGCTTCGCTCAGGGCAGGCTCTCCGCAGGAATGACTGTGTGGCACAAAAACTAATTCCAATTGGTATAATTAGCTTCTAAGAAACTTTTCAATCTCCCCCCTTTTCAAATCTCCTTTCAAGACCTTGCTGATACCCATCTTTACGTCCTTTCTCATATCCTTCTTCGTAGCCCTTTGCGAAGCCTTCCTGATGTCCATTTTCAAAGCCTTCTTCGTATCCCTGATCGTAACCTTCTTCACGTGTCATAATTAAATCCTCCAATTATGCACGACTATAGCTTTCAAACATCGAGCGAAAATGGAAACCACAGATGGCGAGCGTAACAGCCAAATGGAGATATTTCGGCCTTCTGAGCGACCAGAAAATGAGTTTCCAATAGGACAGCTTGCCTTCGCCTATTATTCCCAGATGCCAGATAGATTTGAGGAATGCCTTAATATCACAATATCGATATCTCGGCTTGTTATTTTTACCAGGCTTATAGTTCCTGAGAAATGTCAGAACCCTTTCATGGTAGTTTCTGGGTGAATAGATCGTGCTTACAACTTTTTTATATCCTTTGAGAAGATTTTCCATACCCATCTTTGGCACAAAGTTTATTGAGAAATCCGTGTTATCACCTGTAGCGGCTATCGAGAGCCTGTTCTCAGTCATAAGTCTGCTATAAAGTTTGGTTCCCCTGGGAGCATTGAGCAGGCCAACCATAGCAGTCACCACTCCACTTTGTTGGATAAATTGAATCAGACTATCGAAAATCGAAGACTTATCACTGTCGAAACCGAGAATAAATCCAGCCTGAACCTGCATGCCGGATCTCTGGATCGTTTTGACACAGGCAACTAAATCACGACCTTTGTTCTGGAGTTTGTTGCATTCGCTCAGACTCTCCTCATTGGGAGTCTCAATCCCAATGAAAACACAGTCAAAACCGGCCTGTACCATCAGTGCCATTAATTCTTCATCGTCTGCGAGATTGATGGATGCCTGCGTATTGAACGAAAAGGGGTATTGTCTCTTTTTCATCCAGCCTATGATGGCGGGAAGTAATTCTTTTTTAAGACGGATTTTGTTACCAATGAAGTTATCATCGACAAAGAACACTTCGTCCCGCCAGCCGAGAGCATACAGACTCTCCAATTCAGCCAACACCTGATCTATCGTCTTCATACGAATCCTGTGCCCGAAAAGTGTTGTAACATCGCAGAAATCACAATCGAAAGGGCACCCCCGTGAATATTGGACGCACATCATTGCGTACTTTTTCATCTTGATCAGATTCCAAATGGGAATCGGGGTCTCATGCAAATCAGCTTTTTCCTGCGTGTCGTAAACTTTTTCGGGACAACCTTTTTGAAGGTCTCTTATGAACAGCGGCAAAGTTAATTCGGCTTCTTTGAGCACCAGGTGATCTACATGCGCATACTCTTCGGGAAGACTGGTAAAAAGAGGGCCACCCGCCACAACTTTGGCTCCAATCCTCCGGCATCGCTCAATCACCTGATCCGCAGATTTTCGCTGGATGAGCATGGCCGTAACGAATACGTAGTCGGCCCACCGAATGTCTCGGTCTCGTAATTTCTTTGTGGTCATGTCAATTAACTTTTTTTCCCACTCACGGGGCAGTATTGCGGCAACCGTCAGGAGTCCCAGAGGCGGCAGAACAGCCTTTTTCGAAATGAACTTTAATGCTTTTTTGAAACTCCAGAAAGTAAGCGGCACATCCGGATTGACGAAAAGTATCTTCATAATCACGCTCCCAAATTCTAAAAAACCTGTCACGAGTCGAGGTGGGTAATAAGAGGAGGTTGTTGCGATATATCTAAATTAGCAGGTGGCGAACGATGCGATCAGACACTTAAAAGGATCGATCAATAGATATCAGAATTTCACTGGCTGTAAATGTGAGATTGCAATGAACAATTCTTCGCTTCTAATTAGTTTTTCAAATCCGCTTAAACCTTTGCCTCATATTGCCTTACTCAGGCTCTCAATGTTATATATACACACCAATAACTTTATCGGCTTTTGGCCCGGGTATTATATACGAATCATAAGAGATTTTAAATCAAAAAAGCCCCGTAGCGGTACATTTTCCCATCAATACTTTCTTTTCATTCAGCTATCCAACTTTCAATATAGCCTTGTTTTCTTTAGCCGATACCGGCGTTTACTTAAAATAGGGAGCATGCCTTACGGGGTAAATGTCGATAATAATTTTATAAAAAGTGGAAATATTTGGATCGCCGGTAGAGAATTAGCAGGTAGCGCAGGAAAATAGCGGATAGCGGATAGGGGTTCTATTTCTCCAGAAGGCTTCTGAATTCAGAATTCTGTATTCTAAATTCTCCGCGAGGAGTCCATAGGACTGCCTTTTATTGAGACAAGATGATCTGAACTGTGAGAAAACCTGTGCCGGGACAAGCAAAATGTGCTGATAGTCAGCTTTTTGGGACAAGCAATAAAGTCATCCGCCTGTGAGCCATTCTTGCCGGCCGTTCTATCTTCGCCATATCCTGCAACGATTCGGTAATCTCCTCGAGTACTGCATAGCCGCGATCTCGGTGCAGCATCTGGCGTCCGCGAAAGAACATTGTGAATTGCACTTTATGGCCTTTTTCCAGAAACTCACGCCCATGATTGAGCTTCATTTCCAGGTCGCGCTTGTCGGTTTCAGGTCTGAGTCTGATTTCCTTGAGTGTTGCGGTATGCCGGTGGTGCTTCTTATGAGCCTCGCGAGTCTTGCGCTTTTGTTCATATAACCACTTACCGTAATCCATTATGCGGCAAACCGGCGGGTCGCTCGTAGGGGCAACCTCTACAAGGTCCAGTTCGGCATCACGCGCCCTGGACATCGCCTCATGTATATCTACAACCCCCACCTGATTGTTTTCTCCGTCAATCAGCCTGACTAATTTGGCCTTAATTCCCCCATTTACCTTTAAACTTTGTTTACTTATTGTGCGTCACCTTACCTTTCTATAAAAGAGTGAATCCTTAACGAACTGCCCTTAATTAAATTTACAATAGCGAAAGCGAATTATAACTCATAAATATCATAAAGCCAAATCAATTTTTTTATCGGTGATTTTACTTTTTACGTTTCCTAAAAACTCGTCAATTTCAATTGTTTTATTCTCTTTTATCGCCCGGATTCTAACGTTGACGGTGCCGGCCTCGGCCTCCTTCGGACCGACCACGAGCATATAGGGCAGCTTTTCGCCGTGAGCCTTGGCGATTTTGGCGCCTATCTTTTCGTCCGAGCTGTCTGTGCTGCAGCGGAGATTAGAATCTCTCAGCTCACGCTCAACATGGCTCGCGTAGTCATTGCTTTTTTCGCTTATCGGCAGGATTCTTACCTGCTCCGGCGAGAGCCAAAGCGGGAAATTAGCGCCGTAGTGTTCTATCAGAATGCCGATAAAACGCTCTAAAGAGCCCAAAACGGCCCGGTGGATCATAACCGGCGTCTTTTCGATATTATCCTTGTCGGTATAGAGCAGGCCGAATCGCTCCGGCATGGAAAAATCCAGTTGAATCGTGCCGAGCTGCCAGGACCTCTTGAGGCAGTCCCTTATGTGAAAATCAATCTTCGGACCATAAAACGCGCCATCGCCCTCGTTGATTTTGTAATCGATATTTTTCTTCTTGAGGGCGTCCTCGAGGGCGTTTGTAGCCGTCTCCCAAATTTCATCCGAGCCGATATGCTTATCGGGCTTGGTGGACAGCTCGATGTGGAATTCTTCGAATCCGAACGCCTGATATATCTCGAAAGTCAGCTCGATGACTCCGATGATCTCAGCCTCGATCTGATCGGGCGTACAGAAGATATGAGCATCGTCCTGGGTGAACTGCCTGACCCTGAAAAGTCCGTGCATGACGCCGCTGGCCTCGTGCCGATGCACCAGGCCCAGCTCGGCAACGCGCATCGGAAATTCGCGATACGAATGCTGCCGGGTCTTATAGACCAGACATCCGCCGGGGCAGTTCATCGGCTTGATGGCGAAGTCCGCATTGTCGAAATTGGTGAAGTACATATTCTCTTTGTAATTGTCCCAGTGGCCGCTCTTATGCCAGAGCTCCTCGTTGAGAATGATCGGCGTGCGTATTTCATCATACCCGTATCGATTATGAACGCCGCGCCAGAAGTCCACGATGGCGTTCCAGATAATCATGCCTTTCGGGTGAACGAACGCAAAGCCGGGGCCGGCTGCGTTGAAACTAAACAGGTCCAGTTGTTTGCCCAGAATGCGGTGGTCCCGCTTTTTCGCCTCGTCCAATCTCTGCAGATAATCATCAAGCTCTTTTTGGGTCGGCCAGGCAGTGCCATATATCCGCTGGAGCATTTTTTGCGTCGGGTCGCCATGCCAATAAGCGCCCGCTACGGACATGACCCTGGAGCTTCCTACTTTTCCCGTGCTGGGCACGTGCGGACCCCGGCACAAATCTTCGAAGCCGTCTCCGTGCGTATAAAAACTAATAACGTCACTGTCTGCGCGGCTTATATTGTCGGTCTTATATTTATCGCCCGCCAGCTTCCGGGCGGCTTCGGCCCTGGTCATTTCCCTGCGAGCAAACGGCTTGTCGGCTTTAATGATTTCGGCCATTTTCTTTTCAATGCGCTCGAAATCGCTCGGCCGAATCGGCTCATCAAGATCTACGTCATAGTAGAATCCGTCTTCGACCGTCGGGCCATAGACCAGTTTCGTTTCAGGCCAAATGCTGCATATTGCTTCGGCCATGATATGTGCGCAGCTATGCCGAACCACTTCGAGTCCTTCATCGTCTCGTGGAGTAATGATTTGAACCGCAACCTCGCCGTTGAGAGACGTGGATAAATCGACCAATCGGCCATCAATCTTCGCGGACACGGCAGCTTTTGCGAGTCCCGGCCCAATCTGTTCAGCCAGTTGCTTTGCTGTCGTGCCGTCAGTGACCTCTAATATGCTGCCGTCGGGCAGCGAAACTTTTGCCATAGATATATCCGGTATTTCCAATCTTTCTGTGCTCAAATCCTTATTTAGAGTTAACTAATGGGAATTTAACCCAGCAGCCCAAATCTGTCAACATTATTTATATTCCGATTTTTGTTGCTATATAGCGATTTTGACTGTATAATAATGTCAGCTTTGGCAAAGCACAAATGAATAAGGAGGAAACCAGAGTGGACGTGAATTTAGTTCTATTTAAAAAAGACGGCTCAAAGAAAAATTTCTCCTTGCCGAGCAACATTACGATAGTTGGCCGACGTCACGATTGTGACTTGTGCATTCCCCTTATGGTCGTCTCCAGAAGGCACTGCCATTTGAGCCAGAACAACGAGTCATTGAAAGTCCGCGATCTCGACTCGCGCAGCGGCACTTTCCTCAACGGCAAACGTATCAGCGAGGCAACTGTTCAGGCAGGCGACTATCTAACGATAGGGCCGCTTACGTTCCTGCTGCAGATTGACGGAGAGCCTAAAAAGATCGTCCCCCCTCAACAGCCCAAAACAACACCGGCTCCCAAGAAATCACCCGCACAAAAGGCCCCGGCAAATGAATTATCCGGCAGTTTCCCTGAACTGGAACTCGATGACTCTGACTCTTTTCTTGCCGAACTCGAAGATATTTAAGCTGGTTTCTATTTTACAGGTAACCACAAGAATTTTTCCAATTCGCGAGGGATAAAAAATACAACCACAGATTTGAATGTTGACGGAAACGCCTGCTAAGATTTACAGAATTAAAAGAATTTTAGCTTGCCAATGCCGACAAAACATATTAGTATAACAATTTATTGGTTTATGTTCCATATTTGCCGGGAGAGAAAAGTATATGCAAATATCGGATTTTATTCAGACTATTCTACCAGGCTCTCTCCACCTGCCGGCGGAGGTTAATTCAGTCTCACTTGAAACATCGCTACCTATTAATCCAATCAGGCTTTTCTTTTTTGTGGCATGGTTTTACTTGTGCCTGTACTTTGTTCAACGTGCTCAATTCAGCCCATTAGTTCCAAAAAAGTACAAATCAATTTCCTATATTATCAGCCTTGTCGCAGGACCCATACTTTTTCTTGTTTTGATAATAGTAGATACGGCAAAAAAGTCTTCGAAAAGCGACAGCAGTCTTTACGAGACAATAGCAGAACAGCTAAGAAACATCATTACCAATATACGCTCTATCAAGCCCGGGCTCCGCAAACAAGCCTCTACGGTAAAACTTCTTGATTCGTCAGGCAGAAGCATCAATGAGATATACGGCCACGGCAGCGGCAAAAAACAAGACAGCCACATTCTTGACTTAACCGAACAAGTTATTGCCAATGCTCTTGAGCAGCGGGCCAGTGATATTCTTATCGATCCGTCGAGCGAGTCAATATTCAAAATCAGACTGCGGATTGACGGTGTCCTTCGAACAGTAAATGAAATCAAAGCCGAGACCTGCAAAGCGGTTATAAGCAGCATCAAGGCCGTTTCGAGTATGGACATCTCCGAAAAACGAAGACCTCAGGATGGAGCGTTCATAGCAAAAAAAGGTGACACAAGCGCTTCGTTTCGAGTAGCAAGCGCCGGCGTCCTCAACGGCGAAAAGCTGTCGATAAGGGTACTGAACCAGGCGGCAAGCACGTTTACACTGGCTGATATGGGACTTGTAGAAAAGCAATATTCAATGATTCAAAGTGCCATAAAAAAACCATCCGGCATGATTTTAATGTGCGGTCCTACCGGCAGCGGCAAG